>Ga0126373_10002123_pt1 | contig 14512 bp, 14 predicted proteins | sample PanSoiMetPlot_11_FD_92545 | JGI IMG/M metagenome (GOLD analysis project Ga0126373, IMG submission 92545) | Tropical forest soil microbial communities from Panama - MetaG Plot_11 | ecosystem: Environmental > Terrestrial > Soil > Tropical forest > Bulk soil | place: Panama | collected 2016-02-17 | reverse complement strand
CCCTGCATCGTTCGCGACACCGCCAGCGGCCGCCTAGGCCTCAATCAAAGTCGTTTGACCGGACTGTTGCAAAATAGCAGGGTGCGCCACCGCTCCCGCGACCGAAATGGGTTCGCTCGTCTGTTCTTTGACGAACACAGAGACTTGCGGACGCATCACCAAGCCATTGGTCTGCAACAGCTTGTCCAGCTTCTCACCCAACTCATAAGGCGTGCAGCCAGCTACGGGAATGCGGTCCGGTATCAGCGGCAAAGAGATTAATCCTGTTTGCCCCACACGAACATCTCCCGACAGATCCTGCACTTGGAAGACGTCAATATGGAGAAGATCGCCCGGTCCGATAGGAATGTCTCCCGTGGGTCGTGGTGCCGCTGGCGCTGCTGCTAGTGCCTCGATCCTGGCATTCGTTTGCTGCGGGGTCTGGGTCGTGCTCTGCGCGGAGACACACGTGCACGCGAATAAAGCCAAGAAAATTAAGCCAAATGCCGCCTGGGCGCTCTCCAGCCCCCTGCGGACAGTGGAAGCCATAGATGTAACCCCGCAAAACTATGACGTAGGGTATCTCGGAATGTCAATGGCGGGACTCTTGTAGACGCCTCAGGTGATTGGGACTCGTTTTCTAGGGTGAAACACTGGCGAGATGATAACTGCAACTTGTAATAGAAAGAGCAAGCCGTTCGCTGGAATATGCATGTTGAAGTCAACTAAGCTGTGAATAAGCAGTCCGACGCAGGCAACCGTAGCGGCGACATGAAATGCCTGCGAAAATGCGCTCTGCTCTTCGATTAGATGCCTCGCCGATTCCCAGAAAAGCGTGCCTAGAAAGACCAATCCGCACAATGCGCCGGCAATACCCGTTTCCGCCAGCAATTCAACATAATCATTGTGTGCGTGGTCGACGATCTTTCCGTCGTAAAGGGTTTCATACTTTGGATATACGGCCACCAATGTGCCCAACCCTGTGCCGGCTAAGGGATGATCTAAGAAAATGTGCCACGTACCCTTCAGCATGGACATCCGACGTCCCGACGAGAGTTCTTCCACACTCGAAGCCTTGATTCGTTCCAAGGCTCTACCGGCGCCCAGCCATCCCAAGACAGCTAGGGAGGCAAGTAGAACCGACGCCACAGCGACGATCTGAAATCTCACCTTACGCGTCCGCATCAGCACACCGAGCAATCCCACTTCAACCACAAAGCTCACGATCCCTCCCCGAGACGCGGTCAGAATCAGAGCCACAACGGGTACCAGTGTTAGAATTCCAACAAAGGCCATTTGCTCGCGTCGCACGCCCCGAAATGCGATAAGTGACATCCCCACAGGAACAATCATTTCCATGAATCCAGCAAAATGATTACGATCTACGTAGGGCCCGAACGGGTTCCCACCTTCCGTCAAAGGCCGGAACCAGTAAAGCAAATAGTGCGAAGTGTAGTTCTGAGCGAGTCCCAGCACCGCAACCGCAAAACCAAAGCTCATCAGAAACCACGCTAAGGTCTTGTAATCCTGACGCGTGCGGAATGCCTGCACTGTCAGGAAAAATAGGAGCGCGCAAGCCGCAAGTTTCAGTAGGGCGACTCGCGTCAGAAAAGGATAAGCCGTCTTTCCAAATGCCAGCTGCAAGGCCACGACTCCTACGAATGCAAGGAGAGGCCAAAACGTCTTGTTCCACCGAATTTCGGTTTCGGCTTGAAAAAAAAACAGCAGCGCCCAGCAGAAGAAGAGAGCCGCAGCACCGATCTCCAGTATCGCCGCTGACCATATCTCGACGGTCCCGAATGCGAGCACCGCGAAAGCCACTAACACGCAGATGCCGATACGAATGCCCCTCACGGACGCGTTCCTGTTGTGGACGCTGGCTTCGGCAAAAGGCTCACATCATCCACCCAAACGGTGCCGCTCAATTTATTGTCAAACAAGCGGCTGGGCAATCGGCGTAACCGGATATCGAGAAAGTGCGTTTTTTGCCCGGTCGCGAAGTCGAGTTTCACTGCCGTCCACGGATTCGTTCCGGTCAAATCCGGCGTCATCAGGTTTACCTGGTTGTCGTTTAGATCCAGCACCTCAAATCGCAACCCACTCTCGGTTGAAATGGATTGCGTGCGCATGAAGTACTGAAAAATGTAGTTCGTGCTTGGCTGAACCGGCACAATCTGTTCAACGTACCGGAAATCCAGATTCACCCCTCCCGTAAAGTCCACGCGCAACGACTTCTCGCAGGAGTGACGAACATTCGCATCGGTGTCAGTATAGGCTCCTGGCACTTGGCTGATGCGCCAGTCAAGGCCACCATTAGCGATCGGTTTTTCAAAACCGCCGTTCCATATGCGCGAAGCGCCCGCTGATTGCGATTCCCAGTGGGTCACCGCAATCGCTTCGCGCCAAACGGATTCCGCCTCCGCAGCTTGGTCTGTTGTGATTAGGTACTGCAGAAAGGGAAATGCATCCGGTAGAGCTAACGGCTGCGTTTTCGCGGCAGATACAACTTCCTTCCATGTCTCGAGAGCCGCGGCCTGTTCGTGGATCCCCGCGAAAAAATCTAATGCCTGAAGTCGCGCGTATTGCCCGGGCGGCAGCACATCGTTCAAGATGACGTGTACATCGGGATGCGAGTTCCAGATCCGCGACAGTGCGAGCGGAACTAATTTGTAATCCGTGACCAGCGCACGATGCACCTCTTCCACCCCTCCGGGTATTTGGCCCTGCCGCAAGAGGAAATTCCCATAACTCCACGCGACTTCTGCCGAGATCGGGTAATCCTGCTGAGCCCGCTGGTATGCCGCGCTAGCCTCCGAAATATTTCCGTCGGCCTCGTACGCTTGCGCCAGGTCCATCCAATCATTTGCCGATCGAGGGTCCATCGCGACGGCATGTTGGAAGAAAGAAATTGCTGCACCTGGCTGAGCGTCGAAATTGGAAGCGATCGCTTCTCCAATTCGATCCCAAGCTTCTGCATCTCCGGGTGTCAGCCTCGCGCCGCGAATCTGCTGACGAAGTGAGCTGGAACACTCCCAGCTCCATGCGAGCCACAGTCTTGTCGATTGATAGACTACCGCTAGGAAAAGTCCCACCGCAACGCAGAGAACGGCCACCCGCTTACTGGCGTGTTCCAAAACATCCCCCAGTTAATCGCGGTAATCTGCTACGAAGGTCTTTATCGGTGCAAGAACAAAAATCGTGAAATCAGTCGAAGAATCGATATCGCAGAATAGCGAACAGCGTAGTCAGTCCGTCCTTCCAAGTAATCTTCTTCCCTTCCTCGTAGGAGCGGCCTGCATATGAGATCGGTACTTCGTAAACTCGCCAGCGGCCTTTGGCGACCCGCGCTGTGACCTCAGGCTCAAAACCAAAACGATTCGACTGCAATCGCATGCTGCCGATGACCTCACGGCGGAAAACCTTGTAACAAGTCTCCATGTCAGTGATTTTCAGGTTGGTCAGCATGTCCGAGAGCAGAGTCAAAAACTTGTTACCGATATAGTGCCAGAAGAAATGAACGCGCTGAGGCCCACCCAAGAACCTCGAACCATACACGACGTCCGCGCGCCCATCCTGAATCGGCTCGAGCAATTTGGGATAGTCTCGCGGGTCATATTCCAGGTCGGCATCCTGGACCAGTAAAATATCCCCGCACGCCTCCGCAAAGCCTCGTCGCAGCGCCGCGCCTTTTCCCTGATTCTGCTCCTGAAACAAAAATCGTATTGGCCTTAGGTGTAACCGCTCTTCGCCATCTAGGATTTCGGCTTCCGTGTCACCCGCTTGTTGGCGCCGATGCATCTCCGCAAGCCATTCGCGTGTGCCGTCGCGCGATGCATCGTCCACAACCACAATTTCGTGCGCCAAACCTGCGGATTGCACACGGAAAAGTATCTCTTCAATGAACGGGCGTTCATTGTAGGCAGCAATGATGACTGACAGCGTGAGCTGGGGTCTCGCTCTCATCGCGGCTTCCGGAGTCGCCGCTTGAACTGCCATGCGCGGTAAAGCCATAGGCGTACTCCTTCAAAAGATTATCACGGCGCTTCTGAGGTCACATAAAAAAGCAGGCCGCCTTGCATTTGCGCCAAGTCGCGCGAAACAGTAAAGTTATGGCGTGAAAGCAATTACTGAAGTTCCTTACTACGACCTGAAGCAACAGTACGCCTCGCTTCGCACGGAAATTCTGGAAGCACTTGACCGCAGTTGCCACAACACTGCCTTCAGTCTTGGCGATGAAGTCGCCTCTTTCGAAAAGGAATTCGCTGCTTACTGCGAAGCGCGGCACTGTATCGCCCTTAACTCCGGCACGAGCGCTTTGCACCTCGCTCTCTTGGCCGCAGGCGTTGGCCCCGGAGACGAGGTCATTACCACCCCGAACACGTTCATCGCTACCGCCGAGGCAATCGCCTACACCGGCGCAAAAATCGTCTTCGCTGACATCGATCCGCGCACCGCGAATCTTGATACCGACCTCGCGGCAGCCGCTGTCACATCACGAACAAAGGCCATTCTTCCCGTCCATCTCTATGGACGCCCCGCCGACATGGATGCCTTTGAGAAAATCGCCAACACCCACAAGCTCGCCCTCATTGAAGACGCTGCCCAGGCTCACGGCGCGCGCTATCGAGGACGCCGCATCGGGACTCTCGGCCTCTGCGCCGCGTTCAGCTTCTATCCTTCGAAGAATCTCGGCGCCTACGGCGAAGCCGGCGCCATCACGACCAATGACGACCACCTCGCGCAATACTGCCGCGCCGCGCGCAGCCATGGCGAGCTCCGCCGCTACTTCCACGATTTCATTGGCTACAACTACCGCATGGAGGGTTTTCAGGGCGCGGTGCTGCGCGTGAAGCTGCGGCACCTCGACGACTGGTCATCTCGCCGTAAGGCTATTGCCCAGCGCTACCACGAAAAACTCAGCGGGCTTGCTCTAACTCTTCCTCAGGATGATCCTCGCGATGAATGCGCTTACCACCTTTTTGTGATTTACATCGAAAACCGCGACTCGGTTCAGGTGGAACTGAAGAATGCTGGCATCAGTACTGCTGTGCATTATCCTTTGCCTCTTCACCTGCAAAAAGCGCTTGGGTATCTGGGTTACAAGCCGGGCGATTTTCCCCACACTGAGCGCGCGTGTGAGCGAGTTCTCGCTTTGCCGCTGTTTCCGGAATTGATCGAAGAACAAGTCGACTATGTCTGCGACTCGCTTCGCGGAATCATCGGACGCGCGTAGCGCTCGCTAGCAGGAACTGCGCTAAGCCGAGGCCCGCTGTTCTTGTGGATTCGTTTCCGCGCCCGGGACCGCAGGCCGAAGTTCAAGCGCACCCTGCATCTGCTTCTTCATCGCCTGTGCCACGCTGTCGAAAATGTCCGCGCACGCACGGCGCACCGAATTTTCCGTCGCTCGGACGGCAGCATCGATGTGCTCCTCGCTTCTTCCGTCCAATTGCTCCAGGGTTGCTTCCATCCGCGAATGGCTTGCCAAACGCAGTCGCTCATCGTGCTTTTCCAAGGCCTGCTCGTTCGCCAGCGTCAGTTTCTCCGACCAATCAGCAAGCTGTGCCTCGCCCTGCATCCGCAGCTTTTCCAAGACCACTTCAAACTGATAGTCCAGCACATCGCTCACGCGCTTCAACGCCTGGTCGGACTTAGTCGCGAGTTGCTCCTGAAAATGCTCGAAGGAGGTCTGCGCACTGCTCTGGACTTTTTGCAGCGCATTTTCCACCCCAGCTCTCAGCCGCGCACGCCCGTCTTCTGCCCTCGCTTCACTCGCCGCTGAAAAATTGCGCAGAGCACCATCGGACGTTTCCGCTATGACTTCGCCAAACGTCGAGGCCGCCCTTTCCGCCGCGCGCGTAAATTCGTTTTTCGTGGAATCGAGGTGCTCTAGAGCCGCCGCTTCGAGTTTCTCTCGCGCGACGCCGAGTTGGCCCGCCTCAATCTCGTCAAGTTCGCTGCGGAATTTCCCTGCAATAACGTGGACTCCCTTGTGCATCCGCTCCTGCGCCGAATCGATGGCCTGCTGCGCCTGGACTAACAGCTGCGCATCTGCTTCAACCAGCTGTCTCGCTGTTTCCTTCGCCAGGGCCGCCGATGCGTTTTCAGTTGCGCGCACTCCATTCGCCTCAAATTCTGTTTTCCACTGTGTCAGCATCTGTCCGCGCACGCTTTCCAAATCTTCCCGCAAAGTTGCCAGTTCCGACGTCAGGTATGCGGCACCTTCTTTCTGCACCTGTTCGGAGACCTGCCGCAACCTCTCGCGGTGAATCCGCAAAATCCCCTCAGCCTGTTGCTCGCGCGCGGCAAGTTCTTCCGCGGCCCGATTGGCCCGTTCGAGTCCCGCCGCCGTATGCGCGCCAATCTCCTGCGCACTTCGCTCGACGGTTTCGCGGCTCATGCGTTCCAGCAGTTCTCCGGCGCGGCTGGTGAACTGTTCTTCGAGTTCTACCGCATGCCTGTCCAGCTCCGCACTTTGCCGCACAACGTTCGATTCCAGCCTCTGCCGCAATTCGTTCAAGCCATCCTGGCTCGCAGCCTCCAGTTGGCGCGAATACTCCGAGAATCGCCCCGCGGTTTGCTCGATCTCTCCAAGCGCCGCTTTCGCTCGCGACACTTCCGCTTCCAGCTTGCCCTTCAGTTCACTCAATGCCGCCCGGCTGGTCTCCACGGCCGACCCTGATTCGTTCTGCAGTTCGCTGACGCGCTCCGCCAGTTTCTGCTGCGTGCGATGCAGCAATTCCTGGGACGTACTTGTCAGCCGCTCGTTGAAACGCTGCGCTGCGCTATCCAGCGACGACTCCAGCAATTCACTCCATTGTGCGCGCGCTGTGTCGGTCTCCGAGAGTAACCGGGCCTTCACTGATTCCAGACTCTCCGCGGTGACCACTGCTAGGCTTGCCACCTGCGAAGCTTCCAAATCGCTCCGAATGTCTCTCAGCTTCTCATCCAATCGCTCTTCGCTATGCTTGCCATTCACTTCTGCGGCTGCGCGTATTTCTCCGCGCAGAGCCTGCACTTCTGATTGCCACTCCTGGGCGTCCACGTTTGAATGACTCAGTTTTTCCGCCCACTCCTTCGCCAGCGCATCGTGCACCTGGTCTTGAAAACTCGCAAGTTGCGCCGATACGCTTTCAGTCAGCGCGGACAGAATCTCTGCCTTCGCGTCCACCTTGCCCTGGACAAACGCTTCCATCCATTTCTTCTGGAAGGCTTCCGCACTCGCCTCTTGTTTGCGCTCGATGTCGCCGCGCAACTCAGTTAGCTTCTGCTCCGCTATTTCTCCCGCAACCTCGCACGCTTTGGCGATCGTCCGCTGCGACTCAAACACAAATTCCCGCCGCAGCTCTTCAATCAGTGGGTTGTTCTCCGACACAACATTCGCTTCTTCCTCTACCACGGCGGTGAAATCACGGTTTGCGTGCGCCAACGCCATTTGCAAGTAGACCTCTAGCGAAGTGTCTCGTTCCGCTCTCTCCAAGGAGGCTTCCTCACCCTCTCGCGGCGGCGTGAACGAAGCAGTCATCGTCAATACGGATCCAATATTCCAGTCACTTGGCGGCGTCACGCCCCACACGTTCTTGCCCTTCTCCAATTCCACGCCGACTTGAAACAAATCCCTGAGCGTTTGAGGTCTCTGAATCCACGCCACGCGCGCGCGAACACAAGCCGCATCGCCGCGGGACCCGCCCGAAGGCACTTCGAGCGTAATCCACGTATTCTTCGGCAGGTGGTGTTTCGAAGCGTACCGGCAACCGTGGAAACTCAGATTCTGCGCCGCCGTCCGTTCCTCAAATGGCTGCCCGAGCAAATCCACGCCTCGAATGATGACCGGCGAAGGCTGCTCGAGACGCGTGCTCCGACGCCGCTGCTCTCCCAAGTATGCGGAAGCTGCTTGTGCCAATTCATCCCCCTGTTGATCGTGTCTGCAGTGCGCAGCAGCATAGCATTCTCAAGCCGCGCGGTCGAGCGGTCACTCTCTCATTTCATTTTTGCGTTTTTGTTGCAGGAAGATTTCTTTGACAAGAAAAAGCGGCGCCCATCGCAATGAGCGCCGCGCAGATCTCAGAGCATTCCAGGCTTTTTATTCTTGACCGTTGTCGTCGCCTTCTCTCCGTTCATTTGCTGCACCGTCGCCAGCGACTCCTTCGCTTCTGCCGCGTGCGGCCCGCTCGGCTGCAGCTCCAGATACTTCTTGTACGCTTCTTCAGTGCCCGGCGGGACCACATAGACCTGCTTGCCGCCTTCCGTTTTGGTGTCGATGCCCGCCACGAGCGCGTTTCCGAGCATGTACCAGGCGTCGGCGTCACTTGGATCCAGTTGGGTTGCCTTTTGTAGCGGAGCGACCGCGTCGTTCATTTTTCCTGCGTTCGTCAAAACGATCCCGATATTCCTATAGCAACTAACTCCGACGCTCTTGTTTGTTGGATCGATCGTGGCAGCTTTGTCGCATGCGGCCGTCGCATCCGGTATTTTGCCAGCGTGTGCCAGATCTGTGCCCAACTGCATATACAATCCCGCTGACGGCTTGATCGCGATGGCCTGTTGAGTCGCGTCAACTGCTTGATCGTACTTTCCTACGCCTTCGTACGCCGCACCCAGGTTCCCCAGGATAATCGGCAAGTTCTTGTCGTTCTCAGGCGCGCCTTGTTTGGCCTGCTCGAATTCAGTGACCGCCGTCTGATAGTCTGTGTTCAAGGTTGCCTGTAAAGTGGCCTTTTGATCGGCGGGCGCCGTGCCCAATTGCTGTTTTGTAGTGCTGGCGTCATTCATCGCTTTCACGCCATTGTCGAAGTGTCCTTTCATCGCGGCAAACTTTTGTTTCGCTTCCTCCGCCTTCTTTGCCGCCTCCGCGTTATAACCCGACTTCGCCGCGATGTCCTTGAAATTCATGTCCATAACTGCGCCGGTAGCCGACATGCTTCCGTCAATCTTCACCGTATTCGTATAGTCGATGTTGTCCTTTTTGAAATTGACGTCATAGGTCCCGGTCGGCAATCCGTTCTGCACAAACTTCCCGTCCTTGTCTGTCGTTATCGTGTACTTCGTTCCGTTGTCCTTGTTGGTTATGGTGATCACCACGCCGGGATACGGATTACCCTGAAGATCCAAAACCTTGCCGGAAAGCCGCGTCATCTGCGCCGACGCCCTCGGTGCCAGTGAGCAAATCGCAGCCAACAGCAGCGCCACAACCCCGACCCTCGAAAGTAATGTTTTCATAAGAACGCCTCCTACCTTGGGATGCCCAACTCTATTATCGCGCAACTTGCGCCCGGTAGGCGATAGGATCCGCATATCCCGCCTCCGCAAACGCCCGCAGCCGCAGTCGGCAACTATCGCACACTCCGCACGCCTCCTCTTCTGCTTGATAACACGACCATGTGCGTCCTAGCGGCGCTTTTAATTCCATTCCTCGACGGATGATTTCGCTTTTTCGCATGTGAATCACTGGCGTGCGGATTTCAATGTGTGTCTCCGGTCGCGTCCCCTCGCGCACTAGTTCGTTGAAAACGCGGTAGTATTCCGCCCGGCAATCCGGATATCCCGAACTGTCTTCTGCCACCGCTCCGACGAAGATTGCCGTCGCCCCAATCACTTCTGCCCAGCTCACCGCCACAGATAAAAAGTGCGCGTTGCGAAACGGCACGTACGTCACTGGGATTTCACTCGCGCTCGCGTGGAAATTCTCAGGCACCGCAATGCGCTCATCTGTCAACGCCGAACCGCCAATTTCCCGCAGCGCGTCGAGCCTCACCACCAGTTTGTCTTTGACGCCGTAGAAGTCCGCAACTTCGTCGAACGCCTGTCGCTCGCGCATCTCCGTCCGTTGCCCGTAACTTGCGTGTAGCAACGCAAGCGCATGTGTTTCATCCGCGATCGCCGTCGTCACGCACGAATCCATCCCTCCGCTCAACAGCACCACCGCTTTTTCTTTCGCGCTCATTCTCCTCTGCGCTCACTTCGCAAACACCTATACTCCATGCATTGCCGGATCCCAGATGAACTTATGTATCTGCAGCCCCAGGCGCACACGCAATCCATCCGCTAGAATCCACTCCGCCAGCGCCCGTGCATCCATCCCCGGCCATTTGCCTTCCGGGTCCGCGAAGACCGGCGAGAACAGCACTTCGTGCATGCGTTCCGTCAATCGATGCTCAGCTGCGAATTCTCGCGCAAACTCATAGTCGCGTCGGCTCGCAATCACGAACTTGATTTCATCCTTCCGGTCCATCGCATCCAAATTCGCAAAACTGAACTTGCCACTCTCTCCCGAATCCGGGCACTTCACGTCCACAATTTTCACCACTTCGCGCGGCAGCACGCTTACGTCCCGCTCACCGCTGGTCTCAATCAGCACCGTGTAGCCTTCATCCAGCAATCGCCGAGCGAGTTCGGGTGTTTCCGGCTGGAGCAGCGGCTCGCCACCGGTGATCTCAATCAATCTCGATCCCTTTCCGGCTCTGCACCCGTACAACTCCGCGACCCGCGTCATCACATCTGGCACGCTGTACCGCGTCCCCCCATGAAATGCATATGCCGTGTCGCACCACGTACACCGCAAATTGCAGCCGGTCAGCCGCACAAACACGCACGGCAATCCCGCGTATGTGCTCTCTCCTTGTATCGATTTGAATATTTCCGTGATAAACATTCGTCGCCGCCCTGAAGGAATTAGCGGTTCGCCGCTTGCCTCGCGGAATGGGATTGCCCGGCCTTCCGCCGCAGGTAAATCACGCCGCCAATTGCCGCTGCCAGTTCCCCGCCAACCACTGGGATCGCTACCTTCAATCCCCACGCGTAGTACATCCACAGAAACGACACGATAAACGCCGGCGCCGCGATGATGTAAAACGCTCGATTCATCCTTGATACCCGTCGCTCATGGCCGAAAAGTCGCCGCGCTCGTGTCCGTCTCCCAAACCGTAATTCCCGAAATCACGGCCCCGTTTTCCGATTTCCGCATCTGCTTGGCCGTCTCGTCATAAATGTACTTCGCTATGTTCTCCGCAGACGGATTCACTTTGTCGAACGGCGCGCAATCATTCAAATTTTGGTGGTCGAGCGACCGGATCACCGACTGAATCACCTGTTTCAAATGCACAAAGTCGTAGAGCAGCCCAGTCGAGTCGAGTTCGCGCCCTTCCATCGTCACGCGAACCCGATAGTTATGCCCGTGCTGGTTCTCGCATTTCCCTTTGTACCCGCGCAGGTAATGCCCTGCAGCGAATGTCTCGTCCACGCTAATTTCGAACATTCTTCAGCTCGTCTCTCGGCCATTCCCGCAACCCGCCACGCGCAAATCCGCGCCGCGAACCTAAAGTTGCTCTGCAAAGCGCTCTACTTCGGCGAGATCATGCGTCAGGGCGTATCCAGGCAGTGATTCCATAAAAATTCTACCATACTGCATCCGCGCAATCCGGTTATCTAAGATCGCCAGAACTCCGCGATCCGTTCTCGACCGGATCAGCCTTCCAAACCCCTGTTTCAGCGTAAGCACCGCTTTCGGCACCTGATATTCCGCAAATGCATTCTGCCCATCATCCGCGAGCGCACGCACTCGCGCCGCCACAATCGGGTCCGAGGGCACGGCAAACGGCAGCTTATCCACGATCACGCACGAAAGCTGCGAACCCGGCACATCCACTCCTTGCCAGAAGCTCGCCGTCGCGAGCAGCACCGCTCCCGGCGTTGCACGAAATCTGTCCAGCAACGCCGATCTCGGTGCCGTGCCTTGCAGCAGCAGCGGAAACGGCACCGTGCCCGTCAACCGCTCATGAATCTCCCGCATCTGCGCATAGCTTGTGAACAGGCAAAAGGCCCGTCCGAGCGTCATCTTCAATATCGCCGCAATTTCTTCCGCCGCTTTTCCTGCAAACCGCGCGTCCCTCACGTCCGGTAGCGTTTTCGGAATGTACAGCAAAGCCTGGCTCGGATAATCGAACTCCTGTGGCAGCACTTTTTCTTGTGCTGCGGAAATTCCCAGCCGCCGCTTCGCATAATCGAACCGTCCGCCCACCGCGAGCGTTGCAGACGTCAGTACGATCGTGTCGAACTGCTCGAAAAGCCTCTCGCGCATGATCTCGCTGACGTCAATCGGCGTCGCCACCAGAAAAGTCCCCTTCCCGCGCCGCTCGAACCAATACACATATCCCTTCTCTTCGCTCTCCAGCAAAAACGCCAGCTCACGCCGCAACTCCGCCGCACGTCGCGCCAGATTCATCACTTCTTCCGGCTTCGAACTCAGTCCCGCGAGTTCCGTCTCCAGCCGCTTCAGCGCCGTCAGCAATCCTTCATACGCCTCGCGGTTTCTCTCCAAAAATCCCACTCGCTCCTGATGCTCAAACGAAAACCTTCCTTCGCGCTGCGCGAATCCCTCGAAAAACGTATGCGCCCGCTCGCGAATCTGCGTCAGCGGCCGGCGGGTCGCTGCCGAACCCAAGTTCAGCATCCGCAGGATTTGCTCTCCGTCTCGCGCCAGTTCATCAAACTGATAACTTGAAACCGCGCGTCCAAAATAATCGCTCGCCACATCCTCGATCTCATGTGCTTCATCGAAAATCACTGCCGCATACTCCGGCAAGATCGACCCGAAGTCATCCCGCCGCAGTGCCAGGTCCGCGAAAAACAAATGATGATTCACGATAATCACGTCTGCTTCCTGCGCCCGCTGCCGCATTGCCGTCAAAAAACACTGCTGGAACTGCGGACACTTCTGTCCCGTACACGTCTCTTTTCGCGCATCAATCCGGTTCCACAATTCCGCGTCGTCCGGGAGAAAATTCAGCTCCGCCCGATCGCCCGTCTCCGTCAGCTTTTCCCAGTCGCGAATCTGTGCGAACCAATCAATCTCATCCATCCCGCGCAGCACCGGCTGCCCTTCCATCAAGTGAACTTTCTCGCGGCACACAAAATTGTTCCGCCCCTTCATCAGCGCCACTTTCAGCTCCGGAGCAAAATGCTTCCGCAGAAACGGGATGTCCTTCTCAAAAAGCTGCTCCTGCAGGGACTTCGTCGCCGTCGAAATCACCACGCGCCGCCCGCTGCGTATCGCCGGCACCAGGTACGCCAGCGTCTTCCCCGTTCCCGTGCCTGCCTCGATCATGGCGTGCTGACGCCGCGCAAACGCCTCATCCACCATCTCCGCCATTTCCAGTTGCGCCGCGCGAAATTCGTATCCCGGATGGCACTGCGCCAGCATCCCGCCTGGCCCGAATACCTCCGCCATCGTCACCGCATCTTTCTTCTCGGTGGAAGTTGCTTTCGCCATCTTTTTCGTTTTTGTCGAGGAGACTGAGCCCATTGGCGATTCCGGGTTACATACTATAACCTGCACGCCTCCTGCTCAAACCACGGTATCCCTAACTCAGGTCTTTCCCCGCTGTGAAAGCCTTCCAATTCCCTGCTAGGATGTTTCGTCCTCAGCCGTGGTTTTGGAGGAAAGTCGATGGCCGAAAAGCCCAGTACCACCAGACCCGGCATCGTCGAAAAAATCATCAGGCCCATAGTCCCCGATGAGCCAGAAAAAGCGCAGATCGCGGTCGAGGGCGCCGACCATCTCTATCGCGAGATCCGCATCGAAAACACCCTAGTCGACGAAAAGGGCAAAGAAGTGAAACTGAAGGAAGGCGCTGAGGTCGACGTGATCGTCGAAGCCGACGCCAAAGACACCACGCCAAAAAAGAAGGAAAAATCTTAACCCATTTCACGAACCGCTTTGCGGAAACGATCGCCAGCCTTCACGTGCTCGGTCATTGAATCGATGAGACTGCTTGTCAGTGTTTCTCAGTTCTGCCTGCTGGCCGGCTTGGCGATGCCATCCTTCACTGCTTGAGACAGTGTGCCCATGTGCTTGATATATGCGGCCGTGGCCCACAGGTTCTCGTCCTTCGCAAAAGCGCCGTTTGCAAACATACCTGATCGCCGGATGCCGTGCTTCGCGACCCAGAAGATCTGGGCCTCGGTCAGTTCCGTCCCCACTACCGGGAATTCCGGCGGCGCCGGAATTAAGGGTATCCCGTGTGAGCCAAAAGGCCTGCCTGGAGTTCCGTGACATCCCCCGCATACTGCTTCATAATACTTCCCGCCCTTGATCAGATTCTCGTCTGTCGGCGCTACCGGGTTTGGCACTTCGGGCACTTCTCGTCGAATGGACGCATGCACTCCCGCGTGCATCAGCGACGTTTCAAAACCCAGCACCGGCAAATCACCTCGCACCTCCGCGAATCCAAATCGAATGTAGCAACACACAGCAATGACAATAACAGCGAGCGTCGAAACCATCCCCAACAGGAAGTTTCTCATTTTCGTTTCTCTTTTCGGGAATGAGGTAGGCCGGAATACAACTGGATGGATTCACACTTCTGCACGGAGGTTGTACTTCACAATTTTGGTCAGCCCTACCGAAGACGCGTGTCTTGCCAAGCGTAAAGAAATTAAGGAAACAGTCCTCGCACCAACGTCGCATCCGCAACGCGTCCCACTGCCAGCATGTACGCGCCCGTTCTCATGTGCACGTGGTTCTTCCGCGAAGTCTCGT
>Ga0126373_10002122_pt1 | contig 14513 bp, 8 predicted proteins | sample PanSoiMetPlot_11_FD_92545 | JGI IMG/M metagenome (GOLD analysis project Ga0126373, IMG submission 92545) | Tropical forest soil microbial communities from Panama - MetaG Plot_11 | ecosystem: Environmental > Terrestrial > Soil > Tropical forest > Bulk soil | place: Panama | collected 2016-02-17 | reverse complement strand
GGATCCGTGGAATCAAGAACAAGGATTTCCGGGTTCCCGGCAATTTTTCCGAATGTGAGTTTAAGGACTTCAACACACAGGCTCGATCCACCCATGCCCAATAGCACCGCATGCCTGAATCCCCCGCTGCGAATCTCTTCGGCGAGCTTTGCTAACTGCCCCACGTGGGCGATTTGATCTTCCGTAATTCCGAGCCAGCCCAGCCACTTACCCTCATCTTCATTCGTCCATAGCGAGGCGTCCCGCGCACACAAGCGCTTCATTTTGTCGTGAGCTTTCCAGTCTTCGAGTGCGGCCTTGACAGCGCGCGACAACTCCTCGGGAAGCTCGTACGTCAAACTAGCGACGGAAGCCGGAACATTTTTCGCCGACCGCTTCCCTACCGCCTCCAAGAGTTTGTCAAACGCGTCTGAAAACAGCTTGACCCCCTCCTCAGTGAGCTGGTCGGTTGCGGCCTTCATGGAGATCCCTACTTGAGCCAGCTTCGCCATCGTCTCCCGCGCGGCGTCGACTCCCTGTTCGAGCGTCGATCGGGCGTGGCCATGATCGCGAAACGCATCGAAAGTGGCCGGCGGAATCGTGTTGACCGTATCCGGACCAATCAGTTCTTCGACGTAGAGCACGTCGCCGTACGCCGGGTTTTTCGTGCTCGTGCTGGCCCACAGGACCCGCTGCGTCTGCGCCCCGCGATCAGCAAGCGCCTTCCAGCGAGGCCCGCTGAATATTGCCTTGTACTTTTCGTACGTGAGCTTTCCATTGGCGATCGCAACTTTCCCCTGCAGACTGCGCAGCGTCGCTTGCTCCGCGGGCGTTTTCGCGACCTTGATACGAGCCGCAAGCTGCGAATCAATCAGCGTGTCGATGCGGCTGATGAAGAAGCTCGCGACGCTAGCGATTTGCCGCACGTCCCCGCCACGCTTGGCAAACTCTTCGAGACCGGCGATATAAGCATCCGCCACCTGCTCGTACACTTCCTGCGCGAACAAAAGCGTCACATTGACATTGATGCCCTCGCTGATCAGTTGGCGAAATGCCGGAATCCCGGCCGCCGTTCCCGGAACTTTGATCATCGCGTTTTCGCGGCCAACTTCTTTCTAGAGCCGCCGCGCTTCAGTAATTGTTTCCTGCGTCTTGTTGGCAAGGTACGGCGAAACTTCCAGGCTGACGTATCCGTCGCGCCGATTCGTTTGATCGTACACAGGACGCAGCACGTTGGCGGCATCCTGAATATCCTTCACAGCCAGGCGCTCGTACATCGCGGTCGCGTCGAGGCCGCTCTCCTTCTTAAGTTCTTCGAGAGCTTGCGTATAATCCGTGCTCCCGGAAATCGCTTTTTCGAAAATCGACGGATTGGAAGTCACGCCGCGAAGACCATCTTCTCGAATCAATCGGGCAAGCTCGCCGGTAGTGATCAGGCTTCTGCGGATGTAATCAAGCCAAACGGATTGGCCGTAACGAGTCAATTCCTTAAGCGGATTCTCAGAACTTGCTTTCGGCATTGCCGAGGGCTTGGCGGACTGGCTCATTTGCTTTTCCCCCTTTTCTAGGATCGTATTGAGTTCGGTAGTTGGATGCGGCGCCGCGTGTTGAGGGCGCACTCTCAGTTCGTCGGACTGGGGTATCCCAGGAGCTCGAGGTTCGTGTTTCGGGCCGGCCTCGGGCTCCGCGGGCAGTCGAGCACAGATTCTACCGCAGCAGGCACAACGGGAGCTTGTCTTTTCGGTGATTTCTCAGTTTTTTTTCAGGGGCGAGCTTACGACCTAACTGGCATACGAATGCGCCAGCTCTTCATGGGCCATTTGTCGCATGGAAGAAATAGAGGCTGGGAACGGCTTTTGCAGCGGGGCGAAAGCAGACGGCGAGAACCGTTTGGCCAACTGGCTCCTTGCCCGGCTGATCCTGGACTTGAAGGCACCGACTTCGATACCAGTCATCGTGGCTGCTTCCAGGTTCGATCGCTCCTGGAGTTCGCGTAGCCGGAACGCAACCCGAATGGACGGAGACAGCTCCTCGAGTGCGCTCTCCACCAACTGCCTTGTTTCCGCGCTTGAGTACGTCTGCTCGGGATCCGGCCGGACGTCGACCAGGGTGTTTGCCATCGAAAATTGCTCATCAGGGGACACATCTTCGAGAAACAACTCGGGCCGGGCGCGCTGCCGCCGCATTCGTACCAATGCTGCATTCACGACGATGCGCGTCAGCCAGGTGGAAAACATCGAGCGGCCTTCGAACGAGCTTAGATTTCGGTAGGCTGAAAGAAGCGCGTCCTGGACCGCGTCCTCCGCATCTTCTTTGCTCCTCAAAAGTCGCAGTGCGAGCCTATACAATCGGCTCCTATGCCGGCCAAAAAGAATGTCCTGAGCCTCAGAATCACCCTTTGCAGCGCGGCGCACAAGGATGTGCTCCTTGACTGCTTGCCCTTCAACAGGATCAGCTTTCATCCCACCACCGAGAGAAAGGGTCCGATTCGTCCGTTGCTCAAATTCGCTTGCTTGTGACTCTCCGTGAGTCGAGCTTGAAACTGGGTACTGGAGCTTCGCCGAGCACATGTGCAGCGTCTCCCTTTCTACGAGTTGTTACTTCACGAATTACAGGGATCGAAGTATGCGGGACGGGCGACCCCTACGGGCCATCGTCCTTACACCTCGCAAACGAGATTCCAAAGAGAATTTCATTTCAAAATTCAAACTCGCAAGCTGAAAACGCGGCTGTTAGCAACGGCGTCAGAACTATTGCGGAGCAGTAAAAAATTCTTTCACCCGGAAAAATTGACAATTGAAACCGTGTCCCTCGGGCTTGCCTGGCGTGATCCTTCGCGCTTTACAATCGTCGCTTTCGATGCCAAGCTCCCACTAGCCAACACGGGCGATTCGGCGAAAAATGGCTGACTCCGAAAAGCTGTTCACACCCCGCGATGCGGCGCAGGTCCTCGGGATCAGCTACCCGACGCTCAAGCAGTGGATTTATAAAGGAAAAGTCCGAACCATCCGGACGGCCGGGGGCCACCACCGGATCCCCCAGAAGGAAATCGATAAATTCCTGTATCGCGCCTCCCAAAGAAAGGAGCCCGCCGAACGCCGCGCCGGATTCCGCCGCGTCAGTGGGCGCAATCAGCTCATCGGACGCGTGATCGACGTGAAGATCGACGGCTTGATGGCACAAGTCAGCCTGTCGATCGGGGGCCAGCGCATCACCTCGATCATCACAGCCGACGCAGCGCGCGAAATGCGCTTGAAGGTGGGCGACCGGGCAGCTGCGCTCGTTAAGTCCACCGAAGTAATGATCATTAAAGTTTGAGGCCCAAGGCAACCCGAGTAGCTTTCGGCCACACGATTCGCGAACCCACCGAAAAAACTCAAGTCGCGTTGACATGTCTATTCTAACCGTATTAAAACGTATAGAGCCGTCGTGACCGTCGATCTGTTTGCCAAGGGGGAACTCAGATGTGTTCCGCGTTTCGTGAGGCCACTTGTCTCGCAATCGCTGTCGCGTCCCGTGACCGGCGATATTGCCGACAAGCGTTACGACTCCTTCTGTTGTGCGTGTTTCTGGTGCCAGCCTCGCGTGCACAGATATCGGCAACGCTCTCGGGAACTGCGACGGATCCGTCTGGTGCGTCTGTTTCGGGCGCTGAGGTGATCGTTCGAAACGCCGAGACGGGCACAGAGCGCACTACGAACACGGACGGCGAGGGGCATTACCAAGTATTGGGGCTTCCCATCGGAAATTGCGAGGTGCACGTCAAGAAGCCGGGATTTGTTGAGGCCGTGAGAGGCGGGATTCACCTTGTTGTGGGCGAGGATGCCATTGTCGATTTGAGTCTTCAAGTAGGGCAACTAAGTCAACAGGTGAAAGTGAATGCCGACGCGCCGCTCGTATCCACGACAACAGCAGACATCTCGGGCGTTGTCGGCGAAAGAGAGATCAAAGATCTGCCCCTGAACGGACGGAGCTATGACTTGCTTCTCCCGCTGAATCCCGGGATCGTCAACTTTACTTCGCAGAAGACCGGTGGGACTGGCATATCGAACTCGACGACGGGAAACAACTTCGCCGTTTCGGGTAATCGCCCCCAGCAGAACCTGTTTCTGCTCAACGGAGTCGAGTTCACCGGCGCGGCCGAAAACAATATGCAGCCCGGAGGCACCAGCGGCCAGCTTCTGGGAGTCGAGGCCGTTCGTGAATTCAATGTCTTGCGCGACTCCTACGGCGCGGAATACGGAAAGCACCCTGGAGGTCAAGTGATTATCGCAACGCAAGGCGGGACCAACCAGTGGCATGGTTCACTGTATGAGTTCTTGCGCAACAATGTTTTGGATGCGCCCAACTACTTCGACCAAGGCTCCGCTCCCCCGTTTCAACGCAATCAGTTCGGCGCCGCCCTCGGCGGTCCTATCCACAAGGACAAGACGTTTGTTTTTGCCAACTACGAAGGCCTCCGGCAAAACCTCCACCAGACCTCGGCCGCATTCGTCCCGGATGCAGCCTCCAGAGCTTCTGCAGTGGTAAGTGTCCGGCCACTCTTGAATCTCTGGCCCGCCGCAAAGGCAGGTGCGCCCGACTTCAACGGTATCGCTGAAGTCTTCAGCAGCCCACTGCAAACGATCCGAGAAGACTTCGGCACGACGCGTCTCGACCACCTTCTCTCCGCTCGCGATTCCCTCTCTGCGGTCTACACCCTTGACGATGGCCGCGACGTAACGGCTACCCCGCTCGATCCTTACAGCACCGACGTAATGACTCTGCGCGAACAGGTAGTCAGTCTCGAGGAAACACGAGTCGTTTCGCCGAGCCTTTTGAACACCGCCCGCGTTGGGTTCTCCCGCGCAGGTTATTTCTTTACCGGTGAACCCACTCCTGGCACGCCTGCGGCGAACGTTCCGGGATTCCTGCTCGGAAAGCCCGTTGGAGCGGTTGTCGTGGGAGGAAGTGCGGCTTCCAATCCGCAGGCAGCTATCGGCTTGGCGGGAAGTAATAACGGAAGCAACTTGCACATCGCGCGAAACCTTTTCACGTATGAAGATCGAGTTGCATGGACTCGCGGAGGCCACCAGTTCAGCTTCGGCGCGTGGTTCCAGCAGTTCCAGTCGAACGAAATCATCGCGCTGAGCCAATTCGGGCAGGCTACCTTTGCCAGCCTGGCATCCTTTCTGGCCGGAAACACCTCTTCGTTCCTCTTCGACCCAGCTCCGACTGAAATGAACTGGCGTTCGTTGTTCGGTGCCGTCTACGCTGAAGACGTTATCCGCCTCACGCCCCGCTTGAACCTGTCCCTGGGCTTCCGGGATGAATTTTCCACCGGCTGGAATGAAGCGCACAACCGCGCCGCCAACTATACGTTCGCGAATGGTGTGATTTCCACTGATCCTCGCGTTGCCGATTCCATTTTTACAGAGAACAACGCGAAATTCCTTCCCCAGCCCCGCATAGGCGTGGCTTGGGCCCCATTTACTCGGAAAACTGTTTTCCGGGCCGGCTTCGGAATGTACAACGACCTTCAAGACGCATTGGGCTACCGCACCGATCAGAACGCCCCTTTTAACCCCACCTATAGCATCGCGAATTTGCCCGTCTCGAAGCTCCCGATCGACCTTGCAGCCGCCGTTCCCTCCAGTGCCAAGCTAGTCCCCGGCGGAGTTCAGCCTGCCTTGAAAACGCCGACCCTGATTTCCTGGTCGCTACGCGTCGACCAAGAGCTCTCTCCCAACACTGCCTTGACCGTCGGCTATGTCGGGTCGCACGGATATCACGAGATCATCGGCATCGATGGCAACGAGCCCATTCCGACCAGCTGTCCGGCGTCACCATGCCCGCCCGTCTATCCCACTTTCGATCCCAGCCGGCCCGTTACGCCCCCTAATTCTCCAACTGTCGGCTTTCCCCTGGGTTCGCCGCTGGCAGGAGCACCCGTGCCGGCAGGCAGCTTTTACATTCCAGCCGGAAGAAAAAAAGCAAATCCGAGTTCCATCCTGGCGAATACTTGGACTTGGTTTTCACTCGGCGACAGTTCATACAATGCTCTCCAGATCGATCTCGGACGCCGGCTCAGTCACGGTTTTTCCTTGCGCGGCGTTTACACCTGGTCGAGAGCGCTCGATGACGGCGATTCTTTGAACCAGACCACAGCAGGCAATGCGCCCGGGCTAGTTTCTAATCCCTTCAATCTCAGGGCAGATAAGGGACTGGCGACATACGATGTTCGAAACCTCGGCGTAATTAATGCAACCTACGAGCTACCCTTCGGGCACGGAAAAGCAATCGGAAGCAACCTCGACGGGTGGCGTAACAGTTTCGTGGGCGGCTGGTCGGTCGCCAGCATCGTTACGGCTCAGTCGGGATTCCCGTTCACCCCGCAGCTTAGCTACAACCCATCAAATAACGGCGACACACGCAATCCAGTCCGCCCATTCGTGAACCCCGATTTCAGGGGCCCGATTATTCTGGGCAAGCCGAATCAGTGGTTCAACCCGAACGCCTTCATCGCGCCGCCGTCGGCCCTTGGGTTCTACGGGAACCTTGGCCGCGACATCTTTATTGGACCGGGGCTGGCCACGTGGGATTTTTCAGTGCTAAAGAATGTACCTTTACGCGAGGGGTTGAATTTGCAGTTTCGGGCGGAGCTTTTCAATCTCTTGAATCGAGCAAATTTCAACACCCCGAACCTGATCGTTTTCACTCCGCCGACTGCGGCAAATCCATCGGGTTTGTCGGGAACGGCAGGCGCGATCACGAGTACGTCAACCACGTCGCGGCAAGTGCAATTTGCATTGAAGCTGATTTGGTAGATTGTCCCTGCGTTTGAATGAATCAGGTGGGCATACTAGGTCGTGTCTCTTCTCTAGCTATCGCCATGGTTCTCACCGTGGCCTTCGCGAGGAGCGCCCCGCTCCGGAGTAACACTACTGCCTCGGCGGCAACCAATGTGGACCTCACGCTCTCTGCTGCGATCAGCATGAAGGACGCACTCGACGAAATCACGCGGCTCTACCACGGCGAAAATCCTGGCGTTCTCATACATCTCAATCTAGGTGCGTCCGGCACGTTGCAACGACAAATTGAGCAAGGCGCGCCGGTCGATGTGTTCATTTCGGCCTCACCCTCGCAAATGGATGGCCTGGCATCGCAGAAGCTAATCCTCGCTGATACGCGCAAGGATCTCGTGAGAAATACCGTGGTTCTCATCGTTCCCAAGGATCGGACTGCCGTTACGAGCGTTCAGGATCTTGCGCAACCGTGCGTAAAGGTCATCGCCATAGGCGAGCCCCAATCCGTTCCCGCCGGGAAATACGCCCAGGAAGTGCTCACTCATTTCGGTCTCCTCGACACTCTCAAGCCAAAGCTCGTGCTCGCAAAGGATGTGCGACAGGTGCTCACGTACGTCGAGACAGGCAACGCGGACGCCGGCATCGTCTATGCTACGGACGCCCGTACATCAACACGCGTGTCAGTCGTTGCAACGGCGCCAGAAGACTCGCACGGGCCTGTGGTTTACCCGGTGGCCGTGGTCGCTGGTTCGAAGAACCTGGGCGTCGCCAAGAACCTCGTCGATTTCCTTCTCGGCCCCAAGTGCGCGCAGGTTTTCCGGAAGTTTGGCTTCAGGCCTGCAAGTTAGCAGATTCGCGTCTCGAGGAACGTTCTCGAGATTCCCCTGATTTCCCGTAACGAAGGGAAGCGCGAACTGTGAGTTGTAGACAATTTCGCACCTCCGAGTCTATTTTTTGGTAGAACCCGAGGAGGCACAGATGAAGGCGGTGATTTTTTCCGAGCACGGCGGTCCGGAGGTATTACGCTACACGGAGGTGGCCGACCCCGGCATCGGGCCGGACCAAGTACTCGTTCGCGTGCGCGCCTGCGCTCTGAATCGCTTGGACCTATGGGTTCGCCGAGGCTTGCCGGGAATTTCGATTCCACTGCCGCATATTCTCGGCAGCGACATCGCAGGCGAAGTCGCTCAGGTCGGCGAGCAGGCTACGGGCCTGCAAATCGGCGAAAAAGTTTTGCTCTGCCCCGGAATTTCCTGTGGACATTGCCCGGAATGCTTCGCGGGAAATGACAGTCAGTGCCGCCAATACACCCTTTTCGGCTACATGGTCGACGGAGGCTACGCCGAATACGTTCGATCACCCGCCGTGAACGTGATCCCGATCCCGAAAGGACTCTCTTTCGAGCAGGCTGCTGCCGTGCCTCTCGTCTTTCTTACTGCCTGGCACATGTTGATTGCGCGTGCCGACTTGAAGCCGGGCGATGTGGTGCTGGTCCTCGGGGCCGGCAGCGGAGTTGGAAGCACCGCTATTCAAATCGCGAAAGTTGCGGGCGCCCGCGTAATTGCCACTGCCGGGTCGGAGGAAAAGCTGGCCAAAGCGCGAGAACTCGGGGCTGACGAAGTGATCCTGCATTCGAAGCAGGACATTGCAGCCGAAGTGAAGCGGCTGACCAATCGGCGTGGAGTGGACGTGGTCTTCGAACACGTCGGCCAAGCCACTTGGGAGCAAAGCATCCGCAGCCTGGCTGTTGGCGGACGCCTCGTCACCTGCGGAGCAACGACCGGCTACGAAGGCAAAATCGACATTCGCTATCTTTTCACCCGCCAGCTCTCGATACTCGGCTCATATATGGGCGGCAAAGGCGAGCTGTGTTCAGTGCTCGAACTCGTCGGCCGGGGCCTGCTGAAGCCGGTCATCGACACAGTCATGCCACTCGCCCAAGCTGCCGAAGCACACCGCCGCCTCGAAAGCCGCGAGCAGTTCGGTAAAATCGTCCTCCGCGTGCTTTAGTTGGGTTGGTTGGGATGGATGATGGAGTGAGATCGTCGCAGTTCCCGGCAAGCCTTCCTGTTGCGATTGCGAGCTACTCAGTTCGGCTTCGCGCATCTAGGCGCCTTTTTCGGCATGCTCGGCGCGCTTGTCGGCATATTCGGCGGCGACCATACCAGAAAGGGCCTGGCGAGTCGCTCGGTACCCTACGTCGTCGCTGTCCTCGAAGAGCTCATCGCGATTGGCGCATCCCTCTAGGTTGTTTCGTGTTCTACTTCCCGGTCTTCCGCGCTAAATTGTTGCGGGTCATCATTTCCTTCCGCGAGGTGCCCATGGCTTCCCCTCAACATTACGACGCAATCGTTATCGGTTCCGGACAGGGCGGCACGCCGCTTTGCCAGGCGCTGGCAAACGCGGGAATGCGCACGGCTCTGGTCGAGCGCGAACACGTGGGCGGCACATGCATTAACGAAGGGTGCACGCCGACCAAAACCATGATCGCGAGCGGCCGTGTCGCTTATCTCGCGCGCCGCGCCGCTGATTATGGCGTACGCATAAAGGCCATGCGCATCGTCATGGAGCGCGTGAGAAACCGCAAGCGCGATATTGTGAAAGAATTCCGCAAAGGAAACGAAAGCCGAATCAAGAAGACGAAAGGCCTCGACCTGGTCTCCGGAGAAGCCGCCTTCACCGGACCCAAATCCATCGAAGTGAGGGCGCGAGGCCGTGAACGCGCACTAACAGCGGATCGCTTCTTCATCAACGCTGGCTGCCGGCCGGCGCTTCCCCCGCTCGAGGGTTTAAATGATGTCCGGTATTTGAACAGCACTTCCATCATGGAACTGGCCAGCGTGCCCAAGCACCTGCTCGTCTTGGGCGGCGGCTATGTTGGGCTCGAATTTGGCCAGCTCTTTTGCCGCCTGGGTAGCCGCGTGACGATTGTTCAGCGTGGTCCCCAATTGCTTGCGGGCGAGGACCAGGACATTGCCGAAGCCGTGGCTGGAATTCTTGAGGAAGACGGCGTTCAGTTGCATTTGAATACGGCCGCCGAGAGCGTGTCGAGTTCCGGCGGGACGATTGTACTGAAGACGCGCTCGGCAGGAAGGTTGCGCACGCTGGAAGGAACGCACCTGTTGGTCGCCACAGGCCGCGTCCCAAATTCGGATACGCTGAACTTAACAGCCGCTGGCGTGGCCACGGACGAACGCGGCTTCATTCGCGTCAACGAGCGCTTGGAAACCAATGTCACAGGTGTCTTTGCTCTCGGTGACATCAAGGGCGGCCCGGCGTTTACGCACATTTCGTACGACGACTTCCGAATCATCCGCACAAACCTGATTGAACATGGAAACGCGACCACCACGAACCGGCTGGTCCCCTACACTGTCTTCATTGATCCGCAACTCGGCCGCATTGGACTCTCGGAGAATGAAGCGAAGCTGCGGGGCCGTGCGATTCGCGTCGTGAAGATGCCGATGAGCTATGTCGCTCGTGCGCTGGAAGTGGATGAGACCCGCGGATTGATGAAGGCAATCGTAGATTCTTCGTCGGGGCAGATTCTCGGCGCGGCAGTTCTCGGCATCGAAGGTGGCGAAATCATGGCACAAATTCAATTAGCCATGATGGGCAAGCTGCCATACGCGGTGTTGAAGGACGCGGTCTTCGCGCACCCCACTCTGGCGGAATCTCTAAATGATCTCTTCAGCAATTTCGTGAATTAAGGTTCTCGGCGGCTCTGCGGGGCGAATGGAAAGCAACTCTGTGACGTTGTGACTCCAGCAAAGACTTTGGCGCCCGCGCGGCCTTGAAGTCGGCCAGCTCAGCATTCGCTACTTGGAAACGCTTGAGCTGCGGCGAGTTCTGTCATCTCCAAGGGTTTGGTCGATCCGACGAACTCCAGTCCCGTTGGCGAATCGTCCTTCACCCCAAGCGCCACAATTGCTTTCGGGCATCAACCTCAGGGTTACCTTTGGTCAAAGCGACCCAGCTTGTGCTACATGGTAGCCAGGCTTCGGTTGGAAGACATGAAAGGAAGAGCAGTTCTTTCGAAAGAGAGACCACGGGAAGTTTATCGAAGCCCACTTGCAGCTTTTGGGAAGTTAGGAAGGTGAGTTTTGAGCCAGAATCGTCCCATCGCGCTGAGCTTCAATGACCTGCGTTGCCGGCGCGAGCGGCTTTCTGCGCCTGGAACACCTTGCATTGGCACCAAATGCGACCCGGCTCTTTTGGGTCTTGACTGGGTCGCATGCCAGTGCAGCCATAGGTTCTATGTGACGACTGCGGGTGTCCGCACACACACATTTCGTCGCGCTGCAATTGTCACTCCTTCGCCAAAGTTTAACCAGATCCGGACACGAGGCAATCGGGTATTCTCCGTAGATACCGGCTTGGTAGTTGGGTTTCTCGCGCCTTTTCGAGCGATTCGAGACCCAATACGTCGAGTCCGCGCACTTCTTCGCCACATATTCCGCTGGCCACTCGTGGAAGTTCCCCCATTTCGCCGAGAATGGATGGCCCTGGTCGACGGGAGTCTTTTGTTCGTCGCCGCGGGCTTCTCGCACGCGGTTTTCTTTGTCTGACCTTTCCTTATTTTTGCTGACACCGCTCATTGGAGCCCGCCGCTGAGAGGCGGTGACCGGCGCTCCAATCCAACTGGGCGACGTAAAGCGGGTTGCCCTACGGATTGGCGAGATCTACGAATCTGATGGGATTGAACTCGCTACTACGCGGGAGAACCCGCAGGTCGCTTGAGGTGCGAAAGTCAGCCTGCACGCAAACACGCTATGCGAAGAACGCTCCCCTTGTGCTGCAGTCAAGCTCAGCGAATTGCTTGAGCCGAGAAAACCAAGGGTGAAGTATGTCTCCCCGCTCGAGCCCGAAACAAAATTGCGCTATAAGCGATCTAACGATTGCTATCGCCCGCTCGCCAACCCGGCAGCTAACGCAATTCTTGTCGCAGAGCGCTGATGGGATCGACGCGACTGGCCCGCCGCGCCGGTGCAAAACTCGCAAGCAGCCCGGCGGCAAAGAGGACCATCATCGCGAATGTCAGCGAGTCGGTGGACCGCATGCCGTCCGCCAAGCGGGCCAGGGCGCTTCCTCCCGCCAAGCTGGCGAATGTCACTTCGGTCGGCCTCACGCCGGTTGCGAAATGCGCCAGCACACGCCCCGCGGCCAAAGCCGCAACGAAACCCGTGGCGGCACCGGCGAACATCATCCCGAGACTCTGCCGCAGCACCATCTGCATGATTTCTCGAGGTGTAGCTCCAAGCGCCATCCGAATCCCAATTTCCGGTACTCTCCGCCCTGTCAGGTAAGCCAGCACGCCATAAATTCCGATGCACGCGAGCAGCAGTGCAAGCCCCGCGAAAATGCCGAACAAAAGCACCAGAAACCGGTGCAAGGCGAGCGATTCGCCCGCGAGTTGTTCCATCGTTCGAACTTGGTAGAGAACCTGATCGCCCGCAGCGCCGCGAACTGCGTCTCGCAGCGATTGGAGCACGCTCAAGGGGGCGACGTTCGTGCGCACTGCGAGTGACATCAGGACCGACCACCGGGGCAAATACCGCTTCGGCACCTGCGCAAAGGGATAGTAAAGCTGATCGCGCACTTCCGCCTGATCGTCGCCAGCCAGTCCCCAGTAGCGAACGTGGCCCACAACGCCCACCACGGTGAAGGGCTCCGTGCAGTCGACAGGGGTTTCAACACTCTTGCCATCGGGACCTTGCTTGATCTGCGTGCAAGGCATATCTGGAATCCACAGATGCTTCCCCAGCGGACTCTCGCCACCGAATGCATCTTTTGCGAAAACGTCATCGATTACGATCACAGGCTGGCTGCCCAAGCGGTCCTCGGCATTGAAAAAACGCCCTTGATGCAGCGGTATGCCCATCACGTCCAAGTAATTGGGGGATGCGGCACTGGCTAAAGCAGTGGGCTCCTTACCCTTCGGCGGCAGATCGGGACTCGTCCAGTAGCCGAGTTGATTGTTTCCATCGCGCATCGGAACGATGTCAACCGCCGCAACAGACTGCACCCCAGGTACGCGACGCGCATGATCGAGCACGTCCTGCCATGCCTCCGGGATTCGTGCAGGATCCGCCAGAGTGGCAGGTGAAAGGGCCATACGGGCAACGAGCAGGTTCTTCGTGTTGAGTCCCGGATCAAGCGAAGCGACGCGCAAAAGCGTCCGCCCAAGCATCCCCGCAGCGACCAGCAGAACGACCGCAAGCCCCATCTGCGAAATCACGAAAGCGCTGTGCAAGCGTCGAGGGCTTCCGGCAACCGTTCGTGCCCCTGCGCGGAGGGTCTGGTCGAGGTCGCGCGCCGGGGCCCTCATAGCGGGAGCCAGCCCGAAAAGAATGCCGGTCAACAAGGAAATGCCGACTGCGAACGCGGTCACGCGCCAATCGATATGCACCTCTTCGGCACGGGGCAAATCGCCAGGCCAGAATGCCACGAACGGGCGCACACCTAGGTTCGCGCACAGGATCCCAAGTGCACCACCGGCAAGTCCAAGCACGGCGCTTTCCGTCAGGCATTGCCGCACCAGCCGGCCTTTACTCGCTCCGAGGGCGGCACGCATGGCCAGTTCGCGCTCGCGCGAAAGAGCGCGTGCCAGCAGCAAGCTCGCCACATTCGCACACGCAATCAACAATACCAATGTCACTGCTGCCAGTAACAACCAAAGCGTCGAACGCACATCATCCACTTCTTCAGGCCGTAGCGACTCGGCTCGCAAGCTGCGTCCTGCATTTGTGTCCGCGAATTCATGAGCGAGATGTCGCCCGACCAACGCGATCTCGTTCTGCGCTTCCGCCAGCGTTGTACCCGGCCGTAGCCGGCCAATGACGTTCGTCGGGTGCGCCTGGCGCATCTGCAGATATCCGGCCGTGTCCTGGCCTACCGGCGTGTACACGTCCGGTTCGGCCCCGAGCAGACGAAATCCTGCCGGCGCGATTCCAACCACGGTGTAGCGCTTTTGGTCCAGCACTACCGATGTGCCGAGCGCTTGCGGATTGCCGCCAAAGTGGTTCCGCCAGAAACGGTATCCCAGGATCATTACCGGCCCCGCGCCGGCACGGTCTTCTTCAGGTAGGAACTCGCGGCCGTACGCCAATGGCACTCGCAAAACGGAAAACAAGTTCGACGAGATCTCGTCGAGATAATTTACATATTCAGCAGGCGCCGGCTCGCTGACTGTTCCGCCATTGAACACGGCCGCGGCCAATTCCACAGTGTGGCTCTCCCGCTGGCTATCACGAAAATCGAGATACGCGACGTTCTGTTCGCCGTACACCTTGGTATTCCAGTCCTCACTTTGGGCGTGAACCGAAATCAGCCTGTTCGGTTCCGGATAAGGCAGCGGCTTTAGCAGAACGCCGTTGACGACCGTGAACATGACAGTGGTTACGCCGATGCTAAGCGCAATCGTTAGCAACGCGACCGTTGTAAACCCAGGATTTTTGCGGAGCGCCCGGAGCGCATACCCGGCATCCTGACCCAGGTCCTCGACCCAGCGTGTCCCGCGCGCATCGCGACACTGTTCCTTGACCTGCTCCGGCCCTCCCATTGCGAGCCGCGCTTGCCTCCGGGCTTCAACTGCTTCAACGCCGCGCGCGATCAGCTCCGCTTCGTCCCGCTCGAGATGAAAGCGCAGTTCCCTGTCGAGTTGGTCTTCCATTCGCTTGCGGCGGAACAGCCGTCCGAGCCAGTTCATGCCCTCTCCCTTGAGCGGCGACTTCTTATTCTTCGCGCAAG
>Ga0126373_10002121_pt1 | contig 14513 bp, 7 predicted proteins | sample PanSoiMetPlot_11_FD_92545 | JGI IMG/M metagenome (GOLD analysis project Ga0126373, IMG submission 92545) | Tropical forest soil microbial communities from Panama - MetaG Plot_11 | ecosystem: Environmental > Terrestrial > Soil > Tropical forest > Bulk soil | place: Panama | collected 2016-02-17 | reverse complement strand
CGCTTCGGCGATCAGTTCCCCCGCCAGCGGGCCAACGATGTGCATGCCGAGAATCTCGTCGTCGTCCCGGGCAGCGAGGACCTTGGCGAATCCCGGCGTCTGCTCCATGGCGCGCGCGCGTCCGCTGGCCATGAAGGGAAATACGCCGACCTTGTAGTCGCGGCCACTCGCCTTCACCTGTTCTTCAGTCAGACCCACCCAGGCGATCTCGGGTGCGGTGTAGATGACCGATGGGATGACTTTGTAGTTCACTTCGCCGAAGCGTCCGGCGATCTGATCGGCCACCGCGATCCCCTCCTCCTTGCCCTTGTGCGCGAGCATCGGGCCGCGCACGCAGTCGCCGATCGCCCAGACACCTTCCACCCCGGTGCGAAGGTGCTCATCCACCTTGATGAAGCCGCGCTCATCGAGCTGCACACCCGTGTCGGGCGCCAACAGATCCTGGGTGTACGGGCGGCGCCCGATGGCGACCACCAGCCGGTCGACGGTGATGTGCTGCTCGCCCTTCGCGTCCGTGTAAGTGACATCGACCGCCTGGCCCTTGACGGTGGCGGCGGTGACTTTCGCACCGAGCCGCACATCCAGACCCTGCTTCTTGAACTGTCGCAGCGCCTCGCGCGCGAGCTGCTGGTCGGCGAATGCGAGAAAATCCGGCAGCGCCTCGAGCACTGTCACTTCGGCGCCGAGCCGCAGCCACACGCTTCCCAGCTCCACGCCGATCACGCCCCCGCCAATCACCCCGAGGCGCTTCGGCACCGCATCCAAGTCGAGCGCGCCCCAGGAGTCGACGATATACGGCGGCTTGAAGGGGGCCGCGCGCAGCTCGATGGGGGCCGAGCCTGAGGCAAGGATGACGTTCTTCGCGCTCAACGTGCGGCGCGTGCCATCGTGCGCCGTGAACTCGACCTTGCGGCCGGCGAGTAGCTTGCCGTGACCCTGCAGCCCGGTGACGCCCGCGCCCTTGAAGAGCGCCGCGACCCCCTGGGTCATGCCACGCACGACCCCGTTCTTGCGCTTCTGCATCTGCGCGACATCGAGCTGTGCGCCGGTGACCTTGATGCCGTGGGTCGCGAACTCCTGCTGCAGGCGGTGGTAGAGCTCGCTCGACTCGAGCAGCGCCTTCGACGGGATGCAGCCGGCGTTCAGACAGGTGCCGCCGAAGGCGGCGCTGCCGTCCTTATTCTTCCACTCGTCGATACAGGCGACGGTGAGCTTGTTCTGCGCAGCGCGGATCGCCGCGGGATAACCGGCCGGGCCGGCGCCGATCACGATCACGTCAAATGAGTCAGCCCCGGAGGGCGGTGTTTGTTCGGGCATGACGTGTTTTTCTTCCTTGCCGCGGCGAAAGTAGCACAAGTCGACGCCCCCGACAGCGCCGCGGGCGCGCCCCGACAAGGAGCGGTCGCATTTGGCCGCTCGCGCGCCGTCGTGTCGCCACAGGATGTGCACCTGGTCAGGGAGTGCACCAATGCCGACCGCAGATGAATCCGCGGCCCCCACGCGCGCCCGGGGGAGATGTCAGTGCGGTGCCGTCGAGTACGAAGTGCGCGGCGCGCTGCGTCCCGTGGTGTACTGCCACTGCCGCACGTGCCGCCGGACCAGCGGTCACTTCGTCGCGGCGACGGCCTGCGCGAGGGAGAATCTCGTGCTGCTCAGCGCCCGCGGCCTGCGTTGGTACGCCTCGTCAGACTGGGCACGCCGCGGCTTTTGCGCACACTGCGGCTCGAACCTGTTCTGGGAGCCGCTGAGCGGCTCATACGTCTCCATCATGGCCGGCTCGATCGAGGGTGCGAGTGGGCTCACGGCCACGGGTCATATCTTCGTCGCCGACGCCGGCGACTACTACGCCATCACCGACGGACTGCCGCAAAGCGCCGCCTGGGGGGAGCTGAGCGTGCCGGCGGGGTTTCCGCTGCCCTGAGGGGCCCGCGCGCAGCGGTCCAGGCCCACCGGCGCTGTCACAAATCTGGCACAGCAATGTCATACGCTTCGGCGTTTCGTTCTCAGCAGAGCAAACCGAGCCATGAACAGCGCTGTTTCCCCCGCCGCCGGCGTCACGGCCGTGCGCCCGGTCCTCGACCGCAAGGTGAGCCCCACCACCGCCGGGATCTTCATCTTCCTGCTGCTCGCAGGAATCCTCTACACCGCCTACAGCCTCAACACTGACATCAGCGGCGCGATGCCGCACCAGGTCGCCTGGCTGTCGGTCTTCCTGCTCGGGGTGGCACTGCTGATCGCTCTCGCGTTCGAGTTCGTCAACGGCTTCCACGACACGGCCAACGCCGTCGCCACCGTCATCTATACACACTCGCTGCAGCCTAATTTCGCCGTGCTGTATTCGGGGACGCTCAATTTCCTCGGTGTGCTCTTCTCCAGCGGCGCGGTGGCCTTCGGCATCATCACCCTGCTGCCGGTCGAGCTGATCCTGCAGGTCGGCTCGAGCGCCGGCTTTGCGATGGTGTTCGCGCTGCTGATTGCGGCGATTCTCTGGAACCTCGGCACCTGGTACCTGGGACTGCCGGCCTCCTCCTCTCACACCATGATCGGCTCGATCATCGGCGTCGGCGTCGCCAACGCCCTCATGCACGGGCGCAGCGGCACGAGCGGTGTGGACTGGGGCCAGGCCACCAAGGTGGGCTGGGCGCTGCTCATCTCCCCGCTGGTCGGCTTCATCTGCGCTGCGATCCTGCTGCTCGTCCTCAAGGCCCTGGTGCGCAAGCCGGCGCTGTACCAGGAGCCGAAAGGCGCCGCCGCCCCGCCGAACTGGATCCGCGGCATCCTGATTCTCACCTGCGGTGGTGTGTCCTTCGCGCACGGCTCGAACGATGGGCAGAAGGGCATGGGACTGATCATGCTGATCCTCATCGGTACCGTGCCGATCGCCTACGCCTTGAACCGTGCCATGCCGGCCAGCGAGATGGCGCCCTTCGTGCAGACCGCAACCGCGACCTCGCAGTCGCTGGCGCAGTTCGGTCCCGCGCCGGCAGATCCGCGCGGCACGCTCGCGACCTTCTTGCGTACCCGCACCTGGACGCCGGAGGTGCTCCCGGCCGTCGGCGCACTCAGCGACAGCATCGGCGCGCAGGTGAAGGCGAGCGGGACCCTCGCACAAATCCCGCTTGGACAGGTCACCAACGTGCGCAATGACATGTACCTGACGTCCGAGGCCATCCGCCTCTATGGCAAGGACTCGCACGCGAGTGCGCTCGCGCCGGAGACGAAAAAAACCCTCGACAGCTTCAGGAAGCAGATAGATAAGGCCACCAAGTTCATTCCCCTGTGGGTAAAGGTGGCGGTCGCCATTGCGCTGGGGCTCGGCACCATGGTGGGCTGGAAGCGCATCGTCGTGACCATCGGCGAGAAGATCGGCAAGTCTCATCTCACCTACGCGCAGGGCGCCTGCGCCGAGCTCGTGGCCATGAGCACCATCGCCGCGGCGGACATGTTCGGACTGCCGGTATCGACGACGCACGTTCTGTCGTCGGGCGTTGCGGGCACCATGGCCGCCAATGGCTCCGGGCTGCAGATGGCTACGGTGCGTAACCTCGTCATGGCCTGGGTGCTGACGCTGCCGGCGGCCATCCTGCTCTCGGGCACGCTGTACTGGGTGTTCCGGCACGTTTTCTAAAGCCTCGGGCGCCACGGGCCGCGGCCCGCGCCCTTGATTTCCCAGGCGATCCGCATCGCGCGCCTCGGGCGTGACTGCGTCGTCGCAGGCGTCGCAAAAAGAACTACCTGAACGTACATTCAACGCCCTGCGCCCGCGCACCGCACACGCTCAGTGCGGTAAGAATCGACCGTAAGCCGTTGGAATAAAAGCTATTATTTCGCCAACAGGCGGAGCTTCTTGCGCACACACTCTGCTTGATGAATTATAGTGTCAGAGGGGCCACAACAATTATTGAGTGCGCGTTCAATGCCACAACCATCGGGGTCGGGGGCGATGGGCACTGTTAGCAGTAAGGCTGAGCGGCCCACCCGCCCGCCGCTGCGTGTCGGCGTCATCCTGGCGCATCGCTTCACGCTCTCGGCATTCGCCGTCTTCATCGATCACCTGAGACTTGCGGCCGATGAGGGCGACCGCAGCCGCCCGCTGCACGTGCAATGGTCGATCATGTCCAGCCGCCCGGAGCCGGTGCCGGCCAGTTGCGGCGTTATGCTCTCGCCGACCAGCAGCCTGCTGCCTCCGGAGTCGCTCGACTACGTAGTGGTCGTCGGCGGGGTGTTGCATGCCGGACCGCAGCTCGACGAGCCCACGATGCGCTACCTGCGCGAGCTCGGCGCAAGTGCCGTGCCGCTCATCGGCGTGTGCACCGGGAGCTTCGTGCTGTGCCGCGCCGGACTCATGCGCGGGCGCCGCTCGTGCGTCAGCTGGTATCACTACCAGGACTTCCGCGAGGCGTTCCCGGATCACGAGGTGATCGCGGACCGGCTGTTCCTCGCCGATGGCCCGCGCATTACTTGTGCTGGCGGGGCGGGTACCGCGGCGCTCGCAACCCACCTCATCGAGCGGCACCTCGGGCGCGGCCCGGCGCAGAAGGCGAGCCAGGTGCTGCTGTTCGACCGGCCGCGCTCGGGCAGCGACACACAGCCGCATCCGCCGCTGGCGGAATCGGTCTCCGAGCCGCGGGTGTGCCGGGCGCTGCTGCTCATGGAGCAGAACCTCGCGCGCCCGATCGCCGTTGCCGCAGTGGCGGCTGAGGTCGGGCTGTCTTCGCGGCAGCTCGAGCGGCTGTGCCGCCAGCACCTCGGCATGCCGCCGGCATCGCTCTATCGGCAGGTGCGCATGCGCTACGCCAACTGGCTGATCGAGAACACCGATCGTTCGGTCACCGAGATCGCCAACGACGCCGGCTTCGCGGACTGTGCGCACTTCTCGCGCCAGTTCAAAGACGTCTACGGACTGTCGCCCTCGACGCGACGGCTGCAGCCGCCGCGCAGCGTCAGCGGTGACGCCGCGCGTGCGCGGGTATTCGAGTAAACAGCGCGCCCAGATTGTCAGGGGGGTCCACAGCAATGAAATCCAAGATCTCGTATGCAGTAGCAGCAATCCTGAGTGGCGCCTCCGTGTCCGCCCTTGCCGACGGACCGGCCGCCCCGCCCGACACTGCCGAAAGCAGTGTCAACCGAAGCTCGGAGGGGTTGGCGGAGGTCGTCGTCACGGCACAGCGGCGCTCGCAGAACATGCAGGACGTGCCGATCTCGATGCAGGCCTTTACCGCCGAGACGCTGCAGCAGCTCAAGATCTCGACGTTCGATGACTACATCAGGTATCTCCCCAACGTCACCGCGGCCAACAACGGGCCGGGACAGAACGAAGTCTTCATGCGCGGCATCAGTGGCGGCTCGCAGCCCAGTCAGGGCAGCGGCTCCACTGGCTTGTGGCCGAACGTCGCGATCTATCTGGACAATCAATCGGGGCAGCTGCCCAATCGCAACCTCGACATCTATGCCGCGGACTTGAACCGCATCGAGGTTCTGGAGGGTCCCCAGGGAACACTGTTCGGTGCCGGAGCCGAGGCCGGCGTGATCCGGTATATCACTAACGAGCCGAAGCTCGACGTGACCGAAGCGAACGTCAAGGCGGGCTACGGCACGACCGCGCACGGCGATCCCAATACTGACGTGACGGCGGTGTTGAACGTGCCGCTCATCGCCGAGACCATGGCCGCTCGCGTCGTGATCTATAACGACATCCGCGGCGGCTACATCGACAACGTTCCTGCGACGTTCACCCGCAAGAACACCGACATCGGCATTTACCACGCCTACCTTCCGGCCACCGCCGGGCAATGCCCGGACGGTCTGCCGAACAACGGCTTTTGCGTGCCTCCCGGCAGCCAGGTCATCAATAACAACAGTGTGGTCAAGAACAACATCAACTCTGTGACCTACAAGGGAATCCGTGGCGAGCTGCTGTACAAGTTCAACGACAACTGGAACGCCCTGATCACGCAGTCGTACCAGGACATGGACTCCCAGGGCGTGTTCTACCAGCAGCCCTATGCCTCGGACGGGGGAGCGCTGCAGCCGCTGCAGGTCACGCTGTTCAACCCCGCCTACAACAAGGACAAGTTCGAGAGCACCGCCTGGACAGTGAATGGCAAGTTCGGGGACCTCAAGCTCGTTTATACCGGGGGCTACCTGGTGCGCAACGTCGACCAGGTGGGCGACTACACCAATTACGCACGCGGCCTGTATGCCGATTACTACCAGTGCTACGGACCGGGAACGGCCTACGGAAAAAACCCAAGCCTCAGCCCAACCTGCTTTTCGCCCAGCGCCATCTGGCACGCGACCGAACGCAACCAGAATCTGCAGCAGGAACTGCGCCTGAGCACACCGGACGACTGGCGCCTGCGCGCTATCGGCGGCGCCTATTGGCAGAACAACAGGCTCTACGACCAGACGGCATGGATGTACAAGACCATGCCTGCATGCACCTCCACGGTCACGACCGGCTGCCTTACGAACGTGGCGCCTTTTCCCGGCACGACCGTGCAGAATCCCGGCGTTCAGAACGACAACACCTCCTTCTATCAGGACCAGGTTCGCGACACCAAGCAGACCGCTTTCTTCGCCTCGGTCGACTTCGACCTGATCCCGAAGGTACTGACGATCACTGCGGGTACGCGCTGGTTCCAGTTCCGGAACTCCCTGGAGGGGAGCGTGCTTTCCAGTTTCGACTGCTTCCAGGCCGGTGCACCGGGGAGCAGCGCGGTCACTACACCCGGATGCCACGCAGGTGCGAGTTACAACCTCAATGCGATGAACCTCAGCGACACCGAGTCCGGTTTCAAGAGCCGCGCGAATCTGACCTGGAACATCACACCGGACATGATGGTGTACTACACGTTCTCGCAGGGCTTTCGCCCGGGCGGCTTCAATCAAAACGGCGGTGCGATGCACGGCCTCGGCACGGATGGAGTGCCGCAGTACATCCTTTCCCAGTCTTACCAGTCGGACAGCTTGACCAACAACGAGATCGGCTGGAAGACCCAATTCTTCAATCATCGCCTGCAGTGGAACAGCGCCATCTACCGCGAGAACCTGGACAACGTCCAGGTCGCGTTCTTCGACCCCGGCGTGATCGGCAACATCTTCTATAACGCCAATGGTCAGAACTACCTCATCAGGGGTCTCGAGACCTCGCTGATCGCGCGGATTACGAGTGGCTTGACGCTGCAGGGTGCTGCCGCCTGGAACCACAGCGAGCAGACCAACTCGCTACAGCTCATCGCCAACACTGCTGCCAGCAACGACGACGGCAAGCCGATCACGCAGGTCTGCCCGGCCGGCCCCGCCTCGTGCGCTGCGGTCCCAAGCCCGTATGGCCCGGCCGGCGCCCCGGCAGCCAACGCGCCGCCGATGCAGTTCAACCTGCGCGCGCGCTACGAATGGGTCACGGGCGGCGGTTACATACCCTACGTGCAGTTCGGGGCCACGCACACCGATCATTCATTCACGCAGGCGGGCTCGAATCCCACGTTCGCGGTGGGCGGAGCCCTCAGCACGTCGCGAGGACGTTTCGAGGTTCCCGCCTACTCGACCTTCGACGCCTCGTGTGGCGTCGCCAAGGACGCCTGGAATGTGGACCTCTACGTTCAGAATCTCGCCAATTCAAACGCCGCCACCTTCATCAGCGCCTTTCAGTTCATCGTGGCAGAGACACCCCTGCGGCCGCGCGTCATTGGCGGCTCCTTCGGATACAAATTCTGAGGCGCGAAGCTCGTTTGCGGTGAGCGTCGTGCCGGCTACGCGGCTGGCCCCCAAAGGCGAGCCGGGCTATGTTGCCGTCCATGAGCCAGGCCTCGGTGGTAGAGCGTGAGGTCCAGCGTACCCGGCACCTTTTCGAGGAGCGGCGGTTCGCGGAAGTTCTGCGGGCAACGGAGGCGCTGCTGGCTACGGTGCCGGAGAATCGCGACGTCCTGTTTCTGCGCGCCTATGCGCAACGCCTGCTCGGCGATGCCCCTGCCGCACTGACGACACTCGCCGTACTGGAGCAACTGCACCCGCGCTTCAGTCGCCTCTACCAGGAGCGCGGCCATTGCTATGTCGCACTCAGGCAAGCGCCTGAAGCGATCGACGCGTTTCTGCGCGGCGTGCGCCTCAATCCGGCCCTGCCGGCCAGCTGGAGCATGCTCGAGGGCCTGTACCGGATGAGCGGGCAGAGGGAAAACGCCGCTGCCGCGGCTGCCCACGTCGCGAAGCTCAACACACTGCCCCGCGAGGTCGTCACGGCCACCGTGCTGTTCTCAGATGGCGAACTCGCCGCGGCCGAACAGGTCGTGCGCGCCTTCCTCCTCAAGCACGGGCACCACATCGAGGCCATGCGGCTGCTGGCGCGCATCGGCATCGAGCGGGATGTGTTCGATGATGCCCAACTGTTGCTCGAGGCGGTGCTTGATCTGGAGCCCACTTACCACGCCGCGCGATTCGACTACGCGCAAGTGCTCGTCAAGCGTCACCTCTACCCGCAGGCGCGCGAGCAAGCCGAGCAGCTGCTCGCCGCGGATCCCTCCGATCGGAACTACCGCACCCTCTATGCCATTACCTGCGTGGGTCTTGGGCTGCACGAACGCGCCATCGAGCTCTACCGAGAGCTCCTTAGCGGCTCACAGCAGCCGGCCGAGCTGCATCTGTCCATAGGTCACGCGCTCAAGACACTCGGACGCCGCGAGGAAGCCATCGGTGAGTATCGCGCGGCGGCCGCAGCGCGTGCCGGGTTTGGCGACGCTTACTGGAGTTTGGCCAACCTCAAGACCTATCGCTTCGAGGACCAGGAGCTACAGCGAATGCAAGCGGCAGAAGCCGCGGCGTCGACGCCCGCGATCGATCGCTACCATCTGTGCTTCGCGCTCGGCAAGGCGCTCGAGGACCGCCAGCGATATGAGGAGTCATTCCAGTACTACGCACGCGGCAACGCGCTCAAACGCTCGGAAAGCCGCTATCAACCCGAATTCTTCGAACTCAACACGCGCCGGCAGATCGAAGTCTGCACCCCCGAGTTATTCGCCCGCCACCGGGGGGGCGGTGTGCCCGATGCGGATCCGATATTCATCGTGGGTCTGCCACGCTCCGGCTCTACGCTGATCGAGCAGATTCTCGCCTCGCACTCCGCAGTCGAGGGCACTTACGAGCTGGCCGATATCCCGCGCATGGTGGTGGAGCTGCAGGGCCGCGACGGCGGGCTCGACAGTGCCCGTTATCCGGCGGTGCTGGCGCAGATGAGTGCCGAGGATTACCGCCGTCTGGGTGAGAAGTATTTGCGCGATACGCGCAGCTACCGAACCGGCAAGCTGCATTTCATCGATAAGATGCCGAACAACTTCCGGCACATCGGCCTCATCCACCTGATGTTACCCAACGCCAGGATCATCGACGCGCGACGCGAGCCGATGGCCTGTTGCTTCGGCAATTGGAAGCAGCTGTTTGTCAGCGGCCAGGAATTCGTCTACAGCGCCGACGACATCGCACGCTACTACCGCACCTACCTCGAGCTCATGCGTCATTGGAATGCCGTCTTACCCGGGCGCGTACTGCGGGTGCAGCACGAAGATCTGGTCGACGACCTGGAAGGGAATGTGCGCCGCTTGCTCGACTATTGCGGGCTCGAGTTCGAACCTGCCTGTCTCGAGTTCTACAAGACCGCGCGCAGCGTGCGCACCGCCAGCTCCGAGCAGGTGCGCCAACCCATCTACCGCGACGGACTCGACCAGTGGCGGCAATTCGAGCCGTGGCTCGGGCCGCTGCGGGCGGCGCTCGGCGATGCCGTGACGCGCTACCGCGAGTAGCGCTCGCCTCTTCAGCGCTGCGCGCTCTGCCAGCCGGGCGCGACGTAGTACGGGGCGCTGGCCCGCGGCAGGCGGCGGCCGCGGATATGATCGGCGGCCTTTTCCGCCAGCATGATGGTCGGCGCGTTGAGGTTGCCGGTCGTGATAGAGGGCATGATGGATGAGTCCACCACGCGCAGCCCCTCGACCCCGATGACGCGCGTGTCCGGATCGACGACTGCGAAGGGATCGCCGGCGGCACCCATGCGGCAGGTGCAGGACGGATGAAAGGCTGATTCCGCCTTGGCGCGGATGAAGGCGTCGATGTCGGCGTCGCTCTGCACCTGCTCGCCGGGCTGGATCTCGCGGCCGCGATAGCGGGCGAAGGCCGGCTGTGCAAAGATCTCGCGGGTGAGGCGTACGCAGGCGCGCATGTCGATCCAGTCCTCCTCGCGCGACATGTAGTTGAACTGGATGCGTGGCGGATCGTGTGGGTCCGCTGAGTGCAGCCGCACCCAGCCCTGGCTTTGCGAGCGCATCGGTCCCGCGTGTGCCTGGAAGCCGTGCTCGGAGGCGAGCGCCGAGCCGTCATAGCTCACCGCCAGCGGCAGGAAGTGGAACTGGATGTCCGGATAGCGCACGCCGGCGCGGCTGCGGATGAAGCCGCCGGTCTCGAAGTGATTGCTGGCGCCGAGCCCGTCACGGCTGAACAGCCAGCGCGCGCCGATCAGCGCGCGGCGCAGCGGCGAGACCTCCGAATAGAGCGTAATCGGCTCACGGCATGCCATCTGGAAGTAGAACTCCAGGTGATCCTGCAGGTTCTCGCCGACACCGGCGCGCTCGCGCACCACGCCGATGCCGAGCGCGGCAAGCTCCGCCCCCGGGCCGATGCCGGAGAGCTTCAGCAGCTGCGGTGAGTTGATCGGCCCGGCACACAGCAGCACCTCGCGCCGCACGCGCACCTCGCGCACGGCGCCGCCCTGCAGGTAGCTGACGCCGACCGCGCGGCGCCCCTCGAACAGCACGCGCGTCGCCAGCGCGTGCGTGCGCACCTCCAGGTTGCCTCTGCCCAGGGCCGGCCGCAGGTAGGCGTTCGCGGCGCTGCAGCGCTGCCCCTCGCCAACCGTCATGTCCATGTGCGCAAAGCCTTCCTGCTGGAAGCCGTTCATATCAGAAGAGAACGGGTATCCCGCCTCCTGTCCGGCCGCCAGCCACGCCGCGTACAGCGGGTTACTCGCCGGGCCACGACAGGTGGCGAGCTTGCCGTCGTCGCCGCGGTAGTCATCGCCCCCCTCGGCGCGGCGCTCGGCGCGGCGGAAATACGGCAGCACGTCGTGATAGCCCCAGCCGGCGGCGCCCTGCTCCACCCAGCGCTCGAAGTCGAGTGCGTTGCCGCGCACGTACACCATGCCGTTGATCGAGGAGGAGCCGCCCAGTACCTTGCCGCGCGGCGTGTGCAGGCGGCGGCCGTCGAGATGCGGCTCAGGCTCGGTGAAGTAACGCCAGTCGTAGCGCGGCATGTTCATCGGGATCGACAGCGCGGTGGGCATCTGGATCCACAGCGAGCGATCCGAGCCGCCGTACTCGAGCACCAGCACGCTGTCCCGGCCGTCCTCGCTCAGGCGATCGGCGAGCACGCAGCCGGCGGAGCCGGCGCCGACGATGAGGTAGTCGACGGTTTCCACGGCCGAGGTGCTCTCAGTACGGCGCGTCGACGTCGCCCATCGCCACGTACACGCTCTTCAGCTGCGTGTAGTGCTCGATGGCGGCGCGACCGTTCTCGCGCCCGAGCCCGGAGCGCTTGACGCCGCCGAAGGGCAGCTCGATGGGCGTGACGTTATAGTGATTGATCCAGCAGGTGCCGGCCTCGAGGCGCGCGATCACGCGGTGCGCGCGCGTCAGGTCATTGGTAAACACTGCGGCGGCGAGCCCATACTCGGTGGCGTTGGCGCGCTCGACCACCTCGTCCTCGTCGGTAAATTCGAGCACCGACATCACCGGGCCGAAGATCTCCCGGCGCACGATATCCATGTCGTCGTGACAGCGGTCGAACACCGTTGGGGCCACGAAATAGCCGGCCGCCAGATCGCCGCTCGTGGCGCGCGCCCCCCCGGTCAGAAGGCGCGCCCCCTGCTCGCGGCCGCGCGCCATCAGGCCGAGCACCTTCTCCATGTGCTCCTCGGAGATCAGCGCACCGACCTGCGTGGCGGGATCGAGCGGATCGCCTACCCGCATGGCCGCCACCCGCGCGACCAGCCGCTCGAGGAACGCGGCACGGATCTCGCGCTGCACGAAGACACGCGTGCCGTTGGAGCACACCTCCCCGGCAGAGTAGAAATTTCCCAGCAGCGCACCCGACACGGCGTTGTCGAGGTGCGCATCGTTGAAGATGACGAGCGGTGACTTGCCACCGAGCTCGAGGGTCACCTGTTTGAGCGTGGCGGCGGCGTCGGCCATCACCGCCTTGCCGGTGCTGACATCGCCGGTGAGGGAGATCTTCGCGATCTGCGGATGGCGCGTCAGCAGCTGCCCGGTGGCGGCGCGCCCCTGCAGCACCTGGAATACCCCATCGGGAAGCCCGGCCTCGCGCAGCACCGCGGCCAGCTGCATCGCAGTGAGTGGCGTCAGCTCGGAGGGCTTGAAGATCATGGCATTGCCGCAGGCGAGCGCCGGGGCTGCCTTCCAGCACGCTATCTGCAGTGGATAGTTCCAGGCGCCGATGCCGGCAACCACCCCGAGCGGCTCGCGACGGGTGTAACCGAAGGCCTGGGCGCCGAGGTCCAGGTGCTCACCGGCGATGCCGGCGGCGAGCCCGCCGTAGTACTCCAGGCACTCAGCGCCCGACAGCACGTCCACCGCGCGCGTTTCCTGGATGGGCTTGCCGGTGTTGCGGGTCTCGAGCTCGGCGAGTGCGTCGTTGCGCGCGCGCAGCATCTGTCCGGCGCGCAGCAGCACCCGGCCGCGCTCGGCACCGCTGCGCGCGGCCCAGCCGCGCTGGGCCTGGCGCGCGCGCTCCACAGCCGCGTTGACCTCGTCCGGGCCAGCCTCGGAAAGCTCGGCGAGTCTCGCGCCGTTGGCGGGATTGATGACCACGATCACCCCCGCGGACGCAGCCGCCGGCCGCGCGCCGGCCCGCGCGGACGCGGGCGGTGGCGCGAAGTCCTTCAGGCGGCTGTCGACGAAGGCGGTGAGCATTGCCTGGGCGCTCTTGCTGTCGGCCTCCTGCCACTCCGAGAGCGCCGCGCGCAGCCACACGCCATCGATGAGCGCTGCGATCATCGCCGCGAGACTCTTCGCCTCGGCAGCAGGGATGATCTGGCGCAGATCGCTGCGCAGGTTCGAGAGCATGCGGCGCTGGTACGCCCTCTGCACGCGCTTGAGCCCCGCGACGTGCAGCACCTGGCCCCAGAAGGCGAGCCACGCGGTGCCGGTGCGCCGGTCGAACTCCTCGGGTGCGAGGTTCTCGTCGATGACCGCCTGTACCCGGCCCCGCGGCGTGCGCGCCAGCGCCAACCGTGCGCCCACGCGCCTGGCGAGCGATCGCGACAGCGTACGGAATGCCGCCTCGAGCAGACCGTCCTTGTCGCCGAAGTAGTGCGCGACCAGGCCGGCCGACACCCCCGCGCGGCGGGCGATCTGTGCGAGAGTAGTGCCGACGTAGCCGACTTCGGCGAGACTGTCGATCGTGACTTCGATGAGCTGCGCGCGGCGTGCCTCCTCGAGGTCATCGCGCACGGCCCCCGACGAGGCGGCGTGCGGGGGGTCGCTCAAGGTCATTGATCGCTTGTTCAACGGGAAACTCCACGAGCCCGTGCCGGAGGTCCGCGCCGCGGCCTCGCGGGGCCGGCCTTGCGTGGACAATACCCCCTGAACACTCAGAGACTTGCCGTGACTTAATGCACTTGACAGGTCGTCTGTTAAACGGCTATTCAAGCCGCGCCAACGAATCATGAAGTCGGAACCGCTTCCCGGTCAAGAAGAAGCGCGCACGGCGCACCGGTTCAACGAGGATAAAGGCGTGCCTGAGAACGATACGACCGGACGAACCGACAGCGGCATGGAGCACTTCGGCTACAAGGAGTCGCTTGCTCGCAGCATCGGGGCGTTCGGCAGCTTCGCTGCCGGCGTCAGCTATATCTCCATACTCACCGGTACCTTCCAGCTTTTCTACTTCGGCTTCGGCACCGCCGGGCCGGCCTATCTGTGGTCCTGGCCCATGGTGCTCATCGGTCAGCTGGCGGTCGCGCTGTGTTTCATGGAGCTGTCGGCCAAGTACCCCATCGCCGGATCGGTCTACAACTGGTCGAAGCTCCTGGGCAGCCGGATCGTAGGCTGGTCTTCGGGTTGGCTGATGCTCACTGCGTCGATCGTGACCCTGTCGGCGGTGGTGCTGGCGCTGCAGCTGAATCTGCCGCGGTTGTGGAGCGGTTTTCAGATCATCGGCGACGGTAATGGCACCTTCGATTTCGCCACCAACGCGGTGATTCTCGGTACGGTCCTGATTCTGTTCACCACCGTCGTCAATGCGCTCGGCGTGCGCCTGATGGCGACGATCAACAGCGCCGGCGTCTTTGTCGAGCTGATTGCCGCCTGCCTGATAGCGATCTTTCTGGCGTTCAACATCAAGCGCGGTCCCGAGACCTTCTTCTCCACGAACGGTTACGGTGCCGGCAAGAGCGGCGGCTTCCTGGGGGTATTTCTGGTGGCGTCGCTGGCCTCCGGGTACGTCATGTACGGCTT
>Ga0126373_10002120_pt1 | contig 14518 bp, 18 predicted proteins | sample PanSoiMetPlot_11_FD_92545 | JGI IMG/M metagenome (GOLD analysis project Ga0126373, IMG submission 92545) | Tropical forest soil microbial communities from Panama - MetaG Plot_11 | ecosystem: Environmental > Terrestrial > Soil > Tropical forest > Bulk soil | place: Panama | collected 2016-02-17 | reverse complement strand
TCGACGAACACGTCGCACAGCCAGGCGAACGTTGCCCGGTCGGTCACGAGACGCGCGTAGCCGGCCATCGTCCCGTCGGGTGCGTACAAGCCCACAGAAAGCGAGTGATCTATCGCCCGCGCCATCGTGTCGTACGACCGGCCAATCGCCCAGTAGGACTCATGGCTCATCCAGGCGTGGATCTGACCGACGTCGAGGAAGCCCGGGTCATCGCTGATCCAGTAACCATCTGGTCCGTCGACCCGCATCCCGCTCCGCCTCCCAAAGCCACCGCTGCAACTAGGGCATCCTGAACTCGCCCAGCGGCTCCGTCACCGCGGAGCGCCATCGGCTGCGATGGCTGCGGGCCTGCAGCCGGTAGTACAGCACCTGGCGCATGGGCTCGCCGGCGGGCCCCGAATGGCCGCCGATGTTGTGCGCGAGCAGATAGTGCGCGAACAGGACGCTCCCGGCCGGTCCCGTGACCTGCACGGGTGAGCCGAGCGAGATCGGCGGATACGGATCAGGATGCAAGTTCGCCAGGGCGTCGGCGCCGTGTTCGGCCAGATACGCGCCGAAACGCAAGTGAGTGCCTGGCCACACCCAGAGGTTCCCGCGGTCGGGCTCGCTGTGGTCAGTCAGCCACGCGCCGGCCAGCAGCGAGAACGTCCCCGGAGTGCCGTCAGGTTCAGGCGGGCTAATGCCGTCCACGTGCGGCCCGCCAGGTCGATGCGGCCACGGCGGGATCGTAGCGGCGAGCTGTGCGAACGCGGGCTCGTCCGGCGGGGTCTCGGGACTCAGCAGCGCAGCGGCGAGGTTGCCGATGCCGCTCGAACGGTAGAACCGAAGCAGGCCGTGATCATGGCCGCACTCCCCCGCTGTCGCGAACCGCGGCCACAGAAAATATGGCCCGGTGTGCCCGGCCGGTGGCGGTTCCGCCGTCAGCATCGCCGCGACGACCCGCCGTCCGAGCGCCACCTGACGCTCGTCGAGGACGCCAGGAATCACGAGGTAACCCTGCTCGCGGAAGCTGGCCAGCGCTGCGTTATCAATCCCGGTCACGCTGCCACTCCAACAGCGGCAGAGTTGGCACCGCAACCGGTTTTAACCCAGCTAGTTACAGCGCGCCCTTGGCTGGGTCCCCAGCCGGCAACTGGCTCAGCACGATAATCTCGGGCGGTCTGGCGAGCTTGCCGTCGAGCTTCGGGTTCATGGCGGTCAGCGCCGGGCTCGTGCCGTGCACGCGCAGGGCCTCGCGGCTCGCCCACTTTTCGATCATGATGAGGCGGTCTTTCGCCTCGTTCAGTGCGTACAGCTCGCACCCGTCTTCGTCGTGCACCTGCGTGATCGTCTCCTTGAAGGCGGCGACGACCTCGTCACGGTGCTCAGCGAGCGGCACGATGGTGGCGACAACGACGACGGACAACTGATCTCCCTAGGCTCCGGTAGCTCCCATTATCCGTACCAAGAAGGGAACCAGGCCGATCTCCGCCATCGTCAGCGTGCGCTGGCCGTTTCGGCAGCCTCGAACGGCACTCCGGTCTGCGGCGGCGCGTCCGGATTGACAATGAAAACGCCACTGCGGGTACGTCGCAGCGGCTCTCGGCTCGAGCTGCCATCGACGACCGCCGACAGTCCGCCGTGCGTCGGCGCACCGATCACGAGAGTGCTGGCGGCGACTCCGTTCCTGCATTCGGCGATCATCCGGCCGGCCGCCCCGTGGTCGGTCGCGCGCAGCAGGATCTGACAGTGGCTTATGTTAATGCTCGTCAAATCGCCAGTTCTAGCTCGGTGCTGGCCGACTAGCGTGAGTCCGCGGTCCACATCGGCTGCGCGCCCGGGGGCAGCGGCACGGCGAACGCGTTAAGCAAGAACGAAATCAAGGTGTAGTAGCCGCACAGCGAAACGAGCTCGACCATGCCTTCTTCGCCGAGCAGGTCGCGGCCTGCTTCATAGCTGGAGTGACTGAGTTGGCCTGCCGCTGACAGTTCGCGCGCTACCGCATAGATGATCCGCTCATCGTCGGCGGCGAACTGTGGCTCCTCGCCCTTGCCGATGGCGTCAACGACGCTGTCGGGGACGCCGTGTTCGCGCGCCATCCGGGCATGCGCCCACCACTCGAACTCCGCCCTCCAGCGGGCGCCCACCGTGATGATCGCGACCTCGCTGAGCCTGCGCTCGATGGACGTGCCGAATCGCAGCACGGCGCCGAGTGAGGCGAGCCGCCGCCCCACGTCCGGAGCGTGCACGAAGGCGTTGAACGGGCCGACCAGCGTGCCGTCAGCGCCGACGAGCTGCTCGCTCCTCGTGCCGACGACCTTGTCCCAGACGTCCTGGCCAGCGGGATCGAGCTCATCGCGGCGCACGCTTGAAAGGCGGGTCACGGCTGGACACTAGCGGTCCGGGCCCTTCGCGCATGGTCTGGCTACTAGCGCAGATAGATTTGTAATACTAACCTATCTGTTATGCTTAACGAATTCGCATACGCCGGTGACGGCGATCCTCACGAAGCACTGTCGCGAGCACGGGACCTGGTCCGGCGAGTGCGCACGGCTCAGCGCGCCACCTGGTTCCCGCTGTTGGTCTTCGCCGCCGTGACCTTCGCGGCCATCCCCATCGAGCGTTATGGCGGCTACCACGTCGTCACCTGCCGGGCTATCGCTACGCCGCAGGGGCGCGGGCTCGGCTGTGTCGCCTACAGCAACGCGCTATTCGTGTACTGGCCGATCGCGCTCATCCTGTCCTACGTCGGGATCGCGGCCTTCTATGCGCATCAGTCGCGTAAGCGCGGCGTCGGTACCCGCGTGCGGCCATACGTGATTGCCGGGATCGTCCTCGCCGTTGCGGTCACAGCTGCCACTGTGTGGGTCGCGCACAATGCGTCGCTCAGCGTGGACGCCGGCCTGCCTGCGCAGCAGGTGTCGGATCTAGCCGGGAGGCTGGCGCGTCCTACATTCGCTATCGGCCTAGCGCTGCTGGTCCTGGTGTGGGCAGAGCGCAACCTCGCCCTGCTCGTCTTCATGGTCGGTTACCTCGTGATCTTGCTGGCCCCGGTCACGTTCGGCTGGGTCCTGATGGGGCGCTGGGCCTTCGCACCGCAGCTGGTCATCCCCGGCGGCCTGTTGCTGCTCGGTGCGATCGGGTTCGCGATCGCGCAGCGGCCTGCCCGGCTATCGCCGGCATGACCGGCCATCCCGCGATCGGCCTGGACGACGTGGTCCACCAGCGGGTCCGCCTGGGCATCCTGGCTATAGCCCACGAGGCGCGGCGAGTGGAGTTTGGCTTCCTGCGCTCCAACCTCGAGCTGACGGCAGGCAATCTCTCGCAGCACCTTGGCGTGCTGGAAAATGCCGGACTCATCGCTATCGAGAAGGGCTATGAAGGTAAGCGCGCGCGGACGTGGATCACTCTCACAAAAGCTGGCCAGGCAGCTCTTGCTGAGGAGATCACTCAGCTCAAGCGCCTCATCAGTCAGGTTGACCGGGCCGGCAAGCCGCACGCCTGACGCCGTGGCCGACCGACGGCTAGCGAAGGAACACGAGGCGCGGCCTAGGTGTTTTGTGTATTGCACCTACATATATCTGCGAGAGAAGGCCTGTGGCTCAGTGCATTACGTGCGGGGTTGAACTGCATCCCGAGCGAGCCAAGAAATACAAATACTGCATGGCACCGAAGTGTCAGGAGATAAACGCAAAAGGCCTCACCATGGTGGCCATCGGCCAGAACAAGGCGGCCGAAGAATTCCTTATTCTGGATGACCGGTCCCGCGAGGAACTCGCGAGCGGGAAATACCGCGATCAGCGGCGCGGCTCTTTTGGCCCGGCGGTACCAAGGCCTGATGGCGGCGGCTCCGCCAGTCGTCCGGCCCGGCCGCGGCCGCGAACCAAGTGGACCCCGCCGCCGACGAGGAAGTCGTGGACGGCGTCGCAGGAGCGGCTCGCGCTCCTTTATAACGAGCAGGGCCTGCGTCCTGCCGAGATCGCGGGCAAGCTCGGTGTGAGCGAGCGGCTCGTGGTCCAGATGATCCTGGCGGCAAAGAACCGGGGTAGAGCGTGACCGCCGGCTGAGCCTCGGCAGACTTGGGTAGGTAGTGCGGCGCTGAGTGGGCGACGCGGGCAAGCGGCAGGCCTGGTAGGCGGGGGTGATCGTGTCAGGCTGGTTCCATGCACAGATCGTCCATACCGGCCGTCTGCCGCTGTTCTGTTTTTTCATAGCATTTGTGGTCAGCTTCGTCTGCATCCGCCTGTCGGTGCGGCTCATCCGGGCGAACGTGCGGTGGTGGCCGCGCAACTTCCGGGCTGGCTCCGTCCACGTGCACCACATGGTCTTCGGCGTCGTTCTCATGGGCGTCGGCGGCATCGCTCAACTGGCCGCGCCGCAGCATTCGCTGGTGGGGCGATCGATACCCGCGGGGGTGTTCGGAGTCGGCACAGCCCTCGTGCTCGACGAGTTCGCGCTGATCTTGCACCTGCGCGACGTCTACTGGAGCAACGAAGGTCGACTCTCGATCGACGCGGTGTTCGTCGCCGTCGGCGTGACCGCGCTGCTGCTCATCGGTGTCAGTCCGGTTGGCGTGACGGGCGTGGACGAATACCGCCTGCTGCCCGTCGGTCCAGGCGCCGTCGTCACACTGATCATCGTTGTCGTCGTGCTATTCGTGCTGGCCGGAATAACCCTGCTCAAAGGAAAGATCTGGACCGGTCTCCTCGGGTTGTTCGTGCCGCCGATCTTCATCATCGGTGCCATCCGCCTTGGCCGCCCGGGCTCGCCCTGGGCGCGGTGGCGCTACTGGGACCGGCCAGCGAAGATGGCCAGAGCCAGGAAACGCGAGGAGCAACTCCGCCAGCCAGTCATTCAAGCGAAAGTGTGGTTCCAGGACCTGCTCGCCGGTCGGCCCGATCACTGATTGACGGTTCCGGGCGTGCCTCAGGAGGCGACGGCTCACGGCGAATGCGCTCAGCCTTCAACTGTGAAATCGCGTTCTTCGATGACGAGGCCGTCGGCCCCGAAGCGCAGCAATGACACCCCGATGAGGTCCTCGGTGCCGCCGTTGATCAGCCTGGTCTTCGCTTTCCACGAAACAGCGGCTCTATCGCCATCCACGATCGGCGTGCCGAACGTGCACTGCGACGACTCTTCCTCTGCGAACACTCGGGCCAGGTAGCCCGGTTCAGGTTCGCGGAACGGATGCTGCTGCCAGAGTGCGCCCTCCGCGTACAGGGCGGAAATGCCAGCCGTGTCATGAGCGGGCCAACCGCGCTCCCACACATCTGCCCAGCGCTGGGCTGCGTCGCGAAGATCCATGGGCCAAGAGTAGGCACGCGAAGCCGATCACGCGGCCTAGCTCGCGGCGTGGTCCAGGACTACCTTGCCGAACGCATCACCGGACTCCAGCCGCGCGAATGCGTCAGCCGCTTGGCCGAACGGGTAGACGGAGTCGATGACGGGCTTGATGCCCCGGTCGGCCATGAACGTGGCCACGGCGGCGAGCTCCTCCCTGGTCCCCATCGTCGCGCCCAGCAACTCGAGCTGGAGGAAGAACACCCGGCGCAAGTCGATCTCGGCGAGGTGCCCGCCGGTACTTCCGCACACGACGACACGGCCGCCCGGCACTGTGCTCCGGAGCGAGTGCTCGATGGTGGGGGTGCCGACGGTCTCGATGACGACATGAACTCGCTCGGGCAGCCGGGCACCCGGTTCCAACGCGGTGGCCCCCAGTGCTGCAATCTGTCCTCGCTTGATCCCGCTTCGACTTGTCGCGTAGACACGAGCGCCCAGCGCCTGTGCGAGAACTACAGCAGCGGTAGCGACTCCGCCGCCGGCGCCTTGAACGAGCACCGCGTTGCCGCTCTGTATGCCGCCTTTGTGCACCAGCATCTTGTAGGCAGTCAGCCATGCGGTCGGCAGACACGCAGCCTCGACAAAGCTCATCGATTCGGGCTTGGTCACGAGATTGCGAGCCGGCACCCAGACTGTGTCCGCGAGCGTTCCTGGGTAGACCTCGGATAGCAGGCTGCGTTTCGGGTCCAGCGTTTCGTCGCCGCCAGCTGGGTCACCGATGACGGCGTGCACGATGACCTCGGTGCCGTCGGGTCCTACGCCCGCCGCGTCGCAGCCAAGGATCATAGGCAGCTGGCTCTCGGCAAGACCGACGCCGCGCAGTGACCACAGGTCATGGTGGTTCAGCGCGCTCGCGCGCACGTCGACGTGAACCCAGTCGTCGCCTGGCCGGGCCGGTTCATCGACGGCTCCGACCGCGAGTCCGCGGAGCGGGTGCTGCCCATCAATCGCGGCGGCGTAGGCAGCCCGAATGGTGCTCACATGCCCTCCCTCGTCGTCCTGTCTCAGTCGATTACATGCCGGCGGCGAACTGGCCCGGGTCGCGCCCTGCTCCGGGCGGCCCCGCGAATGCCTGCGCGATCGTCAGCCACTGCTCCGCAGCTGGTCCGTGCGCGGTGACGGCAGTGTCGGCTCGGTGGCGGCGCTGGGTGACCAGCAGGCAGAAGTCGAGCGCGGGAGCGGTGACGCGGTCAGTCGCGTCCGCGGCTCCCCACGTCCATAGCTCTCCCGCAGGTCCGGCCAGCTCAACCCGGACCGGGTCAGTCGGAACAGGCAGCCCGTGCGCGACGTAGCTGAAGGCGCGGGCGCCGACGCCGATATGGGCGACGTGCCTAAGGCGGTGCGTCGGCTCGCGCTGCACCCCGACCGTGTCGGCGACGTCCTGGCCGTGCGCCCACGTTTCCATGAGCCGAGCCGTGGCCGCCGACGCCACGCTCATCGACGGCCCGAACCAGGGCACCCGCGCAGCCGGATCCAGGTCGGCGAACGCGGCCACCAGTTCGTCGCGAGTGCGACCGAACCAGTCACGCAGCTGCTTCGGCGTCAGGTGCCGGTGCTGCGCCGCGATCACGTCAGCGTCGAGTCTGCCGCTCGCCGTTAGCTGGGCGACGTCGGCTGCGAACGCATCCGGGTCGGTCGCCGACGTGATGGCCGCCTGGTCGAAATAAGCGAGATGGCCAACCTGATCGGCGATGGTCCAGCCAGGCGCAGGGGTATGCAGCAGCCAGTCAGCGTCTGCGAGCGGATCGAGGATCGCCCGCAGCGCGGCGGTCTCGGCGGCGAGATCCTCGATCAGGGCCCCGAGGTCAGCTGGCATTGGTCGGCTCCTCTTGCATGGCAGCGCGCCTGCCGCCACCGTATCGTCCTTGGCGGCGCGTTGACCTCGGCCACCTGCCAACCGGGGTGGCGATCGGGTCGGCGCCCAGATCTACTGGTTCTGCACGGTAGCTAGCGGGCAGGTTGCACTCCAGGAGGTGCTGGCGGTGGGTCAAGAGGCGCGGCCGGGCAGTGTCCCATCATCGACTGCAACGTGCAGTTGCGGGATCAGGGTGACAACCCGGGGCGTGACGTGCCATCACGAAGGAGAAAGACGATGACAAGCGCGCACCCCGCAGCCGACGCGCCCGGTGCGGGCCCGGTGTCGGCGAAGGTATTCCGCTCGGAACTGAATCCGGTGGACTTCTTGTACCGCGCGGCGTACCTGTACCCGGACAAGGTCGCGGTCGTGGACGGCAGGCAGCGGTATTCATACCGAGAATTTGCGGAGCGCTCCTGGCGGCTGGCCAACGCGCTCAGGGCGGCTGGCCTTCGCAAGGGAGATCGCGTGGCCACGCTGCTGTTCAACTCGTCGGCGATGCTGGAAGCCCACTTCGGCGTGCCCGCGGCAGGCGGGATTCTGGTCGCGGTCAATAACCGTCTGGCCAGCGCGGAGATTGGCTACATACTCCACCACAGCGGCGCCCGGTACCTGCTTCTCGATGCTGGTCTTGAGGTACTCGCCGCGCCAGTCGACCTGGCCGACATCACGGTGATCCGCCTCGCGAACACAGACGGCCCCGACGATCCCTACGAGGAGTTGCTGGCAGCCGCAGCGCCGACCCGGCCGGTGAGCTGGCTGGAGCACGAGGAAGAAACGATCTCGATCAACTACACCTCCGGCACGACCGGCCGGCCGAAGGGGGTGCAGTACACCTACCGCGGCGCGTATCTGAACGCGCTGGCCGAGGTGATCCACGCTGGTCTGGGCGGCGATTCGGTGTACCTGTGGACGCTGCCGATGTTCCACTGCAACGGCTGGTGTTTCCCATGGGCCGTGAGCGCTGTCGCGGCGCGCCATGTGACCATGCGCACGGTGGACCCCGATCTTGCCTGGGAGCTGATCGATTCTGAAGGCGTCACGCACTACAACGGTGCACCGACCGTCCAGCTGATGATCCTCAACCATCCACGGGCCCATCGCCTGGATCGTCCCGTGACCGCGATGGTGGCTGCCGCTCCCCCTTCGCCGACGTTGTTCGCCCGCATGAGCGAGCTGAACTTCCGGGTCGTGCACGTATACGGCCTCACCGAGACCTACGGACCGATCACCGTGTGCCCAGAACAGGAAGCGTGGGGCGAGCTGCCGGCCGGCCAACGGGCCAGCTACCTGGCGCGCCAGGGGCAGGCTTACGTCTCATCCGATCTAGTGCGCGTAGTCGATGCGGAGATGGATGACATTCCCCAGGACGGGCAGGCGATGGGCGAGGTCGTCATGCGCGGCAACAACGTCATGAGCGGCTACTACCAAGACGACGCTGCGACCGGCACAGCGTTCGCGGGCGGCTGGTTCCATTCCGGGGATCTGGCCGTATGGCATCCGGACGGGACCATCGAGCTCCGCGACCGCGGCAAGGACGTCATCATCTCTGGCGGCGAGAACATCTCCAGCATCGAGGTCGAGCAGACCATCGTCGCGCACCCGGCAGTGCTCGAGTGCGCGGTCATCGGCATTCCCCACCCTCACTGGGGTGAACGCCCGAAGGCCTTCGTCACCCTCAACGAGAACGCAACCGCCACACCGGAGGAGATCATCGTGTTCTGCCGGGACCGCCTTGCCCACTACAAGTGCCCCGACACTGTCGAGTTCGGGCCACTGCCCAAGACCTCCACCGGCAAGATCCAGAAATTCGTGCTACGCGACCGTGAATGGGCAGGCCGCGACAAACGAATCGGTGCTACATAGCTCCGGAAGTGTTGCGGCCGCCCGGTGTCATTCCGCGATCGTTACTTGCTTCTTGTCGAAAGCGATGAAGCCGCTGTAGTCCTTACCGACGCGGTCGAAAGATGACGGGTACGGGTCTGGGTAACTCCACGCTGCGTCGTGATGGGTGGAGCCGCCGACTGAGATGTCGTGATACTGACAGACGCCTTTCCACGGGCAGGTATAAGGCGTCGGGCTGTCGCTGAGTACGTCGGCGCTGATCGAAGCGGCCGGGAAGTAGTAATTGCCCTCGATGGAGATCAGGTCCGACTCTGGCGCATCCGCCACAACCGCGCCATCGATGGTGGCTTTCATGTGCCGATCCCTTCTGGCTCTCGGAAGATTCCTTTGCGTCAACTCCTCGCTGGGCGTGATACTTCCCCGTCAGCTACTCGCCATGTCGCCAGTGCGCCTGCTGCCGTAGGGGAAGCATCTGGCCGCACGGTAACCACGAATCTAAGCTGGTCGTATGGCCAGGTACTTCGATGTCCACCCGGCCAGCCCGCAACACCGCCTGATCGCCCAGATCGCCGACATCGTCCGCGCGGACGGCGTGATCGCTTATCCGACGGATTCCTGCTATGCGCTCGGCTGCCGATTCGGGAACCCGGACGGCATTGCGAGGATCCGGTCGATCCGCCACCTCGACGATCGGCACCACCTCACGCTGGTGTGCCGGGATTTCGCACAGCTAGGCCAGTTCGTCTATGTAGCCAACTCAGTGTTCCGCGCTATCAAGGCCGCAACGCCGGGCAGTTATACGTTCATCCTGCCCGCGACGAAGGACGTGCCGCGGAGGCTGCAGCATCCTGGAAAGAAGACGGTCGGGGTGCGGATCCCTCGGCACGTGGTGACCCAAGCACTGCTCGCCGAACTCGGCGAGCCACTCGTCTCGAGCACGCTACTGCTCCCGGGCCAGGACGAGCCCCTGACCCAGGGATGGGAAATCGCCGACCAGCTCGGCCAAGTGGTCGACGCCGTGATCGACTCTGGCGACTGCGGCACCGAGCCGACAACGGTCATCGACTTCTCGCAGAAGACTCCCGAAGTCGTGCGGCGCGGAGCAGGCGACACGTCCGGGTTTTGAGTGAACCACGATGAATCCGGTCAGCCTTCGACGCATGGCGCGCTAGCCGCCGCGGCCGCCAAGCTACAACCTCTCCGACATGTCGGGCAGGACCTCGCCCTCCCGGCGGGGATCTTGAGCGATGAACACTGCTTCCACCTGCCGCAGCCAATGCATATCTGCCGAACCAGCCAGTCACGACAGGCCGTTAGTCCCCGCCTTGGCTGTCGTCAGGCCGTTCGGGCCGAGGAAACCTGTGGCGCTGACAAATTCAGCACGCGTGGCGGCCGTCATGCTCCGTCATCGGCTGGGCGGGCAGGGCAAGCCCTTGAACTCGGGGTGCGCGCCAGGCGTCGGATCAGTGAACCGGCAGCCGAAGAACGGCGATGCCACGGCCTGCGGGAGAAGGATGTTGTCGCCCGCAGGGCGCTTACCAGTGGCGATCCACGACACGAGCGCGGAGAACCCAGCTGACAGCTCGTTGGTCGTGTAACCGCAATGGGTCACCTCGCGGATTGCCCGGCCCACGAAGAGTTTTCCTTCGCCGTTGGCCACCATCATCTGGTCGTAGCGCTGATCCATGGAGAAGGGAACGAACAGGTCGCCTATCCCGTGGATCGACAGCACCGGGATTCCCGGGTCTCCGTGGATGATTGGCAGCTCGGCTGATGTCAGGGGGTCGGCCGATGATGTGGCGGTGACCGGCACCCGGAGGGCGGCGCGGTTGAGGGCAATCTCCTGGGGCAGCTTGCTGAGCGGATTGTCGCTGAACGTGTAGAACGTGTCTTCGTTGCCAGCCACGCTGCCGTTGGCGAACCCGAGGGTCCCGCCGTTGGTCCCGGGGTACAAGCCGAACAGGAACGGGATGTGGGTGAGCGGGGGGAATCCGAATCCATCCCAGTAATCAATGGCACTCTGGAAGCCAGGCCGGGTACCGCCCGACAGTTGCTCGACTGTATCCGCCCACAGCGACCCGGTCTTGGTGAAGCTGTTGCTGAAGGTCTGCCCGCCGGTCGCAGGGTTGGGAATGATCCCCAGGGTCGGCAACTCGGACTGCACCGTGCTCTGGTAGACGGGCGCATACGCCTGGCCGGCCGCCAGCGTCGTCGGGTACTTGATTGTCGTCCCGGTAAGGGCCGCCGCCGTCACGTTAGCGCCCAGGAAGTAGTTGAAGAGGTCGTTTCCGGCCAGCACGCCGCAGTAGGGCATCGCGCCGGCAAAGTCACCTTTGTACGCCTCGATCTCGGCCGTTGTGATCTCGCCGCCCATAGACAGTCCGCTCATGATCACTTCATGTGCGGTCAGCCCGGTGATGGACGGGAATGACTCGAGGAGATCGTGGGTGTCGACGACTCCGTCGCCAGGGTCGTAGCCGTTCTGTGCGTAACTGGACGCCGCCCAGGCGAAGCCGTTGTCGACGAAGTACTGCCGCAATTGGGGTCCGTCGACCCAGACGACATTGCCGGTGCCGCGGAAACCGTGCGCATACATCACCAGGGTGCCATTCCAGTTGGGCGGCACCTCGATGCGATAGGCGGCGCCGTCGGGAGCAATGCCGGTCCAGACCTGGGACAGCTGGCCGCTGCTGTTAGCGATCGGGACGAACGGCCCGGTGTAGTTGGCACCGTTGAACTCGCACGCCGGGTCGGCGATCTGGACGTTGGTGACCACGGTGCTCGGCGTTGTGACGCAGCTATCCGTGTTGAATGCCTGGGTTGCGGCCCCGGCCGACACCGCGCCGACGGCGACCGACCCGAGTATCAGGGCGGCGCCGCAAGCGAGTGCGCTGAGTGGGCGGCGTGCGTAACGGCGAGCCAGCATCGGCATCCTCCCGACAAAAAGGGCTTCTGGGAGACTATCCCTTTTATCAGCGCAGCCTCAAGGCTCGAGCGGCATTATCACGCTATTCGGGCGTGGCGGTCACCAGACGGTGCTCGGCAGCGATGCTGGCCGTGCCTGCCGGATCAACTTGAAGCCCGTAGCCATTGTTGAGGGCAGCGATTGTCTCCGGACTAGCCTCTCCGGAGCTGATCAGAGCGGCCAACTCAACGAAGAACTTGTCGAAACCCGCTGGCGAGATGATCTCCAGGAGCCGGGCCGGGCTGTCAGTAGCGTTCCAGAACGTGTGCCACACATCGCGTGGCTTGTACACGAGGTCACCAGGCCTGGCGAACACTACGTTGCCGCCCTGCCAGAACCCCCACGTGCCCTCGAGGATGAACGAATACTCGTCCTCTCGGGTGTGCAGGTGCAAGGGTGCGGCCATGCCGCGTGCGATGATCGGATGCTCCACGAGGGAGAACCGGCCCTGCGAAAGCGCGCCGTCGAGAATGAACCGGGCGCCGACCACGCCCAAGTTGCCGGTGGTCGTCTGCGCCGCTTGCGCGACGGGAGCGCTCAGACTGACGTTCATGAAGGTCACGAGGTCCTCCGAACCCGTTTTGCGGCATCCGGTCTGGCGAACGGAGCTACCCGGAATTTGCATCACAAGACGAACGGGATGAGCATCTTGCTCGTGCGCTTGTAGGCGGGATATGCGTCGGGGAAGCGGTCCGTCATGAAGCGCTCCTCCATCGTGGCGCTGTAGATGAAGTAGGCCCCGAGTACTGCAACACCGATCAGCCAGAACCAGCTGACCGCTACCGCAGTGCCCATCATGGCGAGGATCAGGCCGGAGTAAATAGGATGGCGAACTCTCCGGTACGGGCCGTTGGTCACGAGGTCCGGGTCAGCCTTCTCCGACATGGGCATGCCCCAGTTCCGGCCGAGGTAAATCCTGGCCCAGACAGCGAGAGCAAGACCTGCTACGAAGATTGCGAGCGCGATGCCCTCCTGCCATGGATCGTTCGTAACTGTGTGAGCTCTGAAAACTCGTAGGCGCACCAGGAGAAGGACGATCAGCACGAGCGCGACCCGAAATCCGGCGAAAGTACCCCATCTTGTCCGTCCCGCCTTGACGCCGACGGATGCGGTTAGCCAGTAGATCCAAAAGGCGGTCCAGGCGGCGAGGATGACAAGCGCCACTACCTCCATGCCTTGACCCTATCCAGCGAATGTCAGCCACCGGCCGGCCAATGTCCGGTCGGTCAGCGACTCTTGCACGACGCGTATCGCTAGTAGGACCGTGGCAGGCCGAGCACGTGCTCGGCTAGGTAGTTGAGCACCATCTCCTGCGGAACCGGGGCTATGCGCATCAGGCGCGCCTCCCGCCAGTAGCGCTCGACGTGGTATTCACTGGCGTAGCCGAATCCGCCGTGAGTCTGGACCGCCGCGTCGGCGGTGGCGTAGCCGGCGTCGGCCGCCAGGAACTTGGCCAGGTTCGCCTGCTCTCCGCACGACTTGTTGCTGTCAATCCGCCAGGCGGCGTGCCGGATGGCGAGTTCGGCCGCCGACAGCCGGGCGTGCGCCTCTGCCAGCGGGAAGGAGACGCCCTGGTTGGCGCCGATGGGCCGGCCGAACACGACGCGGCTCTTGGCGTAGTCGACGGCGCGGCGGAGCGCGGCCTTACCGACGCCTAGTGCCTCAGCGGCGATGAGAACTCGCTCAGCGTTGAGCCCGTCCAGCAAATAGCCGAAGCCCTTGCCCTCATCGCCAACACGGTCCGCGCCATTCACGTAGAGTCCGTCATAGGTGACTTCGCAAGAGGCAACTGCGTTCCGGCCCACCTTGGGGATGGGCCGGATGGTCACTGCGGGGTCTTTGAGATCTGCCAGGAACAACGTGAGCCCGTCGGTGCGTCGCGCACATTCCTCCACCGGCGTCGTCCGCGTCAGCAGCAGGACTCGGTCGGACTCAAGCGCCTTGGACGTCCAGACCTTGCGTCCGGTAACCCGGTAACCATCTCCGTCGGGGATCGCTCGCGTCCGGATGGCGGTGGTGTCCAGGCCCGCGTCTGGCTCGGTGACGCCGAAGGCGACGTGCAACTCGCCGCTCGCGACCGGCGGCAGGTAGCGCAGCTTGAGCTCCTCGTTGCCGTACCTGACGACCGGCTGCATGCCAAAGATCGACAGGTGGATGGCGCTGGCGCCGTTCATACAAGCGCCCGATGCGGCCACCTCTTCTAGAATGATGGATGCCTCGGTGATGCCGGCTCCGCCGCCACCGTACTTCGCCGGGATGGCGATCCCGACCCAGCCTCCTGCGGCTATGGCGTCGTAGAACGCCCACGGAAATGTGTGCGTCGCGTCCGCTTCAGCCCAGTACTCATCTGGGAACTGCGCGCAGATCGCTCTGATCGCCTCGCGGATCGCGCTGTGCTCGGTGTCCTCGCTGAACTCCACAGCTGATTCCTACCCCAGTTGGTGGTCGGGCCGCGCCGACCATTGACCGATCGCACGCCCACACGAGGAGATCCATGAGCGCCTGCAAGCAGCGACCACTATGGCAGGACCTGC
>Ga0126373_10002119_pt1 | contig 14522 bp, 12 predicted proteins | sample PanSoiMetPlot_11_FD_92545 | JGI IMG/M metagenome (GOLD analysis project Ga0126373, IMG submission 92545) | Tropical forest soil microbial communities from Panama - MetaG Plot_11 | ecosystem: Environmental > Terrestrial > Soil > Tropical forest > Bulk soil | place: Panama | collected 2016-02-17 | reverse complement strand
CGGGGCTCCTCTGCGCGAATGCATTGCGTATGGCATCGTCGCCTGCCCGTCCGGAAAACCACGCGGAATAGAGAGATTCGATGTGGTCGCCATGAAAGCGACGGGTTGCCTCGTTCAGCCATTCGATCTCCCCATTTGAGAACAGGCCGTACCTCTTCATTTCCCATGCTTTCCGCAGACGGAAATAGCGCAGGATTTCCGGTGAATTGTCCGCCAGAAGCGGAGACTTGGTGAGGGCGGAAAACCGTTCCTCGGCCTGCTTGAAATGGGCCGGCGAGTTGGCAATGTAAACGAAGCGAAAACCCTTGAGACATCGAAACAGCGGATCGTAGGCGTTCAGGTGGTTCGCAAATCCGGCGATTCCGGCATATCCAGGATCCACATAAGAGAAGGTGACCACAGGGGATGAGGTAGCATCCGAACTGTCGAAATACAGTGGGTATTTATCCACGAAGAATCGAAGGGTAGGCTCGGTGCCAGAACTGCCTGTGTAAGCTTTGGTGGGAAGGCACGTCTTTGGCAATCGAAGTTGCTCGCAGAAATGGCCTATCTTTGCTTGCTCGGTTTCGAGGTACTCGTACTGTTGATTGGCGAGGATGAAATCGAGCAGGAGAAGCCTGGTTTTGATGAATTCAACGGAATGTCTGCGGCGGTTACGCAAGTTCTCTCTTCCCATTTGCGCATAGAGCGGTTTCGAAAAGAGATGGTAGACCCCACCCGCACCTTCATACTCGCGCCAGTAGACGTGCCCACGGCTTTCCAGCTTTTCGGCAAAGTGATTGGTCCGATATCCCCACCGCGCACCGCTGAAGGCGAGATATTGACGCGGGACAAAGTAGCCGGAATGCGTGGCGACAATATAGAGGAAGCGGGCTTCGATTTCGGTGTAACCGAGGGCCTGCAAAGCGGCGATATGTTGCTCGGGGATTCTCATAGGGTCAAGATCTCCGCCGTGAGTTCCCTCTGGTCGAGCACGCGGCGCAGACGATCTGCGTCAATTCGCGATGCGTAGAGCGAAAAGCCGGCGCGCGCCTTTTCGGCCAGCTGTCGCGGGCGATAGTGCTCGGTCGCGAGTTCCAGGTCTACGCGGCCCATGTCTCCCTCACGTGTTTCGAATTCGATCCTAAGGTCGGGCACCGGGATTTTGTTGCCCACGACCTGGAGGCTGTGACGCGCGGCGATCTCAGGGCGCGATGCGGTGCCGAACCTGGCGAAATCCTGATTGAGTTTCTTCTTCAATTCGAAATCGAGGATGACGCGCAGATTCTTGCCGCCTTTGTCGAGGATTCGTTCCGCTTCTTTCTGATAGAGGCGATAGATGTTCGCGTCGTGATTTGCTTCTTTCGGCTTGACGAAACCGTGATAGGTGGATTGATCTCCGGAAGCCAGCCGGTTGGAACGCACCAATCGATGGCCGTTTCTTGTCAGGGTCAGCAGTTCGCGGGGATTGGCGTCCGGCCCCTCGAATGTTCCCCGGCGAATGAGTCCTTGCCGGACAAGATTGCGGATGTCTTTCTGCGTCTCTTCCCGATCCTCGCTATAGCAATGTTTTGGGAGATCTTCGGTGGCAATGACGCGGAATCTTCCTAGATCGGTCAGGGTGTGAATCTCCGACCCGCGCAGACGGTAGGCATGGTCCCGATCGTAGAGCACGGCGCGAGAGTTTTGAGAAGGAGATTCCATCGAACGCGAATCGCGAGGGCTGTTGGAGTCACGGTCGAGATGAGTGTTTCGGTCTGGGCTTCGGTTTTGCCCTGGTTGATTCCTCTCCGTTTGGGGAGTGTGCTCTCGCGTAGCGCCCGATGGCTCGCGGGAATCTTCCCGTTCGGAAGGTGTTAAGTCGCGGGACACTTCAGTGCTGCTCCTCGCCTTGGGTTGGAGGCGTCACTGGGGCATGGCCAGAGACGGCTTGCTTATCCAGATGCGAGAGCTTTCGGCCCGTATCTTTGAGGAAGAACTTGCGCAGAATGACGTACACGCCGGCAAAGACGTTTACAAAGAGGACCGCGATCCACACGAGGATCACGTGGCCATACTGGTGATAAAGAATAAACCGGTAAGGGATGAGGAACTTCAGTTCTCCCATGAGCCAAAAGCCAAGGGCAAGCAAGATGGCAATGGTGATGATTAAAGCGTTGGCAATCATTTCAGGCCTCTAGAGTGGACTGAGATTCCGCGTGTGAACGCGGTGTGAATCTGCTGGCCGAGCACTGCGGTGCACGGTGATGACTTTGCAGATGGCTCTTGCGGCGGGAAAACTACCAGGACGTATTGTTCCAAAGTGGTGGCAATGTCGTATTCAAGCGCGATGCTCGGCATGAACCGTCTTTTCTCAATCGCATCGCTGCATTCGCGGGCGACGCCGACACTTGCAGCAAGGTGGTCTTGTGTCCAGTGCCATTCTCTGCGGAAGAGCTTGACGTTGTTGTTCACTTGAACGCCTCGTCCTCGCGGAGGTAGGTAACGCTCAGCCCCAAGGGATTGATCGGAATGAGTTCGTTAGGCACCTGAGACTTGAAAAGGAAGACAAAGTTGGCAGTGTAAAGATCGCGCTTGAGCTCGCTATGGTCGGCGGGTGAGTAATAGACCATGTAGAAGTCGACGCGCGCGCGGAACGGTGGCGTTTGCATCTCTTCGAGCGCGACTTTCTTGACATCGACATCGATCTCGGGAGCCGAGGTGTTCGTGATGAATTTCTTGATGATGTCGCCCTTGCGGTAGGCGTCGAGAATACCGTCGGCGAGCTTGCCGTCGAGGAAGTACAAAGACACTCCCCCGGACAAGCTGTTGAGGAGGTTGAAGGTCGCTGCTCCGAGGCACATGGCGAGAAAAAGAGCTTCCTCTCCGCGTTGAGAATTGTCAGAAGCCGCAAAATCGATCTATAGACTGGGTTCACCCGCCTGCCGTTTGCCATGCCAATGTCCTGTCAGAGTTTTTTGGGGCCAGTGGTCTCACGGAAATAGCCAAGCGAGGAAGTTGACGGCAGCGATGGCCATGCCAACTCCAAAGAGGACACCTGCTAGGACTCTCTTCGAGCCGCCTTCTCCGAACGCAAACGTCAGGCCGGATACAACGATTGCGACCAAGGAGAGGCCGCGGGCTATGGTGCTGGTGAACGCTTGTTGCAACACGTTGACTGCGCTTTCCCAAGGTGAGTTGCCCTGGGCCAAGACGGACGTAGCCAGAAACAGGCCTGTCGCGCCGACGATCAATTCCCGGAATAGCCTCGTAAACCGAAGGGCATTGCTCCAGAGTGGTTTCATTTCTCGCTATCTCCTTTGTTCGTGGCTTCGCGGATGGATCTCTTCTGGAGAGTTCCCGCCTTAGTTGAGCCCCCAGGAGACACCCCGACGCGGCAAGGCAGAACCGATTCCCTGCTTTAACCTGCTTGGCAAGTGCCAAGACACACTTGGAGCATTAGCTCCGTGCAGTGGGTTTCTACCTTCGCGTCCGGCGCGTCGTCTCTCGGCCGTCCACGACGCCTGGCGAGTCACCCGAGTGAATCGGGTCCACCAAGCTCCCAGGGGGAAATTCGGCGAGAACTCCCCATATATATAAAGAGGCTTTTAGAAGGGGGAAAGTGAGAAACTTTTTTGACAAATTCAGGGGATTACCTCGACGTTTCTATTGACATTGAAAGTAACTGGGTGGCAGGCTGCGTACTCGAATTCCTTCAGACCGGCTAGACAGGCAAGGAACCGAGAGACCGATGGAAAGACCTGACCCGTACGGCGAATGGATAATCCGCAAACTTCAGCAAGAAACGGACTGAGATCCAGGTTCACTTCCGGAAGAGGTTATAACCGCGGCTCGGGCGGCCTGGCCTCGTGTCGTGGCGCATGCCGCGCGTGAGCTTGAGCGGGAGGGGATTCCGCTTGAAACAGATCGGCCCACTTTTGGCGCAACCACAAAAACAGTTCCTGCTTGTGTTCCAGCACCCGGTCCAGGCAGCGGTACAAGCGATCCTTTTCGGCCACCGCGAAATCGGTTCCGAGCAGCGCATCCATGGCGGTAGTCAGGTACCACTGGCGATGCACGCGAAACTCGCTCTGCGAGAGGCCGGTGGTGAAATTCCGCCGGCCTACTCACCCGAGTTCGTGGAGGTGATGGCGAACTTCCCCACCGAATGCCGCCTGGTGCTGGAGAAGCTGGGCAGCGTTTACCATAACGACGCCTTGGCGCGCCGTGGCCAACTATCGGCTGATGAGCGGCTGCGCTTCCATCAGCAGCATAGCCGCCCCGTCATGGAAGCGCTCGAAGGGTGGATGAAGGCGCAACTCGATGAGCATCTCACCGAACCTAACTCGGGCCTGGGGCAAGCCATCCAGTACATGCTCCGCCACTGGAATGCGCTGACGCTGTTTTTACGGCAGCCCAATGCTCCGCTGGATAACACGCTGTCGAGCGTGCGCTCAAAAAAGCCATACTTCATCGAAAGAACGCGCTCTACTTTAAAACCGAAAACGGCGCCCAGGTTGGCGACCTGTTCATGAGCCTGATCCACACCTGCGAGTTGAACGGAGTTGCCTCGCTCGGCTATCTGGTCGCTTTGCGAAAGCACGCCCGCGAGGTGGCCGAGAAGCCGGCCGCCTGGATGCCCTGGAACTATCGCGACACCCTCACCCGCACTGCGGAGGTATGATGAAGGCCACCTGGCCGAAAAGGATCGACTGCGGCCGGGCAGAACGAACTTTTCGAAAATGGCCAAAGGACGTCGTCTCAGAACCCGAAATTAGATAGGGTTTTTGGCCAGCCACGAAAATCCACGAGAATGTTTCGCCCGGGGTTCTACGCTCGTGTTTCGAGCCATGACGAGCAGGCTATCGCGGAACCGGCACTATTTGCCGAACTCGAAAGAGAGATTTGTGAGAGCGCACTCTAGCTGACCCACAGTCGACGTCCAAACGGCAGCCTGGCGCCCTCCAGCCTTCCGACCCGTCCCGAGGCTGCTCCAAGGGCGCCCGTGGCGCCATCCTCCAACCTGCGCGTTTCTACTTCTCTGACACCCGCCTGTTCGGACCCTGCACCAATACGAAGCCTGGCGTGGTCCCTATGACGATCAGTTCTTCGCCATTCGGGGCGACGAATATGTTGAACGCTAGTCCTTCCGAGGGTACTGTGTAGGTGCCCGTACAGTCCGGGTTGACGGTATAACTTATGGGAACGACAAAATTCTCATGCAGGATTGAACCGTTGATGGTGGACGTCACGACGTCTGTCCCGGTGCCGTCGCCATTGAAAATATGATAGCCAGCGACCGCGAGCGGCGTTGCCTGCGGTGTTGCTGGCGGGAGCAGCGTGGCTATTCCGCCGAACAGGTACCGCCCTTTCAGCGTCGCCAGGGTGCACGCTGGTTTGTCGCCGCCGTCACTCCCGAACATCAGGCCCTGTCCGACCCCAAGGATGAGTAACGCGGCGAGGGTTATGCTGCGAAGCGGTGCGAAGCGTGTAGTCATAGTCATTCTCTTTCTCCTTGCATGTGAAAATTGGATAGGCGTTTGGCTGTTGCCACCGCCCTCCATAAATGCTTCCCAAGCATATCCGGCTTCCGCATAAACTACCTGACAGTTGGCTAGCCTTTACCTGCAATTTACCTGCAATTTAGCGAGCACTCGGTTTCTGGTACACTCGCTCTCGCAGCGGATGGCTCCATGCAATATCTCTTCGCGGATTGTCTCCTCGATATCCAGCTCTGCACGCTATACCGGGCAGGTCAGGCGATCCCGCTGCGGCCCAAGGCGTTTCATGTGCTTCGCTATCTGCTCGAGAATTGCGACCGCCTGGTGTCGAAGGACGAGTTATGCACGCACGTGTGGGCCGCCCAGTTCATCAGCGACGCGACGATTGAGGGCTGCATCAAGCGCGTCCGCCAAGCCGTAGGAGACTCTGGCAGTGACCAGCAGCTCATTCAGACTCGGCGGGGCTATGGCTATCGCTTTGTCGGAACGGTGGAGCAGCGGCCAAAGGCGTCCCCGGCTCAGCCGCCCGCGATATCTCTGGGCCTCGCGCCGGCCGCGACGACGCAGGACGCCGCTCCGCACCGACCCGACCCCGCCCGACTGCCGAGGAATAACCCCGTGGCCTCGAGCGCCGCCACCGTGTCATCCGCGCCTCCCTCGTCTCTCGTCCCCTGGACTGTCCCGGAGCTCCCTGGCCGGGGCGTGCCCGGCGGCGAGCGCAAACTGGTCACGCTTCTCGGCTGTACCCTGGCCCAAGGCGCGACGCTCCAGGCAGACACTGGGCTGGATGCGCTCGACCACCAGATGCGCACTCTGTACACCCTGACCCAGGAGGAGGTCCACCGCTATGGCGGAATCATCCATCACCTGGCCGGCACGCGCCTCCTGGCCGTCTTTGGCGCCCCAGTAGCGCAAGAGGACCACGCCCGGCGAGCCGTGTTGGCCGCGTGGGGGCTGCATGAGCGGTTGGCGATGTCCCGTAGCGGGGATCCGGCGGAGGAGTCGCTGGCAGCGTGCCTGGTTCTGCATACGGGCCTGATGGTGATCGAAGAGATCGGAGAAGCCCAGGGGATAGCCGTCGTCGGGGCTCTCCCACTGACGGTCGAGGCGCTGCAGGAGCACGCGGTGCCCGGCATGCTGCTCTGTAGTGAAGCTACGGCCCGCCTGGTCCGGGGGGACGTCTATCTCGAGGAAGTCGCATCCGTCCCGGTACCCGGACAGTCGACCTCGGTGTGCGCCTACCAGATCGTGAAGCTCCGCTCACGGGAGGTCGCGGAAGCCCCAGTCGACCGGCGGGCGCGAAGTCCAATCGTCGGGCGTACGCACGAGTTGGCCACCCTCCACGCGGCCTTCGCGCAAGTGGTCGGAGGCCGGGGGCAGGTGGTGGGAATCGTGGGCGAACCCGGCATCGGCAAGTCGCGGCTCCTCGCGGAGTGGCGCCAGCAGATGTCCGCGCCGGGGTTGGCATACCTGGAAGGCCGCTGTCTCTCCTACGGCAGCGCCTCGCCCTACCTGCCCGTGCTCGACCTGCTGCGGGCGCACTGCGGCATCACCTCAGCGGACGGCGCTGCCGCCATCAATGCCAAGGTGTGCGGGAGTCTCCAGGCGGTGGGGTTGACACCAGATACAGAAGCCCCATATCTATTGCATCTGCTGGGAGTGGAGACGGCTGCAGGGCAGGTTGCTGGTATCAACCCGGATACGCTAAAGGCGCATACCCTTGGGACGCTGCGGCACCTCTGGCTCAGTAGTAGTCAAAAGCATCCGCTCATTCTCGCAGTGGAAGACCTGCACTGGATTGACCCCACTTCTGAGCAGTTGGTCGCATCGCTGGTGGAGGGACTCCCCGGCGCAGCCCTCCTGGTCCTGGGTACCTACCGCCCGGGGTATCGGCCTTCGTGGCTGGAGAAGTCCTACGCCACGCAGCTCACCGTACCAGCGCTCTCGGTCCAGGACAGTGAGCGGCTCGTCCAAGCGGTGCTCCGGCAGGAGACCGTCCCGCCCGCGCTCGCCGGGGCGCTTCTCGCCAAGGCGCAAGGGAATCCCTTCTTCCTGGAGGAGCTGGCTTACACGCTAGTGGAGCAGGGTGTGTTGCAGGGCGAGCTGACGAGCCGCTTACCCCGCACACGGTCAATCCCGACCGACCTCCGGCTGCCGCCTACCGTGCAGGCGGTGCTGTCAGCGCGCATTGACCGCCTGTCACTTGAGGACAAGCGCCTCCTGCAGACTGCCGCCGTCATTGGCACGGATGTACCTGTGCCGCTGCTGCAGGTCATAGCCGAGCTTCCTGCGGAGGCCCTCAACTGGGGTCTAACCCGCCTCCAGGCGGCTGAGTTCGTCTATGAGACCCACCGCTTCCCAGAACAGGCCTACACCTTCAAACATGACCTGACGCACGAGGTCGCCTACGGCAGCCTCCTGCTGGACCGGCGAAGAGTTCTGCACGCGCGCATCGTGGAGGCACTCGGGCCGCTAACGTCCAAGCGGGTGGCCGCGGCGCCTGACGCGAAGGACGTTCCTGCCGGAGGGCAGGCCCTCGACTTGGTCGACCGCCTGGCGTACCACGCACTACGGGGCGAAGTGTGGGATAAGGCCGTCCTGTACTGTAGAAAGGCGGGTCGGAAGGCCATGGCGCGGTCGGCGCATCACGAGGCCGTGAGGTATTTCGACCAGGCGCTCCATGCTTTACAGCATCTGCCGGAGACGCGCGACACGCGCGAGCAGGCCATCGATCTCCGGCTCGCACTGCGCTCGTGCCTCGACCCGTGTGGCGACCTGGGTCGCGCTTTGGCAAATCTGCGTGAGGCCGAGACTCTCGCGGTCGCCCTCGATGACCATCGTCGGCTGGGACAGGTCTCGGTCTCCCTATCGCTCCATTTTTACCTGATGGGCGCGTATGACCAAGCCATCGTAACTGCCCAGCGCGCCCTCGCGCTCGCTGCGGCCTGTGGGGAGGTTACGCTCCACCTGCTGGCGAACTTGCATCTCGGCATCGCCTACCAGACCCAGGGCGATTATCGTCGGTCGATCGACTGTCTCGCGCAGACCATGACGGCCCTGGACAGTGTGGAGCCCCACGAGCGCGTCGGAGAGTTTCTCCCCGCCGTGTTCACCCCTGCGCACCTCGCTGCGTGCCATGCTGAGCTCGGCACGTTCGCCGAGGGCAGATCTGTCGGGGATAAGGGGCTCCAGATTGCTGAGGCGGTTGACCATCCCATGAGTTTAACGTTTGCCTTATGGGGTAGCGGTCTCTTAGCCCTCCGCCAGGGCGACCTTTCCAGGGCAGTCCCCCTGCTTGAGCGGGCCATGCGCCTCTGCCAGGACATGGACCGCCCGGCCTTCTTCCCTTTGATGGCTGCGGCCTTGGGGGCGACGTATACCCTGGCCGGGCGCAGTGGCGACGCCGTGTTGCTGCTCACACAGGCACTGGAACAGACCATGGCAACGGAAGTGGCAGACAACCAGACGCTCTGTAGTCTGACCCTGGGGGAAGCACAGATGTTGGCGGGCCGCCTGGAGGAAGCGCAGGCCCTTGCCGAGGGTGCGCTGTCGCTCGCCCGCGCGCATCAGGAACGGGGCAACGAGGCGTATTCCCTATACCTCCTTGGCGAGCTCGCGGTTCGGTGCGAGCCTCCGGATTGCGCGCTGGCCGCAGACCACTACCGGGCGGCCCTGGTCCTAGCCGAAGAACTGGGCATGCGCCCGCTCCAGGCGCACTGCCACCGCGGTCTCGGCACAGTGTACCGCCAGACGGGCCGTGGGGCGCAGGCCCGTGCCGCCCTGGCCATTGCCATCAACCTCTACCGCGCCATGGATATGACCTTGTGGCTGCCGCAGGCCGAAGCGGCTTTGGCTTCCTGAACGAAGTGCCGCTTCCGCTCCAGATCGGCGGTCCGTTGGAGGCGTAACATTTAGAGCGCAACGAGCGGTCAAGCCGGGTGTCACAGGCTTTAAGACCACGCCCATGTACCCTCGCCCGAACTTTCACCGCGAAGCTGTAATCGCGAACATCCAGCCCATCAGGGTGGCGTCGGAGATCGGGTTCCGCTCTGTTTGGTCGAACCCTCCCACTCCACCAACGGTGGTACGTAGTCGTTTCGGTGGCCGGGCCAATTCGCTCGGGGGCCTGTACGGATGCTTGCCGAAGGGACACTTCGCGAAAGAATGGTCCGTTGCGCATCCTCACCGAAAACTCACGGCGTCAGAGTGACGGCGTCATTGCTACACCGGATGTAAACGTCCATATTGAACTTAAGCATCTCACACAGCCCGTAACAAAGCTGGACTTGGTGTCGTTCAATCAGAAGGGACTCGATTTTCTGGGAAGCGATAACGCAACACTACGACGGAAGCCGCTTTACCGAATTCTAGGAGCCTGTCGGAGAGAGGTTCGTGCTGAAGTCCAAGGCATGGGTTTATCGACAAACATGTTGAGATTGTTGAGGTAATGGCTTGGTGAGCTATATTCGGCTTCTGACAGTCTTATTGCGTTGCTGTGGTGTGCTGCGAGATCGCGTCTTGGGCACGGTTAACTTCTCAAAGGCTGCATTTTCCAACCTGACCGGAAGAGCTTCAACAGATTGTGCGTGGCACAGATCAGTCTCCACTCGCTGCGCACATTCCCTAACCCGCGGAAGCTGAACCGGCGAAATCCTCGCCCCTCTTTGAAGTATCCAAAAACCGGTTCGACGATTTGTTTTCGCATCTTGTAGACCGCTTTACCAGCCTCCGTCTTCAGCTTGTCTCGCATCTGCTGCAAGACCGAACTTCCTTCCGGCAGTCCATCCACAGAAGCGTCCTTGGTCTCGCCGTGCTGCTGTCGTTCCGTGGCCACATACAGGTCGATCCCTTGCCAGTTCTCCGCGATGACGTTCGCCGCGCTCCAGTAGCCCGTGTCGGCACTGGCCACTTGTGGTTTGCCATGCACGTTCTCGATCACCTGTTGCAGCATCGGCACCAACTGCTGTTTGTCGTTGCTTTGTTGCGTTATCTCTGCGGCCACGATGATTTGTGCCGCGCTATCCACCGCCGCCTGAGCATTGTAGGCCTGCAGGAAACTCCCCTTGTGCACTCCATCCGGCATAATCCGACTTTCTGGATCGGTGAAATTCCGCTGTGACGAAGATTTCGGTTGGGCCTCTGCGGGGTTGTGAACCTGAGGAGCCCGCCCGCGCGGTTTTTGCCCAGTCTGCTTCTCTTGCTCCTGCCGTGCGGCAATCTTGGCTTCCGCCTCCGCTTTCTGCTCCTGCGCTTTTTGCCGAGCTTCCGCCTCTAAAGCCTCCTTGGCTTCCCGGATCTTTTTCAGCCGACTTTACGGTTGCCATTCGGCTTCGGCGCACTCCCGGCAAATGCGATCAAAGCTTCGTCTGATGTGAGCAGCAGCGTCATCTGCCCGCTGTGGGAGAGAAACTTGACCTGCGGGTCGGCCTGCCCTTGGTTGGCTTCAAAGCTCAGTGGAATCTTGCCGTAATTACCCAAAACAGCGGCACGATTGGGCACGGATCCAGCTTTAGACGTCGGCACGGCAAGATCGGACTCTGTGTTGGAAGGTTGTCGGTGAAACCGCAACAACAAAGCAGCGAAACAAGAGAGACACAAAGCCGTGGTGAAGAACACAGAGCTCTTCATACTCCCCTCCTAGGCGCCCACGGCCCCTACTCATACAGCGGAAACAGATCTTCGAGGGCGCGCGCAGACCTGCTCCTCTGCGGAAGGCTAGCTTTGTTTCGGGAACGAACTTGGAAGTAAATATATCATTATCACTGACTTATGTACACATACACGGCTGTATCATCACCAACACGGGATACCCATCAATTGTGTAACTGAGGTCGACAGATTGCTCGCTGTTCCGCAAGCGTGGGTAACCGACTAAAGTTTATCGGTTGGTGCTTTCGAAACTTAACCAACGCCTCGTGGATAACATGCGCGGGTTCGGCAATACTGATGTTCGTGTTCAGTGAATAACCTAGGCTTGCGTGTTGCGACTGAGCCAGCCGCCACTCAACTACGCCGCTGCTCATCATCCCAACTACTTTGCCGTCGGAAACCCTCAAAATGGGAGAGCCGCTCGAACCCCCTTGCTGCATTATGTCTATCGTCAGCCCATGCGGAAGTGCTGTGGGACAAGGGAAAACGCTGCTGACTACTCCGTGCCGAAAGAATGGGCTGACTTGGTTTAATTTCCCGAGGGCGGTTAGCGGGAGGTCGCCCATCATCCAACTGCAAGGACGGGATCTCCCACGAATAGGGAAAAACTCCCGGCAAGTGCCGTAGAAAGGGCCAGGGTCGCCACATCGAGCCACTCAAATTACGTCCTTAGCCTCGCTATCGCGCTCACTCCTCCACACTAGCAGATCGGGAATTTTTCGAGGGTCGAGCAAGACCCAGCGCAGAGCCCCAGCAGGAAGCAGCGGTACATACTCCAAGTTCACTCTGCGTAGTCTAGGACAGCAAACTATTCGAGCGCATTAGTTCAGGTACCATTTACAGAGATGCTCTCCGATGTTAGTCTCTAGACAGGTAAGATACTGACACTAATAAGCTTATCAGTGTTCTCGACATACTGCAGTTTTGTCCCAGAGGCGAGGCCCGGCATGAAGCAGCTCTGTCCTTTGATCTTGGGTATTCTGTCCTTGATCTTTATCTCCTGTGGAGGCGGTAGCGCTCCTCCGAATCCACCTTCCGATCCTTCTGCCGTGACAGTCTCAGTATCCCCCTCCTCGGCGTCGCTGCAGATCAACTTTACTACCCAGAGCAGTCAGCAGTTCCTCGCCACCGTGACAAACGCGACGAATTTGGCGGTGACTTGGCAAGTTAATGGAGTGACTGGCGGCAACGCTTCGGTGGGAACGATTACGCCCGCTGGTGTGTACTTCACACCCGCGGCGGTGCCCAGTCCTAATCCAGTGACGGTAACGGCCGTTTCCGTGGCCGATCCGACAAAATCCGCTTCGGCTTCGGTAACTATCATGCCACCCGTGGCGGTCTCCATCTCGCCTGCGACCCCAAACGTGCAGTTTGGCGGGACCCAGCAGTTCACAGCGACAGTGCAAAACAACAGCAACACAGCGGTCACCTGGCAAGTAAATGGAAATTTCACCACCCTCGTCGGAAGCATCTCCAGTAGCGGCTTATACACAGCACCGGCCAGCGGCGCTCTATACTCGATTGTAGTGATCTCCGCCACGTCTGCTGCGGACCCGCGTCAGACTGCCCAAGCGACGATCATGTTGACCGGCCCCCCTGGCCCCAATGACTCCGAACTACACGGTCAATACGTCTTCTCGCTCAAGGGAGAGAACTTCGCTGCTGCTGCACACTATCCTTTGGAGCCCAAGACAATCGTCGGTAGCTTCCGAGCCGACGGGTTAGGCAACCTAGAGGGCGCGGTCGACATTGTCTCAGTCCCATCCTTCTCATCCGGGCCGGGGATAGGCCTCAGTAGTCACGCGAAAATTGTAGGTGCATACACGGTTGGAGCGGATGGTCGGGGTAGCTTGGCCCTTTTCTCGACAGACCCGAACGTAGGTTGGTTTCTTCCCACCAGCCGATTTGCTTTGGGAACAGTGGTTCAAGGTGTGGCGACGCAAGGGCGCATCATTGAGTTCGATAGTGACCCGGTGAATACCGGATTCACCTGGAACACGGCTACCGGGACCATCGAGAAACAGGACCCGTCGGCGTTCTCTACCGCGGCAATAAACGGCGATTTTTCGTTTGGTTTTTCTGCCGACTCCTTCATTGCGTTTGCCGCAGTCGGAAGATTCCACGCCGACGGCAGTGGAAACATTTCGGCCGGTTCATTGGACACCAACGAGCTGAATGGCCTTGAGACTCCGCTCTTGCTGAGCAACCAATCGTTCACCGGCTCTTACGGTTCAGTTGATGGCGACGGGAGGGGAAGCGCTATTTTGGTTATCCCCGGTGTGGGAACCGTCACAACCGCCTTTTACGTAGTTTCCAACACGGAACTATTGTTCATCGGAGGAGGTATCCCGGATAATGGCTCCACGGTTTACCATGGAGCCGTGGTATACCACGGTGTCTTCGCCGGGCCAGCTCTTCGGCAGACCGGCGGGCCCTACACGAATGCTTCATTGAGCGGCAGCAGCGTCTTCCAGTTGACTGGTACGAACGCGAGTGACGGGGAGGAACTGATCGCTGGTGAATTCGTCGCCGATGGTAAGGGGAATTTGACGGGAGTCACGGATGAAAATATCAATGGCTCCGTTTCTTTGAACACGGTGATTACCGGCAGCTACACCATCGGCGCAAATGGCAGGGGAACTCTAACGCCGCAGGGCGGCGGCGAACCGTTTGTTCTTTACATGGTAAGCCCGGGCCAGGCCTTTTTGCTGCATCCACCTCCTGGTGATCCCCAGATTGGCTTGCTGCAGCCGCAAGCGACCGGTCCGTTCACCAATACTTCTATTTCCGGAACCTTTTTGGGGGGCACGTTACTCAGCGCTGAGGCGTTTGACAGTCAGAGCGCTGGCAGCATCACAGCCGCCGGAGAGTTCACTTTTGACGGAGCTGGCAACGGTAGCGGAACGGGAGACCTCAGTGCCAGCGGTTATATCAACTCTACCGTGGGATACATGTCTCCGGATCAGCCGTTCGCCGCGACCTACACAATTGCTGCGAACGGCAGAGGTACAATGACAGTGACTTCGCTGGCTGGCGGCCCCTACGTAGTGTATCTGATATCGCCGACAAGCTTCTTCACCATGTATGTGGGGCCGATTACGTCGATTAACTTACCAGGCTTGGTCTTTACGAAGTAAAGTAAACTAATAGCTTTTGGCTGGTTTATGTCTTGGCTTCAATGGCTTCTCGTGCCAGGCTTTTGGCAGCTCGCCAGGCTGCAAGTGCGGATCGCCTGAGCCGTGCTCGGGCGAATATGCGTCCCGCCGCGGCATGTTCGCGATTACATTCGTGGCAAGTGCCTTCTTTGCCATTTAGGATGAAAACCGACAACGTCAATGTCACTGGAAACTGAATCTTGGTCTTGGACCCACTCCGGGTCTTCTTGGGAAGGCTTGAACTTTACGTTATGGAGTG
>Ga0126373_10002118_pt1 | contig 14523 bp, 14 predicted proteins | sample PanSoiMetPlot_11_FD_92545 | JGI IMG/M metagenome (GOLD analysis project Ga0126373, IMG submission 92545) | Tropical forest soil microbial communities from Panama - MetaG Plot_11 | ecosystem: Environmental > Terrestrial > Soil > Tropical forest > Bulk soil | place: Panama | collected 2016-02-17 | reverse complement strand
TCGCCGCGTGGCAGAATTGCTCGACTCTCCATTTTACGTAATCGACCTGCGCGCCGATTTTAGATCGCGTGTGATCGACAACTTCGTCTCCGAGTACGTTGCTGCGCGCACGCCGAATCCGTGCGTGATGTGCAATCGCGAGATCAAGTTCAATCGGCTCTGGGAGCGGGCGAGAGCGCTCGGGGCTGACTACGTCGCGACCGGGCACTACGCCCGAATCGTGTGCCGTGCCGACGGCATCTACCGTCTGCTTCGCGCGCGCGACTCCGCCAAGGATCAGTCTTACTTCCTTTTCATGCTCGGGCAGAAGGAGTTGGCGCGGACGCTCTTTCCGCTCGGCGAAATGACCAAGTCCGAGGTTCGAGATTATGCCCGCAGGCTCGGACTCAGGAATGCCGACAAGCCCGAGAGCCAGGAAATCTGCTTCGTGCCTGACGGCGACTACGCAGGTTTCGTTGAGCACAGCGTCGACCCCGCCCGCATCAGACCGGGCAGGATCATTGACACGGTCGGGAACACGCTGGGTGAGCACTCGGGCGTCCACCGTTTCACCGTCGGGCAGCGGCGCGGTCTCGGTATCGCAACCCGCGCGCCACTGTACGTGCGTGCAATTGACGACCGCTCGGGCGATGTGCTCGTCGCGCGCCGCAGCGAAATTTCATCGGCGGGTCTTATCGCCGAGCGCGTGAGCCTGGTGAATCCGACACTCGCATCGGAAAGTCCGATGCGCGCCGAGGCAAAGATCCGCTATCGGCACGCCGGGCTGGCCGCGACGCTCGAATTGATCTCGTCGGATCGGGCCGAAGTGTGGTTCGACTCTCCCGGTCCAGCTGTCACTCCTGGTCAGGCCTGCGTGTTCTATCGCGGCGACGAAGTGCTCGGCGGCGGTTTTATCGAGCGCGCGATGGAGCCGTAGATGCGTTTCGCAATCGCCACGCTCGGCTGCAAGGTCAATCAATACGATTCGGCGACTATCGAAGCGCGCCTGCTCAGGCGCGGGATGGAGCGCCGCGAGTTCGACGAACCCGCCGACGTATACATCGTCAACACCTGTACCGTGACGAATCGCGCCGACTCCGAGAGCCTGCGTCTGGCGCGTCGCGCGAAGCGACTGAATCCTGCGGCTCGCGTGGTAATGACGGGCTGCCTCGCGCAAGCGTCGCCGGCGCGTCTTGCGCAAGCAGTGGAGGTCGACGCGATCGTCGGCCTCGATCGTGCTGAAGACCTTGAGCGCGCGATTGCTCTGGGAGAGGGCGAACGTGTGATGGTGTCGAACCTCCGCAAGGAGCGCGCGGAGATCGACCTCAAAGCGGTCACGCTTGCTGGGCATACTCGAGCCTTCCTCAAGTTGCAGGAAGGATGCGACCAGTTTTGCTCTTTCTGCATCGTGCCGTTCTCGCGCGGCACTTCGCGCAGCATCGAGCCGCGGCGCGTGATCGAAGCGCTCGACGAGGTTCATCGCCGCGGTTTCAAGGAAGCGACGCTGAGCGGCGTTCATCTTGGCGGCTACGGGAAGGACCTTTCGCCGGCGGTTGAACTCGCGGACCTGCTCGAAATGATCGCCGAGCGCAGTGAGGTTGAGCGCATTAGGATAAGCTCGCTCGATCCCGAGGAGCTGAGCGACCGCATCATCGATATCGTCGCGTCGAATACCCGTTTCTGCCCGCATCTACATCTGCCGTTGCAATCGGGCGACGACACGACGCTTTCGCGGATGCGTCGCCGCTACGTTCGTGACTACTTTCGCGACCGCGTTGAGCGTGTCCTCGAGGCGATGCCGTCGGCCGCGATCGGCACCGACTTGATCGTTGGCTTTCCCGGCGAGAGTGCAGCGCAGTTCGAATCATACTATGAGTTCGTTGCGGCGCTGCCGCTCGCATATTTTCACGTCTTCCCCTATTCCGTGCGCGCTGGGACCACGGCGGCCAAGATGACGGGCAAAGTTCGACCGCTAGAAATCAACCGGCGGGCTAAGCGGATGCGCCGGCTCGGCGACTTGAAGCGTGCGGAATTCGCGCGGCGCGCCGTCGGATCGCGTGTCCGGGTGTTGATCGAGGAACGCGCGCGTGACGGATCGCTTCGCGGTTACAGCCGCAACTATATTCGCGTCGCGACCGAGGGCCCCGACGAGTTGATTAGCCGGGAAGTCGAGGTGGAGGTGTTGTCTGCCGATGCCGCCCAAGTGGCTGGCCAAGTTGTTTGGCCGACGGCGCGAAACGCCGCCGGCGCCATTTCCTCCTGAACGGCGCCATGCCGCGCTCGAGCGCGCGCTCGGATATTCGTTCGCGCGCGCGGAATTGCTGCAGACGGCCCTGACGCATCCGAGCGCAGCCACTGGCTCCGACGCGCACTACGAACGGCTCGAATTTCTCGGTGACGCGGTGCTCGACCTCGCGATTGCCGATCTGCTGATGCGTAAGTTTCCTTCCGCCAAGGAAGGTCCGCTCTCCAAGCAGCGCGCATCGATTGTCAATGCGCGCACTCTTGCTCTCAAGGCACAGGCGATAGAACTCGGCGCTCTGCTCCGGCTCGGCAAGGGTGAGGAGAAGAGCGGCGGCCGCCAAAAGACGTCGATACTGGCTGCGGCGTTCGAGGCGGTCATCGGCGCGATCTACTTCGATGGCGGCCTCGCACCCGCGCAGCACGTGGTCGAGCAGCTCTTCTCTGGCGACATCGGTGGTCCGGCCGCCGAGCGCGACTACAAGACCGAATTGCAGGAGTTGTCATATCGGCATTATCGGGTTCAGCCGGTGTACGAGTTGATTTCGGCCGAAGGTCCGGACCACGCGAAACGATTCACGACGCGGATCAGGATCGGTGGACGCGAACTCGGAGTCGGCGAGGGCGGCAGCAAAAAGCAGAGCGAGCAGGCGGCGGCGCGCCTTGCGCTCGACCGCATCGAGCAAGAATTGAATGAGCGCGGCAATTGAGCATCGCGCGGGATTCGTCACGATCGCCGGCCGCACCAACGTCGGCAAGTCGACGCTGCTGAACCTGCTTATCGGGCAGAAGGTCGCGGCGGTCACGCCCCGCCCCCAGACCACGCGCCGCCGGATCCTCGGTATCCGCAGCGACCCGGAGGCGCAGTTCCTCTTTATCGATACGCCCGGCATCCACGACTCCCATCGCACGATTAACCATCGGATGGTGCAGACCGCGCGCCGCGCGCTTGCCGAGGGCGAGGTGCTGCTGGCAGTGGTCGAGGCCGGACCCCGCCTGCGCGGTCAGGACCAGGAACTGCTTGCGGAATTGCGCGCGATGAAGCGGCCGCTCGTCGTCGCACTCAACAAAATCGATCTTATGCGTCGCGCGCACATGTTGCCGATTCTCGAGGAAATCCAGCGTGAGGTTCCGCAAGCCGAGATCGTTCCGTTAAGCGCGAAGACCGGCGAGAATGTCGGCGAGCTGCTCGCCACGATCCGGAAATTGCTTCCGGTGAGTGCGTCGCTCATGTCTGAGGAGGAATACACTGACCAAACGGAGCGCATGCTTGCCGAAGAAGTAATCCGGGAAAAGATTTTTCTTGTTACGCGCCAGGAAGTTCCGTTCACGACCGCTGTCGTGGTTGAGCAGTTCGTGGAGGAACCCGAGCGCAGGCTCAAAAGAATCAGCGCGCGAATCGTAGTCGATCGCGAGTCTCACAAAGGCATCCTGATCGGCGCCGGCGGCCGCACCCTCAAGGAGATCGGCACCGCCGCGCGGCTCGAACTCGAAAAGCTCCTGGACTCGAAAGTATTCCTCGAGATGCACGTAAGCGTCGATCGCGACTGGACTAACGATCCGCGCAAGCTCTCGGAGTACGGGCTGTGAGGCAATCGCCTAGGGCCAGGTTCCAGCTCGGTACCCAGGGTGTCGAGGCGCGCCGCCTGCTTGCAGAAGGCCTGCCTGCGGTTGTTCTCGTGGGACGGGTCAACGCCGGCAAATCGACACTCTTCAATCGGATCGCGGGCGGCCATCGTGCAATCACAAGTTCGATTCCCGGCACGACTCGCGATTTGAACTTGGCCCGCGCCGACCATGAAGGGCGATCATTCGTCGTGATCGACAGCGGTGGACTTGAGTTCGGCGGACGCGAGCAGATGAGCGAGCGGATCCTCGCCGAAGCTCTGGGAGCCGTCGGCGCCGCCGATGTCGTCGTATTTGTGCTCGATGGCAAGGCGGGCCTCGCCGACGCCGACCGTGAAGCCGTCGCGATTGTCCGTGAAATCGGATGTCCGCTGGTGATGGCGGTGAACAAGGTCGATTCCGCCGCGCAGGAATCCGCCGCCGCTGAATTCTACGAGCTGGGCGCCGAGAAGCTGTACTTTATTTCCGCCGCACACGGCCGCGGCGTAACTGAGCTGCTCGACGAGGTTGTCACGCGGATGCCAGCGCGCGAGGATGAGACCGCCGCCGCGCCCGACCTGAAACTTGCACTGCTGGGCCGCCCGAACGTTGGCAAATCGTCGCTGCTCAATCGACTCTCGGGGTTCGAACGCGCGATCGTGGATTCGTTGCCGGGCACGACGCGGGACCCGGTCGATGCACGCCTGAGCGCCGGCGGGCGCGACGTGCTGCTGATCGACACCGCCGGCATCCGCCGGCCGACGAGAGTCGCAGGCGAGCTTGAGCACCATTCGGTCGGCCGCGCGATCGAGACGATTCGCCGCGCCGACGTGGTGCTGCTGGTGATCGACGCGAGCGAGGACATCACGGACCAGGATGCGCGCCTCGCGCGCCTGGTCGATACCAACGATCGCGCGATGGTTGTGGTGTGCAACAAGTGGGACGCCGCCGCGAAGCAGGGCAGCAAGGTGCGCACGTTCGTGAGCGACGCGACCGAACGCTACCCGTTCCTCTCCTACGCCGCGATGATCTTCACGTCCGCGCTCAACGGTGATGGTGTGAACGGAATTATCCCGGCCGCGATTCGCGCGGGGGATTCGTGGCGCTCGACCTTCAACACGTCGCGCCTCAATCGGATTCTCGCCGCCGCCCAGGCCGCGATGGATCCGCCGCTGGTCGGCAGGCGCCGCCTCAACCTGATGTACGTGACGCAGGTAGGGACGGCGCCTCCCCGTCTCGCGTTCTTCGCCAACCTTGAGCGCGATATCCCGGCGCACTACGTGCGATTTCTCGAGACGCGCTTTCGCAACGATCTGGGTCTGGTTGGAACGCCGCTAAGGCTCAATTTTCGCCGCACCGGGCGCACGCCCGCGATCGGTTCGACCGAGGCTCTGCGCGGTACTTCAAAGGACCGGCGGCGCCGCCAATCTTGATTTGGGAACGCCCTCGGCTCAGGTCTGCGGCGGCTTGGCCGGCCGCCCAGAGATCACTTCGTCGATGAGTCCGTACTCGACCGCCTGCGCCGCTGACATGAAGTTGTCGCGGTCGGTGTCCTTTTCGACCTTCTTCACGTTTTGTCCGGTATGGCGCGAGAGGATATCGTTTAGGATTTCCTTGAGCCTAAGGGCTTCGCGTGCGTGGATCTCGATATCCGTCGCCTGACCTTCGAAGCCGCCCGACACCTGGTGGATGAGGATGCGTGAATGCGGCAGCGAATAGCGTTTGCCCTTTGCGCCGGACGCGAGCAGCAGGGCGCCCATGCTGGCGGCCTGTCCGACGCACAGCGTTGAAACCGGAGGCCGTACGAACTGCATGGTATCGTAGATCGCAAGCCCGGCCGTCACCGAACCGCCGGGAGAATTGATGTACATATTAATCTCGCGCTCGGGGTCCTCGGATTCGAGGAACAGGAGCTGCGCGGTCACGAGGTTCGCGAGGTCATCCGTAACCTGTCCGCCGACGAACACGATCCGGTCCTTCAACAGGCGCGAGTAGATGTCGTAGGAACGTTCGCCGCGGCCGGTTTGCTCAACGACGTAAGGGATTAAGACGCTCATGCATTCAAACTACTATGGGGACGCGCAGCGGTCGAGTGTGAGCGTCGAGCTCCGCGTCACAACGCTTCTTCTACTCGTAGGAACCTTAGTCGCCCCGGCGGCGAGCGCCGCTGGCATGCCGCAGAGCGAGGTGAAGAACTTCTATCTGCCGGATGCCGCCGGGTCGAAAATCGTTACCGTGGTCAAAAGCGGCGCGGCGGAGGCGGAGACGATCTTGCTGACCGAGGCGGTCGCCGTCAAGGAGAATGGACCGAAGGCGACGGTGGCGAAGTTCGGTGAGGTCTACGCTTTCTCGCCGAATTTTATCGCGGTCCAGGAAAACGTGCCGACCAAGCTGACATTCTGGAATCTACAGCCCGACGACGAGCACGACTTCATGCTGGCGGGGCCGGACTCGCGGGTACTGATGCACGTCAAGCTCGCGCCGCTGACCAAGGAGTCGTGGGTCTTCACGTTTCACATGCAAGGACTGTTCAACTTCTACTGCGCGGTGCACCAGCCCGAGATGAACGGGCAGATTCTCGTTCTGCCGCCGGCGAAGTAGTGGCGCTCTGATCGATCCGTTACGCGTGCGCGGATGCAGCGCCGATGCGATCGACCGCGGCTAGCAGGCGCGCGACGGTGCGGGACTTGCCGAGTACGGCTATCACCTCGTAGATGCCGGGACTCACCGTTCCGCCCGTAAGCGCGACTCGCACGGGCTGCGCCAGCTGCCCGAGCTTCAGACCGAAACGCGCGAGCACGCCCTCGAACGCGGCCTGGATTGCGGCCTCGCTGAAGGCGCCGTCCACACTCCTCAGTTCATCGGCGAGCGCCTTGAGCGGCTCGGCGATCTCAGCCCTGAGGAATTTCGCGACTGCCTTCGCATCTGGTTCGATATCATCAAGCAGATAGAACGATGCGAACTCAGCTAGCTCGTCGAGGGTCTTGGCGCGCTCGCGGAGCGTCGCGACCGCACGTTCGAGCCATGCGTCGTCGTCCGGGACGGGCCATCCGCGCTTGGCGATGAACGGCTTAAGCTGGCGCGCGAGCTCGGCGGGGGTGTGCTGCTTGAGGTAATGGAAATTCAACCACAACAACTTCTCTGCGTTGAACACGCCCGCTGACTTGCCGCACGCCTCGAAGCCGAAATACTGGATGAGCTCATCCTTGGAAAAGATCTCCTGGTCCCCGTGTGACCATCCGAGCCGCGCGAGATAGTTAAGCATCGCTTCGGGAAAGTATCCCGCCTCGCGATACGCAACGACGGAAGTCGCGCCGTGGCGTTTCGAAAGCGGAGCGCCGTCAGGCCCAAGCACCTGCGGCATGTGCGCGAAAGCCGGCGGTGCGATTCCGAGCGCGAGGAACATCTGGATCTGGCGGGGAGTGTTTGGCACGTGATCGTCGCCGCGCACGATATGCGTGATTTGAAAATCGGCGTCGTCGAGCACGCTCGCGAAGTTGTACACGGGAGATCCGTCGGACCGAATGATGATCAGATCATCGAGGTCAGAATTGTTGAAGACCATCCGGCCCTTGACGAGATCGTCAACCACCGTCTCGCCCTCGGTCGGCATTGCGAAACGAATCGTGTAGTTGCGGCCGGCGGACTTGTCGGGCAGAGGAAGATCAGCGGGGAATTCCCTGCCGCGGCAGGTGCGATCGTACATCGGGCGGCGGCGCTCGCGCTCCGCCGCCTTGCGCTTGGCTTCGAGCTCCTCGGCGGTGCAGTAGCAGGGGTACGCCTTGCGCTCGCGGAGCATGCGCAGGGCAACTTCGCGATGACGCTCTACGCGGCTGGTCTGGAAATACTTGCGATTAGGTGGACCTTCGTCCCAGTCCATCCCGAGCCAGCGGAGGTCGTTCAAAATTTCTTGCAGCGACTGCTCCGTCGAGCGTTCGCGATCGGTGTCGTCGATTCGCAGAATGAACGCGCCCCGGTTGTGGCGCGCGAAGAGCCACGCGAACAACCCTGAGCGGACGTTGCCGATGTGCAGCGACCCGGTAGGGCTCGGCGCGAAGCGGGTGCGGACGGTCACGATTTCACTCCCATTCGATCGTCGCCGGAGGCTTGGAAGTGATGTCGTAGACCACGCGGTTGACACCTTTGGTCTCGTTGGTGATGCGGCTTGAGAGCTGCGCGAGGAAGTTGGGATCGAGCCGCGCCCAGTCCGCGGTCATGCCGTCCTGCGACTCAACCGCGCGAATTGCGATCACGCTCTCATAACTCCGTCCGTCGCCCATGACGCCCACGGTTTTCAGCGGCAGCAGTACGGCGAACGCCTGCCACACGCGTTTGGCGACGCCGGCTGCCGCGGTTTCTTCCATCACGATCGCGTCGGCGTGCCGCAGCAGCTCGAGGCGATCGCGCGTGACTTCGCCGACGATTCGCACCGCAAGCCCGGGGCCTGGGAACGGTTCGCGATCGACGATTTCCGCGGTGAGCCCAAGCTCGCGTCCCACCTCGCGCGCTTCATCCTTGAACAGTTCGCGCAGCGGCTCGACGAGCTCGAGTTTCATCGCCTCAGGCAAACCGCCGACGTTGTGATGACTCTTGATTACCGCCGACGGCCCTTTGAATGACACGGACTCGATCACGTCCGGATAGAGCGTGCCCTGACCGAGAAAACGCGCGCCGTCGAAGGCGTGCGCCTCCTTATCGAACACTTCGATGAATGTATGGCCTATGATGTGGCGCTTCTGCTCGGGATCGGACACGTCTTTGAGGCGCGAGATGAAAAGCTCGGACGCAACGACTACGCGAAGAGCGATCCCGACCTGGCCAGCGAAGACGTTTTCCATCCGCTCGCGCTCGCCTGAGCGGAGAAGACCGGTGTCGACGAAGACGCATTTGAGTCGGTCGCCGATCGCGCGGTGAATCAGTGCCGCGGCCACGGAAGAATCGACGCCGCCCGAGAGGCCCATAAGCACCCGATCTTTCGGACCGACCTGATTTCGGATCTCGGCGACTTTAGTTTCGATGAAGTTCGCCACCGTCCAATTGCCCGGCTCGCCGCAGATACCGAGCACGAAATTGCGGAGCACCTGCGTGCCGCAGGGAGTGTGGACGACCTCGGGATGAAACTGGATACCGCGCAGCCGCCCATCGCTGGAACGGAACGCGGCGTAAGGCGAGTTCGCGGTGTGCGCGATTGGAGACAACGTAGCGGGAATGGCCTCGACCCGGTCGCCATGGCTCATCCACACCCGATGCTCGCGTCCGCCGAGACCTTCGAACAGCATATCGTCGCAATCGACGACGAGCGTCGCGGCTCCGTACTCGCGCGCGCGCGAACCGACGCTCTTTGCACCCGCGTGTTGTGCGATGATGTAAAGGCCGTAGCAGATGCCGAGGATGGGGCATCCCATGTTGAGCACGGCGTCGTCGACATCGGGCGCGTTCTCCTCGTAGAGACTCGCCGGCCCGCCCGACAGGATGATGCCGTTTGGTTTCATGGCGCGGATTTTCGCCGGGTCAAGGTTGAAGGGATGCAGTTCGCAGTAGACGTTAAGCTCGCGCACGCGGCGCGCAATCAGCTGCGTGTACTGGCTGCCGAAATCGAGGATCAAAATCACTGCCGGTGCCTTGAGCGATCAATATACGGAGCCGCGCCGCGGCGTTAAAGGGCGGTCTTAGCCCGCTTGACTCTGGACCATGGTCAAGGGTCTATCGTTTCTATGGCGATGACGATCGGACGAGTGGCGAGCGCCGCGGGCGTAAGTATCGACACGCTGCGCTTCTATGAGCGGCAGGGCCTGGTGCCGCGACCGCGCCGCAATTTCTCGGGCTACAGACTCTACTCTGATGACGTGCTCGATTGCCTGGGCTTTATCCGCGACGCGAAGGCGCTCGGGTTTTCGCTGCGAGAGATTAAGGAGCTGCTGTCGCTCGGTGTCAAATCCACGCGCGAATGTGGGCCAGTTACGCGCAAGGCCGAGGCGAGGCTGGTCGCCATGAACGAGGAAATCAAACGGCTTAACCGGATGCGCCGAACGCTGGAGAAGATGATCAAGGATTGCGGTGGCGTGTGCGAGTGCGCGAAGTGCAGCGCCGAACGGAAGGTGCACCGGACAGCAAACAGCGCGCATCATCACTAGGGAGAAAAGCTGATGGATGTTGTTATCTATACGAATGTCGGATGCTCGGCGTGCGTGCAGGCGAAGCGTTTCCTCAAGGAACACGGCGTCGGATTCGTCGAGAAGCATATAGCTGACGACCCCACCGCACGCGACGAACTAATTGGGCTTGGATTTCGCGCGGTGCCAGTCATCAAGGTCGGCGACGAGACGATGCTCGGGTTCAGTGCGCCGCGGCTGCGTCGGATGCTTGGGCTGTGAGCGGAGAGCACGGTCTGACAGTCGAGCCCTACCAGGTCTTCTTCGAGAACGAATACGTCCGGCTGGTGAACGCGACGATCAGGAGGGACGCCATGGCGCCGCCTTACACTCCGGCGTCTCCGAGGACAGTTGCAATCGATTTCAACGATCGCGGGCGCGCGAGCTACTTAGAAGGAACGCCGCCCGAGCAGCAATCGCATGCCGACAAAGCAATCCGCGAACTTCGAGTCGAGCTAAAGTCTGCGTCGCGTGCCGAATCGACGCCTCTCGACGCCATTCGTTTGCAACCGTGGCGCTTCAAGGTGGAGTTCGAAAACGATCACGTCCGAATCGTGCGCCTCAGATTCGAAGCACACGAGCAGGGCATCATGGTCCATCATCCGCCGCGCGTGCTTGCGACGATTACCGAGGTCGCGGTGAAACTGAAATTCGCCGACGGCCACACCGACCAACGCGGCGCACCTGCGGGCGTCGCGGCGTGGCTCGAGGCCGAGACCCTCCAGACCGAAAATGCCCGCGATGAACCGCTCGAGGTCGTACTGATCGAGCCGAAGTGAGCTGAGGCTTATAGCGGCGGACCCGCCGACGGTCCGAGCAGCGCCCGGCGAACGAGCGGCACCGGAATCGCCCCCTGGGCGAGGAACGCGTCGTGGAACTTGCCGAGATTGAACGTCGCACCTTGCTTGCGTCGCACGTCGTCGCGCAGCTTGAGAATCATCAGCTTGCCGAGCTGATAGCGCAGATAACCCGGGTCATCGGTGCCCCGCAGCGACTCGACCTCCGCGTTGTGGTGCGTCTGGTAAGCGTTCTGCTCGAAGAACACCGTCGCCTGAGCGACGGTCATGCCGCGCGTATGCATCCTGATACCGACGAGGTAGCGGCACGCGCGCATCAACGCCATCTGCAACTGGGCAAGGCGGAATTTCGGATTGTGGTCGTGGAGCCCCTCGTCGAGCATCATTTGCTCGCAGTAGAGTGCCCATCCTTCGCTGTCCGAACCAGAATGATAAATGGCGCGCACCTCATCGGGATTCAGCCGGTTGTTCAGGAACTGCACGTAGTGGCCGGGATAGACCTCGTGAACCGAAGTATCGGAAATCGTGGGCGGCGAGTAGAACGCGAGCAACTGCTCCTGCTTCTCCTTGGGCCAGGACGGGTCGGGCAGCGTTACGTAGAAGTAGGCCTCGGTGGCTTTCTCGAACGGCCCCGGCGAATCCATCGAGGCGAAGGTAGTAGCGCGCATGAAGGGCGGCGTTTCAGCGACAATCGGCAAGATGTTCGACGGGATCGCGGCGATGTGCTGGCTCACGACGTAGTCGCGAATCGAAGCGAGGCCAGCAGTCACTGCCGGGATGACCTGTTCGGCGGTGGGATGCTTACTCGCGAGCGCGGCTGCCACCTCGGCCGGCGAATGCGTTGGATCGATTCGTTTCGCGATCGCGACGAATTGGAGTTGCAGTCGGCGCATCTCCTTCTCGCCGATCTGCTCCAGCTCGTCGAGCGGCGTGTCGACGAAGTCGGCGTCGGCGAGCATCCGGCGGAATGCGTCGGCGCCGATCGCGTAATTGCCGGCCGCTTGAGGGCGTAGATCGTTCTTCAGCCACTTGGCGTAGTCCTCGATCTGCTTGACCAGCGCCGCGTTGGCCAAGCTGAACGCCTGCTTGTCGGGACCGTCGGCGACGTCGTGGAATGCCTCTGGAAGAGTTTTATTGAAGAAATCGAGGGTCGCCGTCATCTGCATCAGCTCGATATCGATCGCAATCTGTGACACGCGCGCCGGCTTCAAGTTGATGCGGGCGGCGCTCAGATTCGCGAGCGAAGCCCCTTCGCGCGCGGTGACGGATCGCAGGCGGACGGCCGCCGGTGCGAAGTTGCGTTTGATCAATAAATAGACGGCGGACGTCGGAAGATACATGCTTGGGTCGCGCTCATACGATCGCACTTGCTCGCTCCAGAGTAATTCGTCGTCGGCTCGAGCGGTGAGCCACTCGCGATCAATCTCGTCGGCCGAAGTTAGCGATATCGAGGGTATGGCGCCGAAGATCTCTTTCCATTGGTGCGCATGGGCGACGATGCGCGCGATGCCTTGCGCGGAGGCGTCGTCAACGCGGTCGTCATAGCGATGGTCGCCCAAGGCGCTCGCAAACTCGGGATAGAGCCGCAGCTCGTCCTGGATAAACTGCTTGGCCTTCGCGCGGAAGTCGCTATCCTCGGCGGCAGCCCCGGGAGCGGACGCCAGCTCTGCCGCACGCGCAATCGCTGAGGTTGAGGGAGCGAGAACGAGCAGGGCGAATAAGCTAACCGTCGCTTTCAATGTTTGCATTGGCTTGGGAGTATTGCGCCGGGCATCGTCGAGTGGAAGAACTCGATGCGCCCGGCATCGGCGGCGAGGGAGGGCGCGGCTTGGCTTCGAGGGTTCATCAATTCTACGCGATTGCGTTCGAGGAGAATTTCTCCCTGCGCCATATCGCGCCCGCATTTCCCCAAGCCCGCGTCTCGCCGCTTGAGCTATACGTTCCGATTCCACCGGAAAGCGGTCTTTACATCTTTCCTTTCGGCGCCGCGGTGCTGGTCGACGTTGCGGCTGAGAAACGCGACGGCGAGATGGCGCGGTTTCGCGCCTTGATGCCGAAGCTGACGACTCAGGTAATCCGCGAGGATTATTCGGTGCGTGAAGATCCTGACAGCTCGGTTGGCATCACCGCCGGGATGCTGACGGTCGATCAACTGACACGCCCGCGCGCGAGCATCGTCGCGTTGATCGTCGCGCAAAGTGCCGCGATGGAGTACTACGAGCGTATCGTCGAGACGATGTTCACGCGTACCGCGCGGTTCATCGAAGATCTGGAGCGTCGCGGGACGGTACCCTTTCGCATCCGACCGCTGCATCGATTTATCGGCGAAGCGATCACGACGCGCACCGAGGTGCTCGCGGTCCTGCATCTGCTCGACAAGCCAGACGCGACCTGGGAAGACCCAGCGATGGACCGGATCTACGATGATCTCCGCGCCGAGTTCGATCTCGCCGATCGCTACGAGGCGATGGCAGCGAAGATTGCGGGTATTCAACAATCGCTCGAACTACTGCTGGATGTGGCCCGCGATCGGCGCCTGATACTGCTCGAGGCGGTGGTAGTCCTGCTGATCGTGCTGGAAGTCGTGCTCGGCGTGCTACAACTCGGGGTATTGCACTTCCATCTGAGTTGAGCAGCTACGGGCGCTTTGGTCGCGCAAAATCGAAACCGGCGGAACCAATAGTCACTCGGAACATACCGTAGAGGTGGCGGCGACTGTCGCGAGTAAAACGGACGGGCACGTAGCGGGTGCACAAGTCTGTCGCTCCCGGAAATAAACTAAAAGGGCTTCAGCGTCAGTGAGTCATTCCTGCTGACTGCATAGTAAAAGAATAGTGCTCCTCACTGCGATGCGTGCGCGCAACTCGCATGGCTCCGAAGGCCTCGGTGGATATTCCGCCGTCCGATAGAACCAAACCAGTTATAGTGAAACCGCTCGTCAGCCTTCTTGCTGAGGCGTATTCGACATTAAGATCAAGATATCGGGGAGGGTTCTCGCTCACAGCCCGGAGTGCGCTCCCCTCGGACCTCCGAGTCCATTTGGTAAAGCGAAGCCGCGAGAATCCTGCAAGTCGGGCGTTCGCTCCGATGAAGTTAGCAACGGGAGAAGATGATGTCGCTCTTCTGGATCATGAAGATGACGAAGTGGAAATTAACTTCACGCACAATAGCGCAATTCCGATTTTCCCATCGCGTTACTTGAAGGAATTATCAAGCGACGAACAAACGAGCGATGGACTAACAACGCTGAGCGGCAGTGCCGCGCAGTTGACATCGGCCGATCTGCGCAAAGACCTGCCGGCCTCTTTCGCATCGCTCAAAACCCCTCCTTTATCCGGGCTCTGCCGGCGAATTAACAGAATGTTCGCCGTTAATCCGTTTTGCCGCAACCTCCGCTTCGTACACGAAAGCGGGCCTGTGTTCTCATCGATGGCCATTGGGTGAGGCACCCGCAACATCGCAGTGAAGATCGGAGGCCCGCGTCAGGAGTCTGTGATGACCGAAGGTTCGAATCCAGGCGGCAGGAACCGGAGCGAAAGCAGCGATCCCGTGCAGTCCTTCAATATCTTTGAGCCCGGACGGCTGATGCCAGTGCAGTATGATGATTTGATCAGGCGCCGCGGCGTGATCGACGGCGAGAAACGCCTGATGCTCGCGGTGCTCGAAGACGCGATTCGCAGCTACCTGCGCAACGTCGACGCCAAGGACGGCGAACGGCGCCGCGAATTTCTCGAAGTCAAGAACTGGTT
>Ga0126373_10002117_pt1 | contig 14524 bp, 11 predicted proteins | sample PanSoiMetPlot_11_FD_92545 | JGI IMG/M metagenome (GOLD analysis project Ga0126373, IMG submission 92545) | Tropical forest soil microbial communities from Panama - MetaG Plot_11 | ecosystem: Environmental > Terrestrial > Soil > Tropical forest > Bulk soil | place: Panama | collected 2016-02-17 | reverse complement strand
GCGTTGGACTCCATCGCATCGATCGCGTTGTCGATAACGTTGGTAAAGACCTGGCGCAGCTTGTCCGCGTCGGCACGGACGGTGGGTCCGCCGATATAGTTGCGCGACACGGTGACGTTCTTCGCCTCCAACTTGCTGCGCATCTGCGTGATTGCGGCGTCGACCACCGCGGCGAGATTGACGTTGTCGAAGCTGTAGTCCTCTTCCTTGGCGTACTTGAGCAGATGGGAAACGCTGCGCTCCACGCGCGCCAATTCATCGAGCGCGACTCGGGCGTATTCGACGTTCTCGCTGGAGGTTGGGTCCTCGCCCATCTGCTGGACCAGGCTCTTCGCCGCGGCGATTGGATTGCGGATCTCATGAGCGAAGGTGGCCGTCAACTCATCGAGCGAAGCCTGCTTCTCGGTGCGCATGACTTCTTTTTCGATCGTGACCTCGCGCTGTACCTCGCGCTTGATTGCCGGTTCGAACACGCGCTCGTGAATCCAGCGCCAGCCGTAAACGGCGCCGAAATGGCTTACCAATCCGATTCCCCATCCCAATGCCGGGAACACCCACCATTCGAAGCCCGGTGTGGTGACGAGGTTGACCAGGAGACACGAGCCGATCACGATCCCGTACCACATCAGGTGGACGTAAAAACCGGCCTCCGCGGCGGCACGTTTGCGCGCGCGCTGATAGGCCTTGCGTTCTTCTTCGGTGGCGAAGCGCTCCGCCTTGGCGGTGCTCGTAGCGTCGGACTCGGCGGGCTTTGCGGCAGCGGGTTCCGGGGCCGGCTCCGGTGAAGTTTCGCGGCCGTTTGAGGCGTTGGAGTAGCGCCGGAGTTTTTCGGCCTCGCGCCTGATCTTCGCCTCGGCCCGCGCTATCTTTTGGGCGATTTTTTCTTCGATATCGGCCGCCTGATTGCGGGCTTCCTGGCTCCAGTGCTCCCACTCACCCCATTGCCGATCCCATTTGTGCCACTTATCGGCGTTCCAGTGGGGGGAATCGGCGTCGGGCTGCCAGCGCTCCCATTTACGGCTCCATCGGCCGCTGCATCCATGCATTCGGTCCAGGCGCCGGTATCTATGGCGCTGGACAATCGCGAAAATGATTAGACCCAAGATTAAAAAGCCGAACATTTTGAATCGAGTTCCCCAACGCGAGCGCTGAGGGCCCTCCCGCAGTGTTTATTCTTGCAAGCTTAACCCGCGTCGCGAGCAAAAGGGAGCAAGCCCGATGCCATTACAGGTCGGTGCGGATTACGCCCAAAAAATCGTGATTTTTCGGATCGGACGGCTGCCAGGCATACCCCAATGCAGCACGCGCACTGCAGCCCGGCACATGCAGTTGGCGGTCGAGCAGCGGAATCGGCGCGGGGACTTCAGGAACGTTGACCCGGGGCGCGGCGCGGTTCGATTGTCTTCGCGCCGGTGGGTCTGACCTCGACCACCTGGCCAATCTGGCTGTCGTCTTCGATGAATTTGAGGACCACCTCGGCGATTGCCTCGGGCTGCATCAGCGCGCGCGTCGGCGGCGCCTGGCGGCCGGCCGCCTTTTCCTCGCGCGCCTGTGATCGCGACAACGGGGTATCCACGATGCCTGGGCAGACGCAGTTGATCCGGATTCGGCGCTTGGACCAATACGACAACGAATGCGTCAGATGGATCACACCTGCCTTGGCCGCTGCATAGACCGGATCTCCCGGTATCGGATAAACTCCAGCCATCGACGCGGTGCTGACGATGACCCCGCCATTTTCGCGCATCAGCGGGAATGCCAGGTAACATCCCAGCACTACGCCGAAGAGATCGATATCAAGCACGCGCTTCCAGTCCTCGACCGAGATTCGCGTGAAACCGGGCTGCGCTGTGGCGATACCGGCGTTGTTGTACACGATGTCGAGCCGCCCGAAGCGCGATATCGCTTGCTCGAACGCGTGCCTCATCTGCGCTTCGTCGCGCACGTCGGCGCGGACGAACGCGGCTCGGGCGCCGGCATTTTCCATCATCTTGACGGTTTCGTCGCCCAGTTGCTGGTTGACATCGACCAGCAACAGGTTGGCGCCCTTGGCGGCCAGCATCCGCGCCGTGGTCTTGCCGATTCCCGAGACGCCGCCGGTGATAAGGGCGGTCTTGCCGTTAATTTCCATTCTGATGATGCTCCGCGGAAACAGATTCGGTGTGACCGGCGGCGCAAGCCTTTGGAGGCCAGCGGGCGGGCAGAGACGCCCGCCTTCTGGCATTCTTCAAATGATCTTGCTCAGCCGGCCAAAGGCCTCAGCCCAGGTTGTAGAGCTTCACCGTGTTGTCGCAGGTGATCTTCTTGATCACGGCCGCGGAGAGTCCCTTCATGTGTTCCTGAACGTACTTGCGCGAGTTGGGCCAGGTGCTGTCCGGATGGGGATAGTCCGACGCCCAGACTACGTTGTCTTCGCCGATCTCGGGAATGAGCTTCAGGCCGACGTCATCCTCTTCGAAGCTTACCCAAACGTGCTGGCGGAAAAGCTCGCTTGGCTTGGCCGACAGCTTCACTGTGTTCCTGAACAGCTTTTCGTATTCGTGGTCCATGCGGCCCAGCAGGTAGGGAACCCAGCCCAGTCCAGCCTCTGCCAAAATCAGGCGCAGCTTGGGATGAGCATCGAGCGCGCCGCAGAAAATGATCTCGCACAAGGGTTCGTCCAACTGCATCGGCAGCGCCGAGACCAGCGCGGCGACCTGCCCGCGCCGGGCGTCGAAGCGGGCGTTGCGCACACCGCCGCTCAAGTGGAAGCTCAGTACTACGCCGTGGTCCGCGGCCGCGGCCCAGAGCGGCTCCCAGGCTTCATCGAAGACCGGCTTGCAGGCATCGAAGACGCCGAACAGCGCGCCCCGAAGTCCCAGCTTCGCCACCCGTTCAAGCTCGGCCACGGCCTCGCCCGGATCATTCATCGGTAGTATAGCGACGCCCACCAGCCGCTGTGGCGCCTCGCTGCAAAACTCGGCCATCCATGAATTGTAGGCTCCCAGGCATGAGCGCTGCAGCTCCCGATCCTTGAAGTGCATCGGCAGCGGCGGCCCGTATATGACCTGCGCGTCGATACCGTCGCGGTCCATGTCCTCCAGCCGGAACTTGGCGGTTGACGGGCGGAATCTCCCGGGTTCGGGCTCTTCCTTGACGCCGGCGCGGGGAATCGCGCCTTTCAGCAGCGGATTGTCCATCGTGCCGTAGCCGCCCATATCCCAGGGCTTGCCTTCGCTGACCCAGCGCCGCTTGCCCTCAACCTCTTCGATGCGAGGGGCAAGCTCACGGTATTTGGCCGGAACGCGTTCAACCCACAGGCGCGCTGGAATGTAACTTAAATCCATGTGATCGTCGCCGGAGACAAAATTGTATTGCATGGACCGACCTCCGCTATTGGCTTAGCCACTTATTGCACAGACGCGGGGATTTTTCTAATAGCCCTGATGCACGCAGCCATTTAAAGGGAGACGCCACGATGGATTTGGAATCGACTGTGCGGTCGCTGGAAAAGCGCGTCGGCGAGTTGGAGGATCGGCTCGCCATTTACCAGTTGATGTTTACCTACGGGCCCGCCGCCGATAGCGGCTCGAGTCAAGCGGCCGCCCATCTGTGGACCGCCGACGGCGTCTATGACGTCGGCGACACGGGGAAGCTGACGGGCCATGCCGAACTGCAAGCCATGTATGAAGGGCAAAGCCATCAAGCCCTGATCCACAAGGGTGCCTCGCATCTGACCGCTTCGCCCCACGTCGTCGTCAACGGTGATACTGCGGTTGCCACTTGTTATTCCCTCGTCTTCGCGCATGAAGACGGCGGTTACAAAATCTGGCGGCTTTCTTCCAATCGATGGGAGTTGGTGCGCGAGTCGGGCCGATGGCGTATCAAGCGGCGAACCAATCAGCTGCTCAACGGTTCCGAGAAGGCGCGCACGCTGCTTGCCCAGGCCGTGGCCTGATTCAACGCGCTAGCGCGACGCGCCATGCGGCGCCGCTGATCGCGCTCAGTCGCCCTTGGGCTCGGCCAGCCACGGGATGCCGAAGGCGGTTTTGCCCAGCAATTCGAGCGTCTCGTCGCTGTCGAACGGATGGTAAAGCCCGGCGCGAACGTCCCGAAAGAGGCGTTCCAGCGGCAGCCGCTTGAAGTATGAAGAGCCGCCTACGGCGCGCAGGGCCAGGTCCACCACGCGCACGGAATTCTCGATTGCGATCATGCGCGCGGCGACCGCCTTGCGCGACCAAAGGACGGAATCGTCGAGGTCCACTTCGGCCGCCGCCTTCCACATCGCGGCGCGGGCGCCTTCAATCAGCATGTCCATCTCGCCCACCTTGTTGAAGACGCTGGGCAAGTGGCTCATCGGATGCTTCAGCGGGAAGCGAGGGCGGTCGCGCATGAACTCGACGACGAAATTGCGCGCAGTCACGGCGATCCCGATGTAAGGCGCTCCGATCGAGAACGGGGCCTTGGCGAAAATCTTGGTAACGCGCAGCGTGCGTCCGACCCGGTACTGCACCGCGACGTCCTCGTCGGACACGAAGGCGTCCTTCAGCTCCGAGCTGCGAGATGCCGTCGCCCGCATCCCCATCACGTTCCAGTCGTCCTTGAACACCAGCCCGGGAGTGTCGCGCGGGGGAATGAAGAAGGTCAGTACGGTAGGTCCCTTCGGCCCGTCCTCCCACAGCGCCTGGGCAAAAAAGTAATCGAGCACGACGCTTTGGGTGCCAAAAATTTTGCGCCCGTTCACGATAAACCCGCCCTCGACGCGGCGGGCCGTGGTGCGCGGGCGAAGGCTGTAGATTGCGTTGTCGGGCTCCGAGCCGGAGCCGCCGCAGATGAGCCGCTCGCGGGCAATCTTCCTGAGCTTCGCCTCGACGTTAGGGGCCTTGAATCGATGATAGAGGTCAACCAGCAGCCCCAGCGTGTTGAAGTGCATGTTGATCGCCAGCGCGGTGGCGCCGTCGCCCTGGGCCAGGCGCTCCTGCGCCTTGACGCGTTCCAACAAGCTGCCGCCCAGGCCGCCCAGTTCTTCGGGGATGGTCAGGATGCTATAACCGCTTTCCCGCAGACGTGCATAGTTCTCGTACGGGAACGACGCGTCCTCGTCATGCTGCGCGGCGCGCAGTGCGAAGTCATCGGCCAGCTCCGCCGCCAGGTCGATAAAACGCTGCTCACGCTCGGTGTTATGCTGTTCCATTTCCGTCCTCCCGCAGCGGGATCCATGCCCTGCCAGACCTAGCGCAACTGCGGGCGGGATGGAAAGCACGGCGGCCAAGGCAAAGCGGCGGTACAAACGCGGTCAGTTGCGAAACATGCAGGTTCCGAAGCGGCACAAGGCCTCCGGATGACTGTTTACCGTGCGGCGCATCTGTGCCATCTGCGGTCCGTTCCAGATGTCCCAAAAATTGTTGTCGTAGAGGTTCCCAACAGTGGTGACATCCAAGTACATGTCGCACGGTGCCACATTGCCGTCCACACCGATGAAGCATTCCGACCACGCCATGAAGCATTTGCGATCGGCGTTGTTGGAAGGATGCTCGGCCATCCGGGCGAGGGGGCGATAAAGCCCGTCGATACTCCTTGACGCGTGCAGATTCTCTTCAATCGAGTCGCGGAACTCGCGTTCCAACGCCGGGTCGGGATTGAAGGGTGGGAAGGGGCGCACGCGGACTCCGAGCGCGGTCCCGGCACGGATCGCGGCCAGCATCTGGCGGTTGGCGTTCTCGGGCGTGTGCTGCAGTTTCGACTGCTCGAGGTAATCGGAAAAGTGCCCGAAATTCTGCAGTGGCAGGAATTGAACTTCGCGCGCTTCGTAAGCGTGGGCCCATCGCACCAGGTCCGCGAGTTGATGCAGGTTTGACTGCTGCGCGACGCATTGCATCCGCAGGTTGAAGCGCGGGTTCCTGATGCTGCGATTAAGCTCGACCAGGTAGCCGAGTGCGGCTGTCAGCTTGTCAAAGCGGGCACCCGCGCGCAGCCGTTCGAAGTCGCGCGGTTCGGGACTGTCCACCGACACGCTCAGAAAAAAACCGCCCTCCACCAAAAGGCGCATATTGCGTTCGGTGAACAAGCTTCCGCTGGTGAGCAGCGCGGGGACGAAGCTGTAGTCGCGAGAAGCGTGTAGAATCGCCTCCGCGTTGGGATGAAGCAGGGTTTCGCCATTGCCGTTGTACCAGACCATCATTGCGCCCGAAAACAATTGCTCCGCGATTTGGCGAAACAGGTGCGGCGACATGAAGTGAATCGCTGCCTTGCGCTGCGTGGCAGGCACATAGGCGTGGAAGCAACTCGGGCAGCGCAGATTGCATAGCCACGCCACCTCCAGGTAGAGCTTAAGCGGCGAGGACTTGACCCGCTCGACCGCCGCGCCTCGTTCCGCGAGATTCACCTCCGCGTTTGATCCGGCCGGCCGCGCCGGTTTCGTCCGGGGCTCAAAGTGCGCCTGACATTGCTGCCAATTGCTCTTCGTGGCGTTGTGTGAAAGCGCAGCCGGCGTATAGCAAACAATGTTGCGATCAGTGGTGACCCGAAGGCCGAGCAGCATCACCCCCAAATTGCGGGAATCCTCGGGAGGGCGCCAGGTGCGGTCCAGTGCAAATGCGATATGCCGCGCGCCTGCGCCTCCTTTGCGACGCGGGCGTAGTGTAACGATCTGTTCGCCGACGCCCAGGGCCTTTGTTTCGACGGCAGTATCATCCACCCACGCTGACAGGGTGAACTGCTGAGGTGCGTTGAGGAGCAAAGCGACTTCGCGGACGGGCGCGTCTTCCACATAAAAGCCGAAGAATCGCCGCGACCAGCGAAACTCTCGTCCGCTGTTCTCCAGAAAGTGAAAGCCGTAGCCCAGGCACGATTTTCCTTCCCGCTCTTCAAGCGGGACCGGCAGGCTCGAATGGCTCTGAACTCGCGAAATAAGAAGCCGTAGCCATCTTTTCATTCGCGCTCACCTGGATTTGATGATGACCGGCGGTCGTTATTTTTGCCTTTGTCTTCGGCGAATATGGCCTCAACGGCGTTTCGGTACAAGCGGCTCCAGGAGGGCCGGCTCTCCTACGCGTCGAAGATGGTTGATGGGAATACTACAGCCAGCCCTAGGGTGTCAGGCCGAGCGTGGGATCGCGGGCGAATTGGGGCAGGGCGTTTACGTCCGCGTACCAGCCATGCCCGTGGTCGTAATTGACTGTCGCCAGCGCCTTCTGATAGTCGGCTTCGGTCCGATCGCGTTCCTGCGTCAACTCTGCGCGTTCGGCCGGCGAGCAGGCAGGATCGTTTTGGCAAAGCTGCCAGGACGCGAGCACCATGTTGCGACCGTTGGTGGCTTCTTTAAGCGTGTACCAGTCGCTATCCGCCCGCATGGTCTCCGCTTTGGCGCATCCACCCAGAGCGATCAGGAGCACGAGCACAAGACGCGCTCCGCCACCTATTCGTTGGAGTGTCACCGAGTTCTCATCCCAGCCTGCCCGAACCAACAAAATTGCCTGACCATAGAGTCTGAAGTGTATCAGTCATCCCTCTACTGGCTGAATTGGGAGAGGGAATGCCCGCGCGACCGCGGCTGTTTGCCGCGGTCGCGCTGCGCGGTCATTGCATGATTTGGTCAAGTCCCGCCGGGGTCATGTAACGGGTCGGATTTGGAAACGGGACCCCGTGTCCTGGTTGGCGGTCATGTAATCTCCCTGAGGCGCGGCAATAGAACTCCTGGCTGTTCTGGAAGTCCCAGATGACCGGCCAGTTGGCGGCAGGACCGGCCATTCGGCCTGCGCCCGCGAGACCGCTCTTATGTCCTCCTCCTTTTCATGCGAGGTAAAGCTTCGCGATTAGTCCGCGCTTTCCCACTGTTCCGGCACTTTCTTTACCAGCACGCCCGAGGCTGTCAGCGCTGCGATCCGCTCAGAGGTAAAGCCTGGCAACCGCGACAGGATCGCTTCGTTATGTTCTCCAAGCGCGGGGGTGCGGCCGCGGATAGCTACCGGCGCATCCGAAAAGCGCATCGGCGCGACCGGCAACGGCAGCGGGCCGATACCCGGCTGGTTGACTTCCTGCAGGGCCTGGCGCGCTTTCATCTGCGGATGTTCAGCCGCCTGGGCAACGTCGAGGACCGGGCCGCTTATGACCCGATGCTCCGCCAGGATCGCCAGCGGCTCGTCCCGCGTCGGAAAGGATTGCAACCAGTCCTCGATTATCTCCGCAAGCGCCAGACGGTTGTTTGCACGCTGCGGCGCTGTGCTGAACCGCGGATCGGTGAGCAGCTCGGGTTTGCCGATGGCCCGGGCGAAGATCTCCCATTGATGCAAAAAGGCGGAAATAATTACATAGCCGTCGCGGGCCTTGAACGTTCCGGTTGGCGCGGTGGTTGGGTTGTGAACTCCGCATCGCTCCGGACGGACCTGCCCGTTGCTCAGCAGGTGCGTCGAAAGCGGCAGGTCCAAAGTGTGGAACAGAGTCTCCATCATGGAGATGTCGATGTACTGGCCGCGGCCGGTCCGGCTGCGGCCAAAAAGCGCCGCGCAGACGGCGGCGAACGCGTGCACGCCCGCAGTGGAGTCCGCCATCGAGGTGCCGATCGGCATCGGCGGTCCTGCAGGGTCGCCGGTCAGATGCATGATTCCGCTCATCGCGAGCGCCAGCCGATCGTTGCTCGGACGATTCGCAAACGGTCCGGTCTGACCGAAGCCGGACACAGAGCACATTATCAGGCCGGGGTTCTGGCGAGAGAGCTCCTCGTAACCCAGTCCGCGCCGGGGCAGCACACCCGGGCTGAAGTTTTCGATCACGACGTCGGCGTTGGCGGCCAATGCTTTTACGATCTCCGCGCCTTCGGGCCGGTTGAGGTCGATACAAATGCTCTGCTTGCCGCGGTTCTCCAGCATGAACACGCCGCTTTGCTCGCACCTGAGGGGAGGATAGTTGCGCATCAGGTCGCCGCCCGGTGCGAGTTCGACCTTGATGACCTCGGCGCCGAGGTCCGCCATCATCCGTCCGGCGCGCGGCCCGGCGATAAACTGACCCAACTCAATTACCCTGATACCTGATAAAAGCCCCTCGCCAGAATCCAAAGGCCTACCTCATGTTATGAATTGTGCTTAGCTAAACGGCGCAAACGTAAGCTATTAGTTGTGTGGAGCATTTCAAAAATCCAGCGGTGTCTGCAGGAAGTCGCGGTACATCATCGCGCGATGTTCGATCAGGATGGGCCTGACGGCCGCCGCTATGACCGGATCGGTATTCGAATACAAGCGGCGCAATCCATCCTGCATCGGATTGATGTCGTGGGGCAGCGGTTCGAGCAATGTAGCAAATGTCGCCCAATAGATATCGAGCGCGGTCAGCCGATCGCCGATGAAGAAGCGGCTGCCGCGTGCTCGCTGAGCCTCCAGCCGGTCGGCTAAAAAGCCCAAAATTTCAGCGCATCGACCGGGCGCCCTGGCTGCACCTCCGGGCGTATAAAGATACTTTTTCGCGCCGCCGCCGAAGCGTTCACGGGCGTGCGGACTCGATTTGGGACTGTTAAGCACGTAATGGAACTGGAGCAAGCGGCGATTCCACGCAAATCCATCTTCGCCGCAGATCTCGTTGGCATAGCCGAACATCAACGCTCGCTCGTCAATCCGCCCAGGGATCATCGGCGGTTCGGGAGCCAGCCGCTCGAACAGAAAGAGTTGATCGTTCCACAGGTTGCGGGGCCGCTCATCATTCCAGATTACCGATGGGGCGCTCGTCTGGGCCGTCCATTCGTACAGCTCAGGGTTGGGGCCGCCCACCTCCTGGGCCACGGGAATATAATGAAGCTTCTTCAAATAGCAGATGGACTTGGCGGCTTCGCTCCAGGGGCCGGGCCCACCCGGCGACAGCACGATCCTGAGACCCGGAATTTTGCGCGCTTCCGGCACGCTTAGGTATTCCATTGTCGGGTTCCTCTCCGATGACCTTGCGCTGTCCTGGCGTGCGGCGGCTTAAGCCACTGCCCAGGGCGGGACATGTTACGCATGAGTGCCCGTTCAAGCATCGCGCGCGACTCGGCGCGTGTGTTGGCATTCGGATACCACATTCGTATGGCGGAGTCGCGTCTATGTGGCGGCATCCGTCAACCGTGCCTGCCGTCACACGACCACAACGCGGGAAGGATCCGTATCACCGGGCACCCTGCGGACGATTTGGCCGGTATCGCCGATTCCCGCCTGATTCAGACGCCGGCGCGTTTCGTCGATCAAACTGCGTTGCACTTCGCCGGCGCGCCCCTGCGAGGTGCGAAAACTGACGGTCAGGATCAGTCCGTTTTTGGCGTCGTAGCTGTCAACGAATACGGAGGGCGGCGGTGTTTTGAGGATGCGGACATCTTCATCCATCATTGACTTGAGAGCCTCGCGCGCGTTGTCAACCACAGTCGAGGCGGGCAACGTGACGCTGAAGCTGATGAGGCGGCCCGAGTTGCGGGTGTAGTTGCGCAATGCCGCGTTCCAGACCGAACCGTTTGGTGCAAAAACGAAGACGCCGTCGAAATTCTCGAGCTGGCAGGCGAACAATCCGATTTCCTTTACGGTGCCGCTGATGTTGTTGCTGGGCACCTCGATGTAGTCACCCACATGAAATGGACGCAGCCACAACAGCATGATGCCGGCGGCTATGTTGGTCAGCGTGCCTTGCAGCGCCAGGCCGATTGCAAGCCCCACCGCACCGAGCACGGCGAGCAGTGAGGCCGTCTGAATTGCGAGTTGGCCCAGGGCGGCGACCAGCACCAACGCCAGGATGGAATAGCGGACCACCGCCGCAATTACGGGTTGAACCGTGGGGTCCACTCGGCCGGATCGTGCCAGCACTTTCCGAACGGCCTGGCCAATCCAGGTCGCCACGAGTGAACCGACGATCAATATTATGATCGCGGCCAACAGGCGTGGAAGGAAATTTGCGGACCAGCTCCAGAGCATAGCCGTATAATCGACGTGCTTTGGCATGTTGACTTCCTCCCGAACGGATTTTAAGGGGTGAGATGAGTTTAGCAGCGGCATCGCCGCCCGGCGAGAAATAGGGCTGACGCCGACCTCGAGTTGCTTCGATCAGTAACCAATCCTTCACTGCCGCGCACTTTAATGCGTCATCCTGAACGAAGTCAGAGATCTCGCGCGGCTCTCCCCTAATTCACGGCCTTGTGCCTTCGCAGGGCCAACCGGGTCGAGATGCGCGCTCCCGATCCCCACCTTTGAGGTAGGAAACAGATTAGCGGCTGCGCGTGCGAGCCGCGAGTTCTTCGCCGTTGGTCAGGATGGCGGCCGGCATGCTGTGGCGATCACGCTGGCCCTAGGCCGGCGCCATGCCATAGATCGCCGCGGCGTTGGCGCCCATGAACCTTGCGATCACGGCGGGCGGAACTTTGGCGGCGCTCAATTTGCGCTCCGTGTCGGCTGGCGGGGCTGCGTCGTGGTTGGGATAGCGTGAACCCCACGCGCCGATATTTTCCACGATATCATGCAGGCGCGTGATGGAGCTTTCCCAGGGGCTGAAGGTCACGAGGTAGTTGCGTTTGAAGAAAATCTTTTCCGGTTCAAGGCAGACCTTGTCGATCATGAAGAACGTGAGGTATGTCTCGGCCTTCTCCAGCGCGAGCACAACCCACGAGGCGCCGCTATGCGCGAACACCAGCTTCAATTTCGGAAATGTTTCCATGTGTCCGCAAAACGCAAAGGCGGTAAGCGCCGTTGCGTTGTCCATGAAGGGTGCGATTGCTTCGGCGATGTTATGTCCGATGCGCAGGTTGGATGCCACGCGTTCGACGAATGCGCCCTGCGACGCCCACTGCGGATTGGCGGTGCCGGGCGATGGGTGGATGCATACCGCGGTGCCGATTCTTTCGGCCTCCGCCCATAGCCGATCGTAATCGGGATGATTCAGAAAGCGTCCCTGAAAAAATGACGGCCTCACAAAGCTTGCCTTGAATCCCGCGGCAGCCGTACGGCGCAGTTCATCGATTGCGAAGGTCACGTCCTGCAGCGGCAGGACCGCCACCGGGTAGAGGCGAGCAGGCGCGGCGCGGCAGAAGTTCGCGATCCAGTCATTGTAAGCCCGGGCGAGCGACGCCGCGATATAGGGATCTTCAACGAGCGGAAAGTATTCGGCAAACAAAGTCGGAAACAGCACCGCGCGGTCGATGCCCATCTCGTCCATGTCGGCCAGCCGCGCCTTGGCATCCTGGGCGCCCGGGTTAATCGGGCAGGGCCGCCGCGGATCAATGTCGCCGATTTGCTCGGGAGTCATTCCCGGACGCCAAATCGCCTGACGATTGAGCGGTCCGCGATTCATGGGCGGCGCCGGCTTCCCGTTGAGGGTTACCGCCACACGGCCGTCGTCCGCGAGACGATAGGAAAACGCGGAACGTGCCGCCGCGCGATAGGCCGGGTCGAGATACTGATCCCAAATTGCAGCAGATTCAAATACGTGGCTGTCGCTATCGACGACCAGGTGACGTCCGGCAGGCATTATTCACCTCCATCACTTCGACGCCAGGATTGAGCCGCGAGGATCGGCTTCCTTCTCCCACCATTGCTCGAACTCTGTGCCGCTATTGGGGAACCATGCCGGGCGTTCGATCTCGCGTTGCTCGGCGACAAACAGCCGCCCATCGATACCGTAAAAGCGGCGCGCATTCTCTCCCAGCAGCATCGCGGCGGCCGACGCCGGCACCTCGGATTCCTGCATATAGCGGATCGCCGCCCACGCGTCGGAGGAATCATGATGGTAAACGTCGGAAGCCCAGATGCCGACTTTCTCAAAACGCTCCCATTCCCGATAAACGGCAATCTCGTCGGATTCGAAGGAGATCATGCACTGTGCGGCGAAGGCTTCGCTGGGCAGGCGGCGGGCGGGATAATTGCGCTCGTTCTTGTAGAGCTTGAACATCACGTCGCAATGGTCCAGCAGTTCGGGCAGCCACGAGGCGTTGGACTCGAAGATTGCCATCTTCAGCTGCGGATAGAGGTCCAGAAAACCTGAGAGCAGCACCTGGCTAAGCCAAGTCATAGCTTCGAAAATGAAGCTCATCGACGAACTCACGACCAGCCGTCCCGTTCCGATCGCGGTTCTTTCAACCAGTTCGCCCGGTGACCACTGCTGGTCGCGGTCGATTCCGATTGGGGCGGGGAAGGTGTGCATCCCCAGCACCAGCCCTTCCTCTTCGATGGTCTTGAACAGGCGATGCATATTGCCGTGCGGTTCGGCCATTCGCTCGCGCGTGGGAAAGACGCGATTGGGATAGTGGCCGTTGGCGTCGATCGGCCGCACCAGTACGACGCGGAAGCCGCGCTTGGCGACACGGCGGACTTCCTGCACGGCATACTCCGGGTTCTGAATTGGAATCAGAGCGGCAGGATACAGGCGGTCCGGCGCGGCTGTGCACCAGTCATGCGCCCAATTATTGTAGGCACGGGCAAACGCCCACGCGCCGTCGGCATTTTCGATAAACGGGAAATGATGGACCAGCATCGTGGGAATCACCAGCACCTGGTCGATTCCCATCAGGTCAAGTTCCCGCAGCCGCGCGTGGGCGTCGTAAGCGCCCCGATGATCGAGATACTCGCGCTGTTCGCGCGTCAGCCGGCTGCGCATGATGCGGCGCTGCATTCGTTTGTCCACGCCGGGGCCGCCGATCGTAATGCCGTTGATCGAAATCGTTTCGCCGGGAATCTCGTGACCGCCGGCGACCGTCTGCCGGCCGTTCAGGAGGGCGAAGCCGGGGTAGTTCCAATACGACTGTCTGACCAGCTCACGATATTCGGGTTCGACATACTTCTCCCAAATCTCCAGCGGGTCGTTGACATGAGCGTCGCAGTCAAAGACCGCGAAGTTTTTGCGCAACTTTGTGTCTGCCATCGTTGCACCTCTGCTCTTCGAGTGGGCGGGTTCCTGCCCGCCATTCATCACTGCGGTTTCTGTAGTAACACGTTTAGGAAAGGATCGACCACGATTGAATATCCGGCCGGACAGATGGTTGTTGAATCGGGCTCCTCCAGGACCGCCGGACCACTAAGGCGATCGGCGTTTTGCAGCCTGCGGCGGTCGTACACATTGCAATCCACGAATTCACGCAGCTCGCCGAAATAAACCTTGCGGCTGCCTTTGAGCGCGCGCGACGCATCGCCGTCGCCGGCCTCCATGGTAGATAGTTGCGGCTTCGGTACGATTCCGGTGGCGCGGACCCCGAAATTGACGAAACGGCAGGGATCGGCGGTTCTGACCCGGTACAGCTCGAAGTAGCGGTTGCGAAACCGCTCCTCCGCCTCCGCGATCGTCGCTTCGGTAATCTCCTCGTTGGGGATGGCGATCGGCAGATCGTGCTGCTGATGTACGAAACGCACTTCAACCGTGCGCGCCAAGACAATATCCTTGTCCTCGATTCCTTCGGCGTGCAGCGCCTCGCGCCCGCTGCGCTCCAGGTTCGCGAATATCTCGCGGATGCGCGGAATGTTGTCTGCCGTCGCCGGCATGATCTGGGTGGTGACGAAATCGTAGGCGACGTCGGAAACCAGCAGCCCGAAGGCGGAAGCGACACCAGGCGAGG
>Ga0126373_10002116_pt1 | contig 14524 bp, 13 predicted proteins | sample PanSoiMetPlot_11_FD_92545 | JGI IMG/M metagenome (GOLD analysis project Ga0126373, IMG submission 92545) | Tropical forest soil microbial communities from Panama - MetaG Plot_11 | ecosystem: Environmental > Terrestrial > Soil > Tropical forest > Bulk soil | place: Panama | collected 2016-02-17 | reverse complement strand
TGGCGCTGGGCGGTTCGTTGGACAACGAGGTACCGGACCAGGCCGGCAAGCATGCCGACCTGTACGACCCAATCTCCAACACTTTCAGCTCAGGGGGGACCGACTCGTTCTCCCGGCTTTACCACTCGACAGCGCTGTTGCTCCCCGACGCCAGGGTGATCAGTCTTGGCAGCAATCCCACAGCCGCCAGGTATGCGGCCGGGATCGAAATCTACACGCCGGCCTACCTGTTCGACAGCAACGATCAGCTGATCACCACCAATCGGCCGAGCATCAGCAGTGTCTCGTCGCAGGTGCTTGGCTACAACGCGCCGTTCTCCGTTAGCTACACGAGTACCTCGGCAATCAGCTCCGCCGTGCTGATGCGTCCCGGTTCCGACACCCATTCCTACGACATGGAGCAGCGTCTAATCGGTCTGTGCGGACCATCACCTCAGGCGCCATGCAGCGGCTCGGGGACACTGTCCCTCACCACACCGCCCAACTCCAACATCGCGCCGCCGGGCTATTACATGCTCTTCTTACTTGATAGCGCCGGCGTACCATCCAAGGCGCAATTCATCCAGCTCTCGCTTTACTCAACGGCACCGGCCGTTGGGGCGATCACATCGCCGGCTACGGACGTGATGATCAACGCTGGGAATTCGGTCAATTTCGGCACGACCTCGAGCGCGGCCCAGTACTCCTGGGTCTTTCCCGGGGGGACGCCACCTACGTCCACGGCGCAGAATCCCGGAAGCGTGACTTTCAACACGGCGGGAACCTACGTCACGTCGCTGACCGTGGTCGACAGCAGCGGTAACTCCGATCCCAGTCCCCCCACGCGGACCATTACCGTGCTGCCGGCGACCGCTGACTTTTCGATTAACGTGAGCCAACCCCCTCTAATAGTGATTCCAGGACAATCGGCGTCGTTTACGGTAACCCTCACATCGCTCAGTGGATTTAATGGAACCGCGAGCCTGACCGCTTCGGGGTTCGATCCTGGGATGACAACTCCCGGCTTCAATCCGCCCTCGATCACCGGTTCCGGGTCATCGACCCTGGTGGTAAACACGCCAACAACCGCGGCGCCAGGCGCGGACTCCTTAACCTTCCAGGGCACCTCTGGATCACTAAGTCATACCGCGCCGACGACCTTGCTGGTAGGCCTGGCGCCACTGGCAAGCCTCACAGCGACGGCATCGAGCGGACAAATCGTTCTATCGTGGCCAGCAGCAATTGGAGCCGCGGGCTATCACCTGAAACGCGCCAGGACCAGCGGTGGCCCTTATGTCGGTATCGCTTGCCGTACCACGACCAGTTATACCGACACCGGGCTGACTGGGGGACAAACCTATTACTACGTGGTGTCTGCCACCTACACCGCCGGCCCCGACGGCGGCGGAGAGAGCGCAGACTCCGTCCAGGCAAGCGCTACCTTCCAGGGCACCACGTCGACACCTAGACCGAGCGCAACGCCAACGGCGAAGCCAACCGCAACTGCGAAGCCTGCCGCGACCCCAACCGCGAAGCCGACTACAACCGCAACTGCAAAGCCGGCCGCGACGCCAACTGCGAAGCCGACTACAACCGTAACTGCAAAGCCGGCCGCGACGCCAACAGCGAAGCCGACTGCAACCGCAACTGTAAAGGCGGCCGCGACGCCAACTGCGAAACCGACCGCAAGCGCAACTAAGAAACCGACCGCAACGGCAACTGCGAAGCCGACCGCAACGGCAACTGCGAAGCCGAAACATGGACACCACCGGTGACATCGAAGATGCGCTGGGCAGCGCGGGCGCACACGCGTACGGGATACCCGGCAATGATTTCCGGCTCTCTCGGAACTAACGACATCTTCGATCATGCGGTTGCCAATTCGCTGTCGCGGATGCCGATCAGACTGACAATTGATCACTGGAAGTTGCGCATGGCGGCGCGTGATGGCCGTCTGGCGGTCGAAGTCATCGAGTAGCATTGGCTAAGTGACGAACTCGAAAGGTTGATGACGTCGTCCAGGGATCAGCCGGGCACTTGTTGGCGCAGCTACCGCCGTGGCGTTCCGCCGGCGGAGGGCGATTCTGGAGGTCTGGGTCTATGGAAAAGGGAGCGCAAGGCGCCTAAGGCTTTTCTCCACCATGATAGCCCCTCTTCCGTCTGAAGAGCGGCTGCAGCCTCTTTCATTTCAAGAGCTGCTTCGAGCATTTGTTTATGAGCGCGCACCGCGAGGGTGCTCTCCAGCGCCGAAAGGCGTTGCTCGAAGGGGGCGCGCTCCGCCCGGTCTTTGCCGACCTTCGTGCTCAACTTCTGGATTTCGTTAAGCAGCATCGGGACCAGTTCGCGATAGTAAACACTAAACATCCTGCCGTTGGTCTCACGGCTAACCAGGTCGGGATATACACCCGGGCCATCTCTTCCGCGACCAGCCCATATTCATGAACTCAAATCCGGGCGCGAGTTTGCGCTTGCCGACGGCCCGGTCTTGGTGCAAGGCTCGAACCTGGAATAAAAATTGAAGTGGAGGTCCTGTGGGAGGACGAGACGTTACTGCCCAGAATCGCAAGGGTCCAGTCTCACCGATGCGAATTGTTCTCGCTAACGGCTCCCTCATAAACCACCAGCAGAGCGGCGGCCACTGGAGCTGGTTTCTGCAATATCCCCTTGGCTTCAAAGACATCGGTCACGACATATTGTGGCTGGAACTGATGCAGTCGACGGGTCGCACTGATACGGATGCACGGATTCTCCGGGATTTCTTTGACCTCACCGCACTCTACGGGTTGGATAAAATATGTGCGGTCATGGTTTTTGATAGCCATCTCGATTTTCAATCGTTCGAACGCTGCCAGGCGGTGGGCAAAAGCAAAGAGAAGATTCAAGCTGCCATCGGCGATGCGGACCTCCTCCTCAATTTCTGTTGTGCTGTTCGGCAACCGTTGCTCTCGATGTTCAAGCGCCGCGCCCTGCTCGACTTCGATCCCGGACACTTGCAGATTTGCGCGCTCTCCTGGGATATGGGCATCGCCGACCATGACGCGTTTCTGACCATTGGTGGACGCATCAACGCGCCCGAATGCGAGGTCCCCAAGCTCGGTCTTCAATGGCAAACTTTCGAGCCCAGTATCTATCTGCCAATGTGGCGGACCGCCGGCGAACCAGGTCGAGACGCTCCCTTGACCTCGGTCACGCACTGGACCTGGGAAGAAATTCCCTGGCGCGGCCAGAACATCAGCGTCTCTAAACGTACGGCTTATCTCAACTACTTGGATATTCCGCGGCGAGTCCATCGGCCTTTCGAGCTCGCCGCCTATATTGATCCTGACGACTCAACCGGAGATCGCGAACTGCTCGCTGAGCACGGCTGGCGCATTGTGCATCCATGCGATGTCGCCAGTTCAATCAGCTGCTACCAGAAATATATTCGCGAGTCGCGCGCGGAATTCATGTGCCCCAAACCCGTCCATGTCCGGGTGAAGAAAGGATGGTTCAGTGACCGCAGCATCGCCTACCTTGCCAGCGGCCGGCCTGTGCTTGCGGAAGATTCAGGCTTCAGCGAACGGATACCTACGGGCCATGGGCTGTTGACGTTTCGGGACATGGACGAGGCCATAGCGGGAGTCGCCGAAATTGACGGCAATTACAGCCGACACAGTCGCGCTGCGCGTGAGATCGCGGTTGAATTGTTCGATTCGCGCAGGCGCCTTGAGGCGATACTGTCCGCGTGCGAACCGTGACTACGCCAACATGGCTGGCCAGATACTGACCGTAAGGCCGTCGGCATCGGCACCCGCGAACGCAGCTGGGATCTTCACATAGCTGATACGGAAATAACGGTCAGCAAGTACAGTTTGATGGCGAAAGCGGTTTTTTCGCCGGCTACGCCTTGGGAGGCTTGAGCTTCGGCATTACCTCTTTGGCGATCAGTTCGATTGAACGCATGATCTTGTCATGCGGCGTGGTGTACATCTGCATGAAGAGCAAGGCCTCGTCCACACCGGCGTCGGACAGATATTGTAATACATTCAAACAGGTCTGCGGGCTGCCTATACAGGCGCCCCCGGCCTTGACGATCTCCGAGATCGGCACCGTCTGCGACATTTGATAGTTGTCGGCGTGGCGCTTCATGAACCACTCGTAGGACTTGGGTGCTTTGCCGTCGAGCCAGGGGGCGAACAACATCCGCACTTCCTCGGAGTACCGCTTGAAGTTGGGCCCCTGGATAGCCAGTGCCTCCTCATCGGTGTCACTGCACAGGGTGAAAGTCAGCAGCGCAAACTTATTGTTCACAAATTTGCCGATGGGCTTACAATTCTTGATCCGTTCGCGATAGAGCTGAACGAAATCGTTGGACTGACCCTGTCCAATACCGAAGCCGAGCACCCCGATTCCGTTGTCGGCGGCGAACTCGATCGTGGACGGCTGCGTGCAGGCCACCCACATCGGCGGATGCGGCTTTTGCACCGGTTTGGGTATCACGTTCCTTTCCGGAATTTGCAGAGACCCGGTTTCCCACTTAAATTTAGGCTCAGTCCACATCTTGGGCAGGATGCGCAACGACTCTTCCCATTGCGGCCGCGTCAGGTCCGGATCGACGGAGAAGGCGCTCAGCTCGGATTCACAAATCGCGCGGCCGCCGCCGAATTCCACCCGCCCATTGGACAGCACATCCAGCGTGGCGATGCGCTCGGCCACCCGCAGCGGATGATTGATATGAAAAGGGAGCAGAACGATTCCATGCCCCAGACGGATATTCCTGGTTTTGGCCGCCAGGTGCGATAGGACCAGTTCGGGCGACGAGCTGTAGGAAAAGCCCTGTAAGAAATGATGCTCGGTAAACCAGACTGAACGAAAGCCGAGTTCATCGGCCAGCATCGTCTGCTCGATGCAGTCGTCGAATACGCGCTTTACACCGGCCTCGCTCAAATCCGAAGTTTCCAGCTCGAAAAACAGACTCACATCCATCTCTGTACCGTCCTTGGCTTACCAGAAATTTCCATTTTGGAATCGCAATGCAGACTCACACAGGCGCCGGGTGGTTTGCAAACAGGGGAAAATAGCCAAGCCGGCGAAGTCGTAATCATGACCATAACCGCCACGAATAAGCATCGCATCCCACAGCGATGTCGAGGCGCCGAATCATCAATATGCCGTGTGTAGGTTAGCGGATTCGTTTTGGACAGCGGCGGCACGAGGACGAACCGGCCTTTTCGCGGGACCTGGTCCGATGTTGCGGCCTGGACATCGTACTAGAACATCTGGCGCGCGTTCCTTGAGTCGTCCGGCGCGCAGGTGGGAATCAGCCGCCGTGATGGGTTGGGCTGAGAGGTGTATTCGCGCTCCGGTGGTGGTGATGCCGTCCTGAAACGTCGGACTGCTCAAACAGCCCCCAGGACGAAACCAACAGAAAAGAAAGCAGCAGCGCACTGAGCAGCCAGCCCGCGAACGCCAGCGCTGAAGCGGAACGGGGTTTCACAATAAAAGATTTGTAGCACAAAGCTCACGAAAGCAAAAGAGGAGACTTTTTCGCAGGCAGCACTGCTCATAACGGAAGCTGCCGAAGAAAGTTGCCTACCGCGGCATGCGAACATTCGCCCGCTTACCGGGCTTCAATGTTCTGAGTCGTGCCGATGAGCAGGCCGAGATGCGTCAACTATATGGGTAGCGCGAAGCTTGCCCGGTCAGCGTAGCGGGGTGACTGTTGTCGCTGCGCCACCGCCGCCTCCACCGGTCGTCTCGAGGACACCGGCGACGGTGCCGCCTATGACTCCCGCGGCGGCTGCTCCGGCACCGACTACCGCAGCGGGACCCAGTACTGAACTCGCCGTGGCGCTCAGAGCTCCCAAGGTACCGGGCGTGGCCGGGAGGGGCGCAAGCAAGCATGGCACCGTGGTCTTTTGCCCCGCTGGGACTTTAACGGCGGCGCCGGGCCGCGGCGGATTGTTCGTCACCAGCACGGTGCCGGCAGTAGTCGCGCAATCCGTAAACTCGAAGCAGTTCGGGAAGCCTGGGCGTGCTTTTCCGGCCGCATAGCGGCAGGTAAATTCCGTTCCACGCACCCCGGCTATAGCGTTAGGCGTCGTGACCGTAAAGCTAGGCGCTGCCTTCCGCGCCACTGCGCTTACCAGGGATTTCACACTTCCCGAAAGCAGTTCGACATTGGTGCTGGCACGAACGCCGCCGCTGAGGATGCTTTCGTCGATAGTCAGAAGGCTCGACTCGTTCAGAGTCAGCATGCTGTTGTCGAGCATCTCCACGGTAAGTTCGCCCGGGATGGCGGTTTTGAGCTGGTCGTGGAGCTCGACCGGCATGGCAGGGACGGCGTCCAGGCTGTTGTTGGCGCGTTTTACCTGGGCTTTGCCAGTAACCTGGGTGACCTTGCCAACCACCGCCTCCGCCTGTACCCGCGAAGCGGGGGCGCAAAAGCAAGCGCCAGTATCGCCAGGACTATCCGGGTCAGGAGCCTTATATCGCCGTCAAACATCTCGCACCGTCACATCCCTTCCTTTTGCAAGCGAATAAAGACCAAAACTAAAAGATTGCAGGATCAGCAGTTTACTAATCCAAAATCACCTACCTTATCTATATACCTCGTTTTTCCCGCCGCCAAAAGAATCCTCGAAATTAAAAATTCGTGATTCGCTAAGTTCTGAGCGTCAGATTTACGCCTTGGCTGTCAGCCTTGGAAGGACAAATACCGACGCTGCATAATTGGCTCGCTAAAGATTAGCTCAGCCACAATGGGTGAGTCTAGTTCGTGAATCGTGCAGATTGCGATATCGCCGTCTTCGCGCCACACTGGCTGTTCATAGAAGATTCAACCCGAATTACATAAAGCTTTACCTTGGATGTTATTGAGAGTTCTAACCGAGCAACCTTGGCTGAAAAAAGGACGGCTTTTAGAGTGAGCAACCGTTCTGATGAAGGCGCGCGGGGCCGGAGGACCCGAAGTGTTGCCTGGCTCGACCGGGTCGTGCTCGCCGGCCTGGTAGGGCTGGTGGTGTTCCCGCCGTTGGCGATTGGTTCCGTCAATCCATGGGCGTTCGGGGCCGTCGAAGCATTGATCTTCTTGCTGACTATCGCCTGGATGGCACGCCTGGCGCTGGAAGACACACCGCGGCAGTTTTCCGGTCTGCGCCCGCTTCTGACGCCGGCCGTCTTGTTTTTCGCACTGGTCATCTTCCAGCTTCTGCCCGTGCCGCCGGCGCTGGAGCGCGAACTTTCGCCATCAACTTACCGCCTGTATTCGATCAGTCTGCCGGGATGGCCGGAGCGCGACCCCTATCCACTTCCCCCGAAGGTTACCCGCGGAAAGTACAGCACGCGCGACTCCAGTGCGCACGCCGCCATGACCGGGCGGCCGAACGCTGGTTGGTTCGACCCGATTTCCAAATGGCGTCCGGTTTCGATTGCTCCGGGACTAACCGCCACCGCCTTGCTGAAACTGACCGCCTACTGCTGTCTGTTCTGCCTGGTGCTTTTCTATCCGCTGCGAGGCTATCCGGCCGCGAACGGTGAGCGGCGCTTCTTCAGGCGCGTGCTGAAGGCGGTCCTGATAACCGGGCTGGCGATTGGATGTATCGGTCTGTTGGAGCAAACGTTTTGGAACGGGGCGATTTTATGGTTTTACGTACCCTATGATTGGGGCCAGCCCAGGCCGGATTTGGATCCAAGGACTATGGGTCCCTTTGTTGACCCCGATCATTTTGCCGCCTATCTGAATATGATTCTGCCGCTCGCCTTGGCGGGAGCGTTATTTCAGAGCTTTCTGAGCCGCGCGTCTTCCTCATACGAGACACTTCGCGTCTTTTGTCTCGGAGTGGCTGCGGTGTTGATTTCCGCAATTGCTCTGAGCCTGTCGCGTGGCGGATGGATCGGTGGACTGGCCGCTGCCTTCCTGGTTGTTGCGCTCGCATTAATAGCCCTATGGCGCGATCTGCGGGGGTGCGCCGGCTCCAGGCTGAGAGTGCCCGGAGCGATTTACGTGGTTTCAGCAGTGTTCATCGTCGCGGCCGCCGCATTTTACGCAGTGCCCTCTGCTCCGACCGCGGTCAACACCCGGATTGAAGCAACTATCACCGAACCGGACTTCGATTCCCGTCTGAGTTATTGGCGCGACTCGATCGGGATAATCCGCGACTTTCCGTTGCTGGGAGTTGGACTCGGATCCTTTCAGGATATCTTTCCTCACTACCAAAGCCCGCCATGGAGCCCGTCTTCGGTGCGTCAGGCGCATAACGACTACCTGGAGCTGGCGGTTGAAACCGGTGTGGCAGGCGTCGCGTTGCTGCTGTGGTTTTGCGTAGTGGCCGGTATTCGCCTTTGGAGGGGCATCAGGACAGTGCCTGCCAAAATTCTGCCGGTCATGCTCGCCTTGATTGCGGGGCTGGCTGCTATGGCGATACAGGAAGTCTTCGACTTTGCGCTGCAGGTTCCGGGCAACGCGGTCCTCTTCACGATCTTGCTCGCGCTCGCATTGCGCTTGGGCGCCATCAATCTCGACAATGGCGCCGAGAAAAGATACGCCGCTCCGAAAGTCCGCCGGTTCGCGGCGGCGGCCGCTGTGGCGGCGGCGGTTCTGATTGCGGTGGCCCTGCGCCAGAGCAAGACGCCCTATCCTTATCTGGCATCGCTGCCGCGCGACACCGAAGCCGCGAAGGGCCTCATCCTGGAGCATCCTGCCCGCTCAACCTCACATCTTTGGTTCGCTGCGCTGCAGCACGGAGCGGCGGCCGCTCAACTGAGGGAACTCTCAATCGCTGCTTGGCTCGATCCGATCAATCCGCTGATTCTCGACCGCTACGCGCAGGCGCTGGCCGATAATGGCGAGATCGGCCGCGCACTGGCCGAAGTCACCCACTCGGTTTTTGTGCGTCCGGCAATGGCGCACCATTTTTACTTGCAGCCCGACACGGTCTCCTGGCTATCGATGGAGGAGCGCAAGGCAATAGATACGGGATTCAAAATGGCTATTGCGCACAATTTTGCGGGCGCGAGCCATGAATTCGCAGCGTTCTGCGCCTCCCAGCACCATGAGGTCGCCGAGGCGGACGTGCTTGCGAAGGCGTCGTCGGGGGTCGATCAGCCTGCCAGTCGCGCCGCGCTTTTGCTCGAAGCCGGTACTGCCTACGCGCAGGCGGATGAGCCGGCGCGGGCGCTGGCCGCCTTCGAGCAGGCCGCCCGGCTCGAGCCTTCGAATTCCAGACCGTACGAATATCTGAACAGCAAAATCTTTGCTCCCCGTAAGGATTTGGCTGCGGCAAGAGGAGTGGTTGAGAGGGGAGTGAAAAACGGCGCCGACCCTTTCGTGCTTTACGTTTCATTGGCGCAAGCTTACGAGCAGGCCGGCGATCTAAACGGCGCGGAAGCCGCGCTGCTGGAGGCGCTCCGGATGCGGCCCGAGGGACGCTTCGATTACGACACCCTGATGCGCCTGGCGGATCTGGAGCGGCGCGGCAACCATTTCGAGCGTGCGCTCATGTGGACGCGCAAAGCAGTCGCAATCCGGCCGGATTCGGCCGACGCGTTTTATCAGTTGGCACTGGATGAAGAGTCAGACTACGAATACGGCGAGGCGCTGCGCGACCTTGGCCACGCGATCAAATTAGCGCCTGACAATGCGGCGATGAAAAACCATTACCGCGACATGATGCGCATGATCGCTGCCCACGCGAATCATAATCATCACTGAGATCGGATCATCGCTTAGCCTGAATCATCGCTGATCCGGCTTTGCGTTGCGCGGGAGTGGGCTGCGGAGCGCCGGCCGCGGCTTTGACCGGAAACTGATCCGGGGCCAGCACCTGGTTAACGGCGCCGCGCGAGACCAGCATCGAGTTGCTGAGGGCGTCCCAGGTTGGATAAAAAGGCTGCTCGCCGATTCGGCTAAAGAACCCATCCGCTATCAGTGCCCGTTTACGTGCTTTGAGCGCGGCGATTTCCGCATAGCATTCCGGCATGTCGAAATGCTGTTTGCATCCTATTAGATGATAAAGCTCGTGCCGCGTCACAGCTGCGGGGGGAAGCAACAACTGGTTAATGCTGATCAACGTAGCGGCGACGAAACCCGAAGTCAGCGTCGCATCGTCCACCTCGCCCAGGACTTCCGGCAGCGGCACGGCCAATGTCGCCACGTCGCCCACAGAAAATCTCCCGCGTTGCGCCCAACGAAGTACAGATTGCGGTCGCATTGCGGCGCCAGCATTTGCGACCGTACCTGCCTGACGATGCTGTCGTGAAAGAAGCCGCTGCGCGCCAGCGGCCGGAACGATACCGGCTCGACTGTCAGCGCGTACTTAGGGGCCTCGCTGTCCCACGATGAGAGCAGTTCGCGCGCGCGAGCCTCGGTGATTCCCTGATCGAGAAAGACACACAAATGAACGGTTTCCGGCGGTCCGAAATCGATCGTGCTGCGCAGGCCCGGATGATCCAGGCCGATCGTCGTGAAGAAGCATCCCCACAACCCGAACACGCAGATCGCGGCAACCGCAATTTTTCCCGCTCTCATGCAGCGGGATCATGGTCCGGTTTCGGGACCTCCCCAGTTCGGTATTGACCTCGCTTTCAGGGCGCGACGATGAATAGTCGCATCGCCAGGCGCTCCCAAAAGTGGTGGCGCACAATGTATGAGAAGTCCTAGCCGTCAGCAGCGGCGACGGCGACCTGGAGAACCGCGCGACCCTTGCCGGTTTCAGGGATGAAGTAGAACCCGAGTTGGCTCAGGCCCACCAAGGTAAAGATGATCATCGAAGCCTGCAGTCCAATCACCTGGGCCGCGGCGCCGGCCACCAGAGGCGCGAAAAATCCGCCGATAAACGCCGTGCCCCATGCGAAGGCAAGCGCGATATGAGCCAGTTCCGGAGTCATCCCGGGCAGTTCCATGGTCATCGTCACGACCACCGGCCAGACCATCGAGCCGAACAGCCCACCCAGCAATTGGGCGGTGAAGATGCCGCCGTAGTTCGGGATGAGCAGCGTTCCCATCGTGCAGCAGATCCCCACGATGGCCAGCGGCCAGGTAAAGGGCCTGCGCCGGCCCACCAGTCCCGAAGCGACTCCGCCCAGGAAAGAACCGGCGATTGCGGCAATCGTCGGAATCGCGGCCAGTCTGCCGGCTTGGCTAAGGGTTAAGGCGCGCTGAGTATGGAAAAACTGCGGCATGAACGCGCCGTGCAACGACGTCATCCAAACCCCGCCGAAGATTCCCAGCGTGGCCAATAAGACGTCGGAGCGCTTGAGCACGTCCAGGCGGTGAGTGGGTTGCGCAGGGGAGGGCGCGGCGCTAACCGCGGCGGGCGCGCTTTTGTTTTCGCGTCCGAAAATGGTCCACAGGATCGCGACTCCGATTTCCAGCACACCGTAAAAGGTCAGCGTTCTGCCCCACGAGGATCCTAAAAGGTAATAAAGCGATGGGGTTACGGCGAACGTGACGGCCAGAGAGATGTTGCCGCACACCAGGTTGACGGAGTTGATATAGGGCCATTCGCGCGGCGGAAACCACTGCATCGGCAGTGCCTGCGCCGGGCCCATTATTATTCCGAAGCCGATTCCCTCCAGCGCGCGGCATGCGAACAGCGTCCAGTAATTGGTTGTAAAGCCGCTGAGTACGGCGCCGATACCCATCATCCAGGCGCCCAGCACGATCCAGCGAATGATACCCATTCGCGATCCCATCAGGCCGCCCAGTATTGCGAAGACGCCAATGAAAAGAGCGATGATCGATATCAGCATCCCGGCGCGGCCCAAGCCGATGTTGAAGCTCTTGATGATCGGCTCCAGGATGGGGGCGGGCGCCAGCCACACCGCTTCCTGTACCAGGAGGCCTGAAATCAGCAATCCTTCAATCACCCATCGGTAGGGCGAGGCCTGATTTTCGCTGGTCATCGCGCCGCACTCCCCCGTTTGAACCGCCGGTATCGCTGCTGAGCGGGCCGCGACTCCGGCAAAAGGGGTCTAGCGATGTTTCCTGCGATTAGTCAAATGAATCAGCGGGGCGATGGCAGAGGGCTGGCGGCGGCGCTTTCCTCCAGCATCCGGCCAAGCTTGAAGCTGGGCGGCGGGGTTTGATCGACCAACGCCAGCAGCCGCTCGCGGCGATCGATTAGCAACGACTTAAGCTGCTCGTGCTGCTGCGAGTTAAGGCGCAGCAATTCCGTCAGGCGGTCCAGCGCCGGGCGGTAGATGACCATCGGGACGAACAGGTTCCCGGCCTCACCCGCGCATCCCGGCAACGGCGGAGGAGGCGGCGGCATCGTCGTCTCGACATTGTCCAGCTTGCGCTGCTGCTGCGGGGTTAGCTCCGCGTTGAGTTGCTTGCGAAAGCCGCTTTCGATCACCTCCACGCTGCGGCGGAACTCCGCGATCTGAGGTTCCAGCGCCTCGATCCGCGTACGCATCTCTTCGGGGCCCGGCGGCGGGCCGTGCAGGAAGGCCGCCATCCACGCAGGCGGTGGCGGCGGACCGAATCCCATACGCCCCGGCGCTCGGAACTCGCCCATCAGTGCGATCGGAGGCGGCGGCATCGGCCGCATTCGCTGGGTCCAAATGCCGGTTCCGAGCCCCAACAAAAACACGACGACGGTGATCGCGACGACCTGCAGCCGCTCGTTCATATGGCTACTTCCAGTGCCGCGGCCTGTTGGGCGGCTTTGGACCACAGCTCCAGGTTCGTACGATTGATGCGCGCGGCGTTGATCCAGTGGGCAGCCAGGGCGATCGCGATGCATAGCGCGACCGTTATCACGGTCCACCGGTTGCGCTGGGAACGCCTTCGGCGCGCTTTTGCGTCGCGCATAACTTGGCTGGAAAAGTCAGGCGGCAGTTTCCGGCCGGCGCGCACGCCGAGCTCCCGCAGGTAATGCGTCTCAGGATTCATCGCTGATCCTCCGCCGCAACTGTTCGCGCGCCCGAAACAGGCGCGACTTGACCGAACTGACGCTGCTGCGGGTGATTTGCGCCAGTTCCTCGTAGCTGAACTCGTTTTGCTCGAGCAGCACGATCAATTCGCGCTGCCGGGGCGGCAGATCTGCCAGAGCGGCGCGAAAAGCTTCCAACCTGCCGTCGGATCGTTCGGCTTGCGCCGCGATCTGCTCGTGCCTGCGCTCCAGGGGCACGAAAATGCGCCGCAGCCGCTCTTTGCGCAGGTGGTCGAAACAGGTATTGCGCGCAATCTGAAACAGCCATGGCTCGAAACTCTGGGCGGCTCTCAGCCGCTTTATATGAATGATCATTTTAACGAAGGCGCTGTGCGACAGGTCGCCGATCACGTCTTCGCGTCCTACCAGCGAGTAGATGAATCCCGCGATCCGGTCCTGATAGCGTCGCACGAGTTCCTCCAGCGCGGTTTCGGCACCGGTTTGCGCACGGATAACCAGCTCCGTGAGGTCCTCGGTTTTGACGCACGAGTCCGGCACACCGTCCACTTTCGTGGCAGGGTGCGCAAAAAGTGGCTCCCGGGCCAGAAATGGCTTACCGATCGCGCCAGCACCCTGCATAACAAACCGGCTTCCTCCTCAATTTGTTCCCCCTGACCCCAGAGGGAAACAAAAAAAACAGGGGGAGCGGGCCGCAGAGAGCATCCGCAGCCTGCTTCGATTGACGCTCCAGTCTCAAAAAAGTTGCGCTGGGCGCCAAATTTGGCCAGCGCAACTTTTTCACCGGCAGGTGGTCTTCCTTTCAAGCGCCGGCCATTTGAAAAGGGGATACGAAGGCAACAAACCTGATTGTGGCTGCCGCCAATACAAAGAGTCAATGGAGGATCTCAAGATGACGCGCAATCCGTTTTGTACGGTAATCTGTGTGCTGGCCGTAACAACACTTTCAAGCGCAGCCCTTGCGCAAATGGGCCCTCCGCCGGGACCTCTGGGACCGCCCCCGATAGTTATGATGCTTCAGGGTGTTAGCCTGAGCACGGAGCAGCAGGCCGCCGTGGCGGCGATCATGAAGTTGCATCAGCAGACGCTCGCGCCCCTGCTCGACCAGCTACGCACCTATCATGAACAGATGGCTGCAATGCTCGTTTCATCGGGGACGGTAACCCTCTCCGACTTCACCTCCCTGGAACAGCAGAGCGTGCAAAGCGAGCAGCAATTGCAGCAGGAGACGCTCAAGACGGCGTTGGACGTGCGGGCGATACTAACACCGGATCAACTCGCGGCGGCCGCCGCAAACCAGAAGAAGATGCAGGAATTCCACAGCGAGATGCGGCTCATCATGGGGCCGGCGCCAGGCGCCCCTTGAAATCGTTCAGGCGGCGGGCTGGCGGGCGCGGCCGATTACCGCGGCGCTGGTGTCATGCGCAACCCGGGCAGCCTGCGCGATAGGAAGCTGCTGCTGCTCGGGTGAAATTATCTCGACCGAAATCGGGGCTTGCACGCCAAGCTCGTCCAACAGGCGGATGAAGCCAACCAGGTCGAACACGCCCTCGCCGGGGGCGCATCGATGCAGCGTGTCGTGGAGCATGTCGGCGCCGGCCGCCATCCGGGGAGCGTCGTCGAACTGGATCGCGATGATTTGACCGGGCGTCACCGCGCGCAGCGTAGCCGCG
>Ga0126373_10002115_pt1 | contig 14530 bp, 10 predicted proteins | sample PanSoiMetPlot_11_FD_92545 | JGI IMG/M metagenome (GOLD analysis project Ga0126373, IMG submission 92545) | Tropical forest soil microbial communities from Panama - MetaG Plot_11 | ecosystem: Environmental > Terrestrial > Soil > Tropical forest > Bulk soil | place: Panama | collected 2016-02-17 | reverse complement strand
CAGAACGCGACGAATCTTCTCACACGTAACGCGATAGCAACGTTTGTCGGGTCCGCCGCCAGGAGCATACTCTACCCGGCAGCCCGGAATGGTTTCAGAGACTATGTCCGCCAGTTCACAAATCCGATAATTTTCTTCAGTACGCCCGACATTGAACGTTTCGTTATGAACAACCTCGCGGGGTGCTTCAAGCGCGGCCACCATACCAGCGATGATGTCACAAATGTGCGTGATCGGACGCCAAGGTGTGCCGTCGCTCTTGATGAGAATACGACCGGTTGTATAAGCCGCCGCCACGAGATCATTGAGAACAATGTCCAGCCGTAACCGAGGAGATGCGCCATACGCCGTCGCATTTCGCATGAAAGTAGGACTAAAGTTCGAGTCGGCAAGAAGACGGATGTCACACTCCGCTAAAACCTTCGATTCACCGTACGGTGTCACCGGGTTCAGCACAGCGGTCTCATCGAGGAAGTCGTCCCCAGCTGCGCCGTAGGTGCTGCAAGATGAAGCAAAAATGAAACGCCTAACGCCCGCTTCTTTCGCAAGTTTTGCTAGCTTGACCGACGCGCGATGGTTGATGTCATAGGTGAGCTGCGCATCGAGATTTCCCAATGGGTCGTTCGACAGTGCAGCCAGGTGCACCACCCCTTCGAAGCCTTCCAAATCGGACGGGGTAAGATTGCGCAGGTCTTTACACACTTCCGGCATCGCTTCTAGCTGCTTCCCGAAATCACAACCGTTATAAAGATCTGTGTCCAGACCCGTGACTTCGTGGCCGGCCGCACGCAACAGCTGACCTGCCATCGCACCGATGTAGCCCTTGTGACCAGTAAGCAAGACCTTCATTATGATTCCTCATTCATACGAAATGTACTGCTGGCATGCGGCCAAGTCGCGGAGTATTCCGGATCTTCAGGACGATAGGCGCATAGCCAAATCATTCAATCGTTTAAAATTGTGGGGAGGTTTTCGAAAATAACGGTTCGTAACACGCGTGTGTTCCCTAATGAACAAATCGAAACCCGCGCACTCGAGGTAATCGCGGCCTAACCACCTAGATTTTTAGTCGACATAACTGATCTCCTTGACACACTACCGAGTACTTTTCTGCTGGGAAATCGTGAGATAATGCTGCGACATCTTATTTCCGCGTCTAATGTCATAGCCTTATCGACTTTCCGTTTGTCCTGCTGACGCATACGCCGGCCGTTGGGCCGGCTATGGGATAACAGTCGCGATCAAATCCGTCCGGTCGCCAAGTGGCACTTGCGACCTGAACCTCTGCAACCGACAAGCCTGCTTTCTTTAGCCACCGCTGGCCATCTGAACACTTATTGCTGGCTAGCTGACTGTCTTTTCAGCACCAACACCTGCCTTTGACGCGGAGGTATCCAATTGTGATACCTATATTCCTTAATTGCTGTGTAGCCAGGAATGATGCCAAAGCTAACCTTGTACGTATCACCCTGGACCCACCACCAGCTCTTCTTGGAATCATACTGATAGTCAGGGTCATACATGTACAAACCATTAAACTCAAACCCACCATCTATGTCCTTTGCATTGACGTGGTCATTCTCCATTAGCTCCTTCAATGCTTGCCATCGCGCCCTGTTCCATGCCAAATAGTCTCCTGTACTACCAACGGAAAACACGAACATAGCAGCAATCAATAGCCCTGCGCAGATCCGCTGTGGAACCTTGGACCAAAGAAAACTCTGTTGCAAACCCAATAGGCAAGCAACTCCTCCCACGATCAGCGGTATCGGAGGGACCAGGTAGCGGTCAATATAACTACTTACGATGAGTGGAGCGAAATAAATGCAAACGCTAACTACGCAAAAGACCCCGATAATCTCCTTATCAACTATTTGTGACCCACGATGACGAACTAGGTTGATAACAGTAGGAATGGTCAGCACGATAATAGCGACAAGGAGGCCAGCGCCAATGAGGCTCATAAATGTGACTACAATCCACACTTTTCTGGAAAGCGGAGGAAGAACAGGAGCATAGTCACCGCCGCGCCAGTTGTCCGCTAGCGTGAGCGGGCCAATGCCTGAGGTGGTCAGGATGTTTCCAGACAGCGGCATCAGATAGGTAGGGGCGTAATGCCGCGCCTCGGTTACGGCCGGACGCAGACCACGCAAAGCAAATACTCCGATGCCTAATGTCATCAGCATGGTCGCAAAAGCGAACTGTGTTGCCAAGTGCTTTCGACCGAAACGCCGCTTATTTCCTGCGATCAATAGCAATAGTGGCAGCATGAACAAGCCCAAGTACAATGCTGCAACGAAAACATTCTTTGTTACGGACAAGAAGAGAAGTTTCGGACTCGTCAGAGTATCCAACAAGCCATCCAGCTTGACGTAATACAATGCGGGCAGCCGACCACTTCTCGTAAGCCATTGCTGGTAAGCATACAATGCCCCACAACACACAAGGGGAGGCATGATGGCCCGCAGCATGTTTGACCTCTTGAGCCCGTGCATGACGACCCATGATATCCCGAAGCCTAGAGGCAGACAAATTGCAAGCTGCCTCGAGAGGGTTGCTAAAGCTGCCAGCCCCGTACCGATGACCAAATCCCTAACTGAGCGGCTTCTCAGACTCCGTACGAAAAATAGTGCTGCAAACATCGTGGTCGCGATGTAAAACACGTCCGACATAAATGTGTTCGATATTGCATAGTAAATGGGATTCGCCGCTAACGTCACTGCCGTTCCAACAGCCAGCCACCGTGGTTGACGCAACTCCCGTATGAACAGGTATGCGCCAATAATGCCCAGTAATGACAGGCTGAGGCTTGACATTCGAAGCGCCGTAAACGAAAAGCCGTTAGGAAGGCAGAATAGCGTGCCCCATGCAACATTGCTGATGAGTGGAAGAGATGTCCATCCGCCGGGACGGAAGTCCCTAGTATAAATAAGAGTTTTGACCGTCAACCCGTAAGACCAATCATCATTTAACGGAAAGTTACCTATTGGGTTAACTATGCATATACTCACAATCCATACAGATGCTATGCTCAGCAGGTCAAGTACAACAGCGCGCCGTGGGATTAATGAATTGCTGTTTGATGCGATGTCCATCGAGTGCCTCTCGTCAAACGGAACTGATTTCATATAAGGCCAGTACTCCTCCGAACTTGCCCCGTACCCGTCGACGTAGATATGTAGATTTGCGGTGTTTCTTCTGATCCGCAATCACTTTTGGAGACGGAGCGTTTCCACAGTTCCCATGGTGCAAGCCCTTTTCCGTACAACTCGTCCAGCTCCTGTTTTTCTTTGAATGTATCCATGCTCTTCCAAAACCCGCCGTAGGCATGGCCCAGCAGCTGCTCAGCCGCTATCAGCCTACGAAATGGCTCATGGACCAGTTCTTCTCCAGGGTTGATGTACTTGAAGATTGATCGCTTGAAAACAAAGTACCCCCCGTTGATCCAAATATCTGACTCGCCTAGTGTTTTGATTCCCTTAACCAGTCCGCCATCCTCCATCGACACATGATGGCAGCTCAGGCTGGGCCTCACGCAGAGAAAGGCTGCCGTTTTGTTCTGCTGGTGAAAGGCATCAACTAAATCGGGAAGGTGAAAATCGGTTAGGTTGTCACTGTAATTTGCCAGAAATACCTGATCGCCGTCGAGGTATTTCTCAACTGCCTTCAATCTTTGGCCGATGTTGGAATTCGCACCGGTATCCACGAACGTGATCGTCCAGTCGTCAATATCGCGGTTGAAGATACGAATATCTTTACCACCATTAAACAGCACGAAGTCATTGGACACCAGTTCGCTGTAATTAATGAAATAGTTCTTGATGATGTCAGCCCGATAGCCGAGGCAGAGAATGAAATCCTTGTGGCCAAAATGAGCGTAGTACTTCATTATGTGCCACAAGATCGGCCGGTCCCCAAGATGAACCATGGGCTTGGGAGTGGTCTCTCCCGCTTCTCGGATCCTCATGCCGAGTCCACCGCAGAAAAGCACTACCTTCATAGACACCTTCCTTCAAACAAATGCTAGCCGCACAAAGTCCTTGGCCGGTTATGCTCACTCGCAGATTGTCGCTTCTGGGATGGGAATGATGAATTTGCCGCCCCACTCGCGCACAAATGACATTTGCTGCATAATTTCGGTTTTTAGATTCCATGGGAGAATCAACAGGTAATCGGGACGGGTTTCGCGGATTCTGTCCGGGTGGAAGATGGGGATGTGAGTCCCCGGAGTAAATCGTCCCTGCTTGTAGGGATTCCGGTCTACAGTATAGTCGATCAGATCCCTTCCCGCCCCGCAATAATTCAAAAGCGTATTCCCCTTCCCTGGAGCTCCGTAGCCTACAATCGACTTGCCTTCATCTTTGGCGCAGATCAGGCATCGCAATAACTCCCGCTTAGTCTTCTTTACCTTTTCTGCGAAGTCGTGATAACAGTCGAGCCGCTTCTGGCCCGCAGCCGCTTCTCGGGTTGCTAACTCGATTGCCCGTGAAGTTACAGGTTTCGATGTGTCTTCGGCGTGCCGACCGAAAATACGCAGCGATCCGCCATGCGTAGGTAACTCCTCCACATCGAACAGGGTAATTCCGTGCGCTTGGAAAATGTCTTGAGCGGTAAGAAAAGAGAAGTACGAGAAGTGCTCATGGTAGATGGTGTCAAACTGGTTCTCTTCGATGAGCTTCAGCAGGTGCGGAAACTCCATAGTCAGAACGCCTTGTGGCTTCAGAATGATCTTCATTCCGGCAACAAAGTCCCGAAGATTGGGAACCTGTGCCAAGACATTATTACCGACCAGCAAATCCGCGTGCTTTCTCTGTGAGGCCAGATCTGTAGCGAGCTGCTTGCCGAAAAAGTTTACCAGTGTTGGGACTTTCTTCTCTTCGGCAGCTTTTGCTACGTTGGCCGCCGGCTCGATGCCCAGCACAGGAATGTTTTGCTGTACAAAGTACTGCAACAGGTACCCGTCATTACTGGCCAGCTCGACCACCAGGCTCTTTTCATCGAGCTGAAAGCGGTTGCGCATCTGGTCGGTGAAGCGCCGACAGTGGTCCAACCAGGTGTCAGAGTAAGACGAAAAGTATGCGTACTCCGTAAAAATATGTTCCGGGTTGACGAACTCCTCCAGCTGCACAAGAAAACACCGGTCACAAACAAAGACGTGCAGGGGATAAAACGCCTCCATCTGGTTCAATTCTTGTTTCTGCAAATAGCTTTCGCACAAAGGCGACATTCCCAGGTCAACAAAGGTATGCCGCAACTGCGCGTCGCAGAATCGGCACTTCGCCGCGCCATTCACCGCTTGCATATGGGTGCGCATCCCTACTTCCTATCCCCAGCGGTCATGCGATCAAGGACCTTTTGTGCCGCGTTCTCACCGCTGATGAAGGCCTCGTCGGTCCAGATGTACAGCCAGTCCCCGTACCGGCCGCAATAAGCGATACCGATGTCATCCAGGTATCCATGCACCGCAGCCAAGGCATCGGCTCGCTCGAGGTCGAAAATGACCTGCGCATAGCGGCTCACGTGAATATTTGTGTGTAGGATCTTGTCGTCGTCGCGGAGAATACCGCAACGCTTCAGATCGTTAATCACCGGTGCGACGTAGTCTTCCGGAGACCGCTGCAGCGGCTTGTACTTCTTCGAGAAGTAAATCTCGGCCTGAATGCTTCCGCAGCCAGGTGGGACCACATGAGGCGAGAACATATGCGGAAAGCTCAATCGCGTGAAGCAAATATCGCGATCGTAAAAATAAGTCCACTGTCCCTCTGATAAGTCGGGTCGATTGATACCGAGATTCACCATCACACAACTCGTACATGCCAGCCTTTCCGCCGCTGCAACCACATCGGACGGTGCTCCCACGATCAGGGGAATCAGTTCCGTCAGTGGCACCGACGAGATCAATGAGTCGTATCTTTCAACCACTGCATTGGCAAAATGCAGTTCTCGCTTTGCCGGATCGAGCTTCACCAGTTTGTGGCCAAGCTTCATTTCTGTCTTCCGCGGTAACAAACTCAGGTAGGAAACGAAGCCATCGTACGATGGATAGCGAACGTGATCCACATAATGAACGTGCGGCGTTTCTTTCGAGACCGCACCCATCAGAACCTCTTCCAGTTTGGCGCGATACAGCCTTGGTCCCAGCCACGCCGTGCTCATGTTGTCTGCGGTCGTGGTGTGATACTTGAGCCCATACTCCATGGGAAAGGTTTCGGCAAAGCTCTTGCCATAGCTCGCAACCAGCCAGGCCGCATAGTTTTCGATTGGCTTCCGTTCGATATCGTCGTTCTCCTGATCATGGGGCGCCGCAATGAAGTCGCGCAAACAGTTCACGATCAGATCTGCCGGCAGCGCCGATAGATTGCAGATTGCCGGATGCTTGATCCAACGTCCTTTCCAATAATTGTTCGGACGTGCCTGGATTACCTCGTACTTGTAATTGACACTGTCCGCAAAAAGCTTCTGGAGTCGTTCATGCCTGGTGAAAGAGACGTGCGGACCTTCATCGAATATAAAGCCACTCGGGTGTTTGAACGATGCTGTGTGTCCACCATAATATTGGTTTTTGTCGTATGTGATTGAGCGCAGTCCCTCCTCGTGTAAACGATAAGCAGCGCCCCACCCTGCCATCCCCGTACCTAGAATCGCAATCTTTTCCATGCCGAAACTCCCCCTTCTCTCGCCTAGTTCAAGCCTGCACTACTCTAAAAATTTCCGGGTAACTCTTAATTTTTTCTCGGTACCACTCGACCGTGTGCTCCAAGCCTTCATGCAACGACATTTTCGGCTTCCACCCAATTTGGGCAAATGTTTCTTCAGTCCTCGCGATCCGGATTGGCTCCAAAAGTCTGTCATGTAAGGCGCCGAATTCTGCACTGATCCCACCGCCGATCAATGCCGTCAATTGCTCTACGATGCTGCGGATCGACACTAGCGATCCCGAGCCCAGATCCACAGTGCCTCCATCGATCCCTTCGGCTCCGGCAATGGCAAGAAAGCCCTCTACTACATCAGAAACGTAAATCCAGTCTACGAGGCGTTGGCCACTGCTGATCTTTGGTGTCTTCCCTTCAAGCACTGAAAGCGTCACGTAAGGAATCAATTTCGTAAAGTCCATTTGTGCCGGCCCGTAAACCATGAACACACGAGCGATAACAACCGGCAAGTTATAAAGCGCGTGAAACATTTTTCCATAGCCACTACTCGCCCACTTCGCAGCAGCATAGGGCGCCGAAGGGAACTTCTCGCCATTGCTAAGTTCTGGTTCCGCTAGGGAACCGGTCAGCACCACGCGAGGACAGTTGCATTCGGCAGCGACCGCAAGGAGATTGACTGTACTTTGAAGATTGCTCTGAAATGTGGGAATGATATGCTCTAGATCAGGCGCACCCTTCACGTGACTCGCCAAATGAAAAATGAGCTCCGGTCGTGTGTTTTCGAATATCCGTCTCACTTGTGCCAGATCCGCAAGATCACCCTGCCACCAGGATTGACAAAAACCACTGTCTACATATCGGGAACGATAAACGGCGTGAACCTCAGCCCCTTCCTGGCACAAACGACTGCATAGGTGAGAACCGATAAAGCCGTTTGCTCCCGTCACCAAAACTCGTCGGCCATCCACAGAGCGCAACATTCGTGTGTCCTTCTGCGCGACAAAGTTAGCAGCGGTCGCTCCCGTTGGAGTACTTCCGCTACATATTGATAAGCGACTATTCGAGTCGAGATGCACAACCTCGCTCAAATAAGCAGTCATCCCATTGATGTCGCAGGTGCTACTAGGGAGGGTTCCATTTGTAGGGCTTCCTCGAGACGAGGCCACCGCGCGTTCTGTTCACGCCAAAGTTCCTCGGCCACCCCGCCCACAGACGATTCGATGTCGTTAGTAGAAAGCACATCGTCTTGCGAGACGTTTCGTACGAGTTTGCAGCCTTCCGAGAGCCCAATTGGAAGCGCAGCCATGGCACGAGCAACACTCGAATTTTCAATGAGCCCGTACGTGCAGAATCCGCCGACGCCGTCTAAATGCTCCCCAACGCTCAAATTGCGCTTTGCGACGCTCACCACTTCACAAACCGGTCCTGCAAGGGGTGTAACGGTCGGATCACGGTTGATTACCGCCCGCCCGATAGACGAGACGATTTGCATATGGGGCAGATGATACGGCGTGTAGAAAACATAGAACGGACCTGCGCCCAGCTTGTAGTACGCTAGCTGCACCTTCTTGAGAGGAGCTTCTTCGTACACAATTACAAACGCGCCAGTGTTCGGCGCTGCGCCCAGAGCGTAATCCACCAGACCAGTATCCAGCATCCGGTCTGCGGGAAGTAATCGAGCCATTTCACGGACATCCGCGCAGCTGGGCCCATACATGCCCCGTCGTCCAACGTGGAATCCAGTCGCATTAGCTAGTATTGACGCTTCCATTGACAGTTTGGTCGCATCGGCAAACGAAGTAACTTTTTTGACGTCTAGCTGATGCTCTTCCGCAAATGAACGCTGCGTCGCCGGGGTACGATAATGATCGACTAGTCCTTTAATATTGCCCGCTGCCACGGGACGTAATCCCAGCATTCTTAGGTAACGCAACAGGCTCATTGCGACTCCTGGCTCTTCTCCATCCGTGTGTGTTACCACTACACCAGCCGCATCGGCCTTCGCCTTAATGATTGGTCCGAGAAGCGAGTCTAGCTCCGCGTTGCCGAGAATCACATCTTTACCATGACGAAAGGCATCCAGAACAATCCGTGCCCCGAGCTCGACTGTGCCGGTTACCTCCACCACCACGTCGACCCCATCACACTGAGTTAGAACGTACGGATCGTCCGTTAACACTGGTATCCCTCGGGCAATTGCTTCGTCAGCTTGATGTGCAGAACTGACCACGCGCCAGTGGCAGATTCCCGCCTCCAGAAACGCGCGTTCACCATGCCCCAGTGTCCGGTTGCTGACACCGACCAGGCGAATACCTAGAACCGGCGTTCCAAAGTGCAGCACAACCGCGCGACCTGCAGCACCCGCGCCAATCACTCCAACGCGGATCGGGTCACCCTTCGCTTCCAGCTCCCGGAGGTCAGTATCTAACATTGTTTGTCGACCCTTCTGCCATGTGACGAGCCCCTGCGAACCTTCAACAACCGCAGTTCCTTGTCTACCACTTCTACTCGAACCCTTTGTTTTGCGCTAATTCCTGCCGATACATGAACCGTGCGGATGACTCAGCTAGAGGACGCGAAGGCGACGTCACTCTACAACGCAGCACTCGTCTCCCGGCTCTGTACAGCGCTCGGACTACTCTTTATTGCATCGTGCACAATTACATTCATCGTCCGATCAGCACTCGTAACCCTGCGTCTTGAGCGGTTAGATAATATTGCCTCTATTGTTTGTTTTGGGTTTCCGACTAAATCAAATAGCTTCGTGATCACTGCCTTTCCCAATCTAATATATGACAGAGGGTGACCTATATTGTCGAGCGTCTCGAAATGATATTTCCAAAAGCGGTTCGGTTGATGATGAAACAGGCTGGCTGCTAACTCCGCGTAGTATGCGGTTGCCGTATTGTCTAGAGCATCAGCGAACTCCTGGTCCGTAAGATACTTTGGACCGTACTCCACGAGATCACAAAGAAACGACGACGTATGTGTATGTAACGCCCTGCACTGTGTGCTTATGGCGTTTTCGTGAATGCGTTCGTATGATAGGACTTGGTGCGCGAATCCAAAATCCGTGTGCTGAAGATACTTGTAGCAGGCACTGACGTCAGCATGTGGGCTTGAGTTGGGGTAAAAACTTTCCGCTGCCCTGACCAGATCTGCGCGATACAGCAATGATGTTGGAGTGCCGAATACATACGGACCGCCAAGCAATTGGCGCCGACACACCTCCCGCCCGCGAATGACTGTGCTGGGATAGGGAAGCTCGGCCCACTGGACGCGCCAATCTCTCCAATTCCTGCCGCCCCCACTGAGCTGGTAAGAGCCAACAATGCCGACCGACGGGTTCGCCTCAGCGACCCTTATCAGACCCGCGAGGCAGTCGGGAAAGAGCCAGTCGTCGGCTGATACGTCCTTGCAATATTTGCTGTCGGGCGAAATGAGGCGGAAGGCTGTGTTATGGTTCTCTATGATGTCCAGGAATGTGTCGTTATTGTGGATGTGAATACGACTATCTTTACGCGCATATTCTTCTACGATCTGTCGGGTCTGGTCTGTGCTGCAGTTGTTTACAATGGTATAGTCCCAAGTCGGATATGTTTGAGCGAGAATGCTGTCAATGCATTCCCTTAGATACCAAGCACCGTTGTAAACGGGAGTCACAATGCTAACTAGCGGCTGGTTATCAGTGATCATCTGTCGCCTCCAAGGGCAGAGCTATCGAGTTCGACGAGGCATTTAGCACGGGGCTGATGATGGCATCTCCACTTGTGTGTTCGGCAATATTGTTGTCGCGGTTAGCTATTTCAACTCTTTCAAGCCAAGCTTCGCGCCAATATGGATACATGCTCTTCGGACATAACATACGGCATGGGCTGTACCGCGCCTGACACAGAACTGTGTCTAAAACGATGCACGGATTCTTCATCGTCACCATCTTCCCTGTTTTCTCATCAATAATTGTGCTAATCCGTTTTAGGACGGAATAAGTTTTTCCGCAGTATGGAACGAGTTCCGCATCCCAGTACATACCGCGATTTTTGTTGCCGACATCCACGGACCTGAGAATGTCGTCGTGTGCCCTGACCCGGACTAACTCTCCCGGTTGCAAATTGAGCTTTACTGTGGGGGTAGGCTTCCCCTCCGGTATGAGTCCTGGCTTCCTTGGAAACAGGGTGCCGCCCCAAAGGCCATGGAACTTGTCGTAGAACCACCGCATCGCGGGCCCTACTCCGATACCTGCCTGGCTGAGGTGGTAGTACATTGAATACACAAATCCGCTGACTAAGCGACCAATTCCCACATTCCCTGACCAGTAGTCCTCGAAATACTGTCGCAGGTCCCACCACGCTAGATATGTGGTGGCATATGGTATTTGGGTGGTCTGGCAGATGTAAGTGGGATCACCATTTGGATCGGCTACCTGAGTGTTAGCCCAGAGCTGCGATTCGCTGCATCCGGTGCATGCCACACGATTCATGCCGCCTTGGGGTGGCAGCTTAGTCGGCAAGGATGCGTCGTTTGAATTCCGGCCAAGAGGTTTCAACCACGCTTCTTTCCAATACAACAGGCACTCGGCTTGGCAGCCACCATGCGCCTTGCCATCACAACGCGTTTCCAAGTGGATAGTCCGTTCCATTCGTCGGGTACGGTTCGGAGCAGGCGTCGTATAGTCACAGGTCTTGTGCGCCCGCTTGTAGACCTGGAATGTTTTCCCGCAATATTTCAACATTTCGGGCATGAATGGCATCCCGTCGAGACACCCGTTTCGGTCAAGGCTATTCAGAATTTCTTCCTTACTGCAGACCTCAACCCAGTCACCTACCTTCAATTTCTTCTTCATCTTCATACCTAGGAGCTCACTTCCACGTTACAGTTGTTCAGCACATGCGATAAACGTCCCTAATTCGCCTTGGAAGCTCGAGGCGGAATCGACATCGCGACGTTTATCCATTGCTATCAGCATCTGGACCGATCGCATGCAGGACGTAGTTGCTTCGCACTTTGCTAAATGCCCTCTCGTAGGCAGCGAGAAGGTTCTCGACGGAATGTTCCCACGCCAGCTGATTCTCCACTCGTCGCCGACCGAACTCACCCATCCGCGATCTTTCCTCGGGATGATCCAGCAACCAGAGTATCTTGTCGGCGAAATCAGATACCGGGTCAGCCCCGTCGCTGTACAAGGACGCTTCCTGGGCGCTGAACCGACCCTCTCGGCCTTCGAACTGCACAATGGGCTTGCCCAGCGCCATGTATTCCATAATTTTGTTCATGGTAGAGATACTATTCATCTCACACGGTTTGTCCGGATTAACGCACACGTCTGCTGTCGAGAGAATCTCTACGAGATCTGAGTTCGGCACATATCCGGTGAACGTGACAGTGTCCTCGAGCTTCCTTTCCTTGGTCATCCTCCGCAACCTTCTCAATTCCGGACCTCTTCCAATACAAGTAAAATGAACATCCTGCCTTCCCAGGTTCTTGATTCGTAGCGCAACGTCGAGAAGAATGTCCAATCCCTCTTGAGTATTCATCACGCCGACGTATCCAACGAGGTACGGCTTGCCATACTTGAGGGCGGGATTTGCTGGCACAGCCTTGAAACCGGCGATCGGCCCATTACGAACCACAAAAATATCCTCAGGTCTTACCCGCCCCCTCCGCATAGCAAGCTCTCGATAACTGTCATTAGTCGCAATTACTACATCGCTGTAGCGAAATGTCATTTTCTCCAGCCATACTTGTATCCTGTACAAGATAGCTCTATTTCCGTACTTGGATAAATATAACTCAGGATTAGCGTCGTGATGATCAAATATGTATCTTACACCTAATGGCCTGAACGGAAGCGCCACAAACACGATGTCATCCGGCGGATTGCAGCCCTGAATCACATGGAACCCGTGACGGACGTAGATCCACCATGCATACAACCACTCCCAACAAAAAGCATTACTATATTCCCACATGTACCCCCAAGAGCTGTTTCCCTCTTTAGTTACCGGATGTCGATAAATATGCACTCCCTCTAGGAACTCATGACGTCGGGTGTTATCCTTCCTCGGGCACAATACGATGACCTCATATCCCGTATCCCGCAGCGAACAGGCTTCCTTCCACACGCGGACATCGGTCGGAACTGACAGGTTTTCCACAATAATCAGCACTTTCTTAGCCACAGAAACCTCTCTCAAAGAGATCCATAGAGCCCCGCTAACGCGCAGAGCATCGTCGCTTGTCCCCAGTGAAGCGTCGGAGTTTTGTTTACCACTCCTCGCGAATACCGCCGGTAGTAAAAATAGCCAGTACGGTCCTGCATATGCGTAATTGTCCACTCTGCAACTCTGAGGGCAAGAGATAAGCTGTCCGGATCGTTATCACTGAAGAAGACCAAAGTATCAATCGCCTGAGAACAACACTGAATGTCCACGGGCAGCGTTTTATGGCTGTAATACCGGGGCGTTGCATCCGGCAAAAAGAAAGTTCTCTTCCAATACTCATATCCTGAATCAAGAGTTGACGCAAACCGGTCATCTCCGGTTGTTGTGATGTAATGCTTAAAGGAATCGAGCACATAGCAGGTGTGGAAGTTATCGACCCAGTGGCAGGCTGACTCTGCGTAGTACCACGATCCGTCCGCCCTCTGACACCGAGCCGTATATTGCAGTGCTTTTTGCGCCAACTCTAGGTACACGCTGTCATGAAAGTGGGAATAAGTTCGAGTCAACAATCCTGCCGCCAGCGTATTCGCATTGTGTACCTGGCTGCTCAGTCCTGGTACATAACTGATGCAGAGCCCCTCTTTGTGGAGCACTCGTTCATAATCGTGTACAATATGGTTACACGAACTTAGGACGACCGCTAGATAGTCGTCTACTTTGAAGTGCTCATAGGCATCCAAGAATGCGTGCCCGATTAGAGAGGTCCACACAATTGTAGGCACTCCCTTTGGCAAATAGAAAACCCTCGATTGATAGTCGAAGTGGTTTCCCCAGCATGCTCCGCTGTATCCTTGGGATTGATGCTCAATAAGCCACTTGAGAGTGAACGTCGCTTTACTTGCCCACACTGGGTCGCCAGTTGCCTTATGGAGCCGCGTAAAGCCGCGAGCCAGAAACCCCATCCCTTTGCTGGAGCGCTCCCTTTGAATTCCCAGCACAGCACGTAAATTGACGGGAAAGCGCCTTACCATCTGCTGCAGCACAATACGCAGCCACTTCGTCTCGAAAGTTAGGGGCCGCAGCACACGTGCACTAAGGCCGTCGAAAGTATCGTATGAGCGATAGTCGTTTTTTTCTAACCAACGCGAGAGTCGGGTAAGAGAGTCATAGATCAACGCCTTTCGGGTCGTGGTGAGGCGTAGGTTAACAGGGTTACCAACAGATGCCGTCATAGTTGCCATTCTTATGATCCTCGTGGCCGATGCACACAAAATCCACGAGTACTTGGCCCTCGCGAAGCTTCTGGGGAACTCTAGCGAACTCCGGGTCTTTGTTGCCAACCACGATAGTTTGCGGGTGATTGAGCACGGTATCAATATCGTCGACCATCAGTTTCGATATGTGCGGAATCCGGTTGAGGATGAAATTCCGATTCGCACCAACCAGGCGGCCAACGTTCACATTCCTATCATAGATCCGCAAATCATAACCCTTACCAAGCAGGCGCTCAATCACTTCGATGAGCGGGCTTTCTCGCAGGTCATCGGTGCCTGCTTTGAAACTGAACCCCAAAGCGCCCACACGAGTTTGGCCTTTATTCACAATAAGCTGTTGGGCACGGGCGATTTGCATGTCGTTACTCAGCAGGATTGAGGTAAGGATGGGCAGATTTAGATCGTGTAATTTGGCCTCGTAGGACAATGTCCGGAGATCCTT
>Ga0126373_10002114_pt1 | contig 14531 bp, 13 predicted proteins | sample PanSoiMetPlot_11_FD_92545 | JGI IMG/M metagenome (GOLD analysis project Ga0126373, IMG submission 92545) | Tropical forest soil microbial communities from Panama - MetaG Plot_11 | ecosystem: Environmental > Terrestrial > Soil > Tropical forest > Bulk soil | place: Panama | collected 2016-02-17 | reverse complement strand
TGTCGATCCGTCGCTTACCGCGTCGATGGCCGCTATGGGACAGCGTCGTCGTGGATACGACTGGCCGGACCTTTCGTGCGCGAACGACGGTGCAGCCTGCAGTACTGCTTCGCGGATCCGCGCCGGCCCCCACGCAGGGTGCGCCACCCGCAACGCGAGCACCCGCGCCTCCACCGCCGCCGGCATCTGATGCGGACACGACAACGGCCGCGACGAACGATCCGCCAAGCCACCCAAGCCACCATCGGCGGCATAACGGCGCAGCCACTCATGCACCGTCTGCCGCGCCACCCCAAACCGGCGTGCCACCTCGGTCACCGGCGCGCCGTCGAGCACCTCCCGCACGGCCTGATACCGCTGCTCCACCAGACCCAGCTCCACCAGCACAACCCGGCTCCCCTCGCTGCGATCACCAACTGACCGCAGCGAAGCGACCCATCCGCCGACCACCACGCAGGAACGCCGGAGTGTCGCCCACCAACCGGAACTGGTGTCGCCCACCAACCGGAACCGCGTCCACGAACTGTCGCCCAGGAACCGAACACGATCCGTCCAGCATCAACCGGGCTCGCACAACCGCCGCCAAGGCCACGTTTACTACAACCGTTACTACCGGTCAGGAGACGACCAAGGCCCTCTCACCAGGAGAGGGCCTACGCCGTAACGGGTTCCTAAGAGTAGCGGGGGGAGGATTTGAACCTCCGACCTCTGGGTTATGAGCGTCGCTCGTGGCCAGTCAATCCGTGCCATTCTGAACCGCCCCATGCCCGTGGCTGTCACCTCATGTCAGTGAGAAATGAGTGACACGGCGGTCGGTCACCGATGCGGATAGTACCTGGAATCCCCGGAATTGCTGGGTTGTAAGCGTGGAGCTGAGGGGATTTGAACCCCTGACCCCCTCGATGCGAAATCCACGCAGGCCGGTCAGCGGCAGATGTATCGGCCACTTTGTGTCGCTTTCCGGCTGCCAGTGTCCGAGCCTGTCTACTGCTATAGCTGTACTTCCGTGCTGTACTCGTCCGCGCCGACGGACGCCTCGGATCGTCCCTTCGCGATGGCGGGCGGCCGTCGGACGCTTCTCCTGCGTAAGGGTTCTGCATCCGAAAAGCAGATGAGCGGGTTCAGTCGGCCGCGCTTTGCACGCTTAGCGAGCCGTCGCTCGGCTCCGCTATCGTGCCAACCAGTGCGTGCGGTCCGGTCACTGCGCGGTGAGGGTCGTGGCGATCGACGCTGATCCGCGGGTTGCGGGCAAGCTGCACCAGGCCGAGGCCGCACAGCGGGGCGGCAGCGATAATGCCGACTGCATGGGCGCCGTTGACGCGGATGTGCTCGTGGAACAGCGCGATTCCGATCGTGCAGGCCAGCACCGGCTCGACGACCGCGATGATCGGCAGGGAGACGCGTAGGTGGCCGGCCTGGTAGGCGGTCTGCACGAGCAGCAGGGCCGGAATGCCTGCGGCGGCGAGCGCCCACAGTGGCCAGTCGAGGAGCAGGCCGGTGCCGTGATGCAGGTCGCCGCCGACGGCCTTCGTGAGGACAGCGACGAAGCCGTTGCTCAGGCCGGCCGCCAGACCGAGCCAGGCTGCCTGATTGGCCCCGGCGACGCGCAACGAGATGATCGCGGCAATGCTGGTGACAGCCGTGACAGTCGCGCCGAGGATCCACCAGGCAGCCGCATCGGCGTTGGCGGCGCTTGCGGTATCGGGCGCGGCCAGTACGAGGAAGGTCGCGAGTCCGGCCAGGACTCCGGCAAGGGCCGCGCATTCGGACAGATGCAGCCTCGCGCGTCGGGTGAGCGCGATCAGGGCGAGAGCGAACACGAGTGTTGCGGTCATGACGGGCTGCACGACGACGAGCGCCCCCCTTCGCAAGGCGATCATTTGCAGCACGATTCCCGTCCCGCTGGCGGCAAGGCCGGCCAGCCAGATGGGTCGTCGCATCAGCCGGGAAAGCAATGTAGAACGCAGCGCGTGGGCGCGCGGCATCTGTGCCGCGGCGCGCTGTTGCAGCGCGACGGCTGCGCCGAACGCGAAGGCGGCGCCTAAGGCAAACAGCACCGTCACCATGCGGTCGCCCCACTGTCTCGGCAGCTGCGATTGATGGCGTAGTCGTCCCAGCCTGCGTGGTGGGCCACTAGGCGCACCCCGACCGCCGTTACGGTGCACCGATCGCCCGCGGCGGCCATGGCCCCGAGGAGTGGGCCTTCGTTGGTGGTGTGGCGATCTCTCAGGTCGGAGAAGATGAGCACGTAGTCAACGTGGCGCCGGGCGAGGAAGTCGGAGTAGGCGCGCGTGCTGCCGAAGTTGCCGAAGTAGATGCTTTCTGGGAAGAACTCCGAGTCGAGCCTGGCGCCGTGGCGGATCAGCTGATACATGCCGACCTTCCCGTCCAGTGCGCCGACGACTCGGTAGGTAGCGTCGGGCCGGAACTCGGATGTGGCGGTGAAGTTCAGCAGGGTCCGGTCGGGGGTACGGATCAAACCTCCCCAGGCGTAGCCCGAATCGAGCGGCGCCACCGCCACGTTCAGCGACAGCACCACGCCGGCGAGCGCCGGCAGCACGCGAGGGTGGATGCGTATCGGCCACGCCGCGGCAACGGCGGGAGCCAGCACCAGCGCGCGCACGAGCACCGTGCCCACGAACTCCACCAGCTTGGTCTGTGCTGAGCTCTCTTCGAATACCGGGGACTGCAGTACCGCGACGACGCCCGGCGCAGCCAAGCACAGCGACAACAGGTAGCCCGTGATGAGCTGGCCCCTGTGCGGCTCCCACCGCAGCCGTAGCAGCACCATCACGGCGGCGATGGGCAGTATCACCGCCGCGTGGCACAGCTGAGCCAGCCCGACGAGCACAACGGCCCACCACCAATGGCCTCTGCGCCAGCACCCGATGCCGAGCGTCAGCAGCGCGCACGCCCACATGAACGGCACCTGCCCGGACAGCAAGGCCGCGATCAGCGGCGGGTTGACCAGGACCAACACCGCCCACCACGGCTGCCGTGCCTCGGGGAACGCCCAGAAGATCGCCGCGATCAACCCCACCGCCCCGGCCACGAGCACTCCCGTGACGGCGTACTCGCCGGCCAGCGGCCACAGCACGCCGGCGGCAGTCCACGGCAGCATGCCGTATGGGTATGTCAGTGCCTGGCCGTGCCCGAGAACTGGCATCCGCCACGGAATGCCGTACCCGTGCCACAGTTGTCGGTCGATCCACCAGGCATGGGCGTAGCTGATAAGGCTGTCATGAGTTACGAAGATGCGGTGACCCCCGACCAGGGCCAACAGCGCGAGCCACGCGATCGCGACGGCGGTCAGCGCCAGGATCCCCGCGACCAGATACGTCGCCCGGCCCGGCTCGGCCTCGACGGCTGGGGCGGTAGCGATGCTCGCTGACTCGGCCTCGCGTGAGCGGGTCATGCGGGCCCTGACCGGCACAGGTCTGGCCGCGATCGTGGTGCCGGGTCTTCCGGCTGTCGATAGCCAGTCAGCGGGAACGCTCGGTACGGCACTGCCCGCGATCGCTGCCGCGCTCGCTGCGGCCGTGCTCGTGTATCGGCTGCCTCGGCGATCGCCGAGCTGGGCCGGTGGTGGTGTCGTCGCGGGATGCGCATGGCTACTCTCGCAGGCCGGTCCCGGGGCAATCGACTGGATCTTGGCGGCGATCCTCGGGATTGGCGTGGCCTGCGCCCTGCCGCGCCTCACGCCGCGCGATCCGCTCCTCGTCGGTGCCGGTGCCGCGGCCGCGGCGTGCCTCGTCGTCCTGGCGGGCACGATTGGCAGCGAGCCTGCGCAGGCGTGGGGAGCCCTCTGCGGGTTGTGCCTGGCCGTCGCGGCAGTTCTGGCCCGCCCGCTGGCTGCCGTGGCCGACCGGCCGCCGGGCCATCGGCGCGCGGCGCTCGGCGTCGTGCTGGCGTTGCTGGTCGGCATATGGGTCGGAGCCAACTCGGCCCGGGCGACGTGGTTCGGCGCGCTTACGTCCCATGGGCCGCGCAACCAACCGATGGTGGCTCTTACCTTCGACGACGGCCCGAACGCGACGGCCACTCTCGCGATCAAGAACATCCTCGACGCCTACGGTGTCAAGGCCACGTTTTTCACGGTCGGCAAGGCGTTGGACGCCCGTCCCGACATCTCCCGTGCGCTGCTGGCGGACGGCCAACTGCTCGGCAATCATTCCTACCATCACGACAGCGTGCGCTGGCTCGACCCGTGGTATCCGGAATTGGTTCGCACGCAGCGGGCGTTTCGCGGCGATCTCGGGATCTGCCCGGCGCTGTTCCGCCCGCCGCATGGTCAGCACACGCCGTTCATGGCCTGGGTGGTGCACGAACACGGCATGCGCATCGTGACCTGGGATGTCTCTGTCGGCGACTGGGCAGCCAAGGATCCGTCCGTGATCGTCCGGCGGGTGCTGGCCCAGGTGCAGCCGGGTTCGATCATTGATTTGCATGACGGACTGGACGGCCGGGTCGGCGTCGATCGGACGGTACTGGTCAAAGCGATGCCAGGCATCCTTGAAGGCTTGCGGGCGCGCGGCCTGCAGCCGGTCAGGCTCGACCGGCTGCTCGACGTTCCCGGCTACCTCGATCACTGCTAAGGCTGCCCGCGCTCTTCCCGTCGCCACCACCGGCGCGGCGGCCCAATCGGCGTGCGCCGTGCCGCGCGCCGCGCCGCGACTACGATCATGGCCAGGTCGATCATGGCATCTCGCAGCCGGGTGCGCGAGCGGTACAGCGGCACTGGTGTCAGCACGTCGTTGCGGACCCGGTATCCGAGCCGGCAGGCGATGACCGCGACCTCGACAGTTTCGCTGTATCGGTAGCCCCGGTAGTACTGCAAGGCGTCGGCGAGCACCCCAGCGCGAAAGATCCGGTAACCGGACTCGACGTCCAGCAACGGCGATCTGGCCCACCACGTGGCCCACCGGCTGAGCAGCCAGTTGCCGGCACGTTTGTGCCAGGGGTAGGTGGACAGATCGCGCCTGGCCAGCAGCACATCTAGGCGCTCGTCCCGCGTGATCCGCAACAACTCGTCTAGCGCACTGACATCATGCTGACCATCCGCGTCCACCGTGCACACGAGCGCGTACTCGCCGAGCTGACCGGCTCGCACACGAGCGGCGATATGCGTGAACGCGAGGTAGTACGCGGCAGACATGCCGCGGTTGATGTCGAAGCTGAGCAGCCGCGCGTGGTCGTGTTGCGGCAGCCACTCCTGCACAGCAGCCCGAGTACCGTCCGTGGAACCGTCGTCGACGATGACGAGCTCGTCAACAGCCCCGTACAGCGCGTCGAGTACCGCGACCACCGTCCGTTCCTCGTTGTAGGCGGGTACGACTGCGATCGTGGCGACCCTAGACCCGGCCGAGCGCGATACAGCCCGGCTGGCGTTCTCCACGATTTCGCTCATGCCGATCGTTTCCGTGTGCCGCCGTTCGCCGATTGTGCGTGCGCGGCGAACCAATCGACCGTTTGCCGCAGCCCGACCGGAAGCGAAACCGGCGTGGCATCCGGAAACAGCCTCAGCAGGTGCTGAGGATCCGCCTGCGAATGCTCGATGCTGCCAGCCGGAACCGCGACGTGTCGGACCGGCAACGACCTGCCCAGCACACGCTCCATCTCGGCAATCAACTCATGCACCGAGGTACGGCTACCGAAGCCTACGTTGACCGGGAGCTCGCTCACTACCCTTCGACGGACGGCATCAGCGATGACCGCGGCGACGCTGCCCACATAGGTGAAATCGCGGGTCTGCTGCCCATCACCATGCACCTGTAACACTCGGCCCGACAGCGCAGCATCGAGAAATGTCGGCACGACAGCTGCGTAGCCATGATCGGCCGGCTGCAACGGCCCGTACACGTTGAACAGCCGAAGGACCAGCGTGTCTAACCCGAACGACATACGGTAAGCGATGGTGTACGACTCAGCGGCAAGCTTGGATGCCCCGTAGGGGCTCAACGGCGCAGACCTCGTCGTCTCTCGCAGTGGCAACCCCTCACCGGCACCGTAGATCGCGCACGAGGAGGCCAGCACCAGGTACGGCGTGTTGGCTCGCCGGGCCGCCTCGAGGACCTCCACCGTGCCCGCGATGTTGACCTGGTAACCGCGTACCGGATCCGCCAGAGACCGCGGCACTGACGGAATCGCCGCAAGATGGACGATCGCGTCAGCGCCCGCGAACACACGGTCAAGTAGGGCTGCGTCAAGGACGGTGCCGACATGCAGTCGCACATCCAGCCCTGCCAGATTGGCCGCACTACCGGTCGACAGATCATCGACCACCACTACCTCGCGCACCTGCGGCGCGGCAATTAAAGCGGTGGCCACGTGAGTACCGATGAACCCGGCGCCACCCGTGAGCACAACTCTCACAGGCCGACCTCCGTACGCTCACTCATCGCCACTCGGCGCCCGACCACCCTGAACGCTGCGGGGAGCCTACTACGGCAGGCGTAGTACGATTCGGCGTCCATTCCAGTCAGGTTCCGCATCATCGGTGGTCGCAGTCGCGGGTTTGGGCTCGGTGTCATCGACCTGGTAGCAGCGCCTGGAGGAATCGCCGGGATGCGCGAGCAAGGACTGTCAGTTTCCGAGAGACGCTCCGGAGGTGCGCGATCGATCAACTGACGCAGTCACGAAGCGGCGGCCGGACGCTGTTCACCTCGAACGGAGTCGACGTCGCCTTCGACGAGCAGACCTCCGCGCCACTACAGGAGTTCCTGCGACGGCGCGAACGACCACAATTGCTCCGGCAAGCATTCCGCGAGCACGGGTACCTCCTGCTTCGCGGCGCGCTCGACCGCGAATCAGTGCTGAGCCTGCGCGCTGACTATTTCCGGCGGTTCGACGCCGCCCTGCTCGCCGACGGAACGACGCCACGCGAGGGCATCTTCTCCGGATTCGTGCCGGCGTCGCTGCCGGAATACGGAACGGCGGGGCATCCTGCTTACGAGTTCGCACGGAGTCAGCAGTTTGACGCGTTGACCCGCGACCCCCAGCTGCACAAGATTGCCGAGACGCTGCTCGGCGGTCCGGTGCAGTTGCTGCCGCGCCGTATCGTTCGACACTTTCAGCGCTCGACGGCGCGTGCGTCTCGCGCTCACGTCGACTACGACTACCTGGACCGCGGCAGCGACCAGCTCGTCACAGCATGGATCCCGCTCGGCGATTGCCCGATCGCATGTGGCGGCCTGGTCTACCTCGAGGGATCGCACGCAATTCCACGTGGGCAACTCGACCAGCTGCGCGGGCACACCGACCGGCCGCACGACCCGCGATCGCTGACCAACGACCTGAGTCTGACTGCCCGCGTGCTCGGCGGCCGATGGCTGTGGGCGGACTACCAAGCAGGCGACGTCGTGTTTCACTCGCCGCACATCGTGCACGCCTCGCTCGACAACACGACCGACGTGATGCGCCTGTCGGCCGATCTGCGGTTCCTTCGAGCGGATGCGACCCGCGATGAACGGTGGAGCAATGACTGGTCAGCCGACGACGGATACTGACCCGACCGCACCGCCGATCCCGGGCGCACGCATTGTCTTTACCGGCGAGGACCGCCGCGAGATCGCGCACCGGATTAGCGACGCGCTGTGCACCGGAACGCTCACTCTCGGCGAAAACACACGGCAGTTCGAGGCGGCCTTCGCACATGCCCACCAGGCCCCGTTTGCCGTCGCCGTCGCGAGTGGAACGGCCGCGCTGGAGATCATCCTGCGAGCGTTGGACGTCGCAGGGCGTGAGGTCGTCGTGCCGACCAACACCTTCGCGGCGACTGCGTTCGCCGTCATGGCGGCGGGTGCGACGCCGGTATTCGCCGACATCGACCCGAAGACCGCCGCGCTTGACGTTACGGGCGTCGAAGCGGTGCTCAGTGAGCGCACCGCCGCCGTGGTGCTTGTGCACATCGCCGGACTGATCGCGCCCGGCGTGACCGCCCTGCGGGCCCTCTGCGACCAACGCGGAATTGCCCTGGTGGAAGACGCCGCGCATGCGCACGGCTGCCGTCTCGGCGACGCGTACGCCGGGTCATTCGGCGTGGCGGCCGCGTTTTCCTTCTACCCGACGAAGGTCATCACAACCGGAGAAGGCGGCGCGATCGTCACCTGCTCAGAACGGATCCGCGACGAAGCCCTCTCCTATCGTGACCAAGGCAAGGCGTCGTTCGTCGGCAACCTCCACATCAGGCGGGGTTACGCGTGGCGGATGAGCGAACTGGACGCCGCCGTCGGGCTGGTCCATCTGCGGCATCTCGACGAGTTCGTAGCCACTCGTCAGGAGGTAGCCCGCAAGTACGACAACGGGTTGGCCTCTATCCCGTGGCTGACACCGCTGGAGGCCGCGCCCGCGCTGCGCTGCAACTACTACAAATATCCCGTCCTACTCGATCCGCGTCTGGACCGAACAGCGCTGAAGGCGGCACTCAAGGAGCGCTTCCAGATCACACTGTCCGGTGAGGTGTACGAGACCCCACTACACCAGCAACCCGTCTTCGAGGCCTTCGCACGCCGCCAACTACCCTGCGCGGAGCGGTTCTGCGCGCAGCATGTCTGCCTGCCCGTGCACTCGGACATGACCGAGCGCGAGGTCGAGCGCGTGCTCCAGGCCGCCGCAGCAGTGTGCCGAGACCTGGTGCGGTAGCGGCGCGTTGCGCTCGTCACCCAGCGCAACGCCCACGTCCTCGGCGTATCGCTCGCCCTAAACAACCTGGGTGCGGGGCTGTCGGTGTCCAGCGGCGCAGCAGCAGCCGGTTGGGGGCACAATGTCCATGCGCGAGGATGAGCTGCGCCGGTCGCAGCGTCCCGGGCATGGGGGAGTCGACGATGTCGCCCGTGGTGCGGGATTCTCTCAAGGGCACTCCGCCTGAGCACTCGCCGCGGCGACTCGCTGGGGCGTGGGCCTGGTACCTGGCCCGCGCGCCGAGGCTAGCCGCCACGATGGCGACATTGCTGGGTGTGGCGATTCTGGCCGAAGCGTTGCTGCCACATGAGCGGGCCCGGCTGCACCGGATGGTGCCGGTGGTGCCGGTGCCGGCGAGCCCGACCGCAGCGGCGGTAATTGCGGTGTCGGGGTTGCTGCTGTTGCGGGTGGCGGGCGGGCTGCGCAGACGAAAGCGACGGGCCTGGCAGGCGGCGGTCGCGGTGTGCTTGGCAATGAGCCTGGCGCACTTGCTGGGAGATGAGGCGCACCCGGTCGAGGCGACGATCACCCTGGTGTTGCTGGCCGTGCTGCTCAGCGCAAGCTCTCGGTTCGGCGCGAGGTCGGATCCGCGCACCCGCTGGTTCGCACTGGTGGTGTTCGTACAATTCGCCGCGGTGGCGATCGCCTATGGGCTGGGCTTGTTGTATTTCTCGCGGCGCACGATCGGCTACCCGTCCTGGTCGGCGCGCGTGGAGGAAGTGCTCTACGGGCTCATCGGTGTCAACGGGCCGGTGCAGTTGCGGGGCGATCGCTTCAGTGACATGTTCCACTTCACGCTGATCGCATTCAGCGTCACCACGATGGTGGTGGTCGGTTACCTCGTATTGCGGCCGTTCGAGCCGGTCGCCTCCCTCAGCGCGGCGGACGAGGCGCAGTTGCGATGCCTGCTCGCCACCCACGGCGACCGAGACTCCCTCGGGTACTTCGCGCTGCGCCGGGACAAGTCGGTGGTGTGGTCCCCGAGCGGCAAGGCAGCGATCACATACCGGGTGGTGCAAGGCGTAGCACTTGCCAGCGGCGATCCGCTCGGAGACCCGGAGGCCTGGCCCGGGGCGATGGGTGTCTACCGGGCGCTGGTCGAAGAGTACGCGTGGACGCCTGGCGTTATCGGCTGCGGTGAGCTGGGCGCTACCGTCTATCGACGCGAACTCGACCTTGCCGCACTCGAACTGGGTGATGAGGCGATCGTCGAGGTCGATGAATTCAGCTTGGACGGGCGGGCCATGCGGGGTGTGCGGCAGGCCTGCACCCGTATCGAACGTGCCGGGTACACGGTCCAGATCCGCCGCATACACGAACTCGACCCGCCCGAGGTGGCCGCACTAGCGGCGGCGGCAGCAGCGTGGCGCGGCGACGCTGTCGAACGCGGCTTTTCCATGGCGCTGTCCCGCCTCGGCGACTCCGCCGACCCCGATTGCGTGATCGCCACCGCGCACCAGGCCGGTGTGCTGCGGGGGCTGCTGCACTTCGTCCCCTGGGGGCGCGACGGGCTGTCGCTGGATCTGATGCGCCGCGACCGCGCCGCTGACAATGGCCTCAACGAATACCTGATCGTTAAAACGATCAACGCTGCTCCGGCGCTGGACGTGACGCGAATATCCCTGAACTTCGCTGTGTTCCGCGATGCCCTCGAACGTGGCGAGAAGATCGGCGCCGGCCCCGCCTCCCGCGCCTGGCGCGCCGTGCTGATCTTCCTGTCCCGGTTCTGGCAGATCGAATCCCTGTACCGGTTCAACGTCAAATTCCGGCCCTACTGGGAACCCCGATACATCTCCTACCCGACCGCCCACGACATACCGCGCATCGCTCTCGCCGCTCTGGAAGCCGAAGCCTTCCTCACGCGACCCCGCTTCATCAAACGGCTGATCCGTCGCGCCTAGCTCTGGCGCACGTGGGTTAGACGGGCCTGGTGCTGAACCCGTGTAAGTTCGCGCCGAGCCACGCCAGAACCTGCGGTAGCAGGGGGCGCCAGATACTAAACCGGTGTCCGGCATGGGTGAATACCAGCGCGAAGACCGACAACGGCGGACGAGCAATCGCGAGCAACTTGGCCGACGACGGATACGAGGTCGGATCGGAGTGCGAGGTCTCCATCCAGACGGCGACAGGGGGCGGCTGGCGTGCGGTGAGCGCAAGCAGGTCATAGCGGCTGCCCTGTGGGCTGCGGCCGCTGAACGGCCGATAGTTCCGGGAGAACTCCGGCGCGAAGTAACCGCCCAAGACGATCGCCGCCCCGTACTGGCCGGGGTGGAGCATCGCGGCCATGGCCGCGCAATATGCTCCGGCGGACAGCCCGATTGTCGCCCACGAACTGCGATCCGATCGCACTCTGAATGTGCGCAGCGCCCAGTCCGGGACATCCTGCGTCACCCACGTCTCAACCTTCGGATTTGTACCGATGCCGTTGACACATTCAGTGTCTACGCCCCCGGGGAACTCGATAAGCGGTGAGATTATGACGACAGGCGACACGGTATGGCTGGCAACGGCCTTGTCGACTGTGTTGCCCAAACCCATCGAATCGATCCATTGCGACGGGCCGCCGGGATAGCCATTGAACGTCTCCAACACCGGATATCGCCGCTCGGCGTTGCTCGGGTCGGAATACCCAATCGGCAGACTCACTAGCACCGCACCTCTGAGCCCACTCACCGCACCGGTGACGGTGTAGCGCAAAACACGGTCCTGGCGCGTTGCTCCCAGCGGCAGCGACGGCAAAACCGCCGGGGCGCCTCGGCCGGCCGCCGGCGGCAGCGACGCATTCGCGGCTTGCGCGGCATTGCCGCCGGCAAAAGCAGTCGAGCCCCCCTGAGCCCCAAACACCGCGCCGTGCAGGTCCGCCCAGTCAGCGAAGAACGTATACTGATCATTCAGCGCAACAGCGGCAGTAAGGACCACTAACGCGTTGACTCCAAGCATCATCAGACTGCGCCGAACAATGGTCCAAGGCTGGGAGACAGACAATCGCGGCCACAGCACCACGGTGGACACGAACGCGGCAACCGTCACAAGAATTACCACGGATAAGAAGCCCGGGCCGGTCAAAGACAATTGCACACCCCCGAATCGAGCGCCTAGCAGTACGCGTTCAGGCCCACCGCCACTCGCTGCCCCTTCACATGCTGACTCACAATCTCAGAGATCGCACGCGGCCCATTGATCTGTATGAAGTGCCCTAGGTTTCGTACGGGCTCGGTTCCATGTGGATGTAGCTCACGTCACGTTCCAAGAGCTGCTCGCCCGAGCAGCGCTCACTGACGGTGCGGATGGTTGTTGAGGCGACACAGGGGTACCCGTGGCAGTGGGCGGCGATCAGTTCGATCGCAGAGACGGCGGGCTGATGTCGACGGCGAGCAGCGCGGGGGCTGACGGCCGAGGGACGGCGCAGAGGCCGAGCGGCGTGAGCGGAGAGAATGCCGAACCGCGCCCGGCGAATGAGATCAGCAGGGCACGCCCAGGTCGAGAACGCCTCGTCGTTGCTGGCGCGCAAGGCGAGGCAGGCGTCCGCTGTCGGGCGGGAAGGAGCGCTCCTGGCCTGTCGAACTCGGCCCTGAGGACGGCCGCCGCTCCCCGAGGCCGGCACCGATTCCTTGCCAGCGACCCCGCTCGGCCAAGAGTCCTCTTGCTCAGCGAGGCGCTGCTGTCGCTGATCACCTTCAGACGCGTCTCGGCCCCCGGGCTATCAGCGTCTACGCCGCCGCTACTCCCCGATCCCGCCCGCAGCTTGCCTACAGCCGCTCCACGCACACCGGCACCGAACCCTCGACCGGGCGCCATAACCGGATCGGTGTCGGGAAAACGCAAAGCAACTCCGGGATAGGACGATTGTGCAGTGGCCTTCCGCGTCGCCGTCGTGGTCTGCATCACCGCAGGACTGGTGCTCGCGGCCGCCAGCCGCCCACTCGCCGCCCGGCTCTGTCGACTCATCCTGCGAGTCGACGAATCGTGGATCCCGATAGTCCGCAATCTGATCGCCCTGGTCGGGGTGTCGCTCGCCAGCATCGGTGCTGTCCTGCTTGTCGCCTCCTCCATTGGATGAGGAGTCGCGCAGTCGAGCACCGCCCGCACCGCACGATGCCCGTGCTCCACTCCACCAGCTCAACCCGGTTCCCCTCGCTGCGATCATCAATGACCGCAGCGAAACGATCCAGTCGCCGACCACCATGCAGGCAAGCAGGAGTGTCGCCACCAACCGGAACTGCTGTCGCCCACCTACCGGTATCGCGTCCACGAACTGTCCGCCCAGGAACCGAACACGACGAGCCGGACGGGTCACCGGGTGTGCCTTGACACAGGCATTCGGTAAGGGCAGACTTACCGTTCGTGGACACTTACCGATCCACTAATGTGTGGGACGCGTTGGGTGACCCGACCCGGCGGGCCATCGTTGAACGGCTCGCCGAGCGGCCGCGAGCGGTCGGCGAGCTTGCCGCCGAGCTGCCGGTCAGCCGCCCGGCGGTGTCCCAGCACCTCAAGGTGCTCAAGAACGCCGGGCTGGTCGCCGAACAGCCAGCCGGAACTCGGCGGATCTACCGACTCAACCCGGCCGCACTCAGCGTCCTGCGCGACCAGCTCGACGCGTTCTGGGCCCGGGCGCTGACCGGCTACACCGACGTCGTCGAACAACCCGAACAGGAGACGCCATGACTCAGACAGCGGCCACCAGGATCCGCAAACAGGTCGTCGTCGAGGCCCCGATCACGCGCGCGTTCGCCGTGTTCACCGAACGGCTGGGCGACTACAAACCGGCCGAGCACAACCTGCTCCGGGTGCCGATCGCGCAGACCGTGTTCGAGCCCAGGGTCGGCGGGCACATCTACGATCGCGGCACCGACGGCAGCATCTGCCGCTGGGCCCGGGTACTCGCCTACCAACCACCCGAGCGAGTGGTGTTCAGCTGGGACATCAGCCCGCACTGGCAGCTCGAGACCGACCCGGCGCACAGCAGCGAGGTCGAGGTCCGGTTCATCGCGGAGACGCCACGCCGCACCCGCGTCGAGCTGGAGCACCGCAACATCGACCGGCACGGCCCGGATTGGCAGTCCCTCAGCGACGGTGTGGCAGGGGCCGAGGGCTGGCCGCTCTACCTCGAGCGATATGCCGCCCTGCTCAGCGAGGCCAGCTGAGATCCCGCCGCTCAACACCAGCGCCGAGGTCAACCCCCAACGTCCCTGAGTTGTACGACGGTGCGCCGCTCGAGGACGTTGGCGGTGTGTCGCCAAGGCCTACTCCGACCGCGAGTTGCACCTAGTAATGGACAGCTACGCCGCGCACAAGCGCGCCGAGGTGCGCCGCTGGCTGGCGGCCAACCCACGGGTGCACGTGCACTTCACCCCGACCTCGGGCTCATGGCTGAACATGGTCGAGGTCTGGTTCGGCATCATCGAACGCCAGGCCATCCGTGTGGCACCTTCGGCTCGGTCACGGACCTCAACACCAAGATCCGCGCCTTCATCGACAACTGGAACGGCGAGCGCGCACACCCGTTTGTCTGGACGAAGACCGCCGACGAGGTCCTCAAGAAAGCCAACCGTCAAACGACTTTGGACTCAGATCACTAGTTGTGCGCCGGCATGGTGCGTCGGCCGATGGGCCGCAATTGCCACCTAGTCGGGGACTGGCTCCTGACCCGTCCCGCCGCCCGGCGCGCCGCGTGAGTAAGGCCGAAGCAGGTCGCCAACGACAGGGCTGCGGCGATGGTCAACTTGGCCAGCGCGGGCAGTGGCATCGGTCGCAATACCAGCGACACGGCAACGATGACCGGCGCCTGAATGACGTACGCACCGAATGCCGAGTCACCCAGCCGAACCCCGAAGGAGGTTGGCGGCGTG
>Ga0126373_10002113_pt1 | contig 14533 bp, 13 predicted proteins | sample PanSoiMetPlot_11_FD_92545 | JGI IMG/M metagenome (GOLD analysis project Ga0126373, IMG submission 92545) | Tropical forest soil microbial communities from Panama - MetaG Plot_11 | ecosystem: Environmental > Terrestrial > Soil > Tropical forest > Bulk soil | place: Panama | collected 2016-02-17 | reverse complement strand
TCAACGAGCACGGTCGCGAACGCGGTCGACGGATTCACTGCGACGCCGCAGTCGGTCTGGCGGAAGACATGAGGTCGGGCAGGAACTCGGCCGCCGCCAGCAGCCGCACCCGCCAGTCCGCGGCGTCGACCTCCCAGCGGGCCAACTCGCAGGGATCAACGACGGCGGCCCGGACCGGCAGTTCTCCCCCGGTCTGCATGAACGGGTGCGCCGTGACGTCACCGGCGAGCAGGCTCATCGTCGCCAGGCCGCACGCATGCGGCAACTGCGGCAGGGCAGCCGCAAGCGCGACGCCGGCGGCTAGGCCTATGGACGTATCCACGGCGCTGGATACCACAACCGGCAGGCCGCAGGCGTCAGCGATCTCCAGCCCCGCGCGAACGCCGCCGAGCGGCTGCGCCTTGAGAACGACGATGTCGGCCGCCCCGGCTGCACGCACCCGCAGCGGATCCTCAGCACGGCGGATCGACTCGTCGGCGGCCAGCGGCACATCGACGCGGCGGCGCAGCGCGGCGAGTTCGGCGAGGCTTGCGCACGGCTGCTCGGCGTACTCAAGGTCGAATTTACTGAGCGCTATGAGCATCCGCTCGGCCGCGTCGACGTCCCACCCGCCGTTGGCGTCCACGCGGATCCGGCCAGTCGGCCCGATGGCGTCCCGCACCGCCTCAACACGGTCGACGTCGTCGGACTCGGGCTGGCCGGGCTCGGCGACTTTCACCTTGGCGGTCCGGCAGCCAGACCGGGACACGATCGCGTGCGCCTGCTCCGGGCCGACAGCGGGGACCGTCACGTTCACCGGCACGCTGGCACGTACCGGCGCAGGCCAGCCCAACGCCGCCGCCTCGAGCGCGCACGCCAGCCAGCGCGCGCATTCGCGCGGACCGTAGTCAGGGAACGGGGAGAACTCTCCCCAGCCGGCCGGCCCTTGCAGCAGCGCACCCTGCCGGAGCCTGGTACCGCGGAAGCGCACGGGCATCGGGATCGCGAACGCCCGCAGCGTCGGCAGCAGGTCGCCGACCAGATCGGCCGTCGCCGCGGTCCCCCGGGTTATCGCCGACCGTGTCACGGGCGACGCGGGAACTTCGCGAAATCGGGTGCCCGCTTGGCGTTGTACGCGTCCCGGCCCTCCTGCGCTTCCTCGCTCATGTAATAGAGCATCGTCGCGTCGCCGGCGAACTGCTGCATTCCGGCCGCGCCATCGGTGACCGCGTTAAGTGCGCCCTTGAGCATGCGCAGGGCCAGGGGCGACTTCGCCAGCATCTCGCGCGCCCAGCTGACCGTCTCCTCCTCGAGTTGGTCCAGCGGAACGACGGCGTTGATGAGGCCCATCTGCAGCGCTTCCTCTGCGCTGTACTGGCGGCACAGGTACCAGATCTCGCGCGCCTTCTTCAGGCCCACGGTGGCGGCCAGCAGCGAGGAACCGTACCCGCCGTCGAACGAGCCAACCTTAGGCCCGGTCTGGCCGAAGACCGCGTTGTCTGCCGCGATCGTCAGATCACAGCAGACATGCAGCACGTGACCGCCGCCGACCGCGTACCCGGCCACCATCGCGATCACGGGCTTCGGCGTGCGTCGGATCTGGACCTGCAGGTCGAGCACATTGAGCCGGCCGACGCCCTGTGGATCGCGGTATCCGTCGTCGCCTCGGATCCGCTGGTCGCCGCCGGAGCAGAACGCCTTGTCACCTTCGCCCGTGAAGATGATGACGCCAATCTCGGCGTCGTCACGAGCCACGTTGAATGCGTGCGACAGCTCATCCAGCGTGGTCGGCCGGAATGCGTTCCGCACTTCGGGCCGGTTGATCGTGATCTTGGCGATTCCCTCGGCGGTCTCGTACCGGATGTCGGTGTACTCCTGCCCTTCCGCCGGGCCCGTTGACTTCCAGTCGACCACTCGTCGCCCTCCTGCTGTCTTCCTGATCTGCCCGATTAACCTTACGACCGTGACAACTCGGCCATTGCACGCGGTCCAGTTCACGCCCGCGGCCGGCGAGCGCATCGTGTCGGCGCTCGCGGCGGCACTCGACGGTACCGGCCCGGCCATCATGCCGCTCGACCCGGACCTGCCCGGGCCGGCGCTGTCCCGCATCCTCACCGCGTTCGCGCCGGCGGTCCTGCACACACTGACCGGAACGGGGTCGCTCAAACGTCCCTCGGTTAATCCTGGCGCGGCCGCAGGCGTGCGCCACGGGGGCATTCGGGAAGACACCGCCGTCGTGATCGCGACCTCCGGGTCGACAGGCCAGCCCAAGGCGGTCGAGCTGAGCGCCGCCGCCTTGACCGCATCGGCGGTGGCGTCGTTGCGGCGCATCGGTGCCGGCCCCGGTGAGCGGTGGCTCTGCTGCCTGCCGACGTTCCACATAGCGGGCATCGGCGTGCTCGTCCGGTCGCTCATCACCGGGCTAGAGCCGGTCATTGTGCCGAATGTCAGCCCGGAAATCCTCGCCTCGAGCGGGTGCTCGCACGTCTCTCTCGTGCCAACCCAGTTGCGCCGGCTGCTCGACGCGGGCGCCAGCCCGGGCCCGGTCACGTCAGTCCTGCTCGGCGGCGCGGCGCCTGGCGACGGGTTGCTGGCCGAGGCCCGCAACGCAGGCTGGCGGATCGTGACGACTTACGGCATGAGCGAGACGTGCGGCGGTTGCGTGTATGACGGGGTCCCCCTCGATGACGTGGCCGTCCGCCTCGGGCCGGCCGGGGAGATTGAGATATCCGGGCCCGTGCTGTTCTCGGGCTATCTGGGCGGGTCCGCACTGACCGCACCGGCGCTGCGGGACGGCTGGTTCCGGAGCGCCGATCTCGGCTGGTGGCGGCCCGACGGGGGCCTGGCAGTCCGCGGCCGCGCGGATGACATGATCAATACAGGTGGCGAAAAGGTCGTGCCAGGCGACGTCGAGGCCGCGCTGGGAACCTGCCAGGGTGTCGCCGACGTTGTGGTTGTTGGTGTGCCAGACCCCGAGTGGGGCGAGGCCGTCACCGCTTTTGTGGTGGCAACGGATCCGGCGCAGCCACCCGACCTGGCGAGCCTGCGGACCCGCGTCCAGGAGGCAGTTTCGACGCATGCGGCGCCCAAGAGGGTCGTGGTTGTGCCAGAATTTCCGCTATTGCCGTCCGGAAAGCCGGACAGGGCGGCCTTGCGGCGAATGGGAGTTGAGGGAGTTTCAGGGCACGTTCAAGCCGCTGAACAGGCGTAGTGAAGCCAGGCGGGAACATTTCACCGCCTCGTGCGTTACAAGATAGTGCCAGCGGCGCACACTGCCAAGTCCGCCGAAGGTTCCCCGCCGAAAGAAAGCGCGCCTGCCCAGGCGCGGTGTCCAGCGCATGCCTGTTGTGCGCCCACGAAGGGAGGTGTCTCATGCCGAGGACAGCGACAGTGCTTGCTGCCCAGGATGAGGAGACCACGACCCACGTGGACGAGCTGATCCAGCGCGGCCGCGGCCAGGGCTACCTGTCCCTGCCCGAACTTCGCGATGCCTTTGACCAGGCGCGAGTTTCCCCGTCGGAGGCCCGTTCCATCATCCGCGAGCTCACGGAGGCCGGCGTGCATCTCGGCAACGAGCCAGCCGATGCCGTCGAGGCTGGCGTCGTCGCGGCCGTAGCTGGGCTGCCAGCGATGGCTGACGAGGCCGATGCCGAGGTTGAGCTCGCCGATGTTGACGCCGAGCTGAGCGAGTTGTCGGCTGCGTCGGCCGCGGCGAAGGCGGTCGCGGAGGCCGCAGTCACCGCGCCAGAGACAGACCTAGACGACCAGACTTCGGTCATGGGCGACTCCGTCCACACCTACCTGAAGTCGATCGGCCGCCGCCAGCTGCTGACCGCCGAGGAAGAGGTTGACCTCGCCAAGCGCATCGAGGCCGGCCTGTTCGCCGAGTACAAGCTGGAAACCGAGAAGCGGCTCTCCAGGCAGTACCGCACCGAGCTCGAGGCGGTCGCCGAGGACGGCAGGCGGGCGAAGGCTCACATGCTCGAGGCCAACCTGCGGCTGGTCGTGTCCGTGGCGAAGAAGTACTCCGACCGCGGACTGTCCCTGCTCGACGTGGTCCAGGAGGGCAACCTGGGCCTGATCCGAGCGGTGGAGAAGTTCGACTACACCAAGGGCTACAAATTCTCGACCTACGCAATGTGGTGGATCCGGCAGGCGATCCAGCGAGGTTTCGCGGACTCGGCCCGCACGATCCGGCTGCCGGTGCACGTGCTAGAGATGCTGAGCAAGCTGAGCCGGGTCGAGCGCGACATGCACCAGCGCCTGGGCCGGGAGCCAACCCCGGAGGAGCTGGCCGTCGAGCTTGACCGGACGCCAGACCAGATTGAGGAGCTGCTGCGCACCAGTCGGCAGCCGATCAGCCTGGACTCCACGATCGGTGAGGACGGCGAGACCAGCATCGGGGACCTGATCGAGGACGTCGACGCTCCGGAGGCCGGTGAGCTCGTCGACCGCCAGCTGATGGCTGACCAGCTCCGCCATGCGCTCAGTGCGCTGACGCCGCGGGAGGCAACCATCATGTCCATGCGGTTTGGCCTGTATGACGGCAACCCGCACACGCTGGACGAGATCGGAAAGGCACTGGGCCTGACCAGGGAGCGGATCCGCCAGCTTGAAAAGCAGTCGCTTTCCAAGCTGCGACACCCGAGCCGCGCCCAGCCACTGCTCGACTACGCGAGCTGAACGCATATCGCTAGAGCCTGCTGCGGCTAGCCGGAAGGCTTGCTAGCAGCAAACCGGCCAGTGCGGCCGGGCCCGACCCCCCGCCGGGCCCGGCCGCACTGCACTATCGCGGCATCACCCGATCTGGGGATTATGTTCCGATTGGTAATCATCTATGGTGTGCCGTCGCGGATCTCGGCCGACGTTTGTGTGATTAATACGAAGATTTTGTACTTTCCGCGCATGCGTCTTCGACTCGACGGACGTTCTGCCATAAGTTCGCGGCTGCGAACGATTGCGAGCAAACCTGGCGAGCCTCCTACACGGGCCGGGGTCGATGCGGCATGATTCGTGGTCGTGGATCCAACCACGTTTGACGATCCGTACGGCCCTGTCGTAACGACAACCTCCTTGCGCGATAAGTGCAAGGGGAGGGATTACGACATGGAAGCCGCAGTGTCGCGCCGGTTCACCTGCACCAGGTACCGGGCGGGCTACCTGACGGCGGACGTCGACGCATTCATCGACAAGATCGAGGCGACCCTTGGCCTCCGGCCGCCGTCAGCGCAGCCAGTGACAGCGGCGGACGTAGCCGCCGCGCAGTTCCGGGTCGTCCGGCTCCGGAGAGGCTATGAGATGCGCGAGGTCGACGAGGCTCTCGACCGCTATGAGGCGCGGCTCAGCGAGACGGAATTGCAGTAGCGGCGCGCATCATCGGCTACGTTCAGGTGTCCTCGCCTAGCCGCAGCCGCAGCCAGCGCACTGCAACTGCGGCGTGGGCGCGCTGGAACGCTCGCACCGTCGGCAGTCCCGGCGGGTCCGGTTGGCGTCCTAGGTAGGTCCAGGTCCCGGCCAGGGCGGCGACCACCGTCGTGACGGCGACCGGGTCGGCGCCCGCGCTGGCCGGGTGCGCAGCGAGAACATCCTCTGGTGGCGGGCCGCCGTTCATCGCCAGGTTCGGCAGCATCGCGACTAGGTCGAACCACGAAGCCGCCCGGCAAGCCCAGGGCCAGTCGACGAAGATCACCTGACCGGGTGTCAGCAGGATATTGTCGGCCCGGATGTCGCCATGCGCCAGCGTCGCACCATCGACTGCGTGCGCCCAGCCTTGCTCCATGGCTGCGAGGTCCGACAGGCGCTCCTGTACCCAGGGATCGGCTCCGGCCAGGTCATCAACGCCGGAGGCGGCGTCCCGGGCGAGCAGCTGCCAGCCATGCCCGAGCGTGTGATATCGAGTCGCCGCCGACGTGACGTGGATCGGAGCCGGCGTCAGAGTGCTGGCCAGGTCCGCGGTGGCGGCGAGCACGCGGTCTAGTTCAGCGCTCCGCCATGGCTGCACCGGCAACTGCCCGTCGACGTCGTCGAAAGCCAGGATGACCCAGCCGCCGGTGTCGATGACACCCAGCAGCCGCGGCGCCGGAGCCGTCAGCGGGAGTGCTGCCGCGATCCGAGCCTCCGAGCGATGAAGGTTGGGCGAGTCCCGGTTGACGTCGGAACTGACTGCCTTCACGAAGGCACGCTTACCGTCAGCTAGCGCTAGCCGCGCCGCGATGCCTGGTGAGAACCCGCCTGGCTGGGTTGTTGCAGCCAGCACCCGGCTACCGAGCAACTGCTCGACGCGCTCCCGGAGGTGCCCGGGCAGGGCGGTCCAGGGCAGCCGTTGTCCTTCGGCCGGAGGCGGGGCGGCGCGGCCAGAGTCATCAAGGTGATCAGGAATCACAGGGCGGTCAAGATCTGCGGCCCGGTAGATGTGATCGCGACGGTGTGCTCGACATGGGCCGCCCGGCTGCCGTCGCCGCTGCGCAGCGTCCACCCATCCGGGTCGACCCGGTAGGAGTCCTTGCCGCCGGCCATGAACCACGGCTCGATCGCAATCACCAGGCCGGCCTGAAGCTTCATACCCCGGCCCGCTTTCCCGTCGTTGGGCACTGAGGGCGATTCGTGCATCGTCCGGCCAACGCCGTGGCCGCCGAAGTCGGTGTGCAGGCCGTAGCCAGCGGCCCTGGCGACCCCGCCGATCGCCGCGGAAATGTCACCTAGCCTTCCGCCTGGTACCGCCTCGGCGATCCCCGCCGTCAGCGCTCGCTCGGCGGCATCGATCAGCCGCAGGTCAGTCGGCCGTGGAGTGCCGACGGTAAACGAGATCGCAGAGTCTCCGGTCCATCCATCTAGCGTCGCCCCGAAATCGATGCTCACCAGGTCGCCGTCCCTGAGCTTGTACGGGCCAGGGATCCCATGCAGGGCAGCGTCGTTGACGGACGCGCAGATGACAGCCGGAAACGGGCTCTGCGCGAAGCTCGGCTGGTAATGCAGGAACGGGGATGTCGCGCCGGAGGAGGCCAGCACCGACCGCGCGACGTCATCGAGCTCCGATAGGCGGACCCCGACGCTTGCCTCGGTGCGGACAGCTGCGAGCGCGGTCGCGACGACACGCCCGGCGGCACGCATCGCGTCGATCTCGGCTGGCGACTTGATCTCCACCATTCGTCCATGTTGTCAGCAGGCAAAGCCAGCGGCCAGGCCGACTCACGGAACTGCGCTGTCCGGCGTGAACACGTAGGGTGTTGTGGTCGCCACTGCCTGAAAACCCAGGCGTTGCAGGATTGGCTGACTGGGTGGCATGGCGTCGACCTGGAGATAGCGGTAACCGCGAGCCGCCGCCAGCCCGGCCCGGTAAGCCACGAGTGCACGAAAGATGCCTCTGCGCCGCCACGCCGGGACGGTCCCGCCGCCCCACAGTCCGGCGAAATCTGTACCGGTTACGAACTCGATCCGCGCTGCGCTGACCGGTTCTTCCCCCGCCAACGCTAGTACCATCTCAAGCGACTGTGGCGCTGATCGCAGCTGTGCGGCCAGCCGGGATCCGAGGTCATCAGACGAGTCGTCAAAAGCCCGTGCGCGGACAGCCATCATCGCCTCGATTCCGGCCTCATCCCTGACCGGCTCAAGCCGCACGCCGTCGGGGAGCACGACCTCATGGCTGATCGAAGCCGTCTCCGCGACGAGCATCAGCTCATCACCTTCGGCCTCAAAACCGGCCGCCAGCAGCCGCTGCGGCAAGTCGGCCGGATTGTCGTAGTCGTAGTACTTCCACTCGACCGGCGTTCCGCGCGCCACGAAGTAAGCGCGCTGGGCCGCGATCGCCGCATCGGCCGACTCGGTGGTTAGCTGCGACCAGATGATGCAAGACGTCTCCGTGCCAGGCGCGACCCAGCGCAGCAGGCCCTCATCCGGCTCGATGACACCGCCCGCTTCCTGATCGTCGGCCCGGCGCCGGATCTGCGCGTCGAAAGCAGCGCGGACAGCATCTACATCCATCGGCTAATCTCCTCAGGCTGCACTCCACCATGGCAGCCTGACCAGCGCAACCGAATACTTGTGGGTCGCGAAGGCGCACCGCGACCACTTACGCTAGGGGTATAAAGCACCGTTAGTACCGATGCGTCCGTCGAGGAGCAGTCGATGACGAGCGTCAGCGCGTCCGGTCCCGCGCCCGACGAGGTTAGCTTCCTGATCATCGGCGCCGGTTTCGCTGGCCTTGGCGCTGCCATAAAGCTGAGACTGGCTGGTCACGACGATCTTGTCATCCTGGAGCGGGCGGATGACGTGGGCGGGACCTGGCGCGACAACACCTACCCGGGCTGTCGCTGCGATGTCCAGTCGAACCTGTACTCCTACTCTTTCGACCCGAAGCCGGACTGGAGCGAGACCTACCCGTCCCAGCCCGAGCTTTGGGCATACCTGCAGCGGGTCGTTCGCAAGAACGACCTCGGCCGGCACCTGCGGTTCGGCCACGAGGTCACTGAGGCTCGCTGGGACGACCGGTCCCGGCGGTGGCTGGTCAGTACGAACCGACGCGAATTCGCGGCCCGTTACCTTATCGCCGGGGTCGGCGCGCTGGTCGAGCCATCGCTGCCCGATATCCCTGGCATCGGCACGTTCGCCGGATCGATCATGCACTCGGCCCGCTGGGACCACGACTGGCAATCGGCCGGCCGCCGCGTCGCGGTGGTGGGCACGGGCGCTTCCGCCATTCAGATCGTTCCGTCGATCCAGCCGCGGGTCGAGCACCTCACCGTGTTCCAGCGAACCGCCCCGTTCGTGGTTCCGCACACCAATCATCCGGTGAAGCCGGCCGTCAAGACGATGTACCGGCTGGTCCCGGCGACCCAGCGAATCTCAAGGACGCTCGTCTATTGCGTGCGCGAGATCCTCGCTATCGGCTTCACGAGAAACCCGAAGATCCTCAAGCGCGCCGAGGTGGCGTGGCGCAGGCACATGGAGAAAGCGGTCACCGACCCGATCATGCGCGCGCAACTCACGCCAACCTACGACCTGGGCTGCAAGCGGGTCCTGCCGTCGAACGACTTCTACCCGGCCATCGCGAAGCCTAATGTCAGCCTGGTCACCGAGAAGATCATCGAGATTCGCCCGGATGCGGTGGTCACAGCCGACGGGAACGCCCACCCCGTCGACACGGTGATCCTCGCGACTGGTTTCCACGTGACCGATAATCCGATGTTGGGCAAGATCCGCGGCAAAGACGGCCAGACGCTCGCGGATGCGTTCGGCACGACATATCTCGGCACAGTCGTGCCGGGCTTCCCCAACTACTTCCAGCTCACGGGCGCCAACACCGGTCTTGGGCATTCGTCGATGCTATTGATGATCGAGAGCCAGCTCAGCTACATCGTCGACGGAATCGCCAAGGCGCAGGCCGGCGGTGGCAAGTTCGAGGTGCGCCCCGAGGTAGCTGCGGCCTACAACGCGGAACTCCAGCGCAGGCTGACCAGGACAGTCTGGAGCTCTGGCTGCTCGAGCTGGTACCTGGACAGCGAGGGCCGCAACCTTACGCTCTGGCCGGGGTTCACGTTCGAGTTCCGTCGTCGCACCCGCGAATTCCGGACCTCTGATTTCGTGCTGAGCTAGCGGATCTGATTCCGCGCGCCGTCGCAGTACTTCAGGCGGTGCTGATCGTCAACGCGAAGCTAATCATGCCCGTGATCGGGCTGCTTACTTAAGCAGCGGCAGCAGGGCAGGCCGCTTAGGCTCGATGCTGTCGCCGCTGGAAACGCCGCGCAGGCGCCGCCCGAGCCACGGCGCGGCGTAGGTCCTAGCCCAGCGGATGTCTTGACTCCGTGCGCTGGCCCAGCGCGGCTTGCCAGCTGGGTCTGGCGGCAGTGGCTCGCGCCAGTCCTCCGTCACCGAGATCCCAGCCACCTCGCAGGCGCGAAGCGAGACCCGGCGGTGCCCGTCAGGCGCCAGGTGGAGCCTGTCCTCACACCATTCGCGGGGGTCGGCCAGTACGCGCATCGACCACAGGTCCACGTGCAGGCAGTCGTGCTTGCGGGCTACCGCGCGCAGGTTCGCGTTGAAGACAGCGGTCTTACCACGGACGAGCCGGATCACTGGAAAGCCGCCGGGATCGAATCCGGTGAACAGCATGACCTGACTGCCGGCCCGGCGCAGCGCCGCGACGGCCTGCTCGAAGACGACTGCGAGAGCGTCTGGATCAACGCCAGGCCGGAGAAGGTCGTTGCCGCCGGCCGCGATGCTGACCAGATCCGGGGCCATGGCGGTGGCGGCCGGCACTTGCTCATCCAGCACCTGGCCGAGCAGCCGGCCGCGGATGGCGAGATTCGCATATGTGAGTGCGGGTGCGAATTCGGCCAGCTGCGCCGCGAATCTGTCGGCCCAGCCGCGGTATGTTCCGTCCGGATACGGGTCACCGACTCCCTCGGTGAAGCTATCCCCGAGCGCGACGAAAGATCGAACCACCAGCACCGCTACGCACGCCTCCCCGCCAGGCCTCACTGCGCCCGCAGCGCATAACCTGATCCTCAGCCCAGCTGGGAGGCAGGTTAGCAGCCGCCCAGATCCGGCTAGCAGGCTCAGCAACGGTGACGCTCCGGCCAGCTAGGTCACCAGCCAACGATCCGGAAGGAGCCGCCGTGGCGGAGGTCGCGGTCCGGCCCGCGGGCGAAGCCGACCTGGCAGCCATAGCACACGTAGCCTCGGCTACCGGTCAGCATGATGAGTGGGGCGGGACCAACCCGACCTACGTCCGGCACCTGCTGGAGCACGGCCGGGTAGTAGTCGCCGAGCTCAGCGGCGATGTCGTGGGATTCGGCGCCGTGCAGGACATTGGCGGCGGGCCGGTGTCCGTCAGCATGCTGTGCGATTTGTTCGTCGATCCGGCCGTGCATGGCCGCGGATGCGGCCGGGCCATGCTGGCGGGCCTATGGTCGACAGCCGGGCCGCGCATGACCTTCAGCAGCCTGCACAGTCACGCGATACCGCTCTACACAAGCTTCGGGTTGGACCCCTGGTGGCCGCTGCTGTATATGAAGGGCTCCGCAGCCCGGCTGCCTGTCATCAATGAATGGACGGTGGAATCTGCGACCCCGGAAGAAGTGGCAAGCCGCGAGCTGGCCTGGACCGGCGCTGATCGGGTAGCCGAGCACCGGGCTTGGACGGCTCGGCCGTCCGGCGAGTCCATCGTGATCAGCCGCGACAACGGCCATGACGTCATCGCGGCGGGAGCGGTTATTCATCGCGGTCCTGATCGCGGCATTGTCCATCTGGCGACGGCACCCGAAGTCGACGACGGCGTCGCGGCTGCGGTGGTGATTCAGTCGCTCGCACGGCTCGCGGACGAGTCGGCGGAGATTACGCACGTATGCTTGCCCGCTCCGCATCCGGCGGTTCGCGCGCTTCTCGCGGCGGGCTGGCGATTTGACGAGTTTGATCTATTCATGGCCACCGAGCCGGAGTTGATTGACCCGCGGCGCGCCGTGCCTCTCCCAGCGCAGGCGTAAAGCGAAGATCGATGTAGTAAGGAGCTGGCATGCCGCACGATGCCGACGCGATCGTCGTGGGCGCGGGTCTGGCCGGCCTGGTGGCCACCGCGGAGTTGGCTGCCGCTGGGCGCCAGGTCATCGTGGTCGAGCAAGAGCCAGCTGTAAGCCTCGGGGGCCAGGCCTTCTGGTCTTTCGGCGGGCTGTTCTTTGTCAACTCGCCCGAGCAGCGGCGGATGGGCATCCGGGACAGCTACGACCTCGCGCTGCAGGACTGGCTCGGCAGCGCCGGCTTCGATCGGCCCGAAGACGAGTGGCCCCGACGGTGGGCACAGGCCTACGTCGCGTTCGCTGCAGGCGAGAAGCGGGCCTGGCTGCACGCCAGGGGGGTCAGGTTCTTTCCGATCGTCGGCTGGGCCGAGCGCGGTGGCTACGACGCGTGCGGACACGGCAACTCGGTTCCGCGCTTTCACATCACGTGGGGAACGGGCCCTGGCATCGTCGACCCATTCGAGCGCGAGGTGCGCGCAGCGGTGGAATCCGGCCTCGTTCGATTGCTATTCCGGCATCGCGTCGACGAGCTCACCGTCACCGGCGGCACAGTCGAAGGCGTACGCGGGAGCGTCCTCGCGGAGTCCGCGATCGACCGCGGCCAGCCGAGCTCGCGCGAAGTAGTCGGCGATTTCGAGCTGCACGCCCAGACAGTTGTCGTCTGTTCGGGGGGAATCGGCGGCGACCACGAACTGGTCCGCAAGAACTGGCCCGCTCGGCTGGGGACGCCACCACAGCAGATGTTGTCTGGCGTGCCCGCGCACGTGGACGGCCGGATGCTCGCGATCAGTGAAGCGGCAGGCGCAGCTCTGATTAACCCCGATCGGATGTGGCATTACACCGAGGGCATCGCCAACTGGGACCCGATCTGGCCGCAACATGGCATCCGGATCTTGCCCGGGCCATCGTCGCTGTGGCTGGACGCACTCGGTCGCCCGCTGCCCGCGCCGTTGTACCCGGGGTTCGACACGCTCGGCACTCTCGAACACATCACGACTACCGGCCATGAGTACACCTGGTTCGTGCTGACGCAGAAGATCATCGAGCGCGAGTTCGCGCTCTCGGGGTCAGAGCAGAATCCCGATCTGACCGGCAAGAGCGTCGCGAAGCTGGTCGACCGCTTGAAGCCGGGGCCGCCTGGCCCCGTTGCCGCGTTCATGCGACACGGAGCAGACTTTGTCGTCGAGGAGAGTCTGCCAGCGCTCGTCGCCGGCATGAACGAACTCGCGGGCGCTGACCTCATCGATGTGGCGGGCCTCACTGCATTGATTGCGGCCCGCGACCGCGAAGTCGCCAACCCGTTCACCAAGGACATGCAGCTCACCGCCATTCACGGCGCGCGGCGGTATCGCGGCGACAGGCTGATCCGCGTAGCCAAGCCGCACCGCTTCCTCGATCCGGCGACCGGACCACTGATTGCGGTGCGGCTGCACATCTTGACGCGCAAGACGCTCGGCGGGCTCCATACGAACCTGGACGCGCAGGTCCTTGACGGAACCGGCGAGCCGATACCCGGCCTGTACGCGGCGGGCGAGGTCGCCGGCTTCGGCGGCGGCGGCATGCATGGTTACCGGGCGCTCGAGGGCACGTTCCTGGGCGGTTGCTTGTTTTCTGGGCGTAGAGCCGGCCGGAGCGCGGCCAGCGCGTGACACAGGCCAGCTACGCCGGGCGCAGGCCTGCGCTCAGGTGGCGCGCTTGCGTCCGACGGTGAAGTACGACACCGGGCCTAGCAGGTTAACGACCATCGCGGCCCGCCAAAGCGTCTTTGGGCCACGGATCTGGCTCTTCGGTCGGCGCTGGATGTCGATCAGTGCCGCGATCTTCAGTGTGGCTTCCGCGGCAGCAGCGGCGACCAACACCCTGCGCTGCCCGTCGCTCAGGTCCGCCCACCGCCACTGCTTGCCGGCGTGTCCGGCCATGGCCGCGCCTCCCAGGAGATGACGTCTCGCATTCGATTCTGCCGCAGGAGGGCTGGCTGAGCAGCGCACGGGCCTGCCGGGCGCGGGAGCGGTTGCCAACTAGCTGACATAGCGTTGGCGCCGTCGGGCAGCGGTGCGCTCTAGCTGCGCTGATGACAGATAGTAATGATCCGGTCGCTCTTGTAATATCTGGCCGATGGAGTCGATGCTGTGCCCGGTGCTCATCGGCCGGAGCGCTGAAGTGAGGGCTCTGACCCACGGGCTGGACGCGGCTGGCCGGGGCCACGGTGGCGCAGTGCTCGTAACGGGCGACGCAGGCGTCGGGAAGTCAAGGCTCGTTCGCGAGGTCATCGCCGATGCCGCCAGTCGCGATTACCTGATCTTGACGGGACGGGCGGCCGAGTCTGCGGTTCCTGTCCCGTTCCGTCCCGTCAGCGAGGCGCTCATGGGCGCCGCCCGCTCGGGCGTTGGCCCGGAGGCACCGAGTATCTGCGATTACCGCGCAGCTCTCGGCACCCTCGTACCGGAGTGGAGCCGCCCGGGCGACGGTGACGCCGAGGTATCTCCCGTCATCATCGGCGAGGCACTGCTGCGCATGCTGTCCTTGCCCGGCTGGCCTGCTGGGCTGCTAGTGCTCGAGGACCTGCAGTGGGCTGACCCGGAAACGCTCGCGATCGTCGAGTACCTAGCCGATAACATCGCAGCCAGCAGGATCCTGTGCATCGCGACACTGCGCGACACGCCGTCGTCGGCTGGCCTTAGCCTGCTTCGGTCCCTGAGCGCGAGACGGGCAGCGAAGCGGGTCCACGTGCCGCGGCTGACGCCACGTTCCGTAACGCAGATGGCGGCGGCATGCCTCGACGTGCCGGACGTGCCACGCGCGGTCCACGGGCTGCTGGCCGACTGCGACGGATTGCCGTTCGCGGTCGAGGAAATCCTGGCGGCTGCGGTCTCATCCGGCGAGCTCAAACACGGGGCGGCCGGCTGGGAGGTCGACAGTAATGTGGTCACCGGCGTACCGTCCTCGATCGCCGGATCGGTACGGAACCGGATCGCCGGTCTCGGCCGGCAGGCACGCAACGTGATCGTGTCCGCTGCGGTACTCGGCCGGCAGTTCGACTGGGC
>Ga0126373_10002111_pt1 | contig 14534 bp, 8 predicted proteins | sample PanSoiMetPlot_11_FD_92545 | JGI IMG/M metagenome (GOLD analysis project Ga0126373, IMG submission 92545) | Tropical forest soil microbial communities from Panama - MetaG Plot_11 | ecosystem: Environmental > Terrestrial > Soil > Tropical forest > Bulk soil | place: Panama | collected 2016-02-17 | reverse complement strand
GCTCCGGCTGCCTCAGCTGCGAGCGCGTCCTCGACGCTCCCAACGTCCGCAAGGACCGGAATCCTAAGTTCGTCGTGAATGTTCCGAATGATTGCAGGCCACGGCTCAGCTTCAGACAGGCGTCGCATGGTGCAATCAAGTGCGATCATATCTGCGCCGGCACTAGATACTGCCTTAGCTGAAGCGAACGTGGGCGTAATGTACACCTCTCCATTCGCATCCTTGGTCTTCACCATCCCGATGATTGGCAAATCTGTGATTGCCCGGTAAGAGCCGACTCCCGCGATACCCTCCGCACGCAGGCCGCCCGCCCCGCCCCGAAGAACGGCGGAAGCAATTCTTCGAAGCGTATCTGCATCATCAAGCGGATCGCCCTTGTCAGCTTGGCAGGAAACAATCAATCGCCGGTATAGTCGCTCTAACGGAGCCCGTGAGTGACAGAGTTCTTGAACCATAAACTCTTCCCAAATGTGAAAATTCAAGTCGAATCTTAAGAATAAGTCTAGAGTTTTGAGCGACACACTCAGAGAGCTTACGCATAGCGAAACAGAGCCTTGAATCCGTAGTCCATATGCTGCTGAATATGGCAGTGAAATAGGGACAGTCCGGGTTGATCGGCAGTGAAGTCTACGACTGCACGGCCGTAGTAGGGAACGACAACAGTGTCTTTGACTATGCCTGCCGTCTTCTTCCCGTTAATTTCAACCAATTCAAATTGATGACGATGCAAATGCAAAGGGTGAGCGTCATCAGTCCGGTTGCGGAAAACAAGACGATAGCGCATTCCCTGTTGAAGCACGAACTCGCGGTCATGCGGATACGGCTTTCCGTTCACCAGCCAACTATTGAACTTGCCTGAGCCACAAGGAATTTTCTCGAACACCATCTCGATTGTTTGGTCAGGAACAGGCTGAGTTGCCATGGCTTTGCCGAAAATCGTGTAATCCCATGGAACCCTCGGAGGTTGAATCCATGTCGGCTGATGATGTTGCCCGGAGTACTCGACAACTACCCCGAGACCGGCGTTCCGGATAGTTTCCTCGCTACCACCAAGAATCCAGACACCAGGTTGATTCATCTCCACGATGACATCTGCGCGCTCGCCTGCCCCCAGAAAGATCGAATCAACCAATTGGGGCGAAGGAACTGGATTACCATCGAGGGCGATCACTTGAAGTCTGTGCCCTGCCAGTGCAACGCGACGGTTTTCGATAGCGCTCGCATTCAGCAGGTGCATGAGTACACGTTGACCTTCCTTGACGCGGATTGGTTCACCACCTCCTAATGCCTTATCGTTGATTGAGTAGGTCATCGAATTGACCTCCAGGCCGTTGGGATTCGTGTTTAGGACTTCGGGTTTTTCCGGCAAGGGACCATGATGGGTGTCGTCATCGTCGTCTTCCATTGTGGTGGTAAAAAATGGCTCCCAATCGCGCAGCGAAAGAAACAGTTCCTGGTCGTAGCGCCCAGGGTCGTTGCCGGGGTCGATATAAACGAATCCAAACTGGCCGGTATAGGTGCCTTTGTGGAGGTCCGACCCTGCCATGGCATGGGTGTGATACCAGCGCGACCCTGCGGGGCGGGGATTAAGATGGTATCGTCGACGGCCATGCGGAGACACCATCGGCGTGCCCTCTTCTTCTACGCCGTCTACTTCGGGCGGTATAAGCATTCCGTGCCAGTGCACGAGTTCGGGCACATCAGTTTCGTTGATTACATCGATGGAGACAGGCTTTCCCTCTCGCATTCGCAAGATCGGGCCGGGAGAACTTCCATTGTAGCCAATCGTGCTTAGGATGCGGTTTTGATCAAGTTCGACCGTCACCGGCGCAATGCGAAGCGTGTAGTCAGCTTTCGTCGTTTCAACCTCAGGTGGGGTCCCTTGCATCCCGTGCTGCGAGGTAAGTTGCGCCTGGCCACAGAGTTGCTGCGCGCTTGTAATGTGCGCAACAGCCATGCTTCCCAGTCGTATGAAATCTCGCCGATCGATCGCCATGTGCTGCCAGTGCCCCCCGAATCTGTTGGAAAATCCTCTCATGCATGTAAAAGGCGTTCAAGAGATGGCTGCACCCGCGAAAACGATCGGTCACAAATCTTCTTGAAATCTTCGAAGTAGAAGGGATTCCGCAAATTCCACATGGCTGCAACGTGCCACCCTCTTCTTTCGTCTATCAACCAAGGGAACGTTTGGGCTCTGGTAGTCTCACCACTCAGGGAGGCTTCACGTGAAACTCCTGCAAACCATTTTGGTTACGCTGGTGGCATTGGTGTTCTGTGCGGTGTTATCTGCGTTCCAGCGAACTGCGGACTTCGGGTTCGGGAATGGTGAGGGCCCCACCAACGAAAAGGCAGAGTTTTACTGGTCGCGCTTAAGCTACAACTCCACCATGAGCAGCTACGGAGGATATGGATACTGGGGACGATACACTTGGTCACGCGACTATCCCAAAGCGGATCGCCAATTTCTCATTGCGATGCATCGGCTTACACGGATTCAGGGGCGTTCATACGAACAAGTTGTTAATTTGGATTCAGATGACATCTTCAACTACCCGTGGATCTACGCGGTGCAGGTGCAGACGTGGTCGTTTACAGATTCTGAAGCGAAGCGTTTGCGGGAATATCTGCTAAAGGGCGGATTTCTCATGGTGGACGACTTTCATGGAACCGCAGACTGGGAGAACTTTATGAGCGGTATGCGTCAGGTATTGCCTGACCGGCCCGTCGAAGACCTCGACAGCAAGGACGAGATCTTCCACGTTCTCTATGACGTCGACGAACGCATGCAGATTCCTGGCGAACAATACGTCCGCACCGGCCGCACATATGAGAAGGACGGGTACGTTCCGAAATGGCGTGCCATCCGTGACGACAAGGGACGCATCATGGTCGCTATCTGCCACAACATGCATCTCGGTGACGCGTGGGAATGGGCGGACGATCCTGACTATCCGGAACCCTTCGCCTCGATGGCCTTTCGTGTAGGACTGAATTACATCATCTATGGCATGACCCACTAGATCTATGGCTTGATTTTTTTCGGATGACGCACACGTTGATCGTGAGGAGCTATTTTTGGACTCCATGTTTCAACTTTTTCTCAAATATCCGGCGTCGGTATTCACCAAAGGCCGATTCGTTTTGCTCAGTAGTTGGCCAGGATGGTTGCTGGTTCTGTTGATTGTACTCATTGCGTCCGCGCACGGCTTCTTTATCAGGGCTCGGCTACGAGACGCAGTTCCTAAGTTGCGTACGTGGCGGAGCGGCGTGATTTGGTTTCTACAATCCCTGATCATTGCGATCATTATGGTGTTGCTATGGCGGCCGGCGATGACAATTGCTGAACTCTCGTCGCAGCAGAACATAATCGCCGTGGTCCTCGATGATTCACGCAGCATGGCGATCGCCGATAGCGGAAACGACAGTGCTACGGCACGTGAAACAGCAGCCATCAATGCAATGCAAAAGGGCGTTCTTGCTGGATTGCAGCGAAGGTTCCAAACGCGAATCTATCGTTTGGACAAGACAGTCGTCCGCTCGACCACTTTGCAGGACATCACTCCGAATGGCGCGGCTACCCACATCAGCGATGGCCTCAAGCAATTGACAACCGAGACGGCCGACCTTCCAGTTGGAGCTATCGTCCTTTTGACCGATGGCGCTGAGAATACGAGTGGGCCAGAGCGATCGGGAATAGACTCGGGCGCTCTGAACGCACTGCGCAACCGCAGGCTGCCCGTGCATACAGTCGGGTTTGGCAAAGAAGCGACCGCGCACGATATTGAGATTCGCGATGTAAACGTGGCGGCCAGTGCCTTGGTTAACTCCAGAATCAATGCAACGGTGAGCTTTACGCAACGAGGATATGAAGGCAGCAAGGCGACTCTCTTTATTCGCGATGGTGACAAGAATCTGGCGTCGCGCGAAGTAACGCTCGGAGCAAATGGCGCAATTCAGTACGAAACCTTGTTTTTTTCTGCTGGAGATGCCGGAGTTAAAACCCTTGAGTTTTCGGTAGGGCCCTTAACTGGCGAAGACAACCGGGCGAACAACACAATCTCGCATCCCTTAATCGTGACCGACGCTAAGAGACGCATTCTTTACGTCGAAGGAGAGCCGCGATGGGAGTACAAGTTCATACGACGTGCCGCAGAAAATGACCCAACTATACAAATTGTGTCCATGCTACGTACAACGGAGAATAAGATCTATCGCCAAGGAATTAGCGATCCCAAGGAACTGGAGGAAGGTTTTCCAGTGCGTCCAGAAGACCTTTTCAAATACCAGGGCATCATCGTAGGCTCGGTCGAGGCAGGATACTTTACTCCATTGCAGCAAGAACTGCTTCGCGAGTTTGTGGATCGTCGTGGCGGCGGTCTGCTTTTTTTGGGAGGACGCTATTCGCTTGCGGACGGGGGATGGGGTGGTTCGGGTGTCGCAAGCCTGATCCCCACATTTCTTCCAAATAGCAAGAATACCTTCCACCGGGAGCCAGCCACTGTTCAGTTAGCACCCGCCGGCACTGATAGTCCGATTACTCGCTTGGTCGATGATCAAACAAAGAACCAAGACCGCTGGCGGAAACTGACCTATTTGATGGATTACCAGGACGCCGGTACGCCTAAACCAGGAGCGTCGGTTCTCGCAGAGATGAATGCTGGGAGGCGAAGGCTACCATTGCTAATTACTGAAAATTACGGCCGCGGTCGCACTGCCATACTGGCAACTTCTGGCACATGGAGATGGCAAATGAGCCAGCCGCTCGGTGACCCGGTTCACGAACTGTTCTGGCAGCAACTGTTGCGCTGGCTCGTCGCCGACTCGCAAGGTCATGTCGTCGCCACAGCTTCTTCTGAGACGCTGATGGATAGCGGCGCGATTCGGATTATGGCGCACGTCAGCAACGGGGAGTACCTGCCTGCGCCCGACGCCAAAGTCACAGCCCATTTCATCGGTCCGGAAAACATCGACGCGCTTGTAGATATGTCGCCCGTACAAAATTCTCAGGGTGACTTTTTGGCCGAATGGACTGCCCCAAAAGCGGGCCCCTACCTTGCTGAGATTACCGCACACTCCGCTACAACGGGCATTAGTCAGAACAAAGAAGATCTCAGCCGCGATGTTCTTGCGTTCCAGAGAACCGATGGCCGCGCAGAGAACTTTCACACGGGTCAAAACCGGGATTTCTTGGAAGAGCTCGCCGCACAGACGGGCGGGCGCTATTGGAAACCAGATGAGTTAGTAAGGCTGCCAAGCGAAATCTCTTATTCTGAGGCTGGCATCTCAGTGAGAGATACGAAGGACCTTTGGGACATGCCCATCACTTTCGTCGCACTGCTGCTGTTGCTGTTTATCGAATGGTTTCTACGGCGTAAGTGGGGCGTGGTATGACCGTAGCTCAAACACTTTCTTCACTCTTATTCATGTTCGCAGCATTCCCCGCCTATTCAGACACCTACTACGTGACCGTCGCGGGCATTGGTGGAGAACCTGATTATGTGCAACGATTTACTGCAGATGCAAAAGATCTCGACCGATTGTTTAGAGCATCGAATAGCAACGCGCATGTCTTCACGCTGACGGGCGATCAATCAACGCGAGCTCACTTGACCGAAACTCTAAGCGTCGTCGCCAGCTCAGCTAAGACTGGCGACGACTTTGTCCTCGTATTGATAGGTCACGGGTCATTTGACGGCTCCGAATATAAGTTCAATTTACCTGGACCTGACATTAGCGCTACAGAGCTTGCCTCTCTCTGTGACCATATCCCGACTAGGCGTCAACTGATTGTGAATACAACAAGTGCTAGCGGCGGATCGATCTCCGCTCTCCAAAAGCCTGGAAGGGCTGTCATCGCCGCAACCAAGTCCGGCACGGAAAAGAACGCGACCGTATTTGCCCGCTATTGGGTAGAAGCTCTGCAAGATCCTGCTACCGATCTCGATAAGAGCGATTCCATCAGCGCACTCGAGGCATTCGAGTACGCCGATCGAAAAACCTCTTCTTTCTACGAATCTCAGAAGAGACTGGCGACAGAGCATGCCGTCTTTGAGGACACCGGCAGAAACGAGGCTGTACGCACACCTTCCAAGAATGAAGGTGTTTTGCTCGCAACCTTCACCCTACTCCGCACTGATTCGGCCCTGAAGGTAGCAACCGATCCCGCTAAGCGCGACCTATTGGCCAAGAAAGAACAACTCGAACAGAAGATTGACGTATTGAAATATCAAAAAGCCGCTATGGATCCGGCAGACTACAAACAGCAACTCACCGATGCATTGGTGCAGTTGGCCCAGGTCCAACAGGAGCTTGACCAGTGACCCTTACGCAGGTCTATCGGCACAGCGCTCACGCAGCGAGTAGCCTGCTATTGGTAGTGAGTATGTCCAACAGTTGGGCTTTGCCTGGCCAGAAATCGACGCCGGACGATTGCCTGGCCCTTCGTAAGCACGGGCATCAAGTTGAGGCGAAAGCTTGCTTCGAAAAGCTTGCGCGGAGCAACGATCCATATTTGCGCGCTGAAGGCTACTGGGGTCTTGAACAATATGAACAGGCAAATGAAGAGTTTCGGATCGCTACCGCGCAACCTGACAGCAGCGCGCTCTATCGAGTTCGATGGGGAATGTTGCTACACCAACGGTTCAACAATTCAGAAGCAGTTGACCTCTTCAAAGAAGCGTTGCAAAAGGATCCCAAAAATGCTGAGGCCTATTTTGGCCTTGCAGTAGTTAGCGCAGACGGCTTCGATAACAGAGCCGAGGAATATTCACTAAAGGCACTGGAACTGAATCCAAAACTTGTGGAAGCGCACGAACTGTTAGCTAATCTTGCTCTAGAGAACAGCGATACCAAGGATGCGATAGCTCAGGCTGATGAGGCAATCGCATTATCTTCGGATGCGATGGATGCAATGTCAATCCACGGAGCTGTTGAATTGCTGGCCGATCGCCCCCCTGACGCATGGTTCGACAGAGTCAGCAAAGTGAATCCGGCCTATGGCCAGGGTTATGCGCTGGTCGCACACCAGATGGAAATTCATTATCGCTATAGCGATGCAATTGCTTACTATCGCAAGGCAATTGAAGCAGACCCGCGGCTATGGTCGGCCCGGTCCCAGCTGGGCATTGCTTTGATGCGGGTCGGCAAAGAAGAGGAACCGCATAAACAGTTAGAGATGTGCTACAACAACGGCTATCGGGACGCCGCCACCGTAAACAGTCTACGACTACTCGATAGTTACAAGAATTTCGTCACCTACACGGACGACACAACGATTCTCCGCCTTCGCAAAAATGAGGCCGAATTGTTGCATCCCTACTTCGACCAAGAGTTGCACCGCATTATCACCACGTATGAGAAGAAGTACAAAATGAAGTTGCGTGCTCCGGTACAAGTTGAGGTGTATCCCGACCATGAGGACTTTGCAGTTCGCACGATGGGCATGCCCGGTCTAGGAGCACTTGGCGTGACCTTTGGTGAGGTAGTAGCGATGGACAGCCCCTCCGCTCGCAAGCCGGGCGACTTCAATTGGGGCAGCACACTGTGGCATGAAATGAGTCATGTGTTCATCTTGACAATGACGAACGATCGCGTGCCTCGCTGGTTTACTGAAGGTCTTGCAGTGCACGAGGAGGGCGAAGCGTCGCCCGAGTGGAGAGACCGCGTGACGCCTGAAGCGCTGGTGGCTATGCGGGATAACAAGCTTTTGCCTGTCGCGCAACTCGACCGTGGCTTCGTTTTTCCGGAGTATCCCTCGCAAGTTGTCGTCTCCTATTTTCAGGCGGGCAGCATTTGCGACTACATTAAGGAGCGCTGGGGAAACGACAAACTGCTGGACATGGCTCATGCTTACGCCCAGCATAAGACGACTCCTGAGGTTATTCAGCAGAGCCTAAATCTCACTTCGGATGAGTTCGATAAGAAGTTTACGGAGTGGATGAACAATCGGTATGGAGCGACTGTCGCAAGCTTCGACGACTGGCGCAAACACCTCAGGCATCTATCGGAACTGGCTAGTCAAAGACAGTATGATGCGGTGCTCACGGAGGGCGAGAGCGTTCGTCATCTCTACCCTGAGTATGTCGGCGATGCAAATGCTTATGGATTTCTCGCAGATGCGCACATCGCAAAGAACGACAAAAAATCCGCCGCAACTGTACTTGTTGATTACATGAAGACCGGCGGCCAGAATCCAGCCGTTCTAAAACAACTGGCCTCTCTCCAAGAGGATCTTGGTCAACCTCAAGAGGCTGCGGCTACGCTTGAACGCATTAACTATATTTACCCGGTTAACGATGAAGCCCTGCATCAAAACCTGGGCGATCTCTGGTTCGCGCAAGCTAACTACAGCGGAGCGATTCGGGAGTATCAAGCAGTGCTCTCTCTCAAGCCACTCGACAAAGCAGGGGCCCAGTTTAATCTCGCCAGGGCATACTACGCGGCTGGCCAGAAAGACAGAGCAGAAGAAACGATTCTCTTGGCCCTGGAGGCTGCACCGGGTTACCGTCCGGCACAGAAGCTTCTTCTACAGATCAAACACCCTGAAAACGAAGAACCTACTAAACCACACTGAGAAGGAAACTTGCTGAATGGCTACCTTTACTGAACTGAATCCCGAGGCAGCACAACTGCAGCAACGGATTGACCGTTTTCATAACGTGCGCGACGGTATTCTCAAGCAGGTCCGTCAAGTGATAGTCGGTCAGGACGATGTTCTCGATCAGATTCTGATAGCCCTGTTTGTTGGCGGTCACTGTCTCATTACCGGCATGCCCGGTACTGCGAAAACCTTGATGGTTCGTACGATCGCGGAGACACTTGGCCTCAGCTTTAGGCGCATTCAATTTACACCTGATCTAATGCCATCTGACATCACAGGAACGGACATCATTGAGGAAGACCTCGCGACCGGCCACCGCAAATGGACCTTTGTGCAGGGACCGATCTTTGGGAATGTCATCCTTGCTGATGAGATCAATCGCACGCCTCCCAAGACACAAGCAGCTCTTCTTGAGGCTATGCAAGAACGGTCCTGCACGGTTCGCGGTCATGTTTACAAGCTTCCCGAACCATTCTTTGTCTTGGCTACACAGAACCCAATTGAGCTTGAGGGCACCTATGCATTACCTGAGGCACAATTGGATCGCTTCCTCTTCAATACTGTACTTGACTATCTGAGCGCATCCGATGAAGTTAAAGTCGTCGACTTGACCACCGCAACTCATGTTGCCGAGATCCGCACCGTTACCTCTGCGGACGAATTGCTCGATTTCCAGCAGCTTGTTCGTATGGTGCCAATCGCAGACTCCCTCGCGCGCTACGTCGTCAGCCTTGTTAGAGCAACTCGATACAAGAGCGAGAATGCACCCGACTTCGTTAAGAAGTATGTCAATTATGGAGGCAGCATTCGTGCAGCACAGTTCATTGTGCTAGCGGCAAAGGCGCGAGCCCTTGCCTTTCATCGGTATCACGTCACATACGATGACATCACTTCTCTTGCAATCCCCGTGCTTCGACATCGTATTCTGCTTAACTTTCACGCAGAGTCGGAGCGCATCGACTCCGATGAGATTCTTCGGCAATTGATCGAACACATGCCGCCGCCCAAAGAAATCTAACGGGTAGATCCGATGATGCAACGTTTCCTTGATCCCGCGGTGTTAGCCAGCATCTCAAGCCTTGACTTGCTTGCAAAGACCGTCGTGGATGGTTTTGTCGCTGGCTTGCATCGCTCACCGGATTTCGGGTTCAGCCAGGAGTTTGCCGAATATCGCGCTTATACGCCCGGAGACGACCTTCGCCACGTCGACTGGAATCTCTTTGCGCGCACCGAACGTTGCTACCTAAAGCGCTATCGCGGGGAGACAAACAGCCAGCTCACAATCCTACTCGATGCCAGCAATTCGATGAACTATACCTCGGGTCAACCGGGGTTCGGGCCTCCGACCAAGATGGACTATTCGCGCTATCTTGCGGCATCGCTCTTCTACCTTGCGATTCATAATCAGCGCGATGCTGCCGGCTTGATCGTCTTTGACGACGAAGTGAGGGATTACATTCGCCCGTCTACACGACAGGGCCAGATGCACCGATTGCTTTCAGGATTGGAACGGGCTGAGCCGGTCGCACGCACCAATCTCGCGAAGCCGCTGGCCCACTTTCAAGAGCTTCTACATCGTCGTGGCATCGCAATCATCATTTCGGACTTTTATGAGTCTCCCGAATCGATCGTGCGAACGATCGAGCCTCTGCGTTTCCATGGCAATGAAGTTGTTCTCTTTCACGTTCTTGATCCAAAAGAAATAAGACCCGAACTTCGCGGACCAGCTATTCTCGTTGATCTTGAAACCGATGAACGTCTTGAAGTGATCCCGGAGTATGCGCGCACGGACTATCGCAGAAAAATTGATCATCACATCGAGCAGCTGCGATCACGGACACGTGCCGCTGGTATGGATTACTACTTGCTCGTGACGGATCAGCCCCTCGACTCCGCTCTTCGTGACTACCTCGCCATCCGGGGAGGTAGATAATGGGCGTCCTTTCTCCGTGGTTCCTCGTCGGCCTCGCTGGATTAGGTATCCCGATCTACATCCATCTCCTGCGGCGCCAGACAACAACGCCTCGTCCAGTCAGTTCGCTAATGTTCTTTGAGCGTGGAATACAAAGCTCGACCAGACATCGGCGCCTGCGGTACTTGATCTTGTTTGCCCTGCGCGCCGCTCTTGTTTGTTTGGTCGTACTCGCCTTTGCCGATCCATACGTTCAAAGAGCGAAAGTCGGAGCGAACGATAGACTGCTGCTCCTCGTCATCGACAATTCCTTCAGCATGAGGGCTGGGACCCACTTCGCCGATGCAAAGCAAGCTGCTCTGCATGTGCTCGCATCGAAACTGCCTTCACAACGGGCGCAGATAATTACTCTCGGTGGCCAACTTGAGGTGCTCACGCAACCTATTCAAGACATGCAGGCTTTGCGATCAGCGCTGGAAAGTATTCAGCCTGGCGATTCTCGCGGAAATTTCGGCGAACTCGGCCGAGGCATCCGCGCTTTGAACGAGACCGCTCACGCACCTATTGATCTCCATCTCTTCAGTGACATGCAAAAAGCGGACCTGCCTGCGAACTTCGCAGACGTGGTCCTTCCCGCGAACGTCTCTCTGATTCTGCACCCTGTCATCCAGACTGCGGGTCAAGCACCTATACCAAACTGGACGGTGGAGAGCGTCGAGGCCCCATCCCAACTTGCAGACCAGAAGGATCCGAAAAAGTCCTACGCTCGAGCCGTTGTCGCTGGTTATGGCACGCCTGCTGCGACGCGAACGGTTTCTCTCTTCATCAATGGCAAGATACTGGCGACTCGAAAGCTAGATGTCTCGGCGAACGGACGCGCTTCGGTCGAATTTTCCCCTCTCGATGTGCCATATGGTTTCAGCCGATGCGAAATTCGGATTGACTCGGCGGACGCTTTCGCGGCTGATGACGCAAGCATCTTTACCGTTAGGCGTTCCGACCCGGAGCGAGTCTTGCTTGTTCATCAGGCAATTGATTCGCGGTCGCCATTGTACTTCGGCGCTGCATTGGCAGCGGCAGCTGAGTCGTCTTTTGTCATGCAGTCAGTCAGCGCTGAGCAATCCACGGATATCGATCCAACAAAGTACGCTTTCGTGGTGCTCTCGGACGCGCTGGTTCTCCCGACGCTTTTCGAGAACGCCCTCGCTCAGTATGTGCGCGGTGGCGGAGGTGTCCTGATTGCTGCAGGCACCGCGGCGGGACACCACGCCCACATCCCCATCCTCGATGATAGCGTCCATCACGCTCACGACTACTCTCGCAGCATCGGCTTTGCATCCGTTGGCCAGGTTGACCTTACGCATCCCGCGATGCAACAGGGGGGCGATGAAGGTAAGGCAAGCGCGGACAACACGGGCTGGGCCGATCTGAAGTTCCATTACGTTTCTGTGGTCGATCCATCGCATGACCGAGTCATTGCGCGCCTCGCAGATGGAACGCCGCTCTTGCTTGACCGACAGATCGGTGAAGGTCATGTTCTATTCTTCGCTTCCGGACTCGAGAATCTGACCAACGATTTCCCGATTCATCCCTTGTTCGTGGCATTCATTGATCATGCCGCGCGCTATCTAGCGGGAAACGAGCAACTGAGCGGCTCTCGCCTGGTCGACTCCTACATTCCATTACGTGCTTCCAGCGCAAGATCGAGCGATCAGATGGGTAACATCGAAATCATCGATCCTGAGGGACATCGTCCGCTGTCACTCAGCGAAGCTCGGTCGATTCAGTCCTACCAGTTGAAACACTCCGGCTTCTATCAGATCCGATTTTCTAATGGGCGAGAAGCTCTCATAGGCGTGAATCCTGACCGCAGGGAGTCAGATCTCGAACCCATCCCCGACGACATTTTGCAGTTGTGGAGGGGTACTTCCGGAACACAGCCGGTCCCAGCGATACATCAAACCCCTGCAACACCGGAAAACCTGAAGCGCGCTAGTCTCTGGTGGTACGTTATGATGCTTGCACTGGCGGTTGCCGTAGCCGAATCGATCGTCGCCGGCTACCACCTGGGCACGCAACGGGAGGAAGTATGAGCAAGCGAAGCGAGCTCAACTCCTACATCGGGCGCCTGCAACAACGGCTGCGTCTTGGTGTGTCGGTGCGAGGTATCGCCATCCTTACGGCGACCGCGCTGATGACGACCGTGATTCTCGTTATCATCCTGAACCGATTCGCGTTTCCTGAGCGCAGCCTCTTCGGTGTCCGTACGGTTCTTCTATCGATTCTTGTCGCGACCGCGGCCTTCGGGATCGCTATACCGTTTTTCCGCTTGAATCGCAGCCGTTCGATCGTAAGGGCGGAGTATGCCCAGCCCGGGTTTCAGCAACGTCTTCTAACCTTCCACGAGCGTGAAGGGGTGGGAGACGATCCCTTCCTCGAGCTTCTCGCAGCCGATACCCTCGCTGTCACGCAGAACGCTTCTCCTACAACTCTCGTTCCGAACAACAAGCTATTCGCTCTTGCTGGAGCAGGCATCGCGTCTCTCGGCGTGCTGGTCTGGATGATCGCTGCCGGTCCAGGTTATTTGGGCTACGGCGCGGCGCTTCTGTGGACAGGCCCGAAGCCTCACTCGACGCCCCTATACAACCTTCAGGTCACGCCCGGTGACGTTGCAGTGCGACGCAATAGCGACCAACTGATTACTGCGCAGGTAATCGGCCTCAAGCCTGACAAAGTCCAATTGTTCGCACACTATCGTAGCGCGTCGAACAACGGTTGGGAACCGGTAAACATGGAGCAAAAGCCGGGCACGAATAGTGCCTCGACATATCACTTCCTTCTTGTTGGGCTGCCTGAGGACGTTGAGTACTACGTCGAGGCGGGGCCTCTTACCTCGCCGCACTACAAGGTCCGTGTCGTCGATCTTCCGTCAGTCAAGGGAATTCAGGTTACCTATCACTACCCAAGATGGACTGGGTTGAAGCAGATCACTGCAGAACACACAGGCGACCTGCGCGCCATCGAAGGCACAGACGCCGACATTGACATCCTCATGGACCATCCGCTGCAGGACGGCAACCTTACGCTCGACACGGGGCGGCAAATCCATCTCATCGCCGGGGAAGGCAATCACTACAAGGGCACCATCCACATGGAAAAGGATGGCGCCTATCATGTCGCCGCGACCGATCAGGGACAACAGGTGCGCTTGTCTGAGGACTACTTCATCGCTACGGACAAGGCGAATCCACCTGAGATCTCCATCGATCGGCCGGGACGTGATTATCGGGCAAGTCCCATCGAGGAGGTGACGGTTGCAGTGAAGGCATCGGATGAGTTTGGCCTAAATAGTGTCATGTTGCACTACTCCGTCAACGGAGGTCCGGACAAAACCGTTGATCTGCTGAAGCAACCGGGCGCCAAGAATGCAAACGGCTCGATGACTCTATATCTAGAAGACTACAAGCTCGTTCCAGGAGACCTCGTCAGCCTCTACGCCACCGCGAAAGACGGACACTCTGAGGGCCGCACCGACATAACTTTCATCCAGGCAGACCCCTTCGAGCGCGAATTTTCGCAGTCGCAGCAGAGTGGTGGTCTAGCGGGTGGAGGGGGACAACGGCAGGGTGACCAGACCGATATCTCGCGACGCGAGAAGGAGCTAATTGCGGCGACATGGAAACAGCAAAACGATAAAGCTGCGACGGCAAAGGACGCCACTGAAGCCGGTAATTTCCTCTCGGACGTGCAATCCAAGCTTCGTGATCAAGTACTGGCTCTTTCGGCGCGGATGCAGAGCAGAGACCTTTCGGATGCTAACGAGGAGTTCAACAGCTTCGAAAAAGACATGCAGGCGGCAGCCGCTGCGATGGCCCCATCCACGGATAAGCTGAAGCAGATGCAGTGGCAGCAAGCAATTCCTTTGGAACAGAAGGCACTCCAATACCTTCTGCGCGCGGAGGCCACCTTCCGACAAATCCAGGTGGCATTTGGTCAGCGTGGTGGTGGTGGTGGTGGTGGTGG
>Ga0126373_10002110_pt1 | contig 14537 bp, 15 predicted proteins | sample PanSoiMetPlot_11_FD_92545 | JGI IMG/M metagenome (GOLD analysis project Ga0126373, IMG submission 92545) | Tropical forest soil microbial communities from Panama - MetaG Plot_11 | ecosystem: Environmental > Terrestrial > Soil > Tropical forest > Bulk soil | place: Panama | collected 2016-02-17 | reverse complement strand
GAAAACTCTGCATGCTTCGGCCTGCTAACTACCTCTCTGCCGCAGTGCCAAACAGATGCTTCCTCGCGGCCGCTTCAACCACTGCCTCGTCGATACTCTTTCCACCTAGCCAGTTCCCCTCGCGTGCTGTGTTGTGACTTCTGCTCTGCAGCACAGCCTCGGCACATCTCAAACTCACCCCTTCCCTCAATTGAATTTGCATAGGGCCCGCGTCCACCGCACCCACGGGCGGCCATCCGGTAAAGCCCTAGCGTTAACCAGGGGTTGTCCCCCAAAAAAAATAATCGGAAATGCCTCCGCCACTCCAGTTCATGCCCCCAAGATTCCCAGGAAACGCGACGATGCCAGTCACGCTTGGTGGAGTGAAGATTCCGTTTGATTGCAAGCGCGCGAGGCGCTCGCGGCACGCGTTCCGTTCGTCATCGTTGATACCCCAAGCATCGTTCGCGGACAGTTGCTGACGAACAAGAGGCGGCGGAGCCGCCGGGAACGGCTGCGTCGGAGACGTCTTTTCATCATCCGCGTGGCTTTGAGGAACGGTCCTTTCTTCCGCCTTGAACACAGGAACACCGGTTTCCCTGTGAAGCCCAAATAGATTGCCGGTATTATTGCCTTGAATCACCACCGGTACATCTGCTCCCCCGCGTTGCAGAGCTGCCAGCACTGGTTGCGAGGCCGAGTCATAATCCCAAAGATCGTGGTGCACCAACTGAAATCCCCACACGAAACTCCCGTCTTTGGCGCGCAGCGCGACCACCGAATTGGCCCACTTGTCATCGCCCGGCCGTTTCGCGCCGTGGTAGTCTGGGCTAGGCGCACCAGTCGGGACAAAAACGAGATCCCGCACCGCATCCACCGAGATCACAGACCAAGCATTGCTCGCCCCAGTCGGGGACAAACTTGCCGGTTTTGGGTCCCATTCCCAACGCACCTTGCCGGTTCGTGCGTCGAAGGCGCGTACCACTCCGCTGGGACTATCCACACGATCGTTATCCGCAATGGAGGAGCCGACGACGACAAGGTCATCGACAATGGCGGGAGGCGATGTTTCCTCATATTCCCCGATACGAGTGATGTTGCCAATTCCTATCTTCAAATCGATTTCACCGGCATTGCCAAAGTCCGTGCATGGCTTTCCCGAAGCTGCATCCAGGCTGATCAACCGCGCGTCAATGGTAGCGAGAAGGATTCTTCGGTGGCATGCGGCACTTGCTTTGCGGTTGGTGTCAAGCCACGTGGATACGCCCCGATTCATCAGTCCTTCGGAATACTTTGCCGCCAGGTTGATCTTCGGATCGAAGATCCAGCGCTCTTTGCCGTTCGTCGGATCGAGAGCGATCACGCGATTGAAAGCCGTGGTCACATACAGCGTGCCATCCACAAATATTGGTGTGGATTCGAATTCGCTCTTGCGTGGATACTTGCTTCCGTCGGAAACGTCGCCCGTGTGATAGGCCCATGCGATCCCGAGCTTGGCCACGTTGCCGCGGTTGATATCGTCGATTGGTGAATAACGCATCCCACCGGGATCATTTCCGTAAGTCGGCCAATCCACGCGCGCGGAACTCTGAGCGAGCACGCTTACTCTGCCGAGCGCCCAGAACGCGATTGCGATCAATCCAAATCTGAAGCCTGAATGTCTGGTTCGGATCATCTTGACCTCAATAATCGTTGAATGTTCCTGCACTGGTTGTCGTGTTGATTGTGTCGAAAAACTACTCTTTGTTGCGTGAGCCATCCCCAAAAGGTGCTCGGGAAGGTTTTTGTGTCTGTAATCATGCGTAGCGCGAAATCTCGATCAGGTTGCCGTCCGGGTTCCGCAAATAGATCGATAACATCACCCCACGAGCTCCAGTGTGCAATACTGGCCCTTAATAACATCAACACATTCCTGACTGCTAGTCGAGCGCTGCACCCGCGCTTGCGTTCACCACGGTCCCGGTCATCATGCGCGCGCGATCGGATGCGATCAGCACGGCGGCATTCGCCGTGTCCTGGACCGTCGCCGGAACCTTCAAAAAGTTCTGCTGGGCGACTTGTGACATCGCTTGGTCCCTTGCGATGTTCAACCTGCTTGCGAGGAAGGTCACGGTGTCTTGTATGGAGCGGCTGTCGATATTGGCCACGGTTCGAAGGCAGACAACCCTGACGCCCAACGGGCTGACTTCGAAAGCGAGATTGAAGGTCAGATTCTCGAGCGCGGCGAATGCCGCGCCGATCGCCGTGGCTCCTGGCACATGCGGACGAGCCGGGCTGCCCGTAACGAAAATGATCACGCCGGATTTCTGCTTGATCATGTGGCGCGCTGCGGCACGGGCCGTGATAAAGCGGGATTTTACAATCTTCTCCACAGGCGTCATGAACTCTTCAACTGGCAACTCCACTGCAACCTTTCCGTTTCCGTACTCATTAGCTAGGGGGCCGGTCAGGTCGATTAAGATGTCGATCCTGCCAGCTTGTTTCGCGACATCATCGAGATATCGGTTTACGCCGTTGTCGTCGAGGGCATCAACCACGGTCGTCAGCGCTTTTCCGCCGACCGATCTGATTTGCTCGGCAACCGTCTCTAAGCTAGCCTTCGTTCGGCCGGCCAAGTAGACCTCCGCGCCTTCTGTCGCGAACTTTTTGGCGACTGCGGTGCCGATTGAGCCGCCGGCGCCGAAGATGACTGCATGCTTTCCTTTCAGGATTGGGTCGTTGCTCATGGGATCATCCTTCCTTATATGTTTCGTAGTTCTGTCACTACAACGCTTGAACCCAGACCCAGCGGACAAATTTTTGCAAACGGGAACCTATAGATTTCACGCGCGCGAGTTCAGCATCGTATCTAGGGGCTGCCTTGGGTTGCTCTCTCTCTATCAATCCACTCGCGAATGTAAGGCGGACATTGGCTGAGTTGGACACCCTTTGCTTCGCAATCCGCCAAAAAAAGCACCACGTCCCGATCGACGAGTTTCACTTCGGCCAGGTCCAACAGGACTCTGTTGCTGTTGCCCTCTATTTGTTCTTTCAATTGGTCAACGTCGTCAGAACGCACCCGGCCACTCAGGCGTAGAATCACAAGCTGGCCGTCTGAGACTTTCTGAATTCTCAGGACCATCTGTCGGACTCCTGACTGAGGTAAATGCTAGGTCTAGCAATGGAGATGCCATTTCCAAGTCATTGAATGCGAGCGGCTTGTTTTGCAGAGGAATAACGAATTTCGCCAATTGTCGAATCTCGACAGGCCAAAGATAAAACTGATGCGCTGCGGCGAGGAGTATCAGGCCGACTTGAACCGGTACTTCGGAATGCCCAGCTTCCTGATTTTTGATTCGAGGGTCGATCGCGGAATCCCAAGCTTCGCTGCCGCCCCAGAGGGGCCCCCAATTCGGCCACGGCTTTCTGCCAGTGCGGCTTCAATCAGCTTCCTCTCCTGTTCTGGTCCTAGGCGAGCTAATCGGCCACCCCCGTCAGTCCTTGGGATTGATTCCCATTGAAGCCATGATTCGTCAACGGAAAGAGTCTCACCATCGCAGAGGATCACGGCTCGCTCGATTATGTTCTGCAGTTCGCGGATGTTTCCGGGCCAGTCGTAGGCTTGGAACAATTCCAAAGTTCTTTTCTGGACCTTCTTGATCTTTTTGCCTGCTTTGCTTGCGTAACGCTCGGTAAGGTATTCCACGAGCAGGGGCAAATCGTCCTTTCGGTCGCGCAAGGGCGGTATGAGGATAGGAAAAACATTCAGCCGGTAAAACAGGTCACTACGGAAAGCGCCTGAACTTACAGCTGCCTTCAAGTCCCTATTGGTGGCGGCGATAATCCGGACGTCAACGGTGATGGATTGTGTTCCGCCTACCCGTTCCAGTCGTCGTTCTTGCAGTACTCGAAGTAAGGCGACCTGTGTCTCTGAAGGTAGATCGCCGACTTCGTCGAGAAAGAGCGTACCCCCACCCGCCAGCTCAAAACGGCCGAGGTGCCGCTGCGTTGCTCCAGTGAACGCTCCCTTCTCGTGACCGAACAGTTCCGATGCTATTAGTCCTGCTGGTATGGCCGCGCAATTCACACTCACAAAAGTCTTGGACGCCCTTTGCGATCTTTTGTGAATTGCGCGAGCGACTAACTCCTTTCCAGTGCCCGTCTCCCCAATCAGGAGGACCGTAGAATCTGTAGGGGCGACCTTTGCGACTTGGACCAACACTCGCCTCAACGCGTCGGAAGCGCCGACGATTTCTTCAAACATGGAAGCTTTATCGATTTCTTCCTTCAGGACTAGGTTCTCTCGATAAAGGTCATCCTTTAGTCTTTTGATTTCCTGGAAAGCTGCTTCGAGAGTGGTTTTTGCTTGGTGTTGCTCGGTTACATCCATGAGTGAGCCAACAAGCTCGATGACTTCCCCCGACGCATTGAGAACTGGCCGGCTCACGCAATGGGCGTGCCGAATTGAGCCATCAGAGTGGACCAACCGGAAATCAAACTCTAATTCAGCCTTTTCGTTTGCCACGCGTTCTTTGTTTTGGTCAAAAGCGCGCAGGTCCTCCGGATGAATGCGGCTTCGAGCTTCCTGCCAACTCACCGCACCACCACTGGGATCGAAGCCGAAGGCACGGTACGTTTCTGGCGACCAAAAGTTAATTTCTTTTCGGTTGTAATCCCAGGCCCAACTGCCGGTATGGCTGAGTCTCTGCGCTTCAGCTAAATACGTTTCACTGCGCCGCAACGCCTCCTCAGCCTGTATGCGCTCGCTAATGTCGCGATAGATAACGTACTCGGCGATCTTCCCCCCGTCCGGAACGGTGACGGGAACACCCAGCAGCGAAACATGGATACGTTTCCCGTCTTTCCGGCGGCGGATGGTTTCCGCATTCACCGGCTTTCCATGGATTCTCCACTGTGTGTACCCTTCCGCGTCGCTACGGAGTTCTTCCGGGACAACCAGATCATCAATGAAACGGCCAATCGCTTCCTCGGACGTGTAGCCGAAGATCCTTGTAAACTCGGGGTTAATCCGCAGGATGCGGTCTTCTACGTCGAGAAGAACGACGCCCTCCGGCGATAATTCAAACAACTCATCGAGCTGCGCCTTTTGGATCGCCAACTGCTCAGCGTTGCGGCGCAGCGCGTTTTCCGCCTGTTTCCGATCTTCAATGTCGGTCCCAGTGGCGTACCACCGGACTACGTGACCGTTCTCGTCTCGCAACGGGTTGTATAGGAGCAACAACCAGCGATACTGACCGTTCTTTGCGCGCAAGCGCACTTCGCTTTGGAATGGGAGGCCGTCTGAAATTCCACGCTTCCGTGTTTCTAGAAATCTCGCCAGGTCGTCGGGATGGACTCTCTTACCAACGGTATTCTCCCTCCACTCTTCCAGGGTACCGCCGTGGTAATCCAGCAAGACCTTGTTGGCATAGAGGCGACGGCCATCCGCTGCAAGCACGCTCAAGTGCTGAGGAACGGCATCCACCAACTGCTGGATCTCCCGCTCCGCTTGCTTACGATCTTCGATATCGGTGGCAGTGGCATACCAGCGAACAATCTGACCCTGCTCATTCCGATATGGGTTGTACAGTAACAAAAACCAACGGTACTGACCGTCCTTCCGGAGGAGTCGCGCCTCAAGTTCGAACGGGTTGCCGCTTGAGATCCCACGTTGCCTGTGCTCTAAGAAGCCCGCCAGATCTTCTGGGTGACAGTGCGTAAAGGAATTGTCGTGCACATAGTCCTGCGGACCCCAGCCGAAGAAGTCTAGGCCAACTTTATTGATGTAGAGACGCCGTCCGTCTCCCGAAAGCACGCTCACGAAATGAGGAACGGCGTCGACCAGCTGCTGAATCTCCCGCTCCACGTGCTTCCTCTCCTCGATATCAGTTCCCGTAGCGTACCAACGGACGATTTGCCCCTGCTCGTCTCGAAGAGGGTTGAAACGTATTAGAAACCAGCGATACGCTCCATCCTTTCTGCGCAGACGCGCTTCCGCTTCCCACGGTTCTCCCTTGGAGATGCCGGAATTGCGCAGGCGGCTATAGTTCTCGATGTCGTCTAAATGAAAGCAGTTGGTGATGGGTTCGACCAGGAACTGCTGGGGACTCAGGCCATAATATTCGCAGGCGGCTTGATTGCCGTAGAGCCGCTTCCCGTCTCGGCTAAGAACAACGATGTGTTGAGGAACGGCATCCACGAGCTGTTGAAGTTCGCGCTGCGCTTGCGTGTTTTCTTCAATGATGCTCATGGCGGTGGAATTCGGGTTTCCGCACATATTAGCGCGGGTTGACTCGCCGCCATAGACGAGAATGACGGCTCAACCTAGGGCGCGCTCCCTTCCGATTTAGTAACGGAAGGTGAGCGTCGCGTAGAAATAGCCGACGTCTTTTCCGGGCGGCGTTTGCTTTAGGAAATCGCCGGTGAAGAAATAGAAGTATCCGGCGGTACTCGAGAAGTGAGAAGAAAAAGTGCGGTCCAGCGTAAGACCGGGCTGATATCCCACGAATTTCGCGGAGCTCAGATTCCCCGGACGAATCATGATTCCGGCGAAGTTGTAGACACCGTCGTGAATCGAGCTGCGCCAGTAAAACGGCATTTCGGGAGAAATGGCGGTCTTGGAATTGAGCGTCAAGCGGATCACCGGGCCAACATCGGTCAGGTTGGAAGGGCCAAGCAGCGCCGAAAGACTGGAATACGTCGGGTTCGGAAAGAGCGGGTTAAACGTCTTGAGATTGCTGCTGGTGGGGCCAGAGTCGCCCGTTGCGTAATCGAAACGCACGCCGAGGCGCGGCCGAAATATCAGGCGATGCAGCGTCAAGCCGTCATTGGTAGAAATCGCTCCCGCATAAATGTTCCCGGCTGCGAAGGTACCGGTCTGAAAGATGAAATCCGTGTCGTAGTCCAAAAGAGTTCTCTTGCCCCAAAGGCGGGTCCCGAGCGTGTGGCGGATTTCCTGGCCCACCTTCCCGTTGAAGGAATCGATTTTGCGATTTAGAGCGATGTAGTATCCCGCCCAGTCGCCGTGCTCGCTCGCACGAGTGAACCCGGCGCCCCACTCCGTTTGCAGATGATTAGGAATGGCGTAGGTGTCTGGGCGAAGAAGAACGGGATGCGTCAAGGTGGAATTCCATGTCCACCGGCCGTGCTTGAAAGTGAAACGAAAACCATCGAACGCGCGACGGATGTTCAAGCCTTCGCTTTCGCCAATGATGTGTCCCGAGCCGAATTCAATTTCCTGGCGGCCGACGCGCAAGCGCACGTTTTGTGAGCTGTCGGTGAGGTCCAAAAAGGCCTGGTGAAGGTCGTAAGCGTTTTTGTCGGTCAGGCGAGGCCCGCCGTTGCGCCCTTCTTCGAGGCCGCTCTGGAATTGTGTGAAGAGGCGAAGGTGATTGCCGAAGTGCCAGTCGGAGTGGAGAAGATAGCGCTGCAGAATATATCCCGAACTGGTCTCGAGGTCCGTGCCGAAACCGGAGTTTTCGTAATTTTCGTAACGGTAGCGGATTTCACCGCCAAGGGAGACGTACCAGTTTTCGCGCCCTAACGAGATGTATTTCACGTCGTCGAGAACTTCCTTTTTGCAATCAGGGTTGGCAAGGAGGCTCCAGTCCTCGTTGTAACGAAGCGTTTGAAGCGCCGGACGCTCCTTCGGACATTGCGCGGAAGCGATTTTGGCAGCGGGAAGAGCGTACAGGATAAGTAAAACGATTCGATGTGAATGCAAGCTGTCTCCTCACGCGTGAAATGCGTCGATTAACGGTGAGGGCAGTTTTTCTGCGCCCGCAAGCGGTGCAAATTTCGTCGCGTATGCTTCTCTCGAAGCCTTGAGCTGAAATCCATGCCTGCTAAAGGGTAGCGACCGACAACGCTGGCCGGTCGCTGCAAACAGCGCATTCGCGACCGCGGGAACAACCGTCACGGGTCCGACTTCTCCTGTGCCCCCCAATGGGCGCGCCCCGCTATCAACGAAATACACTTCGACATGCGGCATCTCCGAAAGCCGAAGGACCTGGTAGTCGTGAAAGTTGGATTGCACGGTTTTCCCGTCGGCGAACGTGATTTCGGACTTGAACGCGGCGGAAAGGCCCCAGGCGACACCGCCTTCGATATTGTTGGCGGCGATATTGGGATTCAGCACGGTGCCGCAATCGACCGCGCTTAGCACACGGTGAACGGTGACCACAGTTCCGCTGACGGAGAGTTCCACCACTTGACAAATGAGCGTGGCGAATGCTTCGGTGAACGCCATGCCCCGGAACATTCCCGGCTTCCGCGGCTGTTTCCAGCCCGACTTTTCTGCGGCCATATCCAGGACGGCAAGTGCCCGAGGGTCATCGCGTAACAGATTTCGTCGGAATTCGTAGGGGTCCTTGCCGGAATAGTGAGCCAGTTCGTCGGCGAAACTTTCCGTAGCGAAGATGTTCGGGCCGTAGCCGGTGGTTCGCAGCACGGATGTGGAAGCTGGCACTCCAGCCCTGAGCAGATGAAAATCGACGCGGACGTTGGGAATTCTGTACCTCGTACCCTCCAAGCCTTCCAGACAACTTGGGTCATAGTTGTCCGGAAGCGGCGCTGGCGAGACGAATTGAAGGATGGACGGCGAAACGAGTTGATGCGAGACGGCGGCGATTTTGCCGTCGGAATCAAGCCCGACCGTGATGCGGTTGCGCACCGCCGGACGATAGACGTCGTGCTGCATATCCTCCTCGCGCGACCACACCACTTTCACCGGCTTGCCAGCGGCTTTCGAAGCTGCCACGGCCTGCAAAACGAAGTCGGCAATGAGCCTCCGGCCGAATCCGCCACCGAGAAAAGTACGGTTGACCCTTACCTTTTCTTTAGGAATGCTCAGAAACTGCGCCACCATCAACTGCGCGAGTTCCTGGCCCTGCGTGGGAGCCCACACCTCACAACCTCCCGCAGTCACGCTTGCGGTCGCATTCATCGGCTCCATGGGTGCGTGAGCCAAAAACTGCGACTCGAATTCACCAGAATAGAGATTGGCGTAGCTGGCGATGGCACGTTCAGGCGATTTCTCTGGCTTGTCGGGTGCGGCCTCAAGGCGAACATTCGGGTAGGAGTGTTGGATCATATCCGGGTTGCCCACTTCGCGCACTAAGAGCCAGTCTTGCCCGGCCATCGACTGGCGGTATTGCTCCATGATGGTGTCCGTGCTGAAGCGGGCGCCGTCGCCATCGTCCCAAGTGACCCTCAGCGCATTCAACGCGGTCCTCGCCTGCCAGTAAGTCGTTCCCACCACCACGACTCCACCAGGCACTGCTACGACGTCAACGAAACCGGGCAGTCCCTCGACGGAGGAACGGTCGATGGATGCCAACTTTCCTCCGAGAACCGGACAGTTGCGAACGGCGGCGTAAAGCATTCCGGGAACTTTGAAGTCCAGTCCGAAAACGGCGGAGCCATCGACCTTTCCGGGGTTATCAACTCGAGGAAGCGGTTTGCCCAGGAGCTTCCACTCGCTCTGAGGCTTGAAGGGCGGGTTCGCCGGAATCGCCTTGCTCTTCGCAGCTTCGGCCAACGCGCCGAACGTGAGCTTGCGCCCCGATTTGCGATGAATGACCGTCCCCTTTTCCGCATAACAGGACGAGGGATCCACATGCCATTTGTCAGCGGCCGCGGCAATCAGCATTTCGCGCGCGCTCGCGCCGACCTGGCGCATCAACTCGAAAAACGACATCGTGCTTTCACTATTCCCGGTGAACTGAAAATTAATGCGCGGATTTCGATACGCCGCATTGACGCCGGAGGTTTCGAGTTGCACGTGATCCCAATCGGCGCCAAGCTCTTCCGCCAAGACTGCAGGCAGAGTGGACATAATTCCCTGGCCCATTTCGGCTTGCGAGACGACAATCGTCACTTTGTTGTCGGGCGCAATCCTCACCCAGGCATCCACGGGAAGCTTTTTCGTTTCGTCGAGAGGCTGCGCTTTGGCGTCGAGAATTGCGATTTTGCCGTTGATTAGGCAACCGATAATGAATGCGCCCGAGGCTTGTATCGTCGTACCCAGGAACTCTCTGCGCGTAACTCCGCCGGCCGCTTCCCTGTCGGCTGGGTACTTCTGCAGGCTCTCTCCGGACTCAACTTGATTCGTCTGATTATTCATCTGTCCTCCGTGCAGAAGCTATTCCTTTGGGCAAGCCGCGCCGGCCTCGATCCATTCCTTAAAGCGCGAAACGAACTCGTCGTGCGACAACGGCGGCACGCTGCGTCCCGGACCTGGGTTCCAGGCCCAATTCACGAAGGGGTCGTCGCTCACGTGTTCGATCAGTTGGGCTGAAGTCATGCCGCCGTTGGTGGCGGGATCTTTCAGCGCGCGGCAAATGCCAGCAACGCTCAATCCTTTCCATACCAAAGGCATAGAGGGCGGCGGCAGACGCCAGTCCGGCCTTCCTGGCGGAGCGTGCAACTGCGAGGAGTTTGTCGCCTGGTGGCAGTTGGTGCATCGCATGGCAGGCGTGCCTCGCCCATCCGGTCCACGTTTAACGTTCATGTTGTGCGGCGTTTGAGCATCCCCTTGCAACGGAGAATCCCCGGGGATGTGACAGTTCAAACAGCGGGGACTCAGCAGGACGGAAGCGACTGCGGAAAAGGCGCGGATCGATTCTTCATCCTTCTGCGTCTGCGCGGAGGCGCGGTACTTGGCAGTTGTCATTGCGAACAAACAAAATCCTGCGCAGGATGCAAAGAATAAGACGGCCACTCGACGAACAGAAATTGCCTGTCTCATGATTATTTCGTTCCTTTCCGCGCCAATTCCGCGGCGCGGTGAACGGCCCTGCGAATGCGATGGTAGGTTCCGCAACGGCAGATATTCCCGGACAAAGCGTCGTCAATCTCGCTGTCGCTGGGATCGGGCTTGGAAGCGAGCAGCACCGTCGCGGCCATGATCTGCCCGGATTGGCAATAGCCGCACTGCGGCACCTGCTCCATCAACCACGCTTGCTGGACAGGATGACTGCGGTCTTTGGAAAGCCCTTCAATCGTCGTGACGCCTTTTCCTGCCGCGCGGGAAACGAGAACCTGGCACGAGCGGACCGCATTCCCCTCAAGAACTACGGTGCAAGCGCCGCATTGGCCGATTCCGCATCCGTATTTCGTGCCGGTCAGATTGAGGTGGTCGCGAAGGGCCCACAACAAGGGCGTTGTGGGATCGATCTCTAGTTCCACTGCTTTCCCGTTCACTGTCAGATGCGTTTTGTCCATAGACTTTCGCTCCAAAGAAGCGTTGGCCTTTCGATTACTGTGCGGCGACGATCAGGATTCCTCTGTAACCGCTCGAGGTTGCCGGATGATCGTTTCAAACTCCTAAGGTTGCGAAGAGGTTGATACCGCGATAGATTTCTCACCTGCCCCAATAACCGTGTAGTGGCGCATTTCTTCTATGTCTTTCACATAAGGCTGGACTAGCGCAAAAAATGTCCTGAATTCGGGACTATTGCGAAAGCCATTGAGGTGCGCTTCTTCGGAGTCCCATTCGATGCGCAACGTGTAGTAGTTCGGATCTTCTGTGCAGTTAGAAAGCTCGTATCGTTGGCAGTGGCTGGACAAGCGCAACGACTCTCCTGCTTTCTCGTAAACTCTCTCAAAAAGTAGGCGACGTTTCTCGTCGATCTTGTAGCGCGTGTATTCGACTATCACGCCAGCCCCCAGTCCCGCGGAGAATCGTGCTCGTTCGCCAGGTGCGTTCCTTGCCCCTCAGCGCCACTCTGCCCACGAAATCCAATTCGGCGTTTGATCCCAACCAGCAATCCAAAGGCCAACGCTAACTCCAAGAATTCATAGAGGTTGTTCTTGTTCCGAGTGGCGCGTTTCGACAAATGGCGAATTTCACCACTTCAAGCGGGGTGCTTCGGGTCGTGTGCCGAATGCGAAGGTTCTGGGTGCCGCACGAATAGCGAAACGCCCCTCCCAAAACGTTTGAGATACAGAAAAGCGGCCAGACTTGTTAGTCCAGTCTTTTGTGGCTGCCATAATTGACTCCCTTGATTCGGAATACCGATCGCTTGGTCCCTGTGAGCTATTCATTCAGCACTTCAGTTCAAAGCGCCTGTATTCGCACGGCTCCTTGGTCTTGCCTCTAGACGTTTTACTCGCGTGCGGCACGACATCATCCCCGTGCGGTTTCCTGAACGCTCACCTAAGGTCGTGCTCCGGTATCGGTCCTAATGGTCGTGAGAAGGTTTGCCCGACGCCCCAGGGGCTTCGGTCTGCGACTTGACCGGAACGATAATGAAGCCGAACTGAGAACCATCGCCCGCAACGAAGGCCGGGCCTTTGGGGTTTCCATCTTGTCCCAGATCTTTGCTGTCGACGCCAAGGTCCGCATTGGTCAGGTGAGTTCCGTAGAACATCACGTGCGGCGGAAAGACTTCACCCTTGCCATTACTATTAAAGTTTTGGTCCGACAGCATGTAGATGATCCCCGGTCGTGTGGGCGTCGAAAAAGTGCCTTTTACGACGGCGTCAGACAGAAAGGCCTGAATCTCCTGCTGAGTCTTGCCCTGAACGCGCAGTTCGGCCACCTTCAGGAAGCGCGGCAGAAACGTCCTTGCTGCCTCCGTATCCAAGCACTGCGGCTCCTGACTGGTTGGCCTCGCATGCTGGACTATCGCTGTGAACCCGTTTTCACTTTCTCTAACCTTGATGTAGCCTGTCTTTTCAAGCACATAAACCGCCGCCTTGTTCGCCACGGACGGCGGGCAGGCGCTCAGAGCCAAGGCGATCTCTTTTTCTCGGTCCATAAGCTGCGACTGTTGAGTCCCACCGCTTTGCGTCGATTGGGCAAGAGTGGACGAGGTCATGAACATCGCGACGAACAGCCCCATCATGCACACGCGAATTGCTCGATTCAGTTCCACAGCACTGTTTGGAGTTCCTGTGTCGATAGGCCTTGTGGTTCGCTTGATCATTGAGTTCCTCCTTGTTTGCTGTCCTTCCGTCTTCTAGACGTTCGAGTCCGACAACTGCGGACGATCAAAACCACGAAACTGCTTTCTTTTCACCTGCGGGCCTGCGTTCCTCTGCGTTGCGAAGTTAGCGGGACTGTCTCACAAAGTTCCTCGATGGATTCGCGCGCCGGTTCAAAAGCACTTCGTCTGAGCCGGCACCATCGGTATCGTCCATCTCGGCTCTTAGTGAGCAGCGCTGCATCAACCAGAACGCGAACGTGCTTCAAAACCGCCGGCTGCCTCAAGTCGAGTTGGTCAACGAAGTGCGTCACCGCACACTTCTGCCGAGCAGCCAATCGTAAGATCTCCCGCCGCGGTGCACCCGCTAGCGCACGGAACAAACGGTCGAGAGCCTTCGCACGCACGCTCGCCACGCAGAGGTTCCTCCGGCCTCCCGAGTGACAGAAGGAATTTTGGCAAGGCGTGAGAGCTAAGTATTGTAAAAATCCGAAGTGCTATCGGAGGGAGAGGAGGCGTCCAAATTCATTGGAAATTTCCAAGCTGAATCTTCGTGGCGAGTATCCGGTCATTTTCTTGAACTCTTTCGTGAAATGGGACTGATCGTAATAGTATTCGAAAAGATCTTCCTTGACCAGCTCGAAGGATTGGCCCTCCGCCCATTTTCTATAGAATTTCTGAAAGCGAAAAATTCCGCCCAACACCTTCGGAGAGAAACCTACGTACTGTTTGAATAAGGCCTCAAGGTAACGCTGCGTATAGCCGGTCTTACGTTCCAACTCTCTAATCGAAAATCGGCCCTCGGCTAGTTCCAGACTTCTGACACAAAAATGAATGAGGCGATCGTCACGCCGGTTTTTCTGCAACAGCCTGACTAACTCGCCTTGGATGAAATCCAGTTTTTGGGTCACTCTTTCCAGGTTACGAAGCCTCTCCCAAACATGCCTGCCCCAGTGGCCGAAAACGACCTCTGATTCAAAGAGGTGATTGGCCGTTTCTTTCATCGGTATGCCAAAAACAGGAAACCCACCCTGAGGCGAAAATTCGATTCCAATAAAACCTGTTCTCCGGGGGGCGGAGCGGATCAGTGCGGGAATATCTCTATTTCCGACAAAATATAAGCCCGGCTTGCATACCTGGGCTCGACCCTCTACTACGGACTCCAGCGAGTTCTCATGAAGAATGAGCAGCTTCGGGCAGCCGTTTGGCGCCGCCAGATTCGTATCCGTTTGTGGCATTCCACCAGCGCTTTCGAACACCCATAGCGATTTAATGTAGGGCTGCAATTCTTGCCGTGGTTTGACGAATGTAAGCTTCATCTTCTGGTCTAACTGCTCGACGTTTGAAGACCGTCGCAGCGGACATTTTTCATCCGGGAATGTCGCCGATCCTATGGTCGGTAGATGCCTCCGATGTTGAAGGCGGTATAGCTCGCAAAAGCTCATCGTTTGAAAGGCCGGAGCAGACTTAACGCCGGCTACCCGATTTTCAAGCCGTTGCATTTATTAACCCAGAGACCGTCGACCCAACTCTTATTCATTACCTTACGTGGCGACAGACAAGAAAGGCCGCGTTGGCGCGGCCTTTTGAGGATTGGCGTGGGTTTGTTTATGCACCTGAAACCATTGCCCCTGTTTTGCTCATGGAGTCGGT
>Ga0126373_10002109_pt1 | contig 14541 bp, 9 predicted proteins | sample PanSoiMetPlot_11_FD_92545 | JGI IMG/M metagenome (GOLD analysis project Ga0126373, IMG submission 92545) | Tropical forest soil microbial communities from Panama - MetaG Plot_11 | ecosystem: Environmental > Terrestrial > Soil > Tropical forest > Bulk soil | place: Panama | collected 2016-02-17 | reverse complement strand
CGCTGCTGCGGAACAAGGCGCGCAACAAGCGGTGCTGGCAATGAGCCATCGCGGCCGCCTCAACGTGATGGTTCACGTCGTCGGCCGGGACGCTGCGGAAGTGTTCGCGAGGTTCGAGGACGTCGACCCACGCAGCGTGCTAGGCGGCGGCGACGTGAAATACCACATGGGCGCGACGGGAGATTTCCACGCGACGAATGGCCACACGCTTAGAATCCATCTCGTCTCTAATCCAAGCCACCTCGAAGCGGTGGATCCTGTCGCTATGGGCCGGGCTCGAGCGAAGCAGACGCGCCTCGGCAAACAGGGGCGGCAGCAAGTGATTCCCATTCTCATGCACGGCGATGCGGCGTTCGCGGGACAGGGGATTTGGGCCGAATCGCTGAACATGGCCGGCCTTGAAGGATTCACCGTCGGCGGGACGATCAGCATCATCATCAATAATTTGATTGGGTTCACTACAGTTCCTCATGAGGCGCATTCATCGCCGTTCTCGTCGGATTTGGCGAAGCGCCTGCCGATTCCGATCTTCCACGTCAACTCGGAAGATCCGGAAGCTGTTGTGCGAGTGGGCCGAATCGCTCTGGAATACCGCTACAGGTTTCGCACGCCTGTGGTGATCGATCTGATCGGATACCGCAAGCACGGCCACAGCGAAGTCGACGACCCGACGATCACCCAGCCGCTGCGCTACCGGAAAATCGAAGCGCATCCGCCGATCTGGAAAACCTATGCGGAAAAGGTCGGCATAGATCCTGAGCCAATCGTTAGCCGCGTTCATGAAGAACTCGACGCCGCGCAAAAGGAAGCGCTCGAACTCGAGAAGAACCCGCCCATGCGCAAGCTTCCCGACTATTGGAACGCTTTTCGCGGCGGACGCTATAACGCGTCGATCGAGGTGGACACGGGCGTGGCAGCTCAGAATCTGACTGCGATTGGCGAGGCCCTTGCCGCGTATCCCAGTGGGTTTCACGTACATCCGAAGGTAAAGAAGCTTCTCGAACAGCGCCTCGAAATGGCGCGCGGAAAGCGGCCTATAGATTTCGGCATGGCCGAAGCGCTCGCATTCGGTTCGCTGCTCAAGCAAGGCGTGCCGGTACGTTTGAGCGGCCAGGACAGCCGCCGAGGGACTTTTAATCAGCGCCACGCGGCGCTTATCGATACCGAAACAGAAGCCGAGTTCGTGCCCCTCCAGCACATCGCGGCGGAGCCAGCCTGGTTCCAGATTTACAACTCGACGCTTTCCGAGGCGTCCGTACTTGGCTTCGAATACGGTTTCAGCCGGGACTTCCCGGAAGGATTGGTTCTTTGGGAGGCCCAATTCGGCGATTTTGCGAATGGCGGGCAGATCATCATCGACCAATTTGTCTCGGCGGGCGAGGATAAATGGAACCTACTTTCGGGAATCGTGCTTCTTCTGCCGCACGGGTATGAAGGGCAAGGACCCGAGCATTCGAGCGCGCGCATCGAGCGTTTCCTTCAGCTTGCCGCGCGCGACAACATCCAAATCTGCCAGCCTTCGACGGCCGCGCAATATTTCCACCTGCTGCGGCGGCAGGCTTTGCGCGCGTGGCGGAAGCCGCTCGTCATTTTCACCCCGAAAAGCATGCTTCGGCATCCGGCAGCATCATCGACGCTCGCTGATCTCGCAGCTTCACGTTTTCGCGCGGTGATCCCGGACAGTGGCGACGGTTCGGCAAGCCGAGTCCTGCTATGCACGGGAAAAATCGGGCATGAGCTTCAATTGGAACGAAAGCGCCGGAAGGATAGCTCGACGGCAATTGTGTTTCTCGAGCAGCTCTATCCTCTTCCGGAGGCGGAGCTTTCGGCGGAGATGGATCGCCACGCCAATGCGCGCGAATTTGTCTGGGTGCAAGAGGAGCCGGCAAACATGGGCGCACTCGCTTTTCTCATACCCCGACTGGAGCGGCTTGCGCGTGGGCGCGCCGTGCTCTCCATCAAGCGATCGGCCAGCGCGAGCCCGGCAACGGGATCGCACAAGGCCCACGAACTCGAGCAAAAAACGCTGCTTACGCTTGCTTTCGGCGGTGCGCGATAGCAGGTTCGACAGCCCAAGTGAAAGGCATAAGTTTCGATACGCACAGGCGATCTGCGCTCACTTATGGGAAATGATAACGCTCTCGGGTCCGGGAATTGACCGCAGTTCGCTCGAAGAAAATCCCGCGTTTGCGAACATGCGCTGATACTCCGAGAACGTGTAGGCATCTCCGCCAACGGTCTGGCCCAGCATGACCATGGCGAACGCGGCGGTTGATGGCGGCGTCACGCGATCTTCGTTGGGGACAAACTCCAAAGTTACCGCACGGCCGCCGGGAGCCAGGGCCCCGTGAACCTTGCGCAGTAGCGACTCATTGGTGGGCACATCGAAGTGGTGGAGGAAGTTCGTCAGGAGAATCAGATCATAGCTCGTGCCCAGATTGACATCGAACGCGCTGCCCGGCAGCAGGTGATATCGCGAAGCGACTCCCACCGAGTCCGCATTTTTCTTAGCTACGGCAAGCACACTCGCTGAATCCAGGGCGAAAATCTCAGCGTTTGGATTCTCTTGGGCGATCGTGATTCCGAAAATGCCGTGGCCCGCGGCTATATCGAGCACCTTCCGTTTCTCCGCGGACCCGTCCCCCACGATACTGGCAATCTCTTTCGCTGGCAAAAGCATCAGGGGCATCATCGAGCCCGCAAACGCGACCCAGATTGGATTCTCGGGATCGGTTGCTGCTTTGTCCTGGAGCGTTGCGCCACCGCTTCGAAGTGTTTCCGCCAAGGCCATAAAAACATCAATCGACTCTGGCAGAGTGAGGAAGTTCGCGATCGAGGCGAGACAGGCCGGCGATCGCCGATCAAGAAAAACAGCGGCGTCGCGCGTGAGGGCGTACCTTCCATTGGTTTTTATGAGGAGTCCGAGGATCGTCAAGTAATCGCAGAGAATGCGGGCTCCGCGCTCAGTAATCTGACACTTCTTCGCGAGGCTGTCGGGCTTGTCGATACCTTCGCCGACCGCCGTGAAAACATCGAGCTGAATCGCCGCCTTGAGGGCCGCCGATCGCTGGTACGCATTCAGAGTTTCGAAAATTAGAACTGGACTCGGCTGCTCATGTCCCATGGGCGTTGCCATTGGCTCCTCCCGAATAAGAGAAACATTCGCATCAATGTGCGTTAGAGTTCTCCGCGAAGCACCAGTGGACGAACTGCGGCGTATACCGGTCAACGACAGTCGCCGGCACGTTCGATTCGTTCAGTTTTTGGAACTCGAATTGGATCTCGCCGCCGGCCTTGACGCTTCCCAGCAAGAACCCGTAAACGTTCGTCTCGGCGATACGCGCATCTTTCCCGTCAGGAGGCAGTGGATATCGCACCGCTCCAGCAGTGCCTACAATCCATCCGGGAAGAATGCCGCCATTCTCGCGCCAGTAAGCCGTATTGAAGATGTTCTCCATGAAAAAATGGGAATGGCTCTGAAGCGTGTAGACGTGCTTGTTGGCCTCGTTTTGCGCTTTCAATAAGTCAACGTAGACGCGGCGGCCGCTTGCGACGCCGTTGGCCGATTCAGCCATGCTGTGGTTTTCCGAGATGCTGTCGGGCAGCGCCTCGTGCATTCCCACGACCAACGTGTGGATCTGAGCGTTTGCCGAATCATACTGCAGGACCTTTTCGAACCAGGCGATCTGCTCATTATCGAATTCGCTGTCCGTGGCATTGTCCAGATTGATGAAATCAACTCCATCCTTTACCCAGTGGTAGTAGGTCCTGAGCTTGCTGGCGTTAGGGTCATCGCGCAAGCGCTGCTCGCGAAGCTCCGGCTTGTCGAGCCAGTCCGCAAATTGTATGACGAATTGTTCGCGCGTTTTGGGTGGAGTCGTTTCGTGGTTTCCCACGCCAAGGTAAACCGGCACAGGCGCGAAAGGCGTGATTTGGTTTTGCAGAAAATCGTCCCAAACTACCCGGTAGTAACCTGAAATACTGAGAGGAGTGCGAAGATGCTCGGGCTGATGCTGGATATCTTCGTCGAAATCGGAAATCTTGCGGAAATCTCCAAGGTGCCAGTAGAAGGAAGCGCCCTTTTGCTTGACGCCCGCTGCGATCCCGGGCATTACGACGTCGCCACAGTTGCGGGAATCTCCCGAAACGGCGAAGCTCCATCCGCCGGAAGATGATTGTCCTGCACGCGATCGCGTCCCAGTCGCGACTCCAAGCAATACTGACAGAACGAGCAACGCGGTGAACGCGAATTTGATTCTCCCCATCCGGAGACGCTCCTGAAACCCCATATGATATGAGAGCGTTATTGTCTCGCGAGTCTGCAACACCGGCAATCACCAAATCGAAATTTGCTTGGGAGAGAGACAATCTTCGCTTACATTTTGGATGGAGCGCACCTGACCAGCGAAATTCTTGACATAGGACACGACAAATGCGAATCCAGACCTTCGAACTCGAACGGTGGCAATCGATCTGGGAGAACAGAGTCGAGCTCAACATCTCCGAGAGCGGCGTTCTTCCGCTGACTACTCGAGAGCTCGTCGGCGATGAAGACACGCTACGCGAAATCCTGAATGTACGCCAGGGCTACGCGCAAACGAATGGCAGCGAAGAACTGCGCTCGCGAATTGCTGCATTGTATGCGGGCGCGCACGCGGAGAATGTGATCGTCACTTGCGGCGGGTCGGAAGCGAATTTCATTTCAACATGGGCCGTGCTCGAACCGGGCGATGAGGTCGTGTTCATGATGCCGAACTACATGCAAATCGCGGGGCTCGTCCAGGCATTCGGAGCAACGGTAAGGCCATTGCGGCTTCGGGAAGAACTTGAGTGGGCTATCGATGAAGACGATTTGAAGCGCATCGTTACGAACAAAACTCGCATGATTGCGGTTTGCAACCCGAACAACCCGGCCGGTTCGCTCTTGGATGCGTCTGCTCGTAAGGCGGTCGTGACGGCGGCTGCAAAAGTGGGAGCGTGGATTCTCGCGGACGAGATCTACCGCGGAGCTGAGTTCGAAGGCGGAATGACACCGAGTTTTTGGGGCAGCTACGAGCGAGTTCTTTGCACGGCAGGCCTCTCGAAGGCGTACGGCTTGCCAGGCTTGCGCACCGGATGGGTGGTTGGACCAACCGAAATGATTGAGCGGCTATGGAGCTATCACGATTACACTAGCATCGCGCCAACGGTGTTGACCGACAGGCTCGCATCCGTGGCGCTCGAGACCGCGCGGCGCGATTGGATCCTCGACCGCACTCGCAAAATTCTCAACCAGAACTATCCGGTGCTCAAGCAATGGCTCGATTCGTATGGCGATTTCTTCTCCCATGTCCCGCCGAAAGCGGGCGCTATCGCATGGGTCGGGTTGATGACAGGCGGCAATTCCGCACGTATGGCAGAAGATCTTCGTGCGCGAAAGAATGTGCTCGTCGTGCCGGGCGAACAGCTCGGCATGGACTCTCACTTGCGTTTTGGTTTCGGCGGTGACCTCGATAACTTGCGGCGAGCCTTGGTGCGGCTGGACGAATTTCTAGCCGTCGCAGGCCGGCCGCGAGCTGCGCGAGCAGACTCGAGAAACTGAGGCGTGGCAAGCGGTTAATGCAGCGCCGATTCGGCCCGATTTCCGTTCATTGACTCCTAGCCCGGCCTCGCCCTAACATGGCGCATCCATTAGTCGTTGGGCCCTCCCATGAGAGCACCTCTACCCGAGAACGAAGCACAGCGCCTTGAGGAACTCCGCCGGTATGCCATCCTGGATACGCTTCCCGAGCAGGAGTTCGATGATTTGACCCGCCTGGCTGCGCTGATTTGCGGGACCCCGATCGCTCTGGTCAGCTTTGTCGATGCCACTAGGCAATGGTTTAAGTCCAAGATCGGTTTCGAGGAGTCCGAAACTCCGCGCGACACTTCCTTCTGCGCGCATGCGATTGTGACGCCGGAAGTGATGGTGATTCCCGACACGCTGGAGGACGAGCAGTTCCACTTAAATCCAATGGTTATCGGCGAGCCTAAGATTCGGTTCTATGCCGGCGCGCCGCTGATTACCCCAGACGGGCACGCGCTAGGGACGATTTGCGTGAAAGACACGGTTCCGCGCGGGTTGAGCGACGCCCAGCGAGAAGCCTTAAAGGCGCTCGCGCGCCTGGCTGTTGCGGAACTCGAGCTGCGGCGCAGTGCTTCCGATCTCTCGCAGGCCATCCACGAGCAGCACCGCGCAGAGCAGGAGATCGATGAGCTTTTTACGTTGTCGCTCGACATGTTCTGCATCGCTAGTTTTGACGGATATTTCAAACGCATCAATCCGGCGTGGGAGCAGGTCCTCGGTATATCCCGCGACGACCTTCTCGCGCATCCTTACCTCGATTTCATTCATCCGGACGACCGTCAATCGACGATCGCGGAAGCGGAAAGACTGAGCGCCGGCGCCAAAACGATTTCGTTCGAGAATCGTTACAGGCATCGCGACGGGAGTTACGTCTGGCTCTTGTGGAACGCGATACCGAGCACGAACGAGAAGCTGATCTTCGCAGTCGCTCGCGATATCACCCAGCAAAAACGGGCCGAACGCCGCACCGAGGCAGGATACGCGGTCACTCGCGTCCTGGCGGAGGCCGATTCTCTCGAGACGGCTACGCCGCGAATCCTCAGCTCGATTGGCGAGAGTCTTGACTGGGACGTGGGAGCCATTTGGCGGCTCGACGAAGCGGCTCAAGAGCTCTATTGCGTGAGAGTATGGCGTTCGGCGGAAGCACAATTCCCGAAATTCGAAGCGGTTACCCGCGAGCTGAAGATGCGTCCTGGGATTGGCTTGCCGGGCCTCGTATGGGAGACAGGCCAGCCCCAATGGGTCGCGCGGATGCCCAAGGAGGGACGCTCTCCCCGGATCGCCATCGACAATGAGGAAGGGCTCCAGTCCGCCTTTGCCTTTCCCATTCGAAGCGCGGGGAAGTTCATGGGCGTGATCGAGTTTTTCGCTCGAGAGCCCCGTGCCCTCGATCCCGAGCTGCTGGCCATGTTCGACTCGATTGGCAGCCAGGTAGGTCAGTTTATCGACCGCCGCCGCGCCGAAGACGATCTGCGTCTCTACGCCAATTTTCTGGAGGTTGCCCGGCAGACGCAGGAACAGGATGCGCAGCGGCTGGCTGAGTTGGTAAAGGAGCTGGAACTCGCAAAGAAAAAGGCGGAAGAAGCCACCCGCGCGAAGAGCGAGTTCCTGGCCAACATGAGTCACGAGATCCGCACGCCCATGAACGCGATCATCGGTATGTCGGAGTTGGCGCTCGATACGAAACTGAAACCCGAACAACGCGAATACCTGCGAACGGTAAAGAGCTCGGCGACTTCATTGGTCAGTCTCATCAACGACATTCTCGACTTTTCAAAGATCGAAGCGCGCAAACTCGAGCTCGATCACGTCGAATTTTCTCTGCGCGATACGCTCGAGGACACGCTCCGAATCCTTGCCGCTCGCGCGCAACAGAAAGGTCTCGAGCTGGCCTGCCACGTTCCACCGCGCGTGCCGGACTCGCTGATTGGTGACCCGCAACGACTTCAGCGCGTCGTTCTCAACCTCGCCGGCAACGCCGTGAAGTTCACCGAACACGGCGAAGTGGTGCTTCGCGCGACGCTGGAATCGCGCACCGAAAACGATGTTGTAGTTCGAATCAGCGTCACGGATACCGGAATCGGCATTGCGCCGGGCGACCAGCAACGTATTTTCGAAGCTTTCGCGCAAGCCGATAGCTCGACAACTCGCCGCTACGGAGGCACGGGGCTGGGCCTGGCTATTTCCGAGCAGCTTGTCGAGCTAATGGGCGGTCGCATCTCTGTCCAAAGCGAACCCAGTCGCGGCAGCACGTTCCAATTTACTGCTCGGTTCGGTCTTCAAACGCCGCGAGACGGTAAAGATAGAGATGCGGCCGGCGTCAAGCTGCGCGACTTGCCCGTCCTCGTCGTCGACGACAATTCAACGAACCGCCGCATCATTGAGGAGATGCTGGCCAACTGGCACATGAAGCCGGTTGCGGTCGAGAATGGCGCCGCTGCGCTGGAAGCGCTCCAAATCGCTCAACACAAAGGATCTCCGTTCAAACTGGTTCTGCTCGACTCGCATATGCCCGGCATGGACGGATTCGAAGTAGCCCATCGCATCCAGCACGATTCTCGTTGGCGCGCTGTAGACCTCATCCTCCTAACTTCTGCGGGGCGCCGCGAAGAGCTGGCCCGGGCAAAGAAAATCGGAGTCGGGGCCGCGCTGGTGAAACCGGTCAAACAATCGGAGCTGTGGGACGCGATCGTGACGATCCTGCACGCAGGTGTCCACGAGAAGCGGCGCTCTTGGTCAAAAGGCTCTCGCACTAAACCCACACGACATCGCCTACGCATTCTGGTCGCCGAAGACAACCCGGTCAATCAAGAGCTTGCTGTTCACTTGCTTGAGGCACGCGGCCACGCCGTTTCCGTTGCTGAGAACGGCCGGCAAGCGCTGTCCATGATTGAGAAACACAAATTTGATTTGGTGCTCATGGACGTGCAGATGCCCGAGATGGGAGGGCTCGAAGCCACTCAGGCAATTCGCGAGGGCGAAAAGGACTCGAAAGGGCACATTCCGATCATCGCCATGACCGCGCACGCGATGCGCGGCGATCGCGAAAAGTGCCTTGCCGCGGGGATGGACGCTTATGTGGCGAAACCGCTCGACCCTAAAGGATTCGTACAGACAGTCGAAGACGTCGCCCGCCACGGCGTTCCACCCTTGGACAGAGTAGAACCACAACACGCGGCACCCGGCGATTTCGACAGTACCGCCCTTTTGCAGCGGTTCAACGGAAACCGCAAGCTGGTCCGCTCGCTGGTTCGCACCTTTCGTGCAGATTGCCCGAAGATGATGGGTAAAATACGCAAGGCCATCACTTCAAGGGATGCTGCGGCGCTGGCGGATGCCGCGCACGCATTAAAGGGGTCCGTCGGAAACTTCGGGCCCACGGCGGCGTTCGAAAAGGCCCGGAAAATCGAAGCCACCGCCCGAGAGGGCGTTTTGGACGGTTCATGGAAAATGTACGCCGCACTCGAAGACGAAATCGCGACTTTGCTGCCCGCTCTAGAAATGGCTGCCGGAAATCACCGCAACAGTCAGCGCCAGGCGTCTCATCGGAGAGCAAGGAGGAACTCGTGACCCGCATCCTGGTGGCGGATGATGACCGCACGACTCGCCTTCTAATCTCAGAAATCCTCCGTGCCGAAAAATTCAATGTGGTAATTGCACCTGACGGAGCCGACGCCCTGAAGAAGTTAAAAAAGAACAAGTTCGACCTGGCCTTGCTGGATGTCTGGATGCCGAAGAAAAATGGAATCGAGGTGCTTTCTGCACTTCGAAAATCCAGCAACCGGCCTAAAGCAATCGTGATGACGTCGGACGACACGCCCCAAACGCTGCTCGGAGCCATCCGCGAGCAAGCCTATCAATATATTTCGAAGCCCATCGATCCGTCGGCCCTTGTCGCGCTTGTGAAGCAATCGCTCGAGGAGAAATCGGAAGCGCTGCCGATCGAAGTTGTTTCCGCACGGCCCGAATGGGTCGAGTTAGTGGTGCCGTGTTCATTGGACACTGCCGAACGGATCGAAAGTTTCATGGCCCGCCTAAAAGGCGGCTTGTCGGAGGAAGTGCGCGCCGGTGTAGGACAGGCGTTCCACGAGTTGCTGCTGAATGCGGTCGAATGGGGCGGTAAGCTCGACGCGAAGAGAAAAGTACGAATTTCCTACCTGCGCGCCAAACGCATGCTTCTTTATCGCATCGCCGATCCAGGACCCGGTTTCAAGCTTGCCGACCTGACCCACGCGGCCATCTCGAACACGTCGGAAGATCCAACGAAGCACGACGAAGTCCGCCAGCAAAAGGGACTGCGTCCAGGCGGATTCGGTCTTATGCTGGCAAAAGCCAACGTCGACGAGCTCCTCTACAACGAAGCCCAGAACGAGGTCGTCTTCGTAAAATATCTCGACGCCTGATTCGATCCTCTTCTGTCCGCGGCACTTTCCCCGACGTCACCGGTTATTTTTGGATTCCGGTTTAGGTCACTTCGATCTGAAGACTTGGGTTCTTGAACCACTCGAAAATCCGTTCGGCCCAAACGTGTTACCGATGTGACCTGTACCTTGCGGTCTCCCCTCACCCAGTGGGCAGCGTCGCCGACCAGCAACGCAGCGGCCAGAGCGATCTCGTCCGGAATGGCGCTCCGGCCGAGCGGTGTGGTTTTCTCTTGCTGCTCTCGAAATTCATCTTCGTGAAAGCGGGAAGCGCGCAGTCCCTCCGTTTCGATCATGCCCCGGATTGAGCGCCTTCACACCCATTTCCCGGGGGTCAAGCGCTAGCGAATCCGAAACCGTTATGGCGTTTTTCTGCGGCTTTGCTCGCATTGTAAGCGGACGCCGGTCGCGCGGGCATCGACCCGACGATGGATTACAAAGTGCCGGCGCCGAAGGTTGTCACCAGGTCAAACTGAAGGCCACAACGTGCGCAGCAATCATCATGTCGAGACTGCCGATCTCTTGCCCTCGCGTTCCCACGACGGGATGAAGTTGACCGTAGACGACCGGGGGCTGCGACTTGCAGCCGATCCGTGCGCGGTTGTGATTTCAGGAGCATGTGACAGAATGACTCGGTGCACTGTTCACGGGACTCGGCGAACCGTGGTTCTCATGGATGACAAAACGCAAGTACGGCATCTTCAGACGACATGCCAGCTCCGCCCCTATCAAAGCGAAGCGTTGAGGGCAGTTCGAGATGCCTACTTCGCCGGCAAACGCCGTGTGATCGTTTCATTGCCCACCGGCACTGGGAAAACAGTCGTGTTCGCTCATTTCCCTCGCGTTCTCAAGATGAAGAAACGATTACTCGTGCTCGCACATCGGGAGGAACTGCTACTCCAAGCGCTGGAAAACTTTAGATCCATCGACCCCGAATTGAAGGCGGAAATCGAACAAGCCAGCACGCACGCCGCTGCCGATGCGAAAGTGGTTATCGCTTCCGTCCCAACGTTAGCTCGCAGCGGCGCTCGCTTGTCGCGCTTTCAGCCGGAGGAGTTTTCCATCGTTGTTGTTGATGAAGCGCACCACGCAGTCGCACCCAGCTACCGGCGTATCTTCGATCACTTCGGCCTGTTCGAACCGCAGGTTTCCCGTTACCTGATCGGGTTCACTGCCACCCCGCGACGTGGTGATAAGCAGGGGCTTGGCGAAGTATTTGAGGAGGTCTGTTACGCACGGGATATGCGCGAGATGATTGTGGACCGTTACTTGTGTCCCATTACAGGCTGGCGCGTGGACACCGATTTGTCCCTTGATAACGTGAGGGTCCGACACGGCGATTTTGTTGAAAGCCAGCTCGCACGCGTGGTCAATATGCCGTTGCGCAACCGTTTGCTGGTGAAAGCTTATCGCGACTTCGGCCCGGGGAGACGCACTATCGTCTTCTGCGTGGACGTGGCGCACGCTAAGGACGTGCATCGTGCGTTTGCTGACGCCGGGATTCGAGCGGCGCCGGTCTGGGGTGAACTTTCAAGAGATCAGCGCCGCTCGACGCTAGCGGCGTTCTCGGCAGGAGAGATCGATGTTGTTACCAACTGTAATGTGCTGACCGAGGGGTTTGATGAACCGCGCGTCGACTGCGTGATCATGGCGCGGCCGACGAAATCGAAGCTGCTTTACGCCCAAATGGTCGGACGGGGCACAAGGCTACATGCTGGAAAGAAGAATCTCTTAGTCATCGACGTTGCCGATAACTCCAGAACGCATCAATTGCCGGGCTTGCACAGCTTGTTCAATTTGCCACTCAACATGAATCTGAACGGCGGCAACGCGCTGGAGATCGAACGAGGGATCGAACGACTGAATCGGACTCAGCCGTGGATCGATACGTCGCGTCTCCAGACACCCGAAGATCTGAAGCTCGCTGCCGAACGCATCGAGTTCTTCAATTTCGAACCGCCAGGGGAAATAAGCGCCTACACTCATAATACCTGGCACGCCGTGCCCGGAGGATACCGTCTCGGCCTCCCCGAGGGCGAATGGATTTCGATCGAACCCAATCTTCTCGACACGTGGGATGTTCGACTTTCCACGACACACGAGACAACGTTGTTATTGGGTCACGCCGCCAGTCTGGCCGCTGCCGTTGCAGCCGCGGACCGTTTTGTAGCCGTTAATCGCCCCGATGCTCGGCGGCTGATTGAACGCTCGGCTCGATGGAGAAACGAACTTCCCAGCAATAAACAAAAAGAGGTTCTTGCCCGTAACAGGATTCCCGCGCCCGCGGGACTTACACGGGGGCAGGCCGCTCAAATGATCGCGCAACTCGTGTCAGCGCGAAGCCTCCGGAGCTCACGATAGCGGCGAGCCGGGCTCCCCGAAACGACGAGCACTCATAGCAACCGGGACCTGAATTCGCACCGTCGAGCCGCGAAGGATGTCACTCGGAATCGTAAGCCGTCGCCGAGCTCTTCTGGCCTCCCTCGCTGGTGATCCCCGATTCTGATTTGAGCCGTTGCACCCAAGCCTGTTTTCACTCGCGATCCGCCGGTTATCAGCAACCTCCAGCAAATGAGAATGAAAAAGCCGCTTGACACAAGGAATGTGATACCGTACGGTTACATATTATGCGTAACCGTCAGCTTACATATCTGACCGAAGCTGCGTTCAGTGCTTTGGCGGACCCGACGCGCCGTGCGGTGCTGGACCTCCTGCTGCGGGGAAGTTTGCCGGCAGGACAAATTGCTCAGGCCTTTCCCGTCTCCCGGCCGGCGATTTCGAAGCACCTCAGAGTGCTAAGGGGCGCGCGCTTGGTGCGAGTACGTCGGGTGGGGCGGCAGCGCCTTTTTGAGCTTAATCCGAAACCATTGAAATCCGTCGACCTCTGGCTCAGTCGGTACCGCGCCTTTTGGCAAAGCGAACTTTCGAACCTAAAGCGCTTCGTCGAAGCAGCACACGCGAAAGAGACCTCGAGCCGCCGAGTCAACAAAACCAACACCGGAGGTAAACATGGCAGCACCACAACAAACACCGAATCCAGATGAGATCGTTAGTGAGATTCGTATTGCCGCTCCGCTAGAACGTGTGTTTCAGGCGCTCATCGACCCCTCCCTGGTCGTACAGTGGTGGGGCCAAGCAGGCATCTATCGATGCACAAAATTTGAGAGCGACCCACGTGTCGGCGGAAAGTGGCGCAGCGTGGGGATAGATGGCAATGGCCGCCAATTTGAGGTTCTGGGTGAATATTTGGAAGTTGATCCGCCGCGGCTGCTGTCCTCGACCTGGCGAGCATCTTGGACGGGCGATGTGGAAACGAAGATTCGATGGGAACTTGAGCGTGCGGACGGTGAGACGCTTGTGCGAATTCGTCACAGCGGCTTTGCGGCGCATCCGGAGCTCAGTCAGGCGTATCGCGGATGGCCAAGAATGCTGACATGGTTGCAGGCTCTCTTGGAGAAGGGCGAAACAGTCGAACAACGGATGCCCGCTTCGTGGAGCTAGCCGCGTGTCCCAGCATCAGAGAACTAGGAGGTAGGTAAGAGCACTGCCTCCTTTCGTTTCATTCTTGAGCGGCCATGAGTCGCCGGTCCGATGCGATTAGTTCGGGCTACTAGCCGTTGTCAGTTCGAGGAACGACGCAAGCTTCGCAGTCGCCCGGAACTGCGGGATCGGATCGAGATCCTTGAACGCGCTCGTGAACGCATTGGAGAGACTCCATGTCGTGCGCGGAGCGAAGTCTTCGACCTGCGGATCGAAATACGGTCGTGGACTCGCCGGGCCAAGTGCTTGGGAACGTCCAACTCCCCCTGCACGAACGCCCGGTAGATGACCAGTTTTGCTAATTCATCCGAAATCCGTGTGGCCTTCCAAGCTTCGACCTGCTTTTTCATCGGCTCGAAATTCCGCTGAATCCATCGATCCCAATGGAGAGCACGTCAACGAGACTGAAATGTTTGTTGTGCATCGCTAACACCGGCGTGAAATCTCCGTGGAACGCCATGTTGTCGCAGACGAGCACTCGATAGCCGACCGTCACCGCGAGGCGCATCGATTTGTCGTTGGAATTGCGGATGCCCACGGAAAATCGGCATCCGTCGAAGGTGGTTTCAAGGTCGAGAACTCCGAACACCTTCATGCCGTCGCGGGATACCGCGTATTCCTCACGTATAGCCGAGATGTGTCGGAAGTTGAGCCCTCGACCAGAGCTTCGACGATCTGATTGTGCGGAATGGGTTGATGGGTTGATGGGTTGGGCTTGCTTGGGGAGTCGGGATCAACTTTAATTCTTCCCGCGTGATCTTCGAACTCCCCCGGTGAGCCAAGAGTTGAGCTTGTTCCATCTCTATCTCCTTTCAATGTAATGGACCGACTCGAGGGGGCAGCGAAACTGCTCACACCCAGAGACCTTCGGGTTCTTCGTGACGCCGCAAGAAAAACTAGGGGGAGCCAAATCGTAGGAAGGGTGGCGAATTGGGGTTGAGGCCGCAACTATCTCCCTCACCGCGCCACCCGACT
>Ga0126373_10002107_pt1 | contig 14543 bp, 16 predicted proteins | sample PanSoiMetPlot_11_FD_92545 | JGI IMG/M metagenome (GOLD analysis project Ga0126373, IMG submission 92545) | Tropical forest soil microbial communities from Panama - MetaG Plot_11 | ecosystem: Environmental > Terrestrial > Soil > Tropical forest > Bulk soil | place: Panama | collected 2016-02-17 | reverse complement strand
GTGGCGGTTGCCCGGGCAGCGACTGCCCGGGCGGCGGCTGCTGGCGCGCCGGTTGTCGGGGCAGCGCGGCGGCGGCCGACACGTCGCTGGTCGCGGGCTTCACGTCCGCGGCGAGCCGCCAGGATCGCCACGTTGCCGTACGCAGGCTCGTCGCGTCGGCGGCCGCGAGGATCGCCTTGCCGAGCCTGATAGCTTCGGCCGACTGCTCGAGCAACGTCATCGACCTGACGGACGGCAGCTCGTTGGCGACAGCCCAGGCGGCGGCGCCCGTACCAGCCCCGAAGTCAAGCAGCGTGACAGGCGTCCAGCCTGGCAGCGACCTGCGGAGCTCGCGTACAGCCTGGCCGGTCGCTGCGGCCGTGGCGGGCATGCGGTAAGCCGCATACGCAGCCGCGTCAGACTTGGCTGCCATGACCGGCGCGTCCGGCACCTCGCCGGAGCGATACGCGCTCATCAGCCGCTGGACACCAGCGGACAAGCCAGGGATGCCGGACCCAGCGAGGCCAGCCTGAATAGCGGCCGTAAGGGAGCCCGAACCTGAACGACTCACGGGCCAACCGTAGCCGCCATCAACGGCATACAGCGGCGCGCCCGATGGGCGTCGAGGGCTTACCGTTGCCGACATGGGAACAAGCCCACCCGGCCCGCCTGCCAGCCGGCCGGCATCACAGCGCGTGGCGCAGGAGTGGGCACCGGGGGAGTGCACGTCGTCGTCCGCCGGACGGCAGGCGCGCCGCCGCCAACCTGCCCGATCCTCGGCAGGCCCTGTCAGGACGCGCTCCCCTGGTTCGTTGGACAGATGAATGCGGCGGTTGGCGCCATTCGGAGGGAGACGATCATGCGATACCTATGCCTGCTGGTTGGCGAGCCGGGCGTACCCGCACCTGAACCCGGCTCAGCAGAGTTCATGCAGATGCTGAACGATTACGGAACCGCCACGGCGGCCATGGCCGACAGCGGAGTTCTGGTGGACAGCGCCCCGCTCGAGCTGCCGCCGAACGCGCGGTGCCTGCGCATGCGTGACGGCACGCCGCTGGTCACGGACGGGCCGTTCATGGAGATCAAGGAGGTCATCGGCGGTTACTACGTGCTGGACTGCCCGGACATGGACGAGGCACTCCGGTGGGCCGCAACCATTCCGGCAGCGAGGTACGGAGTGATCGAGGTACGGCCGGTCATGGCCATGGGTGGCTAGCACTGACGCGGCCACGGCCGGCTGATGGCACCCGGACGAGCCCGGCCTACACGCCCGGGTCGATTCGACCGTAGGAGACCAGCGTGCGCAGGGCTTGCAACGTGACGATCCCGCGCCATTCCAACGCGGCGGCCTGGCTTGGCGGCTCCCAAGTGATCGGCCAGCCGCCGTCCTCCTGCTGGTTCTTGAGCAGCCGGCTGAGGTGACCGTCGATCTCCGCGTCGGTGAACAGGCTCCGCCATCGCGAGCCGGGCTCTGGGGCCAGGTGGAGCGGCGTCAGGCCGTACCCCTCCGCATCCGGGTCGAGATGAAGCATGGCGACGTCGGCGAAATGCGCGGCGATCTCGCGAGCATGCCGGTCGGCCCGGTCGCGGTCCGGCACGTGAGCCAGGAAGATCATCACCTCAGAAAGCGTGTGCGCGTCGCTTGGCGGGCCGCCGGTCGCCAGCTGGCCCCAGCAATATTCGGTGGCCTGAGCCCGCCATGGGTGGTCGAAATCGAACTGGTAGAGCAGGCCAGCCAGGCCAGCTGTCGGGTTCAACGCGGGCACGTAGGTCCAGTCGGTCCAGTGAACGGCGCGCGGGAACTGCTCGATGACGTCGAAGGCGGCCGGCACTGCGCCGCCAGCGCCTCCTGCCCGGGCGGCTGCCGCCGCAAGGAAGTCACACGCCCGTGTGATCATGGCCTCATCGGTGGCACGGGCCGCGGCCATCGCCTGGAACGCGGTTTCGACGTCGATCGGCAGGCTCGCCGGGCAGCGCTTGTCCGGCTCCAGGGCGTGGCCAAAACCCCCGTCGTCGTTCTGATAGCCGCGCAGGGCGTCGATCACGTGCGTCCCGGACTGGCCGAGGAAAATGGTGGCGAACAGGCGCCGCTCGAGCAGCCGCGCCTGGCTGAGGAGGAAGCGGTCTCCCGCTGCGAACACGTTGTCCATAGGCCTGAGGCTACGGGCCGGGCCGTGGCCGGTCTTGAACAGATCGGCCGTCCTCGGGTGATCGGGCGGGTGCCGCGAATCAGCCGCAGTCAACCTGGATCGCCGTCGATCCCACCCGACCGTCACTGTTGGTCCGCCGGAGGCGGCATTATGTACGCGTGCTGCTGCCGTGGGACCTCGCCGTCGCTGTGTGCGGTCCCATCCCTTCGAGGGGGTCGGCCGCGTGAAGACAATCCTGCTCGCGGCCAGCATCTCGCTGCTGCTATCGCTCTTCGGGACCCCGCTAGCGATCCGGCTGCTTCGGCGGCGCGGGTACGGACAGCTGATCCGCGACGACGGGCCTGAGGCCCATCACACCAAGCGCGGAACGCCGACCATGGGCGGCATCGTCATTGTGATCGCCTCCGTACTTGGGTACTTCGCTGGCCACATACTGACCGATGACCCGCCATCACCATCGGGCCTGCTGGTACTCGGCCTGATGGCCGGGCTCGGACTGGTGGGCTTCCTCGATGACTTCATCAAGATCTACAAGCAGCGCAGCCTGGGCTTGCGGAGCGGCGCCAAGCTGACAGGCCAAGTCGTGGTAGGTGCCCTGTTCGCGGTCCTGGTCCTGCACTTCCCCGATCGCTACGACCTCACCCCAGCAGACGCCCGGATCTCGCTGCTGCGCGACGTCGGGCCCGCCCTCGCCGTGCTGCCGTTCGTGATCTGGATTGTGCTGCTGATCGCCGCCGCAGCGAACGGCGTCAATCTCACCGACGGCCTCGATGGCCTCGCGGCTGGCTCCGCCGTCCTGGTGCTGGCCTCATATGTCCTGATAGCCAATTGGCAGCTGCGCAACGATTGCATCAGCGGGCCGATCATCCAGCACTGCTACTCGATCGCGAGCCCACTTGACCTGGCCGTCGTGGCGGCGGCCGCGCTTGGCGGTTGCCTCGGCTTTCTATGGTGGAACGCGCCCCCCGCCCGGATTTTCATGGGCGACACCGGGTCGCTGGCGATCGGTGGCGTACTCGCAGGGCTGGCGGTCACGACCAAGACGGCGCTGCTGCTGATCATCCTGGGCGGCTTGTTCTGGATCATCACCGCCTCGGTGATCATCCAGGTCGGGTTCTTCAAGATGACCCGACGCCGCGTCTTCCGGATGGCACCGCTCCAGCATCATTTTGAGCTGATCGGCTGGGCGGAAACGACCATCGTGATTCGCTTCTGGCTCATCGCAGGGCTGTGCATCGCGCTGGGGCTAGGCATTTTCTACGTCGAGTGGCTGCCGACCTGACGGCTGCCGTTAGGCAGTGTCTATCGAGCCCGCAGTCGTGACCGCAGGGTGCGCGATGGCGTCCCCGATACGGCCGATGAATTCCGCGATGGTGGCCACCGCGACTCGGTGCAGAAGTGCCCGGTCTAGTCCGGCCCCGAAGCCTCCAAGCGGCGGCCGGTAGGCCCCGTCGAGCCTCAGCACAGCTGCGTTCTCGCCATCCGGGGAGAGCGTGATGTCGGCGTCGAGTGCCGGAAACAGTGCGCCGCCCACGCCACTGGCCTCCCACCTCAGAGTGAGAACGGCAGTGTCGCCTCGCGTCACCAGATCGCGGTACTGGACCTCGACCAGCTTCGACAGGCCCGGCGCGCCACCGACCGGGCCAACCCGAACCACGGTCAGTCCCTCGCCGTAAGCGTGCCGCGACGCGCTCAGCAGCGTGCTTTCATGCGCCAACCTCGCCAGCCGGGCCCGCGCCACCTCGAACCCAACTTCTAGGTGCACCGAGTCGCTGACGATCACGTAGCCATCCAACAGCCCCGGCGGGCGGCTGAGAAGAGGACTAAGGTCCTTGCGCACGCGCCCCAAGGGCCCGTCGCACGCTCCTGCCGAATGGATCATCCCGCGCACGCAGCTGCCGACACGCTGCGTACCCAGTGACACTCTCCGTCCACTGCCATGGTGCCCAGCTAGCAATAATTCCTTGACCAACACAACGGCCTGTTGTATTCTAACAACATCTTATCTGATGTTAGGTACAGGTGACATCGACGTGAACACACCCATCACCAGCCAGGTCGAGTATCTGCCGCGATCCAGGCGCCGGCTGCTCGTCGCCATTGCCCTCGTCGGCTACCCGCTGGCCGCCGCCTTGCTCGCGGGCCTGAAGCACACCGGCCTCAACCGATGGCTCATCTTGGCCATCTTCCTCGTGCTGCTACTGCCCACCGTGGCGACGCTGCTCCTCGGCTATCGCTATGCCCGAGGGCGGATCGATGGCCGCCGCGGCCGGCTCGACGAGCGCGACCTCGCCCTGCGCCAGCAGGCGTACGCACTGTCACACCGCGTCCTCGCCGTCGTCTTGGTCGCTGCCACCGCCATCACGGAGATCTATCTCGCCAGCGGCAACACCTTGCGGTTCGACGCCAACACCTTCTGGCCCGTGACAACGTGGGTGATCATTTACATTCCGGCGCTGCCTTCGCTGATGCTCACCTGGATCGAGACCGACCAGCCCGCCGATGTCTGACGATCAGCGCCGTGTTCACAACCGGCTCGCGGTCCTCCGTACCGAACGCGGGCTGTCGCGCAAGCAGCTCGCCGACAAGCTCGGCATCAACTACCAGACGATCGGTTACATCGAGCGCGGCGACTACAACCCCAGCCTCGAACTGGCGCTGACCATCGCCCAGCTCTTCCGGCTCCCGGTCGAGGCGATCTTCAGCCTGAAGCCGATGACCCCGCTCTCAGAGGAGATCTTCGGCGAGCCGCCAGCCGGGGCCTAGCGACCACATGCCGCGATTACTCCAGATGTCGTCAGGTCGCCTTACGCTAGGCGCATGGGCCCACCGCAGGACACCACCCGGCTCGCTAGCCTGCGTAGCGCGCGGGACCTCATCGACCGGGATTTTGCCACTGCGGTTGACGTCAGGGCCCTGGCCGCGACGGCCGGGTACTCCCGCTACCACTTCATCCGCTCCTTCCGGGCCGCATATGGTGCGACGCCCGGCGACTACCTGTCGCGACGGCGTATCGAACGCGCCTGCGAGTTGCTCCGCACGGCCAATCTCACCGTCACCGAGGTGTGCGTCCTTGTCGGATTTTCCAGCCTCGGCTCGTTCAGCTCTCGGTTCTCCGAGCTGACCGGATGCTCCCCCTCCGAGTACCAGCGCCGGGCGATCCGGCGCGGCGGAGCGCCATCGGTACCCGGCTGCATTGTCCTGATGTGGGGCGCGCCGCACACAACAATGCGCAATCGCGGAGAAGCCACAGACGAGGAGGCGCAGGTAGCGTCAGCGCGGGTAGAGCGGATGGAAGTGACACGGAGGACATAGGACATGATCAGCAAGCTGTCGCACGCCGGCGTGCTCGTACTGGACCAGGACTCGGCAAAGCAGTTCTACACCGAAAAGCTCGGCTTCTCGGTGCGCAACGACGTCGACATGGACGCGGACTTCGCAGGTGCGGGGCAGGGCTTCCGCTGGCTGACCGTCTCCCCGCCCGGCCAGCCGGATTTGCAGTTCATCCTGGCGGCGCCGGAAATGGGACACGACGAGGAGACCGCGCGACAGTTGCGCGAACTCGTGGCCAAGGGCGCCTTTGGCGGCGGCGTCTGGGAAACCGACGACTGCCGGAAGACCCATGCGGAGCTGTCCAGTCGCGGCGTGACGTTCATGCAGGAGCCGGCCGAGCGCCCATACGGCGTCGAGGCAGTGTTCAGAGACGACTCGGGCAACTGGTTCAGCCTGACCGAGCACTTCGGAGCCTGAGACGCCCCAGAGCGACATCAGCGGTCGCCACCGCTGACGGTTCGCATTGGAATTTAGGGAACGGGCACGTTTGGCGCTGATCCACGTGGGTAGCGCGCGGCAGCGGATGCGGTAGCTGAAACTGACTGCGAGGTGAGGTCGGTGGCGAATCTGGTTCCCGTAAGGCGAGGCTCGACTGCGCCAGCGCGGCGCGAGGAGTCGTGGCCACAGCCGCGGCGCGATGTGCACTCACCGTTCGCCGAGTTCGACGAGCTCTGGGACCGGCTGGTGAATCGGTTCTTCGGGCCGCCTGTCGGACGGTCGGACTGGTCACGCGACTGGACGCCCGCGGTCGATGTCGAGGAGACCGATGACGCGTGGATCTTCGAGGTCGAATTGCCTGGCGCGAAGCGCGATGACGTCCAGGTCGAGGTGAGCGACTCTGAACTCCGGATCAACGGCAAGATCGACGAGCGCGAGCGTGCGGGCGTCGTCCGGCGCCGGGCGCGCCGGAGCGGCAGCTTCGAGTACCGCACAACACTGCCTGCCGGGATCGATGTCGACCATGTCGACGCCAAGTTCGACAACGGCCTGCTGACTGTCCGCGTGCCCCGACCGCAGAGCGCAAAGGCGCGCCGGATCAAAATCAGCTAGACGTCCGAAACCCGCAGCCGGCTATGGCGGCCAGCGCCTGCTTCCTCGTTCCCTGGTCCGAAGATCACTGGCTACCCCCCGGGGGCCTTTACCTTCGGAAGTCTTAGTTCTTGAGTCCCGGAGCTAAGGGTTTGCTTCCCTCGCACCAGCACCGTCGCCAGGGATCGCGTTCCTCCCATGTCACTCGAGGAACTCGGTCTGCATCTCGGGCGCCGCATGGATGCATACCAGCCTGGCTCGCTCTGGGCCGAGGTTGGAGAAGCCGTGCGGCACGCCGGGCGGCCCGATCACGATGTCGCCTGGACCGCCCTCGATGGTTTCGTCGCCAACCTGCACGAGGACGTGGCCTTCGAGGATGACAAAGGTCTCGTCGTAGGGGTGGTGGTGCAGCTTGGGCCCTTGCCCTGGGTGGTTGTGCACGAGGAAGAACGACACCGACGCCGGGCCGTGCCTGCCACCTTCGAAGGTGCGGGAGACGTCATTGCCCGGCAGGTCGTCAGCGTTCACGTGGTACACGGCTACGAATCCTCCCAGCCCGCCCTGAGCGGCGTGGCGCGGCGCCAATCCAGCCACGACGGCGGAACAGCCAGTACAGCCCCACTACTGCAACAAGTTCGGTGCCGATGCCGACTATCAGGAACGTCGGCAACCCGCCCAGGTGGCCCACCAACCACGCGAAGTTCTGGCCGAAGAATCCGGTCAGGAACGATAGCGGCAGGAACACCGTGGCGATGATCGCGAGCTGTTTCATCACCTCGTTGAGGTTGTTGGACACCATCGACAGATAGACCGACATGGCGTTGCTCAGGAGGTCTCGGTAGCTGTCGATCAGGTCGCTGATCCTGATCAAGTGGTCGTAAAGGTCACGCAGGTACGGATCGGCGGCTGGTGTGGTACCTGGCAGGTCAACCATGCCGGACACCAGCGAGGCCATCATGTCGCGCTGGGGTGTGATCAGCTTGCGCGCCTCGACCAGCCAGCGCTGCATGTCGAACAGCTCAGCTAGCTGATCATTGCTCGGCTTCGCGAAGATCCTCTCCTGTAGCGCGTCAATGTGGTCGTCGAAGTCCGACAGCTTGGGGAAGAAACTGTCGATCATGGTGTGAAGCAGATGATGAAGCAGGATCAGCCGGGTCGGGCGGTTCCCGCCCGGCAGCTGGCCACCCGGCTTGTCGAGCCGGTCTCTCAGCTGCTCGATAGGCGGGCAGGCGCTCTTCCTGACCGTGACCAGATAGTTCTTGGCGATGAAGAAATGCACTTCGGAGAAGGTCGGGCCATCGCTGGCGACGCCGTAGCTGACCAAGTACACGACGTCGCCGAAATCCTCGACCTTGGGCCGCTGGCCGAACTCGGTCACATCCTCGATGGCGAGCGGGTGCAGCTGGAAGGTGTCGCGCAGCATGGCGATGCCGTCCTCGCCCGGTGACCGAAAATCGAGCCAGAGCAGGTCGCCGTCGGCGAGCGCCTTCTCTACGAGCCTCGGCTCGGCGTCGGCTGACGATCCGTCAAGCCGGATGAGCTTTCCGTCCACAACCGTATTATCCCAAATATCCGGCAGTGGTACGGCCGGCTGGTGCAATTGCTCGCCGCGCGGTGCGGGTGGACGCCGCTACGGCGGGGCGCTAACGCCAGCCACGCGACGATGAGACGGCTCTCGACTGCTGATGTACGCGGTCTTGCCGGACGCCTTAACCGGTCCGCGCCACCTGATACAGCGCGGGATGGAACGGCCAGCGCAGGCCAGCCGATGCCTCTCGGAATCCCTGGCTGCCGACAGCAGCGTTGAATTCGTCCTCTGATGTCCAGTGCGCGATGTTCACGAAGCGGAATTGGGTGTCGTGCAGCGACTGGTGCAGTGCGGTTTCGATGTGTGCGGGCGATGTCTTGAGGTAGTCGCGGGCCTTTTCCCACGCTGCGATGAACTCGTCTTCGTCGCCTGCGGGCACTTCGAAGATGTTAATCAAGGTGACACTCATGGCCCGTACGGTCCTTTCGCCGTGCCGCTGGCCTGACCCGTGTTCGCCGTGACCTTGCCGGTGAACCTCATGACGGATCGTGCCAGACGCAGCACGTGGCTGTCATTCGCGTTCCACGACGGCAAGCCCGCGCTGCGGCGTCCACGACTCGATGACCAGCAGCGTCGCCTCCGGGTTCAGCCGGGTGATGACCACCTCAGAGATGTCGGCACGAAACAGGTCGCCGGCCGTCTCGCCGCCGATCGGTCCGGCGGGAATCACCACGCCGGCGATCTTCGCCTCGCCCTGCCACTCGGCCTCCCGACCCTCTCCTGGGTGAGACGTCGGACCATGAATGGCGAACCGCGGATCCCGGCGCAGATCCGCACCCTTGCGTGCCCCCGGCATCGACCCGAACTTCAGCTCTCCATCAGCGAACTCACACTCGATGCCAGAGATCCGTGGCGAGCCGTCGGCCCGCAGCGTCGCGATCGTCTTGTGCCTGCCCGTGTCGAAGAGCCGTCGCACCCGGGCAGCAAACTCCGGCTCCGCCAGCTCCACGTGCTTCCACGTCACCATGACCAGAAGTATGCGCCGATTGACCCTTGAGCCAGGCGACCGGCAGTATCGATCTCCAACTGGACCGAGATGACCATTGCCGGGCGGCACCATGGACCTGGAGGTAGCGAACTCCAGAATCAAGCGGCTAACCATTGCACTGGACTCGGGCTGCGCAGCGAGCCCGCAGACTCAGCCCGAGCCAGCGGGTGGCGGGTAGTTAGGGACCCGTTCTGCCGGTGGGACTGTCTCGTATATGGTCACTGCACCCTTAGTAGTGAATACATCGGGGGCAACATCAGGCCACTGGCCCGGCAGGTACCGCTTGCCGCCCTGGACGTACTCATACATGCCCTTGCCGGGATGATTGAGCTCGTCGGTTCCGTACGCATTCGGGTTCCACCAGATCTCGGTGGCGTCGTCGATCCCTAGGTAGTCCGTCTGCGGCCAGATCCCGTGGTTGCCGTAGGTGATCATCGGCTCGGTCAGCGCCTCGGATGGCTTCGGCGCCGCAAACAGCGCGGCCAGGAAGGTGGCCGGCGTTACGTCCGGTCCGGTGCCCTGGAGCCCGACGAAGAGCAAGGTAACGTCCGGAGTAGTGGTGGCCGCGCCCGTGGCCGCAGGCGGATTCTTCCCGTAGAACCAGTGGTAGAGGTAAATCGATCCGCTCACTTTCGGGTCGGTGCGCGCCGCCAGGAAACTGATTCCGAAGGCGTGCGCCCACTGCGTCTGGTCATAGGTTCGCGCGAAGATCGTCGTATCGGTCAGGACGGAACCCGTGATGATCCACTCAGGGTGGTAGTTCTGATTGGTCGCGGCTCTGGTGAGAGATCCAGGCGCAACCGGGTCGCCGCTGAAGATGACCGACGTTACCCCTGCTGCCTTGAGCTTCGCGATCAGTCCAACCGCGTCGATGGTGACCGGCGAGGTGTAAGCAAGCCGGGCCGCTAGCTTCACGCCGACCTTCGCCAGGCTCTGGACAAAGTGATCCGTCTGAATCTCGGAATCCTGTCCGGTCGAGATGTAAACAAGCCCGAACTTGCGCGTCTCATGGTGCATGGCCGGGTCGCCGGCAAAGGCTGCGGGCCGGCCCTTGAGCTGCGCCCCGATGTAATCGGCCAGCTGGATCTGGCCTTCATCGGCATTCATGCCCAGGCCGATCACGTAGGGCGAGTGCTGGGCGTAGTAGCTGTTGGGCTGACTCGGCATGCAGTCGATGCAGAAGATCTTGCTGGCCACGATCTCCTGGCCAAACGCCGCCGTCAGCGCCGGACCGCCGATAACCGCGAACGGCTTGATGGTCTGCACGATTGTCGTAGCGTCTGCGCGCGCCGCCACATCGTCGAGAGCGGAGCCGGTCGCCACGTAGGGGATCAGGTCGACCTTGCGGCCGTAGGTCTCGTAGTACGTCTGCAGGAACTTTGCGTAGCCGTTCACGGTCGCGATCGTCTGCTGGTTGGTGTCGGTGTCGGCGATCGAGCCTTCGATGAAGCTGAGGATCGGGTCGTTAGCTTCGGGCAGGTACAGGACCACCTTGATCGAATTGGCTGTCACTCCCTGATACGTATCGCCGCCGTTGTTACCCGTGAACGGCGCATAGCACTGGCCGGCAAAGTAAAAGGGGATCTTGAGCTTGCCAGTGCTCGTGTCGCAGCGACTCCCCCAGTCGATCGACTTCGTCTTGCCTTCTGCCGCCGCCTGGGTCCAGGAAAGCGCCCCTGCGGTGTGCGACTTGCCAGCGGTCGTGGCGGCGTTCGAGCTGGCCTTCGGGCTACCGCCCCTCGTTGCCAGTACTACGCCAGCCACGACAGCGAGCGCAGCCAGGATGGCGATCATCGGTCCATAACGTCGCAGGAACACGCTGCGCGGCGGCGGGGCTGAGGGTTGCATCGGCAGGTTCCTCCTGGGTGGTCTGTATAGCTGCGAAGGTCAGGTCTGGAGCGCTCCCGAGCGACCGATGGCTGCCGCGTTGTCGCCGAGATAAGAGCTGATCACCACCGGGTCATGCAGTACCGCCGCCGATGGCCCGGCGGAGATGATGACGCCTCGATCTAGAGCCACAAGCCGGTCGGCCACGGCGGTGATCAGCGGCATGTCGTGTTCGATGAGAATCAAGGTCGCGCCCAGCTCGTCGCGCAGACGCAACAGCAGTGGCGCCAGCGCCTCTGACTCGCGCTGAGCAATGCCGCTGGAGGGCTCGTCGAGCAGAACGACGCTCGGCTTGTGTGCTACGACACAGGCCAGGTCAACCACCCGGCGCATGCCAGTGGACAGCTCATGCACGAACTTTGCGCGGGCGGCTTCCAGGCTGAGCATCTCGATCAGCTCGGTCACGCGCTTGCGCACCATCTGCTCCGAATCGAACGCAGCCGGCAGGTGCAGGGCCGGGTTGACCGGGTCCTTCACCGCGACCCATCGTTCCATCGCAACTGCGATGGTCTCCTCGACCGTGAGGGCCGGGAACAGCGATGCGTCCTGGAACGAGCGGCCCAGGCCGAGCCTGGCTCGCCGATCGGGGCCGAGCCCAGTGACGTCACGACCACCGAGCAGCACCTGACCGGCGTCAGCAGGGGTGAAGCCGGATATGACGTCGAGGAGGGTGGTCTTGCCAGCACCGTTCGGCCCGATGATCCCTACAATCTCGCCAGGCGTGGCGCGCAGCGAGACGCCGCCGACGGCTTCAATGCCACCGAACCTGACCCGCACGTCGAACACCTCGACGGCGGCGGACACTGTCTCAGCGAAAGCGCTGTCGGGGGCAGTTGCTACCGCACCAGGCGGAGCCGATGCATCCGCGGGCGAACGCGAGTCCCTCGAACGCGTGCTGGCTACGCGCAGCTCCCGATTCTCCGCTCCCGTCGAGAGGCGGGCACGTGCACCGACGCCTTCCAGGAAGACGGACCGCAGGATGTCTGGCTGTGCCAGCAACGCGGCGGTAGGACCATGGAAGCGAATCTCACCCTTCTCCATGAAGTAGGCAGTCTCGGCGATCGTCAGGGCGAGATTGACTGACTGCTCGACGATGATGACGGTCGTGCCCTGGTCGCGAATCCTTGAGATCATCGGCAGCAGCTGCGCGACGACCGTAGGCGCGAGGCCGAGCGACAGCTCGTCGATGAGCAACAGCCGCGGCCGGCCGAGGAAAGCCATGCCGAGCGCGAGCATCTGCTGCTCACCACCCGACAAGTTGGCGGCTTGTTCAACCAGACGGGTCCGCAGTATCGGGAACTCGTCTAGGACCTCGGCCGTACGCGCGCCAAGCTCGTCGGTGCCGCTTCGCTGCAGCCAGCCGGCCATCCGCAGGTTTTCCGCCACCGTCAGCGACGGGAACACCCGCTCGCCGCCGGGTACCAGGCCGATCCCCAGCGCGGCAATCTCATTAGGCGGGGCGTGAGTTATGTCGCGCCCATCGAAGATCACCGCGCCCTTGTCAGCCTCCACAACTCCGCAGATGGCTTTCAGCAGGGTCGACTTGCCCGCGCCGTTGGTGCCGAGCAGAGCCACGATTTCGCCCTCGTCGACCTCGAAGTCGACATCGAACAACACCTGCACGTTGCCGTAGAAGACCTGCAAACCGCGGCACAGTACGAGCTTCACGCGGCCGAGACGGCGTTCATGGAGCACTTCAGACCGGGCCGCGGCCATCGTCCACACCTGGAGGATGTCCTGATTGAGCACCCGGCCCGAGCCTGCGAGGATCAAGCCGCCGACCATGAAGACCGGCGTCATGATGAGCATTCCCGGCCGGATCCCGATGTGATCCGATACCGCTCCGACGATCGGAAGCACCAGCAGGCCTGGGATCACCCAGATGGCGCCCATCGAGAAACCCATCGAGCGAGTTCGGGGTGGGATGCCGAGCGACAGTGCAGCGAACACGCCAGGCCCGACAATTGCCAAGCTAGCTGCGATGGCCATGTTCGCCACGACCGTGAGCCACAGCCACGGCGCAAGCGCAAACACTGCGGCGAGCCCGCCGCAGGCGAAGGCGGCGACGGCCAGGAACCGCATGATCAGCGCGGGGTTGCGCGTGATCAGCCTTGATCCGAAGCGGGCTCCGATGATCAGCCCGACCAGCTGAACTGGTTCGGTGACGGCCGCGATGTAGGCGCGATGTACGGTCCCGAGACCGAACGCGTGCTGATAGAGCAGCGCGGCCAAGGAAGCGAACCCGATGATGGAGGCAGCCAGGAATGGCAGGGCATAGAACACGCGGCGCAGGCTGCCGATCTTCCACACCATGCGCCATGCCTCAGCGAACGATGGAGACGGCTCCTCGGTGCGCAACGCGTCGCCGGCCATTCCCATGGCTTCCCGTTCTTGCATGCCGCGCACCGGCTCGACCAGCCGCAGGCCAAAGATAACCAGGATGACAGTCGGAACGGCCAGCACAATGAACGGCACCCGCCATCCGAGCCAGGCCGCGAGCAAGCCTGCGAGCAGCGGACCTACTAGGGCCCCGAGCGCGTTGGCGACGCGATACAGCGAGAAGACCCGCGGACGGGCCGCAATCGGGAACCAGTCCGAGATCAGCGAGTTGTGTGTGGGCAAGGCGGTGGCCTGGCCAAGGCCCGAGCCCGCTCGCATGATGACGAGCAGCCAGGCGAAGACGGCAACCCCGGTACCGAACGAGAACAGCGCGAACACTGACGCGCCGATGAGCATGAGCCGCACGCGGTTGCCCGTGTCCGACCACTGCGCGATCGGCACCGTCAGCGACAGACCCAACAGCGCTGCGACCGCCACCAGGGACAAGACTGCCGCGTTACTCATATGGAACGATCGCTGGATGTTCGGTATCAGCAAGCCAAAGGAGTCACGGTCCATCTCCTCGACCATGTTGAACCCGAACAGGATGGCGAGCGCATAAGCCGGACCGCCGCCCGACAGGTCGGTCAGCCATCGTCCCGGATGCCGCACCGCGAACCTTGCCCGCTCTGCCCGCGTGGCCGCATCCGGCGTGGCTAGCGGCGCGATGGGAATCATGGCGGGCCTCCTGCCGACGGCGCGAGATCCGGGCCGGGCGACGCCGCCTGGTGGGCCGCCGGGGTGCCGGTCTCGTCCGGCCTGTCGTCACCACCAGCGTCCGAACCCGCCTCCGCCGTATCAGCCTGACGAACGTCTGCCACCAGCGAGGGCACGATCAGGCCCCGGCGATTGGCAATCCACCGCAGCCCCGCATCACGGACTCGGAAGAGCACCCCGCCCATGCCACCGGGAATGATCATCAGCACCAGCAGCACGCCGACGGCGGATGCAAGGGTCTGCCACTGCGGGCCTGGCAGCCACCACTGCGCACCCTCAAGGTAGAGCGACCCGAGTCCGGCTCCGAGGAATGAGCCCAGGCCCCCGACCACGGCGGCGGTAAAGATTACGAAAGCCTACACGGGCGCATAGGCGTCAGGGCTGAACCGGTCTAGCAGCTCCACGAGAAGGCAGCCACCGTCCCCCACCAGAAAGTCCAAGATGGCGAATTCTGTCAGCTTGGCCCGCAAGACCTTTACGACAAACGCCTTGG
>Ga0126373_10002105_pt1 | contig 14553 bp, 11 predicted proteins | sample PanSoiMetPlot_11_FD_92545 | JGI IMG/M metagenome (GOLD analysis project Ga0126373, IMG submission 92545) | Tropical forest soil microbial communities from Panama - MetaG Plot_11 | ecosystem: Environmental > Terrestrial > Soil > Tropical forest > Bulk soil | place: Panama | collected 2016-02-17 | reverse complement strand
TTGGCGAAAAGCGCGCACTGCAGACTGTGACCAGGGTGGACTGCAAGTTTTCACCGTCACGCATCCGTTCCATCCATTGAAGGGGCAGACCTTCGAAGTCCTGGCTGTGCGCAACAACTGGGGTGGGGATCGTGTGTCGTATCTAGACGCGACCGGACGGCTGCGCACGTTGCCGGTCGAATGGACGGATGCCCGGATGCCCGATCCGGTGGTCACTGTCGGCGCTGATCGCGCGTTCTTCCGCGCCGACCTGCTGCGCCAACTGCGCACGCTGATCGACGAGCGAGTAACCGGGAGGGGCACCGCATAATGTCAGGCAAATTCTGTGCGGTGTGTCTTGAGAAAGATGTGCGCTGGGCGTCTCTGCACAGGTTGGCTGACTGTTGGAATGAATGCTGTCATACCTATATTATCAAGAGTATTGCGTATGCGGCCCTTATTTTCCTGTTGCCTTGTTCTATGTGTTGGCACATAATTGTAAAGACATACATGGCCATCGATTCACGCCAGCATGCACGCCGTCGGCAAGCCTTGAGCGCACAGGGTGCCAGCCATCCTCATCCCGAGGCTGTAACCGATGCTCTCTTTCGCGACAGTGCATTCTTCGATCCGAACGATTTGGTTCAGGTCAAATACGAGATGCTGCGCAGCGTCCAGAAGGAAGGTCGTGCGGTTGTGGAGGCTGCCCAAGCCTTTGGTATGTCGCGCCCGGTTTTCTATGTCACTCAAGCACTGTTCCAGCGCGAGGGTCTGCCAGGATTGCTGCCACGCAAGCGCGGACCGAAACAGCCCCACAAGCTCAACGACGAAGCGATGGCTGTCCTCGTCGAGGCTATTCAAGAGGCTGGACGGATGCTCAAAGGCGAGGAGTTGGCGGCGCTTTTGCTCGAGCGGTGTGGCGTCGAGGTGCATCCGCGCAGTATCCTCCGGCGGCTGCGTCCCTATCTGCAAGCGGAAAAAAAACGCCGATGATCGTCGAAGCCACAAAGCTCGATCTCACGCAGTACACCGTTCAGTACGAGTTGCTTCGCTTCCAGGTTATCGGTTCGCCGGGGAATGTCGTTCTTGCAGATCAGCCACGTGGCGTTGGTCTTGCCTTGTTCCTGGGCGAGGGCATGCCCGGATGGCTTCGGACCGTGGAAACGGTGCTTCGCACGGCGTTTGCGCCGCGAGCGGTTGATGCCACGGATCGTGCACCGCATGAACGTTCACCGCAAACGAGCGCTACGCCCGTGTGGCTGTCGAGTGTGCGTCATGAGGTCACCAGGCTCTTGGCTAGCCTGGTTCTCTCGACTCGCCCTGGCGGGAACCAAGCAATAAGGGAGGGACATCGCGGATGATGAACAACGAAGCTCATCAGAAGGTCACGACCGCGCATCTGTCACGGCTGGCATATCTCTACGTGCGCCAGTCGACGCTGCGCCAAGTCTTCGAGAACACCGAAAGCACGCACCGCCAGTACGCGCTACGAGAGCGCGCTGTCGCGTTGGGTTGGCCGCTCGATCGGATCGTCGTGATCGACAGCGACCTCGGGCAATCCGGCGCCAGTGCGGCTGACCGAGAAGGCTTCCAGCGCCTGGTGACCGAAGTCAGTCTGGGACGCGTCGGGATCGTGCTCGGCCTGGAAGTGTCGCGTCTGGCGCGTAACTCCACGGATTGGCATCGTCTGCTGGAACTTTGTGCGCTTGGCGATACGCTTATCCTCGATGAGGATGGGCTCTATGATCCCGCGCACTTCAACGATCGTCTGCTATTGGGCCTGAAGGGCACTATGAGTGAAGCTGAACTGCATGTGCTCAAGGCACGATTGCGCGGCGGCATCCTGAGCCGTGCCCGCCGCGGCGAACTCAAACAGATGGTCCCCGTCGGCTTTGTGCATGACGCCCACGATCGTGTCATCCTCGATCCGGATGCTCAGGTCCAGGGGGCGGTGCGTCTGTTCTTCGAAACCTTTAAGCGGACCGGATCCTGTCTGGCGGTGGTCAAGGAGTTCCGTGGGAAGGAACTTCTGTTCCCGCGCCGATTGCGCAGCGGTGCGCATAAAGGGGAACTGGTTTGGGCCGAACTGCTGCATTGCCGAGCGCGGCAGATGATCCACAACCCGCGCTATGCTGGCGCTTTCGTCTTCGGCCGCACTAAACAACGCCGTCTGCCGAATGGCAAGGTGTGCTCCCGCCTGGTGCCAAGCGAGGAGTGGATCCTGCTGCGCGACATGCATCCGGCCTACATTACCTGGGAGGAGTATCAGTTGAACCGGCAGCGCGTGAAGGGCAACGCGCTTTCCTGGAGCGCCGAGCGTGGTCGTGGACCGGCGCGGGAAGGTACGGCACTGCTGCAGGGACTCGTGATCTGTGGAACTTGCGGTGAGAGGATGTCCGTTCGCTACCACTCGCATCGCAATCAGAACGTGCCGACCTATTGGTGCGGCCGGCGCCCACTGCAACGAGGCGAGAGTGGTCTCTGCCAAACCGTGCACGGCGGTGCGCTCGATGAAGCTATCGGCGATATGGTCATCGAGGTGATGACGCCTCTGGCGATTGAAGTCGCCCTTACCGTGCATCAAGAACTCGCGAACCGTCACGAGGAAGCAGACCGGTTGCGCCACCAGCACGTGGAGCGAGCGCGCTATGAAGCGGACCTGGCGCAGCGCCGTTTTCTCAAGGTCGATCCCGACAATCGCCTGGTAGCGGATTCGCTGGAGGCGGACTGGAATGACAAGCTGCGTGCGCTTGCCGCGGCACAGGAAGCGTATGAGAAAGCCAAGGCTGCGGATGCGAGCGTCGTAACGGAGACCGAACGTGTGGAACTGATGTCGCTCGCCTCCGACTTCCCGCGTCTCTGGCGCGATCCGCGGACAGAGATGAAGGAGAAAAAGCGCATGCTGCGGCTCTTGATCGAAGACGTCACCCTCATCAAGGGCGACGCACTGCACGTGGATGTTCGCTTTGTCGGCGGTGCGACGCGGTCGCTCGACTTGCCGCTGCCGAAGTCGTGTATGGAGCTGCGCACCACCGATGCGGAAGTCATCAAAGAAATCGACCGACTTATCGACACGTATACAGACGGGGAAATCGCGGATGTACTCAATGAGCGTGGTGTGCGCACCGTCGTGACGACGCCGTGGACTGCTGCGCGTATCGGCGGACTACGCGCAATCTACCACCTCACCGATCGGCGTACGCGCCTGCTCGCGCAGGGGCTCCTAACGCCGGAAGACGTGGCCAGCCGCTACGGAGTCGTGCTGTCCACCGTACACCTCTGGCGGCGACGCGGCCTGCTTCGCGCACATCCTACCGACGACCGCGGCAACTACCTTTACGAAATCCCGCCGGAAGATCTGCCCGCCAAGTACGCGCATAAGCGCGAATACCAAGTCGAACCTGTAACTTCATCCCCATATGCCTCACCAGGTGCAGTATGAGTTCAAAGCCTTGTCGCGCGGTTTGTAAGGCCGGGCGGGAACCACTCCCACGCCGTAATGCATGGCCATCTGCTGGTAAGTCGGATTCAGATCCGGATCGTAACGGCAGGCGCGGCTCACGCCGGTTTTTGCATTATCGGGAATAATCAGCTTTGGCAGACCGCCGAAGAACTCGAAGGCCCGGATGTGGGCGCTCAGCCAGTTGATCATCTGCTCGTCGCACGTGGCTTCGGCATAGGTATAGGAACTGGCGCCGAGGACTGCGACGAACAGATGCGCCTGCTGGGTTGCGCCTCCGGTCGGGCTGTAGATCGGAATCGTCGCACCGGCCCAGTCGACGAACAGCTTCTCGCCTGCTTTGTACTGCTGGCGCAGAACCACATCCTGCTTTCTGCGCCAGCGCTGGTAGAGTTCGCAGAACCGGCTGTATCGATAACCCTCCGGGTTGGCTTCGCGGTACTCTTCCCAAAGCAGTTGCAGTGTGACGGAGCGTTGGGTCCGGCGTTGCTGGTGAATCGCCGCGAAGTCCGGCGTGGCGCGTTGTGGTTCGCGGGCTGCTGCCTCAGCGCCGAACAGCGCCGCTTCCAGTTCCGGTTCGCCCCAACCTTCCGGCAGCGGCCATCCGATACCCGCCCGTTCGGCGCGCGCCAGGTAATCGTTCACCGTCGCCAGTCCCACGGCACAAGTGCGGGCGATCTGCCGCTGGCCCAGGTTCAGCTCGTACTTCAGTCTTAAAACTTCTTTGATCTTTCGCATGGACAGTCTCCTGGCCGGCAATCCGATCCTCCCTTGTGTGGGAAGCATCTCCTGCCGGTAGTTTTGTCCAACGTTTCCCGCAGCCGGTTCCGATTCCGGGATGATGGCGAACGCTATTCCGGAGTTGAAGAAAAAGTGTTCGGCTTCAGCCCGGAATCCGTCTTCGCCTTCATCCCGGAACCGAGTTCGGAATCATCCCGGAATACCGTTCGGCTTGATCCCGGAATCGCGTTCGCCTTCGCCCGGAATCCGCACTCTGACCGCGCTGGGCTGAAGATGCCCGAACAATTACCGGAAGCGGCAGTTGGTATCCGGCATCAACTATTTTTTGGCTGGAGAGTTCCAAAGTGTCGCCGGATCAGATTGGCCTGTAATGGTCACCAACCCCCACTCTTGGCTCGGGAACCCACATCGCGGAAGAACTCCAGAGACTCCGTCGCGCACGTAGACCATCGGAACCGCTGCGCCCGCGTACGCCCCCGAAATCCTAACTCCTCCGCCAATTCTAAGCTGGTGCAAATGCGGCGAAAAGCCACGCTGAGTTCCTCGACAGAATCAGGATTGACCAAAATCCCGCCATCGCCGATCACCTCGGGCAAACAAGAGCGATCGGACCCAATAACGGGCACACCGGCGGCCATTGCCTGTACCGCAGGCAAACCGAAACCCTCATAAAAGGACGGATATGCCAGCGCTACCGCTCCGGCCACGAGGCCCGGTAGATCACCCTCTGGCACGTATCCCAAATAGCGGACATGCTGCTCATCCGCCACTAACATGGTCCGCAATTCTTCGCTTTCCCATCCGAATGGGCCCGCAATGATCAATTGCACATCACGTCGAAGAGGGGCGGAAAGAAGACGATAGGCCTGGATAATCGCGCGGACGTTCTTTCTCGGCTCAACGCATCCCACGAAGAGCAGGTACGGGCGGTCAATCCCGTATTTTGCTCGGGAACGATGCCTTTCCGGTTCTGTCACATGGAAGAATGGTTCAGCAACGCCTGGATAAATGACTCGGATCCGATCTTCCGGTATTCGCAAGACATCAACGGCATCGTCCCGAGCGCTCTCCGAGATCGCGATCAGGCCATCGGCCATTTTAAGTATGTTTTCTCCATAGCGTCGGGTGGCGGCGACGTTCGCCGCGGTATGGTACTGAGGTGTTCGCCAGCAGGACAGGTCAAATATGGTTGCCGTAATCTTCGGCAGGCGGGGCAAATTGGTAACGTGCTGCGAAGCATGGAACAAGTTGGCGCCCAGGAAGAAGAAATCGATTGCTGGGTTGCTTCTGATATTCAGGAAACGCGTGAGATTGATCCCAATGATCGTGCCGAGTTTGCCGGAGACGGAGCGCTCGTGGTCGAGTTGGGAGGGTATGGCCAAACGAACAGGGTAAGTCGAAATCCGTTCATCGCCCGCCTTGAGTGTTAGCAGCGAGTCCAGCCAATAATGAAGATAATTCCGCACACCGGCGCTTGGCTGCAGTAGCGAAGTAGAGTCGATTACAATCTTCATGTTCGTCGAGCGCACCAAGCGTCGCCATGCGCCGGCGCGCAATTGTTGCCGTACATATTCGTGCGGTGTGTGTCTCGGCAAAAGCGTGGCCAAGACGCCGAATAGGATGTCATACGAGTCGTGAGCGCACAACAAAATCGGCGAAAATCGAAACGGCAGATGCTAATTTGAGCACTAATGACTTGACGGCCATTGCGAACGCTTCGTGATACATTGGGTGGTTCTTATGCATGCACAGAACGTTGCTTTCGGTGGTGACAAGGTGACATTCACTCAAAGAGGTTTTCAGAGATATCTGATCCTTGCCGTGTTCGTTCCGGTCTCGTGTTTTAGTTTAGCTTGTCAGCAATCCAGGACGGATACCGAAAGCGAAACGCGGCGCCCTCTCACTTCTTTTCGTCAGGTTCTGACAAGCTCCACCACTAGCCTGAGCGTGCACCCGGATCAGGGGGTCACCATTCCCGTGAGGATTGAGAACCCTGGCCCCGAAACTTGGCCGTCCACCGGCCAATTTCCCGTGAATGCGTCGTACAAGTGGTTTAATGGTGCGACTATGCTCCCCATCGAGGGAGAACGGACCCCTCTGCCGGGTCCTGTCGCTCCAAATCAGGCCGTAAATGTCAACCTTCGGGTGGTCGCTCCGACTCAGGCGGGTAACTTCACCCTGCGGATCACGTTGGTTCAGGAGGCCGTTGCTTGGTTCATGATAAAGAGCAACACTTTTCTCGAACTGCCCGTCACTGTCGAATGAACACGCTCACCTTTTAAGCGCCACGAGGCCATAGTCCTGCGGTCCATAGAAGTGCTCGTTGATGAAGCTTACTGCTGGGCAGTCGGATTCCTCTAAGTGAAAACAATCCGGAAATGGAGAAAGCGGAATCACTCTTGGATCACGCAATCCCCTGGCTTCCACGGCAAACGATAGGAATTCACTGGGTATAGGATGTTGATGCGTCGGGTCAAGATAGAAGTTATTGGTGCTGACGAATAGGTTCCGCGGATTTGGCGTCTCAAATATGGCGATTCCGCCGGGCTTTAGGATTCTCACAGCATGGTCGATCATCTCCACTAGGTCCGCGAAAGGAAGATGCTCGAGCACATGGAATGCGGTGAGAATGGACCGGCTTTGATCAGGGAGCGATGTCAATAGTTTGAGGATCTCTCCCTCGATTACATCTAGGCCGCGCTCACGGTTTGCGTTGACCAGGTCGCGGTTCCAATCGATTCCGGCGGCAGGGATGCCTAAATCGCGTAACAGTTCCAGCCATTCGCCACGCCCGCAACCGAGGTCTAGAGCGGGCGCGCACGCCGCATCCGCGAAGGCTTCTTTGGCGTACGGGACATACACATTCAGCCTGCTCTTGATGTCCGCTTGGTCGCCGCGGAAAGATCTGGCGTGATCCACGAACAGCGAGTCATGCGAGACGCAGCGGTCGGAAGAAGAACGCGTCTGCTGCGCGGACGCCATGACCAGCTCGATCTGACTTACGCGGCTTACGATAGACTCCATCTCCAGGCGGTCCTCTTTCCGCCATTGGTTGGCGGCCGCGATGTGAGGGACCACGGTCTCGCTGTGCAACGACGACACCTCGTCGGCTAACAGGTCTAGGCGATCAGTCAACGTGCCCTGATCTTTGAGAGCGCGGGCCTGATTGTCCGTGAGTTGATTTTCGAGCGCAGTGAGGCGTTCCACGGTTGCAGAGAGCAGTCCCAGTTGCCGGCCCTGCTCGGCGTCGAACCGCTGCAATACGTACGCCTGCTCGCCTGCGGCTTCAGCCGCCGTTTTATGAAAGGCTCTTATCTGTGCTGTATACCAGAAGAGCATTCGCTGAATGATTCGAACAAACGCTGCCCCCACGCGGCCGCGCAGCGTGGGGGGCTGCGGCGGCATATCGCCGATCTGCGGATTCACAATCTCAGTGCTCCGAAAAAGCCGATGCGTCTTAGGCAGCTGTATGGCCTCGGCCGCACCTGACCTGGCGGGCATGTTTGAGGTGCGATTCATCCCATTTTCGGGGGAAGGGGATACATCGTTCAACAGCGTGTAAAGCGGCGAGCCAGGCGTGATGCGGTCCCGGACCGCTTGCGCTGCGGAATCCAGCAAATTCCGGCGGTTTGCATCTGCATTAGATACCATTTATTTACTTTCCTGCCTCGAAACCAGAAAGCCTGAACGCGCCCTAATCCTTAGTCAAAGCGTCAGCTAAATATGCCGTCGGAGACTGCGCAAGATAGCGGCACTTTCGCGAAATACGTTTTCAGGCGTACGAGACTACATAACAACCTTCAGCATTCCGAATATACTGCCACTTGAACATACCACCGTGATTGGATTCTCGCCCTGTTTAGCCACACAACCCGGAACTCTGGACTCCTGCGGATCGCGCTGCAAAAGCCGCGCGATAGGTTAGCTTAGCTACGTCCACAGCGCAGCACGGGATGGGTTTGCTAAACTATGATCTCTTTCATTCAAAACGCTTCCTGCCATTCTCGGCCATTCAGATGGCGAAACGCTCATTCACATGCTCCGAGCATCCATAGTTCCGTCCGACATGATCGCCCATCGGTCCATTAGTGATGTATTTCTCGAGGCGCCGATGGGCCCGACCCAGGATTTTGCGCCGTTAACACCCTTCATGATCCATATCTGGCGTCTGCATGGACTCCCCTCCAATGCCTCGCTGGACCGAAATAATGAAAGAGAGAAGTTTGTTTATTCGTTTTACAATTTCTTCCACCGAACGCGCGCACCGAATCGCTTCCCGGCCCCTCCAAATACCTTACGGTGGTTGAACCAACCCGCTTCTGACGTATCTTCGGCCTTCGGCGCACAGGCGAACGGGTCATCTTCACAACGGTATTACCTGACCCGGTTCATGCTTCACGTCTGGGAGAGTATCCGGCAAGATATGGACATTCGCCAGGCCGATGGATATCTGCGCTTCCTGACATGGTTTGCTCTCGAGTGTATTCCAGCCTGGAATCTGCCTTCCCTCTTGATACCTGAAGAGTTACTGCCAGTTCTGAACCGCCCGGTGCGACCGGGACTCCCTATGAGCACCGCCATGCGAGTTCTCGGGGAGCTGCATTCAACCCCCGGCATTCAGAACATAGGTGCCGCGCCAGACGACCTCGTGATCGCAATATCGTTCGAATTGATGCCCGATATGCTCCGTGCCGGTGATCCCCGTCTTATTCCGCCTTTCATCAGCCAGTTCTGGAGCCGTCGGTCTTCACCGACCGATCCAAATTCGCTCACGGCTTACGAATATCTCGCGGCTCGTGTTGCGTCGCCCAAAATGGCCGGCGATGATCCGGAAACCGTTTCCGCTGCCCGCCAGTGGTACGCGCGGCAATACCTCACGGTAAGCCCGCAAGCGGATTTGTTCATGTCCGCGCCTGCTATCAGCCTTCAGGATAGTCTCGAAAACAATAACCTCGATTCGGCCGCTAGGCTCGTATATGTTTATCGCGATCACCATACCATCTGCGGCCTTTCCAGGGCCGGACTGCAAGCCAAGGAAGCGCTTGCGGCCAACGGTTTGCGGATTCTGGACTTTGACTTCTCGTTCATGCGTGATCGAATCGCGAATGAGTATGCCCAGAGTGCTGGGACGCCGCATCATGCCCGATCTTCTCTTCACGTCGTGAATCTCAACCCGGAATCCGTTCCCGAGTGCCTTGCGTGCCACCTTTCCAGTCTGCACGATGATTGCTACATCATCGGGCAGTTCTACTGGGAGCTTTCCGATACATCAGATATTCATGAATGCGGCCTCTCCCTCATGAATGAACTCTGGGTTGCAAGCGAGTATTTGAAGGAAGTCTACAAGAAACGTGTTTCTGTTCCGGTGTATGTCATGGGTCAGGCGTTGGAGGCTCCGAAAGTGACTGGCCGATTTGGGCGGGCTGCGTTCAATCTGCCGGAAGATGCCTATATTTTTCTGTTCACTTTCGATGCTGGATCGGTGGTAGAGCGTAAGAATCCACTGGCGGCCGTCCAGGCGTTCCGCAGAGCGTTTCCAACTACCATCGACAAGGCGATCCTGGTTTTGAAGACGAAAAATGCCGATCGTGCCCAGGCCGAAATCGACCGGAATCATTGGAATTCAGTTCTGAAGATTGCGGGCGGCGACGACCGGATTCGAATCATCGACCGGGACGTTACGGGAGAGGAACTCACAGGGTTGCAGGCGTCGTGCGATTGTTACATATCCCTTCATCGATCCGAAGGATTCGGATACGGGCCTGCCGAGGCAATGGCCTTACGCAAGCCGGTGATCACCACCGGCTACTCGGGCGTGACCGATTTTTGTACTCCGGAAACCGCCATGTTGGTTGACTATGTACTGGAGCGGGTGCCATGGGGAGCGTACCCGTACATGGATAGGGGCCGGGACTATTGCTGGGCGTCTCCTGACATCGAATCGGCTGCGCGCCACATGCGCAGGGTCTATGAGAATCCCCAATTGGGGGAATCACTCGCGGAGCGCGGTCAGAAATTGATTCTGAAGGATTACAGCGCGGAGGCCCTACGAAGTCGCTACCGACAGCGCTTGTCTCAGTTGGGTTGGCTATAAGCTGAATCTTTATGCCGACCTTACTTCTGGAAGGCCCTTTCGAGTCCGACTACAGCCTCGCAATCGTTAACAGAAGATTGGCGCAAGCTATGTCGCGCATGGGCGTTTCCGTTCGACTCCACCAGCGCGATAATACGACGCCTTATTTACCATCCGAAGGGTTTTTGCAGGCGTACCCGGACTTGGCCCCTTTTTTTGAGAGCAATCTTTCCACAGTCCCTGTCGATATCCACTCGAGGTATATTTATCCCCCCTACGTCGACGGTTTCGAGGGACGCCTGCGAGTAATGCACTGCTACGGATGGGAGGAATCTTCATTCCCGCAGCGATTTGCCCGAGATTTCAACAGTGGGCTGGACCTCATTACAGTGATGTCGGAATTTGTTCGGGACGTTCTGCATCGAAATGGCGTAAACGTACCGATTGAGGTAGTCGGGCTTGGCGCGGACCACATTCTATCCGAGTCTGCCAGGTCGGTTGGCCGCTTGCAAAGCGACACGTTCGATTTTCTCCATGTGTCATCCTGCTTTCCACGCAAGGCGCCCGAGATCCTCATCCGCGCCTTCTGCGAGGAGTTCACGCGCCGTGACGATGTCCGCCTCATCATAAAAACATTCGCCAATCCGCATAATGAGGTAACCAAAATCCTTGAGGAAATCGGCGCCGAGTACCCCCGGCACGCTCCCATTGAGATTGTGTGGGAACCGCTGGAAATCGGCGAGATGCGATATCTGTACGAGCACGCTGGCAGTCTCGTGTCCGCCAGCCGCGGCGAGGGCTTCGGACTACCCGTAGCGGAGGCGATGATTGTTGGATGTCCGGTAATCGCTACGGTTTACAGCGGCCAGGCTGATATCTGCAATCAGGAAAACTGCTGGCCCGTGGAGTATGAATTGACGCCGGCCCGCACACATCTATCAGAAGGGCCTTCGCTGTGGGCCAATCCGATCGTCGACTCCCTTCGGGCGCAGATGAGGACCGTATATACGGGTACTCTTCAGGATCGTCTGCAACGCACCGAGCCTGCACAGCGCTCCGTCATGGGCCGGTTCACTTGGGAACGGGTTGCGGCACTGCATTGGAAGTATTGCCAGAGTTCGCTGGGCGCCAAGGGCCACGCCGCCAACTCCGTTTTCCTCCCGCAAGCCGGCTCCGCGCCTCCCGCTATAGGTTTCGTGACGACTTGGAACACGCGCTGTGGGATCGCTGAGTATACCCGATACTTGGCGACGAATCTTCCGGACGGATACCAATTCGCAATATTCGCGAACCGGGTGTCTGAAGAACTCGTGAGGCCGGACGAAGATTTTGTGACCCGTTGCTGGGAGCCGTGGGATGTACCGTCGCGCATCGGAGCGCAAGAAGAAGTTGAAGAACTCCTGGCAGCGATCCTCAAAAGCGGCGTCCGGGCCGTCTCTATTCAACATAATTTTAACTTTTTAACACCGCCCACGGTGCATACTCTTATCCAACAGCTGAGACAGCACGGCATCGTCACCACCGTTACAATGCACGGGATCAACCATAGCAACTTCCCCCAGTTGAGGCCCGCTCTCAAAAGCGCTGATTTCTGCATCTGCCATCGACGGCCGGACCTGGATAACATCCGCCGCCTCGGCGTGAACAAGGTGGTCCTTCAAAAGCAGGGCGTCCTGGCGTATCAGCTCGACTGCGGGAATTCCGTCGACGCGAAAGCCCAACCCAAGCACCATTTCATCGTGAGTTGCTTCGGGTTCTTCCTGCCGTCCAAGGGGATTCACCAATTGATTCAGGCCTTCGCGTTGGCAAAGATGGTGCAGCCGCTCCTGCGCCTCAAGCTACTGAATTCTCTTTACCCGATTCCGGATTCACATGCGTACGCGCGCGCCTGCATCGGCCTAATCCAGCAGAAGGGCTTGGGGGCCGACGTCGAAATCACGACCGCTTTCCTCGACGATAAAGAAGCGTTGCGCCAACTCGCGGAATCAGACTTGCTCGTCCTTCCTTATACCTACTCTACGGAATCGTCGAGTGCTGCCGGGGCGTTTGCGATCGCGTCTCTTGCGCCAGTGTTGTGCTCCGACATTCCCCTTTTCGACGAGTTGGCCGAAGTCGTCCACCGGTTTCCGGCCGGCGATGTGCATGCCCTGGCAAACTGGATACTGCAATTGGCAGCAGATCCGAAAGAACTAAGTCGTTATCGAGCAGTTCAGGAACAACTGGTTCGCAGGCTCTCTTGGCCTGCCGTTGCACGCGATTTCGTAGACCTGATAGCAAAGCAAGCTGAGCTCTATAAATCCGATACGCCTCCCGTCGCCACCGCGGTTCGGTGACGCGCAACGCCGCGCCTGGACCTGCAACAAGGAGCGAGTTCGGGTTAGTTGAAACTTTAAGCCGGTTTGTCGCTAAGCTCGAAGTTGCTTCGATCGGCATTGCGGCACAGCACACGGGCCGATACCCTGCACTGAACTCCCTAAATAATACAGAACCTCACGTTACCGATTCGCATGGTCGCATCGGCCATTAAGGTTCTTCATTGGCTGAGGTGCGATGATGATAACTACCATAACGGTTCATTGTCGCGCTATTCTTGATGCATGCAAATTGCGACTGAACAGGACATCCACGCTTGTTTTCGACTGATTCTGGGCCGCGAGATGCACGATGAGGAGCGAGACGGACATTTTGGTCTGGTGGGAATGCCTCTCGGGCCCGTGGTTTCCACCTACCTGCAGTCGCTTGAATTCCGCCTCCGCGGCCTGTTGCAGAATGATGGTACCGAAAAAATCGTCCTTCAGAACTACTCGATCTATGTCGCCAGCGACGACACCCTGATCGCTCCTGGAATTCGAACGAACGCCTATGAACCAGAAGTGACCAAGGCTTTCACACACGAACTGACCCGTAAGGCAGGTGCGGCCATCGATATAGGTGCGAACTGCGGCTGGTATTCAATGCTTGCGGCATCACACGGGCGGGAGGTCTACGCATTCGAACCCCTGCAGCGCAATCTGCGGTTGCTGCACGCGAGTCGCGCCGCCAACGGGTTCCGGCGGCTTCACATCTATGGTGCCGCGGCCTCCGATTCGCCCGGAACGCTCGTGATCGGAGCGTCGTTTACTAATGGTATCGTGGGTGAGCTCCGCGAGAGCGAACCAGCGACAGCTCTGCTTACGGACTATGTGGCCAGCGTTTGCGTTGATGTGTGCGTGCCGCGTCACATTCCAGTCGCCGTGATCAAAATCGATGTCGAAGGGCACGAGTATCGCGCCATAACTGGCGCGTCCAAACTGATTCAGACGTGGCGGCCAGCGATCATTAGCGAGTTTTTTCCGCGCGCCCTCGATGCGAATTCCGGCCATTCCGCAGGCGATTATCTGGATCTGCTCGAAAGCTTTGGGTACGCGCTCAGTGTGATCGGAGACGACGCAGTCTGCGATAAAAAGACGATTTTCGAAAAAGTTCAGCACCGCGACCACATCGACATCCTCGCGCGCCCGAAGGGGGATGTATGAGCCTACCCAGGTATTCCGCAATTCGATTACACAGGCTTGGAGCGGCCACTTCCGGAAGCAACGAACGGTTGTCGACGCTCTCATTATGGGGCAACGAGAAGGTCCGGTCTCACGCCTGGCCTCCAAGCACGGCTAGGCGGGCGGTACTGGAAATCGGTACCGGAATCGGAAGCTTTGCCCGTAAGCGTTGTCTGGTTCGCCAGTCGTGGATGGCTAACGATATCGAGCCTGAATACCTGGCGAATCCGAAGAAGCATATCATGCATCGTTCCGCGGTTCGAATTACTAAACTGAACGCGAAAAATCCTTGCTATCATGGCTTCGAATCGCAGTTGGATGAGGTGGACCCCAAAGCTTGGACAGTTTTTGCCCCTGGCTTAAGTGGGTCGGCGGGTTTGCATGGAGGCGGCTAAGCCGCCATCCATTCCGGACCTGGTACGGCGCTCGGGTCGCATCCCTGCGTTGCCCTGTCTTCCTCCCAGGCAGTTTGATTTTAAGACAAACCTGCTTCCGGCGCGAAGCGAAAAAGATCCATTCTGGCCAGAAAGCGATAAATCCCGGGGTTCGGGGCGGAGCCCCGATCAGGTAATGCTCTTGTTCCTTGCTCGGTACAGTTCGGCGGGAGTGCGATAGCGCAGCGCCTGATGAGGTCGCCGCCGGTTGTACAACTCAGCAACGCGACACCCATATTACTGACATCCGTGAAATCTGCTATTCGTGGCATCCATGGCACGGCCGGGCAGTGCGGGTGCATGCCAGTTTCGTAAAGCGGGGCCAGGCGGTGG
>Ga0126373_10002104_pt1 | contig 14554 bp, 11 predicted proteins | sample PanSoiMetPlot_11_FD_92545 | JGI IMG/M metagenome (GOLD analysis project Ga0126373, IMG submission 92545) | Tropical forest soil microbial communities from Panama - MetaG Plot_11 | ecosystem: Environmental > Terrestrial > Soil > Tropical forest > Bulk soil | place: Panama | collected 2016-02-17 | reverse complement strand
GAGCGTCTACGCGTGAGATCTCGCGCGGGAAATGTGCAGCGGGGAGACACCCTTGCGTAACGATAACCAGCCTTGCTTAGTACTAACCCTCCACTGCGCCGAAACTTGAGGCTGCGTCGAAATCACTTCTAACGCGCGATCTCGACCGTGATTTTTTGCGTGCCGAGGAGGTGAGCGGGTGAATCGACGTACGTTTGACGCGTGATCACGCCGCCATTCTTTCGCCGTGAATTTCCGGGGATCAATGATGTGTCCTGTCGCAGTGCCTTCTACGCTCGCGAGGTAGGCGCGTGCCATGGCGGCGGCGGGCATGCCGAGCGACGGGTCCATCTTCTGCGCGTTGACGGTTTCGGCAACCCTGGGCGGGCTTACGACGTTGATCCGAATGCCCCCCGCGGTACTCATCCAACATCAAACGACAAGCCGTCACAAGCCTCTCCGCCACGGACAACAACCTCACCCACGCAGCCTGCTAGGTATTGGTGGAAGAGTGATGGCGAGTCTAGGGAATTCATGGTGCAGGTCAGATTGATTGACGGGGAATTAAAAATGCTGAGGTTCTACCAGGGAAATGTGCCTGTTGCAGAAGCAAAAGGCTACTGGCGTGGTCCGCTCAGGCCATCTCACGGTCCCCTCAACGAGTAGGCTTTCCACCATCGCCCCTCGAAATACAACCATTACCAAGTGCGCTCTGGATCAGGGTTATTTCCTGTCGTGAGGGCGCCTCCTACACTAAGCCGCTCTGCGCGGATGTCGTATCCTTTACAATCTCCGTTGCAATGGTCAGAATATGCGCGCCTTATATACCGGAAAATTCAGGAGCATTCGTTGTTCGCGAGGTGAGGAACGACGAAGGGCGATGCCGGGCGTTCAGCAGAAGAGTGTGCGGACGGCTGTTTGCGTTCGGGAGTCTCGTGGGTGTGTGAGCAACTCTGCCACAAGGAGGTGCTCCATTGAACACGCGCGATGCGGACCACGAGAGAGTGATTCCCTACCTCATCCTCGGTTGGTCCCTCGTTCTCGCATTCAATCCGACCTCCCTGGTTCAAGCATCCTCGCCCATCACGTCGTCGGGGCTCAACACGCAAGTGAGCGCGCCACTCCCTCTCGCCAGTGGACAGACCCAATTCAACATCACGGGTGGCACCAGACCGGGCGGCGGAGTGAATCTGTTTCATAGTTTTGGCAACTTCAATGTGCCCACTAACAACATCGCAAACTTCCTCAATTCCGGATCGGTTGACCAGAACGGTACGCTGCTCCTTCCAAATCTGCCGACCTCCAACATCCTGGGCCGCATCAACGGAGGCAATCCGTCCAGTATCTTCGGCATGATTCAGACCAACGGGCCCGGCGGGTTCCCGAATGCCAATCTGTTCTTGATGAACCCCAACGGCTTTCTCTTTGGGCCCACTGCCACCATCAACGTCGGGGGGATGGTGAGCTTCACGTCAGCGGATTATCTGCGACTCGCCGAGTTTCGCTACCTTTTGCGCCGCTTTCTGGTGTTCAGCGAGCAAGCGGCCGGACGCGCCGGCCTGACAGCGCAACAGCATCAGGCCCTGCTGGCGATCAAGGGCTATCCGGACAGCGCGGCAGTGACCGTCGGCGACCTCGCAGCGCGGCTCGCCATCCGCCATCACAGCGCGGTCGGGTTGGTTGATCGGCTGGTCGCCAAGGCGCTGGTGCGGCGCCAAAGCGGCGTGGTCGATCGCCGGCAGATCCGGCTGGAACTGACCTCGAAAGCCGAATCACGGTTGGCGCGCTTGTCCGTGGCGCATCGCAATGAACTCAAACGGCTGGCGCCGTTGCTGCGTACCCTGCTGGATGCACTGGGCCAGCCGAAGGCACGAAAAAATCTAGGAAAACTGCCGCTTTCCAGGCGAAAGCGCAATTAGTTGACTATAGACAACTATTGTCCTAAGAAGCCTCTTGTGTGGTGAATACGCCAGCTCCCTGAACCCCGCTCCGGCGGGGTTCTTTTTTCAGTTCCCATAAATTGAGGCCGTTGTGCCGGCATTGCCGGCTGCGACTTACGCCTTGCCGAAGACGCGGCGGAAGATCGTGTCGACGTGCTTCAGGTGATAGGCGTTGTCGAAATGCTTCGCCAGCGCCGCCGGCTTGATGTGCTTCGATACCTCGGCATCGGCCTTCAGCAGATCGGCAAAGGTGCCTTTGCCGTGCCACGCCGCCATGGCATTGCGCTGCACCGCCTGATAGGCCGCTTCGCGGCTCATGCCGGACTGGGTCAACGCCAGCAACACGCGCTGCGAATTCACCAGTCCGCCGAGGCTCTCCAGGTTTTCCCGCATGCGTTCCGGATAGACCATGAGCTTCTCGACGATCTCAGCCGTGCGCGCGAGCGCGAAGTCCATCGCGATCGTCGCGTCGGGTGCGATGACACGCTCGACCGCCGAATGCGAAATGTCGCGCTCGTGCCACAACGCCACGTCTTCGAGCGCCGGCGTCACCGCACCGCGGATGAGGCGCGCCAGGCCGGTGACGTTTTCCGCTAGCACCGGATTGCGCTTGTGCGGCATGGCGCTCGAGCCTTTTTGGCCGGGCGCAAAATATTCTTCGGCTTCGCGCACTTCGGTGCGCTGCAAGTGGCGGATCTCAAGCGCCAGGTTCTCGAGCGAGCTGGCGATAACGCCGAGGGTGGCAAAGAACATTGCATGGCGGTCGCGCGGCACGATTTGGGTCGATACCGGCTCGGGCGCGAGACCGAGCTTCTTGGCGACGTATTCCTCGACCTCGGGCGCGACGTTGGCGAAGGTGCCGACCGCGCCGGAAATCTTCGCGGTGGCGATTTCGGCGCGAGCCCGTTCCAGGCGTTCGCGTCCGCGCGCGAACTGCGCGTAATGACCGGCGAGCTTGAGGCCGAAGGTCGTCGGCTCGGCATGGATGCCGTGGCTGCGGCCGACACAAAGCGTCTTCTTGAATTCGAAGGCACGGCGCTTGAGCGCTGTCAGCAGCCGGTCGACGTCGGCGATCAGGATATCCGCCGCTTGCGTCAATTGCACTGCAAGGCACGTGTCGAGCACGTCGGACGACGTCATGCCCTGATGGACAAATCGCGCTTCGGGTCCGACATGCTCGGCGAGATTGGTCAGAAAGGCGATGACGTCATGCTTGGTTTCGCGCTCGATCGCGTCGATGCGCGCGATCTCGAACTTGCCTTTGGCACGCAGCGCCTTGGCCGCCGATTTCGGCACCGTGCCTTGCTTGGCCATGGCATCGAGGGCATGGGCCTCGATCTCGAACCAGATGCGGAATCGGTTCTCGGGCGCCCAAATGGCGCTCATTTCTTTCCGGCTGTATCGGGGAATCATCGGTTCGCGGCTCTCCCGGCACGGGATAGCCCAGGGGCGGTTTCGGCGCAATGGCTGTGCGGTCGCGCCCGGCCGCCGGCGGCGGGAGGGGTCAGGCGGCGGCTTCGCGCGCCTTCCAGACGATCCGCTCTGGCGGCAGGCGGACAACGACGGTGGTGCCGGCGCCCGCGGCGCTGCTGACCTCAAGGCGGCCGTCATGCAGCAGCACAAGGCTCTTGGCCAGCGGCAATCCCAGGCCAGTGCCGGCGTACTTCTTGCTGACGGCATTGTCGACTTGGCCGAATGGCTCAAGCGCCTTCGCAATCTCGTCCGGCGCCATGCCGATGCCGGTATCGGCAACCGCAAAGCTCAAGCCAGACACGGTGTCGAACGCGATCGACACCTTGACTTGGCCGGCTTCGGTGAATTTAACCGCGTTCGACACCAGGTTGATCAGCACTTGGCGCATGCGCACCGTATCGCCGCGGATCAGCGGCGTGTTCGGCGGAATGTCGGCAGTCAGTTCGACGTGCTTGGCGGCTGCCTGGACGTGCATCGCCGCGAGGCTGTCGTCGACGATCTTCGCCGGGTCGATCAGTTCGTCGCGCAGTTCGGTCTTGCCGGCTTCGATCTTCGATATGTCGAGGATGTTGTTGATGATCTCGAGCAGGTGCTCGCCAGCGTTAAAGATATCGCCCGCGTAGTCGGCGTAAATCGGCATTCCCGGGCCCATGAGATTGTCTTTGATGATCTGCGAAAAGCCGATGATGGCGTTGAGCGGCGTGCGCAACTCATGGCTCATATTGGCCAGGAAGCGTGACTTCACTTGATTGGCGCGTTCGGCCTCGTCCTTCGCCTCTTGCAGCGCGATGCGCTGCGTCATCAATTCCTGGTTGACCTTCGACAGCGCAAACCAGGTGACGCCAAAGGCGAGCGCGATGTCGTTCACGATCGGTAGAAGCAAGAACGCCGTCGCCTGCGCCGGCTTCATGTGTCCCAAGTCAACCGGGCTCGTGCGCGTCAACATCAGCACGATGCGCAGGCCGAAAAGCATCGTTCCGAAAATGCAAACGCCGACGATCAGCCGCTCGGGGCCCCAGCCGGCCCTGGCTTTCGACCAGAGCTCGATGCCGCCGAGCCATGTCGCAAGCATGACGAAGGCCGTAAGGGTAAGTATGCGGATTTGCGTGCTCGGCTGTACATAGGTGAAGTACAGGAAAATCAGCGCCAGGCCTCCGATCAGGCCTGCCTCGACGCCGCGGCGGGGTGTCTTGTCGACCATGAAGCGAGCGCCGCGCCAGAACAACACAACCGCGCCGCCGAGCAAGCAATTGGCCAGGACAATGCTGAACAGTTCCGGAGCGTAATTGCGCAGGCTGAGGCCGATGAAGGCGACCGCGAGCATGCCGTATCCGGCGGCGTAGCTGCCGACTACGGCGCGATGGCGGCTATTCGATAGCGCCAGCGTTCCAAGGACCGACGCGATCCCGATGAGCAGCGCGGTGCTGATCGCACTGAGCGTATGGATGTCGAGTTGCACGATGGCGGACAGGTTTGCGGCGCTGTGGACCCCGAACGCGCGACTGTGGACCAACCAACCGGCGCGTCCTTAACACACAATGCGGCCGAACCTGTAGCATTTGGTTAACGACTCGCTGGGGCTGGCGACGCCAGCGATCAGTGCGGGAGACGGCCGTGGCGCTCGAGCAAGCGGGTCCGAGACATCCAGACGAACCGGCGTGCGCGCATCAGATGAGCATGACCCAGACCTGCTGGATTGAATGCCCATAGCAACATGGCGACCAGGCAAGCTTCGCCGAGCTCGTGCACCCATTCGCCCGGCGAATGGGTAGTTTCGACGATGGTGTCGAAGCCACAACCAACAAATGGCGCCTGCAATAGCCGGCCGTCGAAGCGCGGGCAGCCGCGCAACGCAACGAAATTTGGCACGTGCCCGGCGCCGGTTTCAGCTGCCAGCGTGCGCAGGCTGGCGCGCACACAGTGTGCCGCCGCTGCCGCCCAGCGCAGCGTCACTCCGTTGGGTGGGATTGCCGGCACATGCTCGTTCCAAAGATGCAGATCGAGCAGTGGGTCGCCAGGCTGAATGCGCGTGCCATCGGACAGTACGAGCATCTGCTCTGCTGCCGCCGGGGCGATGCGCAAGATGCAATCTGGTCGAGCAGTGAATTCGACGATGCCGTACTGGCGCCGGAGATGAGCATCGAGGCCGAAAATCGAACGGCGCAGCCAACCGGCCTCCACGCGCGCCGATCCCGCGCTGGCAGCGACGGAGCCAATCGTCAAATCTTCGCTCATCCCGCCTCGATGGGCTTGCGGTGCCGCGACCGGCCGGAATGCAGATCCGTATTGGAACACCTTCGGCGATGACGATTCAATCGTCGCCGCGGCCCACCGTTCCGCCCTGGCACGGCTTATGCACCGGAAATTTCGGACATAAACCTTAGGACATACCGGAGCGTTTCGATGCGTCGTCTTTCAACGAGCCGGGCTATGTTTGGCGACCAGAGCGTTGCGCTGGCAGTCATCTTCATCATGGGCATGACTCTGGCGGGAATTGTATGGATCGGGGTGGTTCGCTTGATGCCGGCTGGTCGCGCGCAGCTCGAACTCAAGGTCGAGGAGGGGCTCGGCAGCTTCGACCGGTTGCCCATTCGGTGGGCGCTGGTGCGCCACCAATAGGCACCGCGCGGCCGCAAAGCAGCGCTGAACGCTTGATCACGAGACTTTGAGCCAAAGCCCAGCAGCGTCGTCTGGCGGAACCCGTCGCCGCCGTTTAGGATTCAAATACGGTGACCGTGGCTGACGGGAGGAACGTCATGACGGCAACCATCCGTAATCCGATTGAATGGGGGATCGACCAGTTGCGCCATGCGGCAGCTGGATTCGAAGCGGCTGGTCGTGCGCTCGAGCACGTTCCAGCGACTTTGCACTCGCCGCAACCGCGTGTGCGGCGCATCGGTCTCGCTGATTTGCGCGAGGCCTTGGCGCGCGGCGCCGCCGATTTCGGCGCCTGCCGTAGCGACGTGATCTTCCTGTGCGCCTTTTATCCGATCGCCGGCTTGATCCTGGGCCGCATGGTCTTTGGCGCCCAGCTGCTGCCATTGCTGTTTCCGCTGATAGCCGGTTTTGCGCTGCTCGGCCCGCTCGCCGCGGTCGGTCTTTTGGAGATGAGCCGCCGGCGCGAACGCGGCGAAGAGGTGACGTGGGCGACCGCGTTCCGCGTCGTGCGCGCGCCGTCCATCGCCGCAATCGTCATGCTCGGTCTGTTGCTGCTGGCGATCTTCCTGGTGTGGATGGGCGCCGCCGCGCTGATCTACAACATGACGCTTGGGCCAGAATTGCCGGCGTCGCTCGCCGGGTTCGTCCACGATGTATTCGCGACGCCGCGCGGCTGGGCGATGATCGGCATCGGTGTCGGTGTCGGGTTCCTGTTTGCCGTGCTGGTGCTGACGATCAGCGTCGTGTCGTTCGCATTGCTGCTCGATCGCGACGCGGGCCTCGACACAGCCGTCGCGACCTCGATCCGCGTCGTGACTGAAAACCCCGCCACGATGGCGGCGTGGGGCGTGGTGATCGCCGCCGGGTTGGTGATCGGCTCGCTGCCGCTGCTGCTCGGTTTGGTCGTGGTGTTCCCGATCCTTGGCCACGCCACCTGGCACCTCTATCGCAAGGTGGTTGCGCGCAGCTAACGGCGTCGCGGCGCCACAAAACCGGCCAAATTATGAATCGGCCGGCACAGAGTGATCACTCGTCCTGCGGGCGCAGGCCGGTCATGCTCAACGTATGGTGGAAATGTCGGACCCAGCGCCGCCGACAGCGTCGGGTGTGCGTCCGCCACTTTTCTATTTTGGAACCGGCGCGATCTGCGCGCTGATCATTCTCGGCATCCGGCTGGCGCTGGCGAGCCGCGTCGGATACTGCGGCTGGCGCGACGCCTGCTTTTACGAAACGCTCGCCCAGCAGCTCGCGCACCATCACGGCTTCGTTGTGCCGTTCGTCTGGGACTACCAAGTCGGCGACATCAACCTGCCTAATCCGGCGCTCGAGTACTGGCGCCCTGGCATGAGCCTCCTCCTCGCATCGCCTGCGGTGTTCGGCGACCGTGTCACCCTGATGTCCGCCGCAATTCTCGATACGTTGGCGACGCTGTTGCTGAGCCTGTCAGCCGCATGGCTTGCGTGGCGAACTCTAAGCGACCGACTGGCGACGCTGCTCGCCTTTCTCCTCTGTCTGTCGTTGGCGCCGCTCTGGACGATGCCGTTGACGCCAGACTCGGCGCTGTTCTACGCGGTGGCGGTCGCCTGGTTTCTCGTGCTGATCACGGTCGAACGCGCAAACCTCGCTGTTGAAGTTATCGGCCTCGCGATGGCCGGGATTGCTTATCTCATCCGCAACGACGCGATCGTGCTTGGCGTTGTGCTCGTCGTGATTCTCGCGCGGCGTTTGAGCAACGCGCGCAACGACGGTCGGCCGGCGGAAGTCGGACGCGCCGTCGCGCTATGCATCGGTTTCGTCCTGGCGCTCGTGCCGACACACGTTCTGCTTTATGCCGTCGGCGGTCATCCCTTCAATTCGGCGATCGACCGCGTCATGTTTCTCGGCAACATGGATGACTTCCGGCGCTACGGCAGCGTTGTCGATTTTACAAGCTGGAGTTCCGCCGGGGTCGCTGCGCTGGTCAAGATGCGGCTCAATGCGCTGTTTGCGACGCTGCGTGCAACGCTATTGCTGTGCAGCCAGTTTCCGACGCTGTTGGCGCTGGTGGGCGCCGTGCTGGTGGCAACGCGCCGGCGCCGCGAATATGGCGATCGCTTTCTGGGGCCGGCGGTGTTTCTGGTGGTGCTCGCCGGCAGCTATATCCTGGTGCTACCCGTCATCGCGGATCACGCCGTGCCGCGGAGCGCGGTGGCGTTGTTGCCCGCCTTTGCCGTACTCGCGGTCATCGGGGCGCGTGAAGTGGTGCGTTCGGCCACGATAGCAACCGCAGCGGTCGGCATTGCGGCACTGTTTAGCGCCATCCATGGACTGAGCGAAGCGCGCGGGCTGATCGGAAATTTCCATCAACTCGACGCCCAATATAAGGCGGAGGCGGAGTTGGTCAGGCGCGATGCCCGACCGGGACAACCGGTCATCGCGATGGTCGTGGATCCGGCCCCGTTCACCGCCACCACCGGCATTCCGTCGGTGCCGCTTCCGAGCAACGGAATCGCCGCGACCGAGCAAGCGATCGCGCGCTACGGCGTCACCGCGGTCGTTGCCGACGAATGGCAGGGCGGCCGTGCCCTCGTCGCGGCGTTGCACGGCGCGAAGGTCGACGCCGTGCCGGAAACGACCGATATCGTTATCGGATTGCCGGCGGCGCGCGCTGCCGCCGATTAGACTGGCGCGACCGCGAGGAGATAGACGACCGCGAGCAGGACAACGACGCCACGCGATACCCAGTCGCGGCTGGCGTAAACAATCGGATCGTCGAGCATGTAACCGCGTGCGGTCGCGAGCCACAGGCGGCATAGCCAGAACAGCAGCAGCGGAATCATCGCCCAGAGCCATTGCGGATGGCTCCATTGGTCCGCCATGTCGTTGCTCTGGATATAAAGGCCCAACACCATGCTCGAAACGAAACTGGCGCCGATACCCATCATCTCAAGCATGCGGCGGTCGTCGGCGCGATAACCACGGCGGCGCATCCGCCTCTTGGGTACGGAAATCATCTCCGCATCGCGCTTGGTGCACGCAAGGCTGAAGAACAAGAAGCTCGAGAACATCATTAGCCACAGCGATACCGGGTGATCGCTGGCAACGCCGCCGCCGAACAGCCGGATCGAGTAAAGCGCCGCAAGGCCGAACACGTCGACCAGCGGCTTCTCTTTAAGCTTGAGCGAATAGAGCAGAGAAAGAATTACGTATATTCCGATGATTACCGCAGCATCGCTGCCACAACAAAGCGCCACCAGACCGCCAGCGAAGATCAGCAACGGTGCCGCGACGAGGCCATAGGTCACCGGTAGGTCGCCGCTCGCAAACGGCCGGAAGCGTTTGCGCGGATGGCGGCGGTCGGCCGCCAGATCGGTGAGATCGTTGACCAAGTAGATGCCCGACGCGGCGCAGCAGAACGCCACGAACATGAAAGACGCCGATAGCCACCCGTGCCCGTCGGTCAGCGCACCGGCTGCGAGCAAAGGCACGAAGGTGAGCAAATTCTTCGACCACTGGTAGGGCCGCAACGCGCGAATGAACGCCGCGATGCGTGACCGCGCGGCGCCGATGCGCGCCTCGATTGTCGTTCGCCCACGTACGGCGTCGACGACAGCATGCCGCGCGTCCGCGACAACGGCTCCAGCGGCCTTGTGCCAAACTTCGAGGTCGCTATCGTCGCTTCCGACATAGCAGAAACGCCGCTCCCCAAATACGGCGCATAGCCGCGCCGCCTTGGCGTGGCCACGCAGATTCTCGCGACCATCTGAGGCGATGACGTCGTCGAACAGGCCGAGATGCTTGCTGACCGCTTCGGCAACGCGGCGATCGGCGGCCGTTGCCAGCACCAGCCGGCGGCCATGCGCGCGCTGCCGCCGCAGGTAATCGATCAGGGCCCGATTGTAGGGCAACGTCGCGACATCGAGCGGAACCGCGGTCGCGAGCTCATGTTTAAGGCGGGCTATGCCGTGCCGTTTCCAACCCCGTAGGCGCCGCAAGACGCGCCAGTGGGTGGCCGCAAACAGAAGCTGTTCGTGAAGTATGTCGGTGTGGAGAAGCGTGCCATCGAGATCGACGCAGAGCGGCAGGCTCCGCCATAAATCGCCGGCTTCGACCTGCGCAGTCCGATCGTCTTTCGGTGTGTCGGCCAGCGCAGCTGTATCCCTGAAATCGAGATATGACGCGTTTGACGAGGCACACATGGCTACCCACCAGACGAGACTTGCGCCGCCGACCACGGAAGCCGATCTCATACAGTGGCGGCGTCACCGGTTCCGGAATAGTGACAAATCTGTTTCGGTGTAGCTATTGCGAGTAACAAACGCGTACGCGTTAACGCGTCGCGGCATTCTTGTGGCGGAAGCACGGCGGATAGTTGTCGCTCGCTATGTTTGCTGCAGCTTTAGCCTTTAGGATAAACCCGTTCGCAGCAGTCCGAGGCTCTTGAAGCTCGCGTACTTGCCGCGGCCGATGACGATGTGATCGTGCAGTGTCACGCCAACCGTGCCGACCGCTTTGGCGACGGCTTGCGTCATTTCGATGTCGCCTGGTGACGGCGTCGGATCACCCGACGGATGGTTGTGCACCATGATGATCGCCGACGCGCCAAGTTCCAGCGCGCGCTTCACGACCTCGCGTGGATAGACCGGCACGTGGTCGACCGTGCCGCGTTGCTGTCGCTCGTCGGCGATGAGGCCGTTCTTGCGGTCGGGGAACAGCAGGCGGAACTCTTCGGTCTCGGCGAAGCCGGCAGCGGTGGTGCAATAATCCACGAGCTTGTCCCACGAGCCGATCACCGGCCGCGCCGCGAGCTCACCGCGCAGCATGCGTGTCGCCGCTGCACGCACCGCCAGCAACTGCGCCGCCGCGGCGTCGCCGACGCCCGGCACCGATGCGAGGGCTTCACGCGACGCGCCGAGCACGCCGGCGATGCCACCGAAGCGCTTCAACAATTCCTTGGCCAGAGGTTTGGTGTCGCCGCGCGCGTTGGCGGCATAGAGCAGGAGCTCGAGCAATTCGTAGTCAGGCAGGGCATCGGCGCCGGCCGCGAGCAGCCGCGCGCGCAAGCGCGCGCGATGGCCGTGGTAATGCGGCGTTGATGGCTCCCCCATGCCCGGCAAGGCTAGCGAAAACTGCGTAGCCGCACCACAAGGGCGGTCCGCCGATTGGTCGATGGGCACGGCCTGACGCCATACGCCGGCAGGGTCAATTCACGGTCGCGCGACAAGGCGACCCGACGAAAACCCACGGAGCGTGTTGGACCTGCCACCAAAAACGGCGGTCCGCCTGGGGCGGTCGGACTTGCGCCTGGGGCCAAGCCGGGTCATCCTTACAGAACTTTAATCAGCACGTTGCTCGTCGTTGCTGTGCAACCAAGGGGAGGAACGTCATGAAATCACGCCATAAATCTACGCCGACGCGGCGCACGGTGCTTGCCGCCGGCGGAGCACTTGCCGCGACCGCGGCCTTGCCGCGGATCAGTTTCGCCGAAGACCGGCCGCCGATTGGCACTTGGCCGGAGGGCTCATCCGGCTCGTCGGTGTTCATCGGCATCACCGTGCCGCGCACCGGCACCTATGCCGCACAAGGCGAGGACGAGCTCAAGGGCTACCAGCTCGCGGTCGAGCACATCAACGCCGGCCATCCGCTGATCAAGGCGATGTCGCCCAAGACGAAGAAGGGCGTGCTCGGCAAGGAAGTGAAGTATGGCGTCGCGGATTCCGCGGCGAACCCAAATACCGCGGTGCAAGAGCAGTCGCGCTTTATCAGCGAGAACAAGGCGGTGCTGATCACCGGCTCGACATCGAGCGCGGTGGCGGTGGCGCTCAATCACTTCGCGCAGCGCGAGAAGGTGCTCTACGTCGCCGGCATCTCGGGCTCCAACGACACCACCGGCAAGGACTGCGTGCGCTACGGCTTCCGTCAGGACTTCTACGGCCAGACAGCAGCGTCGGCGATCGGACCGGTGCTGCTCAAGACCTTCGGCAAAAATCGCAAAGCCGCGTTCATGACGCCGGACTATACCTACGGCCACACCGTCACCAAGTCGGTGAATGACTATCTGACCGCGAACGGCGGATGGACGATGGTGACGAACCAAGTCTCGCCGCTCGGCGCGCCGGACTACAGCTCGTACCTGACGAACATCGCCAACTCGGGCGCCGAGTTCCTCGTCAACGTGAACTGGGGCCATGACGCGGTGCTGTCGACCCAGCAGGCGAAGCAGTTCGGAATCCTCTCCAAGATGAAGCTGGTGATCCCCTACCAGACGCCATTCCTCGCCAAGGAAGTCGGCGCCGAGACCACGCAGGGCGTCTATGCCGCCACCGATTTCTGGTGGACGCTCGAGGACAAATTCCCGCTGGCGAAGATGTTCGTCGAGGCGTTCCAGAAGAAGTATGGCTATCGGCCGGAGTGGGGTGCCGAGAACGCCTACATGGAGTTCGCCATGTGGGCCGATGCCGTCGAGAATGCCGGCAGCTTCTATCCGCCGGACGTCATCAAGTCTTACGAGGCGGGCCGCAAGATCAACTCCATCGTCGGCGAGGTCTATTGGCGCGCCGCCGATCACCAGCTGGTCCGGCCGGTCATCATCGTTCGCGGCAAGACGCCGAAGGAGATGAAGAATAACGAGGACTTCTGGCAAGTCACCGAGATCGTCCCGGGTCTGCCGCTCATGCAGGCGCCGGACGCCTTTGGTTGCCAGCTCGGCAGCTACACCTGAGCCGGTTGGGCGTTTGGCTTCGCGGGCGGCGCACGCCGCCCGCGTCGCCGGACGCGCGGCCGCTTGCGGCCGCGTTCGCGTAAGCTCGCGGGTACACACGATCGGCGCCGATGGTCACTTGGTCTAATTTCGTCTCGCAACTGTTCAATGGTTTGGCGCTCGGCGCCCTTTTGGCGCTGATCAGTTCCGGCCTCACCATCATCTACGGCACGCTCGGCGTCTTGAATCTGGCGCACGGTGCCATGTTCATGCTCGGCGGCTATGCCGGTTACGTCGCCTATGAGGCGACCGGGTCGTTCACCATTGCCGTCATTGCCGGGTCGCTGTTCCTGGTCGTTGTTGGCGTGCTGATGGAACGCGTCATCATCCGGTACTTCTATAGCCGGCCGGCGGAGGACCAGATCCTGGTCACCTTCGGCATCGGCATCTGCTTGGTGGAGGCCATCCGGCTGGTGTTCGGCAGCCTGTCCAAGACCGTACCGCCGCCGGATTGGGCCGCCGGCATCACCTCGCTCGGATTCATGTTCTATCCGACGTACCGGCTTGCCGTGGTCGGCATCATCGCCGTGGCGCTGGTGGCTCTATTCATCGTTCTCTTCCGCACCCGGCTCGGCTTGATCGTGCGCGCCGGCATCGAGGATTCCGCGATGGTCGATGCGCTCGGCATCGACGTCGATCGCGTGTTCATGATCGTGTTCGGCATCGGCGCGATGGCGGCGGGGTTCGCCGGCATCGTCAATGCGCCGGTGGTCTCGCTGACGCCGGACATGGGCGACGCGATCCTGGTCGAAACCTTCGTCGTCGTGGTCATCGGCGGCGTCGGCTCGTTCACGGGCGCGATCCTCGGCGGATTGATCTCCGGTGAGATCCTTAGTCTGACCTCGATGGTGGACCCGAGCTATTCCGGCGTCATGCTGTTCGCGGTGATGACGCTGGTCCTGATGCTTCGGCCGCAAGGTTTGCTCGGCGCGCGGGGCCGGACATGAGGGGCACCGGTTTGATGCTCGCTCGCCACCCTCTCCTGGTCGAGGTTCTGACGGCGCTTGGCCTCTTCGTGGGGCCGTTCGTGCTGCCGGCGTTGGGCATTGCGCCGGGCACCGCCAACCAGATCCTGGTCTGGGGGCTGTTCGGCATCGGCTTCGATCTGCTCTTCGGCTACACCGGCCTGTTGTCGTTCGGCCAGTCGGCGTTCTATGGCACCGGCGGATTCGTCGCCGCCTATCTGTTGACGCGGGCCGGCATGTCCAACGTCGTGCTGGCGTTGGTGATTGGCATGATCGCGGCGGCCTTCGCCGGCTACCTCGTCGGCGTGATCGCGCTGCGGCGCACCGGAATCTATTTCGCGATGATCACGGTGGCGATTGCCGAGACGTTCTTCTTTCTCGAGAATTCGCCGCTCTCGGCATGGACCGGCGGCGAGAATGGCCTGCCGGGCGTGCCGACGCCGGAATTTACACTGTTCGGCTTCCACTACCGCGTCGGCACCGACTGGTCGATGTACGGCTTTCTGGCCGTCTGCTATTTCGTCGGTATCGTCATCGCACTCCGTATCGTGCGCTCGCCGGTGGGCGCGATCCTCAGCGCCATCCGCGAAAATCCGCTGCGCGCCGCCGCCGTCGGCCACAACGTCCATGGCTACAAGCTGGCCGCCTTCGTCATCGCCGCAGCCTATGCCGGCTTTGCCGGCGGTTTGCTCGGTGTGTTGCAGGCGTTCATGCCGCCCGAAGCGTTCACCTTTGACACCTCGGGTCAGCTCATCATGCAGACCATCATCGGCGGCACGGGCACGCTGTTCGGTCCGCTG
>Ga0126373_10002103_pt1 | contig 14554 bp, 10 predicted proteins | sample PanSoiMetPlot_11_FD_92545 | JGI IMG/M metagenome (GOLD analysis project Ga0126373, IMG submission 92545) | Tropical forest soil microbial communities from Panama - MetaG Plot_11 | ecosystem: Environmental > Terrestrial > Soil > Tropical forest > Bulk soil | place: Panama | collected 2016-02-17 | reverse complement strand
CTTTGTTGGTCACGTACGCATCAACACCTTCTACCGGCACGCTAAGTAATTCCGGGTCGTCCACTTCTGCTGGAATACTACTCATGTTCACGACCGCTTCCCGACCGCTTCCGACCGCCGCCATCTTTACGCGTTCGCCGACGATGTTCAGCATCGCTTCACGAGTACCTGCGACTGCCACCACGTCGCCTTCCCGCAGCACGGTGTCAGCAGTGGCTTCCTCGACGACTCCGTTGCGACGCAGGCGCATGACGAAAACGCGCGCATTAGGCACCAACGCCTCGGCCTCGATAGCGCGGAGACCGTTGACCTTGCCACCAGGCTGCACGCGAAATGCGCGCATTTCCCAGCGGTGCCAGGCCGAACTGGCGCCACCAAGTTCTTTGCTGCCTCCTTGCTTCTCCTCATACTCCTTACAAGCAGCGACGAGATTCATTCTGACCAACGCTGGACAGATCAAGGCAATCACGATCGCCGAACCGACCGTGCCGAACATGTAGGTCACCGCGTAGGCGACGGGCATTGAGTCAATTAATCTCTTAGCTTCGTCGGCAGCCACGCCGAGCCGATTGATGGCGTCAGTTGAAAGACCTAGCGCGGCGGATATCGTCTGAGACCCCGAGTAAAGCCCGGCGGAATAGCCCAGATCGTAGCCAACGAACTTGCAAATGACGACGGGTACCAGAAGGCAGAACACACATTGGACTACAGCAAAAATTGCCTGGGGGAGGCCATCTTTGGCAACACCGCGTACGAACTGCGGGCCGACGCCGTACCCGACGGCAAACAAAAACAGCAGGAATGCAAACGCTTTAAGGGGTTGCGAGATAGTGATGCCCATCTGTCCTATCAATACTCCCGCCAGCAGAGTAGCGGTGACCGATCCCAGACCAATTCCTTTGAAAGTGAATTTGCCAAAGTAGTAGCCCAAAGCCAGAGTCAGAAAGATGGCGATTTCCGGGTACTGTTTGAAAGTCGCGGCGAACCAAGTGAGTATGGCCATGGTTTAGCTCCTTGAATCAGGCACGCTTGGAGTCGGCACTTGAACCTAATCAGCCGCCGCTGACTTCCTCTTAGCAGCCTTTGCTGCGTGCGGACCTTCAGCAGCCTGTGGCTTTGCAGATTTCAAAAACGCGGGATTCAGCAGTTTTAGTCCGAGAGCGGCCGTGTAACCGTGAATTTCCTTGACGTCCAATTTGCGCATGAAATCAATTGTTTCGGCGTCGAGGACCTGACCAGGAACCATGATTGGAAATCCTGGCGGATAAGGAATCACAAAGCTCGCTGAAACCAGTTCGGGTCCGTCCTTCAACCGTTTATCGACCTCCGAGCTAAACAGCTTTAGGTGCTCGCACTGCTTTTCGCGATACGCTGCAAAGAAAGCCGAGCGCATGTCTCCTTCACTCGTTGCGCTCGAAGGGTCTTCTCGGAAACGGTCAAAGAAAGATGTGAAGTTCGGAAGATTGGGAACGTCGTTCATAAGCGACTTTACGCGTGCGGTAAAAGCCTGCTGGGCCGCGCTTCCTCCGTCCGCGAGTTTCTTTTCAATTCCCTGCGAAATCTCCACCAACACCTTGATGAGCTGAGCGATGTCGCTGCGTGTGTTGTTAATGTTTGTCTGCAGCAAAACGCTGTTTCGCGAAGTCTTGTTGAGCTGGATGTCGTAATCGGCTGTCAGCATGTTCTTGAATTGCGTGCCGTCGAATCCTGCCGAGCCACAGACGAGCGTGAGTCGCGTGACATCCAGGGCGAATTCGTCTTCCCGGAAAGCGGCCACCGCTTTTGCTCAATTCGTTCCCGGCGTCAGGTAGTCGACGAAGCCTGAATTTCTGAACTCGGCGGGAATCATTTCGTCCGCGCCCAGCACCCGGAAATACTTCGAGACCAGCGGGTGGGAGTTCACTTCCTTGCGAACATCAAGCGCCAATTGGATGGCGCGATTCACCAGTTCATACCCCTCGAGTTCCATCTGCCGCCTGGCGACGTCCAGCGAGGCAATGATTTGCAGATTGGGTGAAGTGGATGCGTGGGTGAAAACGGCTTCGTGAAACTGTTCTTCTACCGTGTGATAGTCCGGATCTTTTACGAGCACCATCGAACCCTGTCGCAAACAGGACATGGACTTATGCGTGGAGTTCGTCTGGTACACACGCAGCCGCGCCTTTTCGGGGTTGGCAAAGAGTCGAGTCTCTAGGAGCAGCTTATCGCTTGGATTTGCGCCGAGTTTTTTCTCTTGTTCTTTGTATGCCTGACGATAAGCTGGATCCTTGAACTTGCGCTCCAGAATAGCGGCAGCTCCCATCGCCGTGCGCCTGCGGTAGAAAGGGCTCCATCTTGCAAACCCAAACCATGCCTCGTCCCAGAGAAATATCAGGTCGGGCTTGATGGCGAGGCATTCCTCCATCACTCGCTCAACGTTATATATATGTCCGTCGAAAGTGCAGTTTGTGAGCACCAAAAGCCGGGCCCGGTCCAGCTTTCCCTCCGCCTTTAGGTCGAGTAGAGCTTTCTTGATTGTATGCAGCGGTACCGCCCCGTACATGGAATACTGCGTAAGCGGATAAGCTTCCACGTAAAGGGGAAGCGCGCCGGCGATCACCGCCCCGTAATGGTGGGACTTGTGGCAGTTGCGGTCTACCAGCATGATGTCGCCCGGGGCCAGCAATGCCTGTTCGACCATTTTGTTTGAGGTCGAGGTCCCATTGGTGACGAAAAAGACGTGCTCCGCCCCGAATGCGCGTGCCGCCTTCTCTTGAGCGAGTTTTATGTTTCCAGTGGGCTCCAGCAGACTGTCGAGACCGCCCGTAGTTGCGGAAGACTCTGCAAGAAAAAGGTTCAGCCCATAAAACTGACCCATGTCACGAATCCAGTTCGACTTGAAGATCGACTTGCCTCGTGCGACGGGCAACGCGTGAAAAGTCCCTATGGGCCTTTGCGCATATTTCTGCAGATTATCGAAATAAGGAGTGTTGTATCTGTCTGAGATGCCGTCAAGGATGCTTAGATGCAGTTCGAGAGGCTCTTCAACTTGATAAAAGACACGGCGGATACAATCCCCTCGAACGTCGCCTGCAAGTTTCTCCGGTTCCCGGTCACTAAGGAAGTAAATGTCGAGTTCCGGGCGCAACTGCTTCAATCCCTGTGCAAGGGCCAAACCATATTGCCCCGCGTCCTTATTCATGTTGCTTGCTGCGACATGGGCCGTCAGGAACTCATGTAGGATCGGACTGTAGTGTGAGGAAGCAAAGGGAATGCCTTCATAAATGACAACGGCTTCTATGCTGCCGTTGAGGATGGCCCCCAGAACAGCGTCTTCGAAATTGCCAACAAAAACCGGCTCGTAGACGAACTTGTCTTGCGGCCTGCGTAGTTTTCGCAATTCTTGACCCAAATCCAACCACGTTGCTGCGCGAGCAGGGCTCACCATCAACACTTCGAAATAAGGGCGGTATTGAGTTTCTTCTACGGCTCCAGGCACGCGGTCAGATAGGCCTATCGAGGGCTGTTCTTCCCCTTCCCAATCGGCGAGGTTCGTACGGTACGAATGGGTGAGAAGTGCAGTGCTAATGGATTGTGCCAAATGTGCGGTCCCTGTTGCATCACCTGACGCGATGCGTTCGCCAAGCGTTCTCAGCAACGCGTCTCCCGGATAAGCAAAAAAATCCTCCCATTGCCGGAGTTCTTGAAAAGAGGCCGACGTTGCCGCCTGTTGTTTTTCCTTTTCGGAAGGCTGCCGATTCGCTACACCTTCCCACACACGCGCTGCTTGGAGCAGGGAGCGCCAGCGATCGAATCGAGCTTCTGCGACCGTAAAGAACTGATCCACTCGAGCTGCTGGTGCAGTACTCATGGCGTACCTTTCCATTAAGACCCGCGCTAGAAGATGGTGCGCTCTCATGGCACGTTAGTTGGACCCACCCAAAAGACGAAACTGTCAAAACTAGCAGCGAAAACACTCGGTTGGGGTTATCACATAGGAAAATTCGTAGTGTGCTCCGGTTTAGACGGGATCGATTGAATGTGGCTGGATTGCAAAGAGAATAAGAAAACTGTCAAGACTAACAGTTTCGCATCGTCTGACGTTTCGACGAAGGTAGTCGCGCACACAGTGTTGGCGTAGGGAACTTCGTAGTGGATTGCCCTGAAAGGCATGCGTAGAGCACAAACGCCGTGAACTCTGCTGCTCAACTACAAACTCAGTCACTTCCCCGCTGGTCTGCACTCCTGGTTGATCCCGAGCCTCAGGTGAGCAGGGCGCTGTGCGCCGTTCTGAGCACGGAAGAGTGGAACGTTGTGTATGCGCCCGGCAATCAGTCCGCGTTGAAGCTTGTCGAGGCAAGACCTTTCGATCTAATCGTTACGGGAACAGGAACCACCGGTAAGGAAGATATAGATTTGTTGAGGAGAATCCGGCGAGTCCGGCCACATGTTCGCCTGATCATTCTCACTGATGAGCGCACGCCGGCAGACGTGATTGCCGCGATTCGAGATCGTGCGTTCAGCTATTTCTCCAAGCCATTCTCGACTGCCTCACTTGCCGAGATCGTCCGCTATGCGATGAATGAACCTCTGTGGGATGACGGAATCGAACTTGTCTCCGCCACACCCGAGTGGGTCAGCGTCATCGTACGTTGCGACAGGAAGACAGCTGATCGGCTGGTCCAGTTTTTTCAAGAAATGTCGGACTTGCCTCATCCTGACAGAGAAGATGTCGCAACTGCTTTTCGCGAAATGCTGCTCAACGCTATCGAACATGGGGCTAACTTCGATCCGAACCAATATGTTGAAGTGGGGTACGTGCGCACGCGGAAGCTAGTCATGTGTAGGATCAAGGACCCTGGTCAGGGCTTTTCTCTCGATGAAATTCACCATGCCGCTGTCAACAATCCTTCGTATGACCCGATTCGTCATGTGCTTTTTCGAGAGGCGCAAGGCTTGCGCCCCGGTGGATATGGGGTTTTGCTTGCCAAGCATCTTGTCGATGAGCTGATGTACAGCGAGAAAGGCAACGAAGTTCTGCTAATCAAATATCTTCCCTCTTTAAGCGGCCCCAATCATTCCTTGTGACTTTTGTCCGGGCAAGCGATTTAGCTGCCTACCTTTGGACGATTCAAAAGCCGGTTTAATTACTAACGCGAATGTTAGGCCCACTCGTCGCTAGCACTTCTGACAGTTTCACCCAATAGCGAGATTCGCAAACTGAAGATGCTTCGCCGAGGAGGCAGGGCCATGAGGCTTTCCTATATCGCGATTTCCATGTCCATGGTTTGGGGGCTAACAGCACATGCCCAGCTCCCCATCAGCGAAATCGCAAACCCGTCCGGAATAGAAGCGCAAAAGTCTGACAACGACCAGGACGCCAAAGCCCTTGTGAATGCAGTACGAAAAGTTTCTGAACTTGGCGAATCGGATCCCGGATACGAATCAGCCCTCTACAATCTAGCTGGACTCTATCGCAAACGACATGACTATGCCGAAGCGGAATCCCTCTACAAGCAGGCCCTTACGGTTTCTGAAAGAGTTCACGGAGCAGGAAATGAGGAAACTGCGACGGTGCTTAACGAGTTGGCTCTTCTATTCCAAGAACAAGCCAGATTCTCTGACGCACAGCCGCTTTTTCAGCATGCCCTTGCAATCCGAGAGCGAGTCTATGGACCAGAACACCCGCTTACAGCCACAATTCTGAATAATATGGCGAGTGTCTATAGCAGCCAGGGCAAGTATTCGGAAGCCGAGACTCTCTATCGGAAGGCTTTGGCCATTTGGGAAAATCTTGAATCTGAAAAACTGAACTTGGCGTCTACCTTGGACAATCTCGCATCGGTGGAACAGGATCTGGGCGAATACCCAAAGGCTGAAGAACACTTTCGGCGCGCCCTGGTTGTGCGGCAGGAAACTGTCGGATCAAACGATACGGGCGTCGCCACAATCCTTAACAACTTTGGGATGTATTACAACGAGCAGGGAAGGTATACGGAGGCAGAGCCGCTCCTTCGGCGCGCCCTTGCTATCTGGCAAGAATTGCTCGGTCCGGAAGACCCAAACGTAGCCGCCGCGTTATGCAATATCTCAACGGTTTGGAGACAGCAAGGCAAGTATTTAGAAGCGGCAGCCGCTCTTCAGCGCTCCTTAGCCATTTGGGAAAAGGCGTACGGACCGGATCACCCCAACGTTGCTAGCGGCCTTAATAACCTAGGCGTGCTTCAGAGAACGCTACAGAATTATCCTGAGGCTGAATCCGACTTTCAGCGTGCCATGACAATTTGGGAGAAGACCTATGGACCTGAACATCCGATAGTGGCGAACATCTTGGGAAACGTCGCCCTCCTTCGGAAAAACGAAGGTAAATTCTCGGAAGCGGAAAGCCTTTTGGAACGGGCAATGGCGATTCGCCAAAAGTTTTTTGGAGCCGAGCACGTGACGGTAGCAGTTAGTCTCAATAATCTGGCGGAAGTCTACAGCTCAGAGGGCAAGCATAAGGAAGCAGAGTCGTCATATCTGCAAGCGCTAGCAATTTATGAAAAAAACCTTGGGCCGGACCATCCGGACGTCGCTACGGTACTGCATAACTTAGCGACGGATCAGTTAAGAGCCGGCACATATGAGGCATCCGAACAGAGTCTAAGGCGCGCTCTTGCCATCCGCGAAAAGCACTTCGGGCCGAGCCATCCTGACTTAGCGCCTCTTCTGAGCAATCTCGCAGCAGTGCAACAGATGGAGCACAAATACGCTGACGCTGAATCGTCATATAAGCTGTCGCTGGCCATATGGAATAAGGCTGGATTGACGCAATCCCTGGACTTTGCGCAAACAATGCAAAACTTTGGCGATCTGTATCTCGAAGAGCAAAAGTATGATCAGGCTGGGCCTCTCTTTGCCCAGGCTCTAACGATCAAGGAAAACTCACTGGGTGCGCAAAACCCGGAGCTAGCACATGTTCTTATCTTCCTGGCCGCGGCTGATGTATTTCGCGGCTACTACACCGACGCCGAGCCGTTTTGCCAGCGCGCGCTTACGCTTTTGGATAAATCTTCGCCTCCCGATTACGCGGGATTAATTTATGCGATGAAAGTTTATGCTCTGCTGCTAACCAAGACACAGCGACAAGCTCAGGCGGAGTTGCTGGAAACCAAGGCGATGGTCTACGCCGCCAAATTGAAGAACAAATTCAAAGACGACCCAGACGCCACGTCTCACTGATAACCGACAGGAAGAGCACCGCTCGCTAGATACCCCAAGTGTAGATACCCCAAGTTGACAGATCCGTGCTTTACTTCGTAGGATGGTTAAGTGTCCTGTGACGTCCCCGCCATGGGCATGGGGGGCGTTTCCCCAGCTTGCGGTCCTATTAAAGCCAAGCGGAACTTTATCAAATCGTGAGTGTTGTACCCCTATGGGGAGGGGTGCGCGCTTGTCCAAAACCCGCGTATTGTTGGCCGACGACAACACTCAGGTCCTTGAGTACGTACGCGACTTTTTATCCGCTGACTGCTGCGAAGTCGTGGGAGCGGTGACCGACGGGCAAGCGGCTGTAAGTGCTGCCGCCCAATTACTACCGGACGTCATTGTGCTTGATCTTTCCATGCCTCTCCTGAATGGCATTGCAGCCGCCAAGCGCATCCTAGAAGCTAAGCCAACCGCAAGAGTTGTTTTCCTCACGGTCGAGAAGGATCGTGATACATGTAGCGCAGCTCTGGAAACCGGTGCGTGTGGGTACGTGCTCAAGCCTCGCTTAGCGACGGACTTGATTCCTGCGATTGGCTCGGCAAAAGATGGCCGCCGCTTTGTTTCCCCAGGTTGCGAATGAGCTTACCCACGGCTTTCGCATTCTCTGCCTAACCAAATAAGCTGGGCAAGTTGCATCGTTCCCGGTCTGGACCCAGCAAAGTTCCGTCGACCTGCCGACACATCCATCACCCTCAACCACAAGTTTAAGATTCTTGAGCGAAGGTAATGGTACTCACTGCAATTTGTACCACCTTCAGGGCGTAGTCCGTATGGAAAAGAATCTTGTAAACTTTTTATTGAATGTTATCAAGAAAGTGAGATACATTTCATCGGGTCAGGCATTACTTATCGCCTTTAAGGCGCTCGGTTTGCTTTTTGTGGGGACTGCGCGGACAAACTAGACGTGCCTAGTATAAACGTTTGAACGCTCACGGCGGCGTTTGGACACTGGACTCACTCGGGTCAAACGACCCTCTGCGATGAGAGCGAGGTATGCTTTGCCGTGAGCGAATTTGGTGACCTAAGGTTCTTGGGAGGTCGTCAAATATGTCCCACTCTCAAACTCCTTTTCCTCTACTTCGATTGCGGACAGCGATCGATTCTCTAGTAGCGCCTCGCAACGAAAGTCCTGCGGATTCCTCAGCATTTCATGGCGCAGCAATTGGACTCCTGGCGGCCCTTGCGTATTATGCCGGATCACAAATCGGCTTTCTGTTAAAGCCTGCGGGCACGCCGATTGCTACCTTTTGGCCTCCTAATGCAATCCTGCTAGCTGCTTTCCTGTTGACTTCTTCGCGAATCTGGTGGGTTCTCGTCTTGGCCGTGCTCCCCGCTCATCTCTTCGTTCAGCTAAGTGCTGGCGTACCCTTAATCTCCGCACTGTCTTGGTTTGCCGGGAACACGAGCGAGGCATTACTTGGCGCGATCTGCGTCCGAATCTTCAAAAAGGACAAGCCCTTGTTCGAAAGTGTCTACGGGGTTGTCGTTTTCTTGGCATTTGGAGTTCTTCTGCCGACGCTTGCAACGTCTTTTTTGGACGCTGCTGGTACGGTTCTAACCGGACTTGGCCAGAATTATTGGAGGCTGTGGACAACGCGGCTCACGTCCAACATCGTCTCGGACCTCACCATCATTCCGACCATCATGATCTTGGGGGGCAAAGGACTCTCTTGGCTTCGCAGAGCAAGCGCCTTGGCTTATTCGGAAGCGGCCATTTTGACGGCCAGCACAGTGATTGTCAGCCTCTTTGTATTCGGCAGGGAAGGCTCTATAAGCAGCTTTTGGACATTTTACGCTCCTCTTCCACTCCTGATTTGGGCGCTACTGCGATTTGGACCTGGGGGAGCGAGTGCATCCTTGTTGGCCGTCGCATTGATTTCTGTGTGGAATACCATGCACGGACGAGGCCCTCTTGCAATGCAATCCGTGGTTTACGCTGTCCTGTCGCTTCATTTCCTGCTGACGGTCCTGGCAATATCGTTTCTGTTGGCGGGTGCCCTAATTGCGGAGAGGCGCCGTGGCGAAGAAACTCTGCGCTCCAAGTGTGGCAATTTGGTCCAAGCACAAGAGATGGAACGTCATCGTATAGCACGAGAACTGCATGACAATATTCTCCAGCGACTAACCCTCGTGAGCCTCCACCTTGATGAGCTCCGCGCTGCATCTCTCGTCCTTGCCAAAACGCCGCTGAACAATCTGTATGACCAGATCTCCGTCATCTCCAAAGCAATCAGCGATTTATCCCACAACTTGCACCCTTTTATGCTTGAGTATCTGGGGCTCCCACGCGCTCTAAAGAAGCTATGCCACGACGCGGGCGCTCAAAGGGGCATCACGATTGAATTCTCTGAACATGATGTGGGATCTCCCCTCCCCCCAGCCCTTTCAAGCTGTCTATTCCGCGTAGCAAACGAGGCGTTGCAAAATATCGTTCAACATAACCATCCCAAGACCGTCGTCATGGAGCTGAGCCAGGCCCGCCGAGCAGTCATATTGCGAGTCTCTGAGGATGTTGTCGGCTTGGAGCTCTGGAAGAACGGAAACTCATCGCTAACCCTCATGAGCGAACAACTGCTGGTTCTGGGCGGCACGCTCAACATTACATCGATGCCTTCGAAAGGCACCGTTCTTGAGGTTTCCATTCCGCTCGAGGACACTTCTTTAATGCCAAGCCTCAACTGAATTCAGACTGATACTTCTGACAGTTTCTGTAGGACGAACCGAGAGTCACGCTTTTCGTTTACAATGGAAAGGCCAGTGTGAGCTCGCTTTGTAAGTCAATTGTGGCCATCCTCCACGGGCGTGTCTTCAGGCACTTCGGCCGTTTCTCTTTCCTAGTCATAGCTCTTTTCCTGGAATCCTGTACTCATCCCAAAATCGTGGTTGGATCAGGGGCGGGGTCTGGTTCTGGGTCAGGGTCGGGCAATGCCAGCAATGGCGCGTTGATTCTTACTCTTCGCGCCGCCCCTTTGCCGCCCCCCGCCAATACCAACCTTCTTTCCTTCCGCCTGAATGTGGCGGGGGTTTCATTGACTCCCGAAACCGGCGGGTCCGTGAATGTGCCTCTGAGTTCGGCCCCCTACCAAGTGGACCTTACCAGGCTTCAAAGTGACACTACTCTGCTAGCCATCTCCGCTTCCGTCCCAGCCGGATCCTACACAAACATGGTCGTGAGTCTTTCCGACCCTGCGGTTACCTATTGCGTGCAGGTTCAGGGGAACACGGGGTGTACCGCGGGCAGCATAACTACGGTGAGCGGCCTTCCAGCTACGCCCATAATTGAAACCTCCCCGTTTCCTCTGGTTGTCGGTCGCGGGCAGAACACCGACCTTGCAATCAATGTAGATATCGCGAAGGCGTTGACCGTAGACAGACAGACCCAGACTATTACCGTAGTGAACCTTGGAGCAGCCAATGTCTTGACCGCAATGATGCTTCCCGCCGCTTCCAGCAGCTTGCCACCTGCGACACTGGACTTCGTCGAAGATGTCACCGGAATCATTTCGTCAGTCGATGAGACTACTCAGAGCGTAACAATCCAAACAGCAACAAAAGGCTCAATAACCGCAGTTGCCGGGCCCTCGACGAGCGTTTCCCCCAATTGCACGACTTTCAATCTAGGTAGCACGTTTACATGTGCAAGGCAAGGTCAGGTGGCCAGTTTGGACACGATCTTGAATCCGGATGGTTCACTCACTCTTTTGGAATACGATCCCCTGGCAATCACGGAAGGAGATTGGATCGAAGGCCTCGTTGGGCTGCCGCCCTCGTCGTCAACACAGTTCCAGATGGTCACGAATGACTTTGTCGTTGCCAACCGCAATAGTCTGATTGGGGGAAATCTAAAATTAGGCGATCCTGTACGAATCACTTTGGCGAACCCCAAGCCTTTTGTCGTGGATAGCAAAGGTCTGATTACTCCCAATTCGTCTTTTTCTGGAGCCACAGATGCGTCCGTTCTATCCCCAGGTGAGACTTTGGCACTTCGTGTTGTCTCTTTTACACCTGGCACCGACACTACTCTCGCAAACGCGAGCGTGGATTTCGTGTATCTCCGTTTCACGCGCGTCACCGGCGCCGTCGCCACCGCAGCTCCGCCAAACACTTTTGCTATACACTCTCTTCCATCGTTTCTTGGGCTTACGCTTCCCGTGACCGTCCAATTGTCGAGTGTTTTTCCGGGTACCAATTTTGACGGCGTCACTGGCGCAAGCGAACTCGTTCCTGGACAGGCCACATCGACTCGCGCGCTTTACTTTGGTCCCCCGACCGGGCCAACGCCTACCCCCACTCCCTTTAGCGCGGCGAAGGTTCGCATTCACTAGGGCTTTTCGCTGATCGCACGCCGAGGCCACTTGTCAGATATACCCGCAATTGTACGGTTTCGGGCAACCTTCCGCCCGGTAACGCAAGCGCGATTTCCTAACGATTGGGACCTGTCACTTTTGACAGTATCCAGCAGGCCGGCTGTCACCCATGCTGCCCGCTCACGATTAGCAAGAAACTGGGGGCCGCATGAACGCATTTGACCCGTGGATTGGGCAAGAGGTAGTCGTGCAACTGGGTTTTGGCTCAATCAAGGTAGGCCTGCGAGGTGTGTTGATGCGGGACCAGGAAGAGACACTACTCATAAGACCCGAAGCCGGTGCTGACATAGAGATCGCAAAAAGCAAGGTCTTGGCCATAGAAGAAGTGCAACGCTGTCTTGAAAGTCTCCAGTGGCGTGCCCTTTTCACGAGCTTTATCAAGAATGCGGCCAATCAAGGCATTCAGCCCATGTCGAAAACCAGAACTTGAGGAGGTACCTAGCATGGACAAAGCAACTCCGATACTGGTCGTCTCGTCAGAGTTTAGAAATTACAATGCCCTGCGGGACATCCTTGGCCGAGAAGGCCGGAAAGCAATCTACGCCTCAACCGTTGGCGAGTGCGAAGAGGTGTTCGCCAAGCAAGACATTGATATCGTGTTTTGCGAACGCCGTCTGACGGACGGCACCTATCGCGACATCCTCGCTATGACGCGCTCGTGGAGGCCGAGGGTCCGCTTGATAGTTACTTCACGGCTTGCGGACTGGGATGAATACTTAGAAGCGGTGCATAGTGGTGCCTACGACCTCATCGCATCCCCAATTCAAACGGCGGATATTGCCCGCGTGTTGCATGAAGCCTGCAGCGAGGATCAAATGACAGGCGCGCCTCTTGCGGCGAGCGAAGTCCGCGCAACTCCTGGGGGAGTGCGGACCTGATCCGTACCGCGCACTATTGGAAGTTCACCCTGCTGCATGGGCGCGTGCTAATCAGCTCAGCCCTCGCCCAAATCTGCTCTCTGCGCGCATTACTTTTCCACAGATTTCAAGCGGCGGATGACCCTTGCTCTATTGACAGGGATGACTGGCAAACCCTAACCTAGAACTCGACCGGCCTCAGGGGAATGAATTCTGGCTTATTGCTGTGCCAGTTTTCAAGTACACAAGGCATTTCACATCTCAGTGAAAGATATGTGTACCTGAGCACCAAGCATGGGAGCGGGTCTATTCGCATGTCCTTCTTAAAGTCAGCACAGTTCTGCTGGAAGCAGTGAGATGGCGCTCCGCGTTCTAGCGGTTGACGACTTTGAGCCTTGGCGTCGATTTGTCTCTTCTGCCCTCCGGCGACAGCTCAACTTGCAAGCTTTCCTTGAAGTGTCAGACGGCCTTGAAGCTGTTTACAAGGCGGAGAGTATCCGTCCGGATTTAATATTGTTGGATATTGGACTTCCAACGCTCAACGGGATTAAAGCTGCCAGCCGAATTCGTGACCTCTCGCCCGACTCGAAAATTCTTTTCCTGAGTGAAGAAAGCTCTCCTGAAGTGGCAGAAGCGGCCTTGGAGGCGGGCGGCTCCGGCTATGTGGTTAAATCCGATGCTGGAAGAGAATTGTTAACCGCGGTGAAAGCGCTTAGTGAAGGTAAGCGATACATTAGTGCAAGATTGGCTGGTCAGGTTTTTTTCGGTACTCCCGACGACCATCCCTCCGGCGCCCACGAACTTAAGATCTTCTCGAGCGATGCCTCATTTTTGGACGGCTTTACAAGTTTCATCGCCAGTGGTTTGAACAGCGGTAACGCGGTCGTGGTTGTGGCAACGGAGGCTCATCGCCAAGGCCTGTTTGAGAAACTTCAAACGCAAGGCTTCGACCTGGACGCCATTGTCAAGTGCGGCAGCTACGTTTCTATCGACGCCCGGGGCGCGCTCTCATCTTTCATGGTCGATGACCAGCTTGATCCAATCCAGTTTGTGAACATGGTGAGTACTGTAGTTGAGACAGCCCGCAAAGCGCCCAACGGAGCGACTCGGCGCGTCTCTGTGTGTGGAGAAGGCGCTCCTCTTTTATGGAAGCAAGGTAAGTTGGACGCGGCTGTTCGCGTCGAGGGACTCTGGGACGAGGTCTCCCAAAAACACGGTCTAAGCACCTTGTGCGGTTATCTATCGGAAGATTTGCTCGACGAGAAGGCCCATCAGGTATTCCAGACGATCTGCTCTCTTCATTCGGTCGTTACTCACAGCAACCATAGCCCTCAATTCGTTTAGTTGTGCAGGCTGGTTTACCTATTGTGTTTCGCGACTGAACTTCGCATCCGACTCTCCCGGCCTGTCTGGCGAGCTTCATACCGGTCGTCAAGAGCGTCAATCCGACGAGAATCCCGATAGCCCAGACGCCTTGGCAGGATTTGCCGTCGCCATTCCACGCCTCGGAGCTGTTTCGTTTCTTGCACATCTGCGGTGCGCCGTGGTCGGCGCACACTGGCAGTTCTGACAGTCGAACTAAGCCCACAGATTCCCGATGCTTCGAATCGATATGAATCCAAAGCTTCACTTCCTCGAAGGCATTAGGAATCTGATCGTTGGCGTCCTGGCCGTCGCCATAGTGCCGAGTGACACGCTGACGTCCACACCTTCGCTGCAACCGGCTCCTACTCAGTCCAGCGATCAAACTTCCAAGATTCCACCCGACCAGCTGGACTCTCTTGTTGCTCCGATTGCTCTCTACCCGGACCCATTGCTGGCGCAAACGTTGGCTGCATCCACGTATCCTCTCGAGATTATTCAGCTCCAGCAGTGGCTCGGGAGAAATCCCGGACTGAAAGATAAAGCACTCGCTGATGCCGTAGCCAAAGAACCTTGGGATCCGAGCATCCAAGCTTTGGCCGCACTGCCTGATGTTGTGAAGCGCTTGGCAGACGACATCCAATGGACAACTGATCTAGGCAATGCGTTCTTGGCGCAACAAAGCGAGGTGATGGATGCAGTGCAACGCATGCGCAAGAAGGCCCAAGACAAAGGGAATTT
>Ga0126373_10002101_pt1 | contig 14556 bp, 12 predicted proteins | sample PanSoiMetPlot_11_FD_92545 | JGI IMG/M metagenome (GOLD analysis project Ga0126373, IMG submission 92545) | Tropical forest soil microbial communities from Panama - MetaG Plot_11 | ecosystem: Environmental > Terrestrial > Soil > Tropical forest > Bulk soil | place: Panama | collected 2016-02-17 | reverse complement strand
GTCCGCAAGAAATGAACACCGCGGAACTTCGCCGCCAGCGGACTGACAACGCGCAGCGGCGCCCACAAATCCACCGGTGTTTCCGGCATCTGAAAACCCGCGGGCATTACGCCGATGATGGTGTAGCTGTTGCCGCTCAGCGGGATCGACTTTCCGATGACTTCGGGGTCTCCGGCAAGGTGTTGATTCCAGAATTGATGGCTCAATACGACGACCGGGGCACCGCCGTATTTGTCTTCCTGATCAGAGATCGTTCGGCCCATTGCGGCCTGGACGCCGAGTGCGCCGAACAAATCGGAATTAACGAGCCCGGCCTGGACCTGCAGGGGCTCGGCCTCGCCCGTAAAGTCGAGCCCTTGCAAATTAATCCCGCCGAACTGGTCAAATGCACGGCTCTGCTGTTTGATATCATCGAGATCCGGGAGGGATTGGTTCGATCTCAACGTAACCAGGCGGCGCGGTTCGGCATAAGGCAGCGGTCCGAGCAGCACAGCGTTTACGACGCTGAAGATTGCAGTGCTCGCACCGATACCGAGAGTAAGGGTCAGGACCGCGATGGCAGAGAAGCCTGGTTTTTTCAGAAGCACCCGGAGAGCGTAGGTAATGTCTTGCCATGTTCTTTCCATGAATGCCTCCCGGCAGTGATATCAGCTATTTTGAGGTTAGTGGTTGGTTCGACCATGAGGTTTCAATTGCGGGGCGAGCAAGAGACCCCGGAGAGGCGGTTTCCGCTTGGGCCGGACCCATTCCTGCGTGCGTTCACGGCGACGGCAGCGCCGGTTGGGTAAGTCAAAGACTTACTCGTGGAAAACGAACATTTCGGGCCGGACGCAACAGCGGCGACGAGTCGCCGCACTCCAAAAGAGTGGCGCGGAACTCGGTCATGGCGCAAGGCCGATCTTTCTGGAGACGGGCGCCGGAGCCGCCAGGGAAGTGCCGACCTTACAACAGGCCAGCCATAGCCGAGGCCATTCGGACTGCATCCTCGTAGACAGTATCGTTACCCAAGATATCGAGTTCTTCGGCAACGAGGTCGCCATCCGGTTTGTCGTCGCAGGCAACAATCCGGCCGGCCTGAGCCTGACCGTCCATTACTACAGACGTCTCGAGGCAAGAGTTCTTGAAAGAGACGGTGAAATTGGTCGGCGACTCACTCTCGCACTCGAACCGAATGCTGTTAATCGCTTTCACGCCTGTCCTGCGAGGCTCGGAGGCATCGACGCCAGCACCGGCGGCGCTAGACAGAACCAACTCGGCGCCTGGAGTCTTTTCAAAGCTGAAAGCAGAGCCCTGCCGTTGTTGGGTGACTGTGGATTTTTGCGGTCCAGTCCAACCCAACCGGCTGGCGAGCCATCCGGCGATCAGTAGCGGTTCGATTGGTACGGATGTCGATATAGCGGAGCCGAATCTATCCGAAGCACTACCTTCCGACGATACGCCGGGGATATAGCTGATCGCTATTCTCTTAAGCCGTGCGAGGCGATCCCGATAAGCGGGCACGTCGTAGAGGCTGGCGAGTGCTGCCCGCCATACACCCAGCCTGGTCCAATCCAGGTCGCCAATTGGCAGCGCGGCGGGTCTTCGCTGGCTGCTCGCTCTTACAAGCTCCAGCAGAGTTCGAAGGCCAGTGGCACCCGATGCTATACGACCAGAGTCCAAAAGGATTTTGTCACAGTGGTTGGCGAGAACGTCGAACGAGTGACCCTGCGGCCAGCCTGCCATGCGCCACCAGAGGAACGTGCGGAGGTCGCTGGTCAATAGAGGGGACACGACTCCGTGGACACCGCCAACCGATGGGCCGTCGGCCCTGATGACAATCTGTTCGGAGCAAATTTGCTGGCGCCTGCCGAACGAGAGGTTGCACCTGGCAGACACCTCGGCGTCGAGGCGGCTCTCGGTTGCTGCTGCGTTGATGGCAACGATGATAGTGCGAGACGGATGGCGGCCGGCAAGTTCCGCGGCAGCATTGCTGGCATCGTTAAGGCCACTTGCATCCGCGAATATGACCAGATTCAAAATCCGGGCGCGCATCACGGGATGAGCCGTGTCAGCCGAAGCCTCGCTCCACATCCGGCGCAGCTCGCGATCGATTGCACTGGGATTGACTTGTCTTGGCGTCTCGATATCAAGGTCGTTTTGCATTGCTTTGTCCTGAGATCAATTATGCCCGAACAAAGGAGGCCAGGAGAAGGAGGCGGAGAGTGTCCTGTGTCCTCCGCGCCGATTCGTCTCCGCAAACCTCAAGAAACATGGAGCCCCTAGTGGGGCTGGCCGAACTTGCTCGCCGGATTCTACAAACATCAGGGTCCTACGGACCCACAGTGAGTCGGAGAACCACCGCTGCTGCGGGCGGCGGAGCCGCCGGGAGCGCCCGCCCGAATCTTTCACACACCAACGGATACCCACCGAGGACAAGCTGGAAGCTTGTCCTACATTAGGGACGGCGCCAGCGCCTGCCGTCTCGTTCCAACATCTCGTCTGCAGCTTTGGGGCCCCAGGTGCCTGCTTCGTAGTTCGGAAAATCAGGCGGAGGGGTCGCCGCCCAGTCGTCCAGGATGGGCTGGAGGAGCGCCCAGCTTATCTCGACCATGTCTCTCCTGGCGAACAAGGTTGAATCACCCAGCATGGCATCGCGGAGCAAGCGTTCGTACGCTTCCGGGAAATTGGTGGCAAAGGTGGACCCATAAATGAAGTCCATATTGACCTCGTGAATCCGGGTCTCGGGAATCCCGCGGGGGTCTGGCACCTTTGAATTGAAACGCAACGTGATGCCCTCATCAGGCTGGATTCTGAGGATGAGCTGATTGGGCTCGATCTGCTGCTCGGCGGATTTGCCGAACAGGAGATGGGGCACGCTCTTGAATTGAAGAGCGATCTCGGCTTCTCTCTTGGGGAGCCTCTTACCGGACCGTACGTAGAACGGGACCCCGGCCCAGCGCCAGTTATCGATGACGAACTTAACGGCCGCGTATGTTTCGATTGGCGAGTTGGGGTTCACTCCGCGCTCTTGTCGATAGCCGGGGACAGGAGCGCCGTCGACGATCCCTGGCCCGTACTGGCCGCGGACCGCATAGTCCGCCATCTCGCTCTGGTCGAAGGGGCGAATCGCTTTGATCAGTCTGACCTTTTCGTCGCGCACTGAGTTGGCGTCCAGCGAGACGGGCGGATCCATGGCAACAAGCGCCAGCAACTGGAGCATGTGGTTCTGGATCATGTCTCGCAGAACACCTGCCTCTTCGTAATAGCCAGCGCGGCTGCCCACGCCGATCGATTCGGCGGCTGTTATTTGGACGTGGTCGATGTAACGCCGGTTCCAGATGGGTTCGAATATCCCATTCGAGAATCGGAACACCATGATGTTCTGGACGGTGTCTTTTCCGAGGAAGTGATCGACTCGATAAATCTGGTCCTCGTCAAATAGAGCTTCGAGTTTGGTATCGAGTTCTCGCGCTGACTTGAGGTCCCGGCCGAATGGCTTTTCCAATACGATCCTGGCCCAGCCCTGCTCGGGATGCGCCATTTTGAAGTGCCCGATCTGGTCAATGATCGGATCGTAGAGGCTGGGGGGTGTTGACAGATAGTAGATGCGATTGCCGCCCGTGCCTCGTTCGGCTTCCAATTTGGCCATCAGCGAGTTCAGATTGATGAAGGTCTGGTCGTCCTGGGTGGCACCGGAAATGTAGAACAGGCCGGTTGCGAACGACTTCCACTCGGCCTCGTTAAACGCTTCAGGCTCGAATTCGAGGATGGCCTTTCGCATGGCTTCTCGATATTCATCGTGGCTCATCTCAGAGCGCGCGGAGCCGATGACCGAAAAGCCCGGGGCCAACAACTGCTTTTTCCAGAGACTGAATAGCGCGGGTATCAGTTTTCGCCTGGCCAGGTCGCCTGAAGCGCCAAACAGTACAACAATGCAAGGCTCTATCGCGGCCTGCATTCTGAGTTCGTCCCTAAGCGGATTCAGTGGTTTTTGCGCCATGATTTCGAGTACTCGGTCCGATTGTATGGCCCGGATTGAAGTCCAAGGGCTCAGAATCTGTCTGTGCAGTAATGCCGATGATTCATTTATTGAGTCGCCGACGCCGAATTCCTTTAACATTCGATTTCGATTGCAGACTCATTATCGTCTGTCGGGATGAACTAATCAAATGATGGCATGAAGTTTCCTCTCCAGGCAGTAGTTGAGCAGTATCACATCGTGGCGGCTATGGTGAATAGCGGCGCGCTCTATCGATAGGAGACCCCTCTGGGGTCCAGGTGCATCGCAGACTTCGGCTCTATCGATAGGAGACCCCTCTGGGGTCCGGGTGCATTTTGAGAGGATGTTCAATCAGGCTGGTCCTTCACCTTGTAAGATCAAAGTGTTTTCCCAGGGCAGTGAACTAGCAACCTCTAGTCAATATGACCTCTCCTGGCGCGCCAACTGTCAATTTGGGTCATTATGCGTTAGCTTTGATCGCATTTTGGGAGTCAAGCTGTATCATAACGACCATTCATGGTGCTATGCGGTGATCCGCCATTTTCTATATATTGATGCACAAGGGACTTAAGGTCGAGAGGTCACCAAGGCACGGATGTTGCTGCTATTCTCACAACCCATACGGGTGACCTTACCGGGGCTGGGTTTTAAGGACGCAGCCTGGAGGTACCGCTGGCGGGCCGGCAATTCAAGCCCGAGCGAATCGCCCGATTCGAAATGGGTCAGCAGTACCCCTTAGGAATCAGTCAAATTGGGATGTAGCGACTAAGGCAGCACTGGCTGGGGAATGGTTAAGAGACAAATCCGCACCCTACAACACATCAGGCGGCCGGCTTCGCGCGATGAGGCCCCGCCGATCCCTAACTACGCAATCATAACCGAGGCGATTGAACTCTGAATTGCCTCTCTCCTTTAGGAGCCGATATAAAGATGAGGAAACCTGTCAAATACGCTGAGAAAGGTCTTACATATATTGCGGCCGGAATGTGGGCCGTTTTCGAAAGAGTAAACAAGATCAGACAGAATCCAGGATTCATACCCCGATGGTCGGAGAAGCCGCTGCTGAAATCCTATCAGAAGACGAAGCCTCCGCTGGGCTGGCCAAGAACGACTGATTCGCTTTGCCCTAAGTGCGTACCCGAGATTCGCAACCAGGTTCTCGATGGTAAGTTGCCGGTAGATATCCTTCGCAATCAAGAAGTCGGACAGCTCAAGGCGCAAATAATAGAGAATGATGGAAAGATACTGATGGTCAAGGATTGCCCGAAACACGGGCATTTTGAAGATGTGATGGCCATAGATACGGAATTCTTCCGGCACCTGGAGCAGGTATTCCCGGGCCGCGACATCAGAGCGCACAACGACGAGACGCTTCACAATCATGGGAGCAGCACAATCAAGCACGGCCGCGGTTCAGTTCTCACTATAGATCTGACCAACCGGTGCAATATGATGTGCGACCCGTGTTTCATGGATGCTAATCAAGTGGGGTTCGTGCACGAGCTGTCCTGGGCAGAGATAAAGGAGATGCTGGACAACGCGATCTCGATCAAGCCGAGGCGGCAGTTATCGGTACAGTTTTCAGGTGGCGAGCCAACATTATCGCCATATTTCATTGACGCGGTCAGGTATTCGCGTGAAGTCGGGTACAACAGCGTGCAGGCAGCTACCAATGGGATCGAATTCGCCAAGAGTTTCGAGTATTGCAAGCAGGCCGCCGAAGCGGGCCTTCGCTATGCTTATCTGCAGTTTGACGGCATCGGCAATGCCGCTAACGAGCATCGCAAAGTCGGAAACCTTTTTGACGTCAAGCTGAAAGCGATCGAGAACCTGCACAATGCCGGCGTCGAGATTGTTCCGGTTACAACGATCGTGAACGGAATCAACAACGAGCAGGTGGGCCGAATTATCCAATTCGCTTTGGACAATCCGAAAAAGACGTCGTTCCTGGCGTTCCAGCCGGTTTCGTTCACGGGGCGCGATGAGGAGGTGAGCGACGAGCGGCGGATGGCTCAGCGGTACACGCTTTCACACCTGGCACACGACGTGAAGGATCAGACCGGCCTCGGGGTTCCTGCCCGCGACTGGTTCCCGATTTCGTTTATGAGCACGTTTTCGGACTGGGCCGACCTGGTCCATGGGCCGAACACGGACTGGGGCCAGATGAGCTGTGGCTGCCATCCCAATTGCGGAGTGGGCATGGCGATCATGGTAGACAAGGAAACGAAAGAGGCAGTCCCGGTGACCTCGTTCCTGAACGCAGAGCGGCTGGCCACAGACGTAATGAAGGTGAATGACGCGGCGCGAGGCAAATTCCTCTCCGTTTTCGGGATGGCGCTGTCGTTAATGCGAAACTACGATCCATTCAAGGCTCCGACGCATTTCAAACTGATCGACCTTCTGAAGAAGTTTGACAAGTCGTTCGGTGCAACCGGTAAGGACTACGGCAAGGTAACAAAAGACAGGACGATAGAAGACATCGAGAGGCGGCGCAAGGACCGGTGGAACTTCCTGTTCATTGCGGGGATGTGGTTTCAGGACCTGTTCAACTATGACTTCCGGCGCACGGAACAATGCATAATCCCCTACGCCACGCAGGAGGGCGAGATATCGTTCTGTGCGTACAATACCGGAATCGGGTGGCGCAACATTGTCGAGAAGATGCACATGACCGCGACGTTGACCAAGTGGTACGAAGAGCATGGCCGTCATGAGATATTCGCCGGGGGAAAGCAGGTACCGCTTAGCGATGTTGAGCACTCGATGCTGCTGAAAGAGGATCTGATCACAACGGAAGTTCAGCACGACCTGGATGAGGCGGGCATTGCCAAGAACGCGCGCGAAGAGAAGCAGCGGGCTCGCCGGGAGCGAATGCAACGCGACCAGGAGAACGCCCGGATGGCGCGGCTGTATAAGCAGGTCATCCTGAATGAACCTGTGACCCCCGACCAAAAGCTTGTTCAGTTGAACGTGGCCAAGCCAGGCAGCGGGGCGGGGAACACGCCTCCTCCGGCATTTGGTGATTAATGTCCCAGCGCAGCTAGATTAAAAGAAGTCTTCAGGGGCGTCTGAACAGTTCAGACGCCCCTAATTCTGTTTTGGTTTCGTGATTCCGACTTGTTTGCGCATCGGGCATTATAGACTCTTCTTCTATTCCGGTGACCGCCAGGAGCCTCCACATACGCACGTTGAGCGTGACGCAGGCCGAGGGTGCAGCCCCTACGGGGCTAGGTCAATGTCGCTACCCGAGGTCTCCTGAGAAAGGAATTCTTGGGATGCCGGGCAGGGGCGGCCACGGAGAGCCGCCCGTACAGGGCTTTTCATTTTTGCGGGCGGCGCCAGCTTCGCCATGATCGACTACAAACATCGAGGTCCTACGGACCTGGAGGACTAAGTGCCGTGCGAGATCGAATTAAGGCCTAGCGCTGAGATAGGCTTTCGCTTTTTCAAGCGCGGGCCTGGTGGTATCAGAGAACGTGCAGAGGCTTTTCAGCTCCCGATAATACTTAACTGTCTTGTCTTGATTTTGAGAAAGCTCGGCGGCGCGGGCAGCGCCGTAGGCGCCGTTGAATCGGTTGGGGGAATTCGAGAGCGAAGTTTCGAATGCTTTCAGTGCTTCGACGGGTTGGCCGGCTTCGAGCAGCAGTTCGCCCAGTAGTTCGCGGGCGGGGAGCACCGGGCCCGGTGTCACAGGGTTCTTTTCGGTTGAGTCCTCCAGATCGGCAGCAGCGCGCGCCAGGCGCAGAGCTTCGGCCGCGCTTCCTTCTGCATGGGCCAGCCAGGCTGAGGCCGAGAGCCGCTGGACCTCGACCTGAGTCGACCAGTCGTAGTTGTCTTTGGAGCCGACCAGCGCTTTCTTAACGCTGGTGAGCTTGTCGATATTCTCTCGCGCCGTGGCAGTGTCACCAGACCGAGCGGCGCCTAAGGCTCGCGCGAAATAAGTGATGGCCGCGCCATAGGGGAATGCCTGCCAAGGGAAGTCAGCTGGCCGTAGCTCAAGATGAGTGGCTGCCGGCCAATCGCGGCGCTCCAGCGCGTATCTGGCCGGGACCGCGGCAAAGGCGTAGGCGACCTTGAAGTCCTGGGGTTCTGTTTTAGTTATGGTGTTTAACTCGTCAAGTACGCCCCTGGCCTTCGCGTCCTGGCAACCCTGGAGATAGGCGTACATCAGATAGTCCATTGCGTGTAGCTGTTCGTCCCAGGAACCGGTCATGTGGGCTTCGGCCGCGTGGCGTTTGGCTGAGGCTTCAGAAGCCAGGTTCGACTTGATTGATTCCTGCCAGAGTCCGAGCCGAGTGAATATATGGGACGGCATGTGCAGCGCGTGCGCTGAGTCGGGAGCAATGCCGGCATAGCTGCGGGCTGCTTCTAGGGCGAGGTTTGCGAGCTGTGGGTAGTCGTAACTGTGGATCAGGTAATGAGCGACACCGGGATGACGAGGTTGCTCGCGCAGGACCGCGTTCAGAATCGCCGCTGCTTTCTTTTGTTTCGCATAAGTCTTATCTGCTGGGACCGTCGCCAGCGCTGTGGCGTTGAGGCTCAGCGCATAAAAGACGGCGGCTTCTTTGTCAGCGGGATACCGATGGTAGAGACGTTCCATTGCCTGCTCGTATGCGAGGGCGCGCGAACGGTAGTCGACCGTTTCATAGTCCTGGTAAAAGACCGAGATGGCTGTGATGTAGTCACGTTCGCGGCGAGTCCTCCCGCCTATCGACCGAGCCTTGCCGGCGGCAGCGGCACCCTTTTTCAGGTCGTCTGGACCGGGCGGCGCCCACAGCGGGTGGTAGTAGCTCATCGCGACGCCCCAATAAGCCATAGCGCAGCCAGGATCGGTCTCGGCTACACCGGCGAATTCCTGCTGTGCCCGGTCATACTCAAACGAGTGCAGCCAGGCGATGGCGCGATTGAAGCGCTGGCGGGCTTTTGGGCTGCAAGAGACGGCGAAACTGACGCGGCCGATTTCAGGTGCATTATCCTCATCTTGATGCTCGTGCTGCTCTTGCGCGATGGCCGTCGCGGTGCAGAGTAGAGCGATCAGTACTGGCACGAACGCGAGCCTCTCGAGGTTCATTCTTTCCTCCGTGTCATAGTTAAGTGCCGTTGAGCCTAACGCGCAGTTTACCATCGCGCGGGCGCTGAGCAGAGTGAAAATGATTCATCCTGTGAGGACCGCGCAAGGTGCTATTTGCCGAGCAACCTCTCTTTGGGTCTATTCAGGCGCGGCGTGCTCGCGCAGCAGAGTCACCATCCTTCCCTCACCACCCGGAAACCGCAGGGCGTAACCGAGTGGAGTGCATTCGACAATCTCACCGGGCCGCTCATAGTGACCGGGAAGGTTCACACGAATTGAGAGGTCCGCGCCGCGGTCGATGAGTAGCCGCGCCAAGCTCAGTCCGGTTTGGATGCCCTGAGTCACTGCGTGGAAGATGGGCGTCTGGCCGCCGATGCCCGCTTCATCGACTGTCGCCCGGGCGTTGACCTCGGCGCCGTGCTGAAGGAGCAGAGCCGCAGCCTCTGGAATGCCATATTCAGCCGCCACATGCAATAGGGTTGCTCCCTTGAGCGTAAGCAGGCGGCCGCCGGACGCTCCGAAATCGAGATTTTGAAACCGCTTTTTCACCAGCGACTGGTCCGCCGCGAGATGCCAGGCCAGAAGATCGAAACGGCGGCGAAGCAATTCAAGCACGGGAGGGACATCGTACCTGGTCACACCGCCGGCTTCGAGAAGAGTATCAATGCAGGCGGCCAGATGCTCTGGCGAGCGATAATACGTTGAGATAACGTAGTCGAGCGCGGTTCCCGGATCTCGGCCCCCGGTTATTCGTGCGCGCACCGGGTCGCCGCAGTTTGGGTCGGCCCCGTGGTCGAGCAGCCACCGGAGGGCGGCCGGGTCGAGCACTTCGCAAGGTGAAAAGATGATCGGAAAATGTCCGTGCCACACGGCATTAACGTCGGCGCCGTGGGACACCAGCAGCTCCATCATAGGAATGCGATCGCCGTCGAGCGCAGCCCGCCCCAACGGACCATCGCCGCCCTGATGCAGGTCAGAACCGTTCTCGATCATCCATTTGGCCATGGCCAATCTAACCTTTCCGGGCGGCTCCCAGGGGATGCGGCATTCGGCGACCCATGTCAGAGGGCCGTCCTTGCCATAGCCAAGCGGCGCGTGGTGCAGCTCAGGGTTGCGGGTCATCAGGCTCTGAACGCGGCCGAGATCGTTCGTGTCAATTGCAAGTTTGAGCTGCCCGACCTCTTCCAATTGGTCGATATGAGCTTTGAGCTGTGGCCAACTGGCGAACCCGTAAAGGCGGGCGATTTTGAATTGCGCGCCAGCTATCGACTTCGCTTCTCCGGCTCTTAACAAATCTTTGGCCTGGGCTTTGAGATGGCGGAGGTTGGGACGGTCGGGAAGCTGGCGGGGCTGCGCTGTTGAATCGGTGACCATAGGCGAACTCCTTTCGTCGAAAGGCCCGGGGTCCGCACATCGGGCCGAAAGAAGATTCGCTGGCTTGTAGTGATGAGAGGCGGGCTTCTACCCTTTCCGCGGACCGGATGCGCCCTCTTGCGCCAGGACCATGGTAGCAATGATCACGAGCGTGCGGCAAGTCAAGGTTCTAGAGCTGTACTTTTTGCAAATTCCGCGGGTGATTTACCGACGATGGACTTGAAGTCTTTGATGAAATGCGCCTGGTCGAAGTAACCCAGGTCCACAGCGAGCCTTGAAAGGTCCGCCGGTTGATTCGATGCCAGCTGTTCGGCTGCTTCGAGGAGGCGGTATCGCTTGATGACCCACTTAGGGCTGGCGCCGACGTATCGACTGAAGAGCCGTTGCAGCGCCCGCTTGTTCATGCCAGTGCGATCGACAACGTCGTCAACGGATGTGATTTCGCGGTCGGTCAAGATGCGCTCGACGATCCGGCGGACCTCGGGCACTTTTTCATCACGATCGGGCAGCCGCTCGCGAAGGAAGGCTTCCGCAAGCTCGATCATCTTGTAATCGCAGGTCTGCGACATAATCGCATCTTCGAGCGTATGAACATCGACGTCAAAGACGTCGGTGAGGCAGAGCACTTTATTCGTGATTCGCGAGACAGGAGATTTCAGAAATGGATAGAAGGCTCCTGGGAGGAACTTGATGCCAAAGACCCCGTCCCTGCCACTCAGCAGAATGGAGAATCTGCCGGTAACGACGCCGACCACTCGAGAACTGTGGCGCTGAAAGACCAGGTGAATCGAAGGATGAGGCAAGGTCTCTTGCAAACGAGGCTCTTGTCCGGTCAGGTTCCACTGCACAATCCAGTAGTGCTCTACAAAGAACTCGAGGTCGGGCGAGGGATGGTACCGGGCGTAATGAGACCCTTCACCGCCCGGTGGAGGCTTCAACACCCCTTTTGGCTTGTCGGACTTGATCCTCGCCATTCGCTCTACACCCGCGTTTTTCATGAACAAGAGCTGCGGCTGCCCCTACAGGTTTCCCGGGCGGCCCCTTCGCAGTACCAAAGCGATTGATTGTATACCAGCGGGTTCGCACGTGTCGCGTTTTTACAATACACTGATGAGGGTATTGGTTAGAGTTGGCACGAATCGCTGGCTTGGCGGAAGCCGTTTTCATTTATCGTCATGAGGCGCAGCGATAGCCACAGGAGAACAAAACATGAGCGAACATGAAACGGCGAGGCCGGTCACGCATGGTACAGGCAATTTCGAGGTGAAAAGCTGGGACGAAAGCCCATACGACGAAGTAGACGGGCAGCCCAAGCTCACTCGGGCGAACGTCACATATACGCACCAGGGCGTGATCGACGGAGAACGTATCTCTTCGTCATTAATGGTCTATGCTGCTGACGGCTCGGCGAGCTTTGTAAGCCTGGATCGCGTAACCGGCAAAATCGGTGACCGCTCGGGCAGCTTTGTGCTACAGGGAAGCGGGACGTATAGCAGCGGGGATGGAATTGCGAGAGGTAACTGGTTCGTCGTGCCGGGATCAGGAACCGGCGATCTGGCCGGCCTCAGAGGCGAAGGCGGGTTCGCCGCGGGGCATCAGCCTCCGGGTACGATTACGCTTGATTATTATTTCGAATGAACCGATTTGATTGGCGCGAGACACGGAGGGAGTGACCACGGCGATGCGTGAAAAGCCGAGCATCCCGGAGGAACAGCTTAAAGTGTGTTTGGAAGAGCGGTACGGAATGGTCTGCGTTGCACTTTACTTTCTTCCTCTTGGGCTTGATACGAGGGCCGGCTTATATCGCGTCGTGAGCGAGGAGGGGAGATCATACTTCGCCAGGGTCAAGTCTGGGCCGCTTTATGAACCAAGTTGTTTTGTTCCTCGCTTCCTGTCGAATTGCGGGATCGAATCAGTGGTGGCTCCTCTTTACAACAAGACGGATGCCTTGTGGACTAAGCTCGAAGATTGGACGGTGACCGTCTACGCGTTCCTGGACGGGATGACAGGCTGGGCGGGTATGACGGACGAGCATTGGAGGGCGACGGGGCAGACCTGCAAAAAGATTCACGATGCCGCGCTGCCTTATGAAATGTTGCAGTCACTGCGAAAAGAGACCTTTGAACCAGCGGAGTACATTCGCTGGATCGCCGCCTTTGAGGCACAATATAAGGAACGCGAACCTGGAAGCCCGGCTGAGCGTGCCCTTTACGGCTCCTGGACGGCGCACCGGCGCGCGATACAAAGCACATTAACCGCCATGGAAAGGCTGGCAGATGAGTTACGGGGGCAGACGTTTCCGCAAGTCATCTGTCATGCTGATCTGCATCCAGGTAATTTGCTGCGTGATCGTGCCGGCCAGGTATTTGTGATTGATTGGGAGGATGTGATGATCGCCCCTAAAGAGCGAGATTTTATCTTTGTCAAGGAGCTGCAAGCACAAGCGTTGGCGCCCCAAGACCAGGCCTGCTTCTTTCAAGGCTATGGACACGCTGAGATCGATTGGGCGGCGCTCGCCTATTACAGACATGAGCGAGTTGTGCAGGATTTGATCGAATGCGCCCGAAACGTGTTTTTCCGAGATGATCTGGGAGAAGCAACAAAATCTGATTCCGCGCGGTTATTGAATGACATTCTGACGGAGGTCGAACGTTGCAGCGTAGGGTATGAGCAATAGCCGTGACATTGCCAGCCTATGTCATGGACCCGAACGAGAATTCCGGTACTGAGGGCAGTGTAGTTCAATGTGCCCGGCGATGGACACTCAAAATCCCACAAACGGCCAAACCCCTATGGCGCGTCTCCCGCCTCTTGGCTAAGTTCTGAGATGCGAGAATTTCAGGTCACCCATTTTTTGGCACGATCTTTGGGTGCTCTGCGAGATTGGCTTCGGTCGAGATACCAGTTTTCGCGGATCTTCCTTTAGATTTCAGCCGGGCGGCAAGGATGGGAGAGGGCATGCCAATAAGATCAAACTTGCTTATCGTATGGGCGTTGGCCACGCTCGCGCTGAGTTCAGCGAGCGGGCCGTTTGGGCTGGTGCGAGAAGGACCAAGGTCGATTGCACTTGACAAGCTCGAGCTCCGCAACGTGAAAGCGGAGCAGGTCACTTACCTCGGGCGCGCGGCGGTCCGCATTATAGATGCCGGGCCGGATGGTCTCGATGACGCGGGCAGGATGGCAATAGTTCCGGGGACCTCCTTTCAGGATGGCACAATCGAAGTCAATCTGAGCGGCGACACCGCACCCGATGCGCGTCCGGACTTGCGTGGGTTTGTCGGGATTGCGTTCCGCGTTGCCGGAGACAAGTCCCATTTCGAGTGCTTTTATCTTCGTCCCAAGAACGGGCGATCGGAGGACCAGCTTCAACGAAACCATTCCGTCCAGTATATTTCGGTGCCAGGCTTCCCATGGAATAAGCTGCGATCAGAAACGCCAGGCAAGTATGAGTCATATGTGGATCTGGTGGCTGGCCAATGGACTCGAATAAAGATTCAGGTCGCGGGGTCACGAGCGCGGCTGTACGTGAATAGCACGGAACAACCGGTGCTCGTCGTCAATGATCTCAAACAAGCGGCAGAATCTGGTGCGATCGCCCTGTGGGTGGGAACGGGAACAATCGCTCACTTCTCCGGCCTGACGATTACGCCATAGCTGCATTGGAGGGCGATGCTTCCCGGGAACCCCGGTAGTGTGTCCGGCCTTTGTGGGGCTCAGCCGGCGTGGAGTCAGTTCGAAAGCTTGACTAACTCTAACGCTGTCGCCGCTTTTGATATCTTCAAGTCGATGTTGGACACGGTACCGCCTCTCGCATCTCCGACCTTTTTGCCCTCTTGATACAGCGCGTATGAGGATTTGCCGGCGATATCGACAGTCAACGTGGCCGTATGAGAGTCTCGGGTTCGGTTTTCAAGCGTCCAGCGGAGCCGAGTGAGGCTTTTGTCCGCCATCAGAGGGAGTCCCTGGGCGAAGCCGTCGCGGTCGAGTTCGATCTTTAGCCGCGCGGCGGGCAAGACCGCATAGAAGCGCTGACGCAAACCGTCGCGCGGAACGATCGATAGTTGCTTTCCGGTCGCATCCAGTGTTCCCCCATAAGCGAGCCAGCCGAACAGAGGGTCATCGGTCAAAATCG
>Ga0126373_10002100_pt1 | contig 14556 bp, 11 predicted proteins | sample PanSoiMetPlot_11_FD_92545 | JGI IMG/M metagenome (GOLD analysis project Ga0126373, IMG submission 92545) | Tropical forest soil microbial communities from Panama - MetaG Plot_11 | ecosystem: Environmental > Terrestrial > Soil > Tropical forest > Bulk soil | place: Panama | collected 2016-02-17 | reverse complement strand
GTGATACCGGGACGCAATGAATACCCACAGTTTTGAGTGAGGCAGGATGTAGCGCTTTGGGTCGCCGAAGTGGTTTGGGCCGGCCCCCGCTGCCTCGCCCACGAAAGTGACGCTTGTTTTTCGCTCCAGGGCGCTAGTGAAATTAACTGCTGCGGAAAAGGTGTGGCGGCCAATAAGGGCGTACAGTCTGCCCCGCGTGTTCATCGGACTTGCGCGAAGCTTCTCGATGAACCCGCCAAAAATCGAATTATCGCCGCCGCTGTTGTTTCTTAAATCGATAACTAGCGTCTGCACTTTTTGCTGAGTGCAAAAATCGAGCACTCGAACACCGAACGTTTCAAATGGCTCGCCGGACTTATCACGGACCTGATTGAATGCCACATAAGAGGTCCTTTCTCGTTCGAGGTATCGAAACCAATAGTTGTTCCAGGTTGACTGCCGATAGAGCGGAAGGGCTGCGTCAAACGGCTTCCGCTTCCACGGCTGCAAGGGCGCAAAGTACCAATACAGATAAGTCGCTAATGCAACGGGCTCGATAGCTATTTCAGTTGGTGTGCCCTGACCGTCAATTAAAAACCGAACAGAGTCACTGCCGGGAGTGATGCCTACGGCTTGCAACACCTCCGGGCAAAGCAGATAAAACGGGGCACGATCCTTGGCGGTTACATCGTTGTCGGCCCCCACAAACGGTCGAAGCATGGAATAGGCTTCATCAACAGACTTCGACCCAACGCGAAGTACCTGCCTCCCGACCATCCACTTGTACTTGGGCTTGGCAGCGGTGATATACCAGCCGTCAGAGAACAAGAAGAGCTGTAACGGCAGCATGTGAAAACCGGTCGCCGGCTGGAAAGGAAACAAAGTCGAGTGACCGTCCTGCAGGCTGGCGACCAGGCGGACGAAACGCATCTCGATCTGTTGATCGGTAAGCGACGGAAGCTGTGTCTGGAGATCCGCGACCTCCTGAACATACGTGTCTCGAGAAACGTGCGCGAACGCGTTGGGATGAACTCCGACGATCAGATCAGACAGGTATTGCGCGTCTTGCCGCCAAGATTCTTCCGTGAGGCGACTTCGCCACAGAATGCGGTTCTTTACTGCGAGGACTCCGACCAGGAAGACAGAAAGAAGGCCGACGACTATGCAAAGTATCGCTACTATTTGCGCTAGCACATGGCGCGAGCGAAACAGCATGACGAAAGCTGCTACGGCAGCGACCGCCAAACCACCGGCCATAAGCGCTGCGCCGGCCTGAAAGGTCAAGGCAAACGGGTTGTCAGACACCCAAAACAGCGACAGGCCGAGAATCGCACCAAGAAATCCGAGGGAGAGGGCTTTGGCGGCTGCGGAAAAGGTCCCCGAAAAGCCGAAGTCGAATGACATCCTACGCACCTTTCGTTCGAAGCGCACGAAAACGTCCGTCGCGGAATGTCACGCGAGGAAGCCCAAATGATAGCGCAGAGCAATTTGGCGGACATCGGAGGCGGACGATTCTTGATGAGTGCAGCACGAGCGAATCAATTCGTGAGCCGCTTGACCGCCTCGGGCAGTTCGAACATCGAATCCGGCAGCGGTTCGTAGGTTACGGATTCGTAGATGAATGTTTGGGATCGATCCCCGGTGCGTGTAATGTTCCTTGTAGCGATCAACGGGCCGCCGAAGTTCTTGTAGTCCTGAAACAGAGCAGTCGTGACGGTCTTCGAGGCGTCGTCCGCTTCAAAGCGGTAGCCAGCAAGCAGTCCGGTTTTCATGTCGTAGAACTGATTGTTGTCCTTGCCCCAATGAGTTGTGCCGTGCAGCCAATAGCAAGGGCGGCCGTCGAAGTCGGTTATTCCGGCCAGTTCCAGTTTCTTAAAATAGTCAGGCTGGTGAAGCGCATATTGCAGGTCGGCATCGCGGCGCACCGCCTCTGGCGCGGTGTCTCTATCGACGCTTGCTCCCTCGGGCCTAATGGACCAGGAAACGCTACCATCGTAACCAGCAAGAACTCGAGTGCCGTCCGGGCGCGTGATTTTGATGAGCGTCCTGAACGGCTTGGCGTAGTAGACGAATGTAGTCTTACCTTTCATGCTGCTGCTTTCGATCTGCCCGCGGACGGTTTCCGATTGGACCTTCGTTATGATGTCTACACCACCAAGGGCCTCCTTATAGCGTTCAAGCACGGCCGCAGCCGTTTTCAGTTCGCCGTCCGGCGCCCAAATGGATCCGGTCATCGCCACGACGACGCATGCACAGTGGAGGATGGGTGTGCGAGCAAATCGAACCCGCAAACGCCACATCCTCGCAACATGAAACCGCCTCAAAGTGATTCTCCCTTTGGCCAGCACTGTAGACAACCAAAAGCGAAGCCCGACACCCTCGGTGCCGAACCTCAAAGCTTGAAGCGGAATATGAACTGAGCGGTGTGAACAGTCTTGTACGGAATTAGCGTCGCAAAAACGGGTTCGTCCGCCAAAACTCCTGTGTGTGCGATACGTCAAAATGGCATAGGATTCGCTTTCACGCGCTCCGGGGCTATCTCAAATGGCGATGAACGCACAACCGGTAACTTTGTATCCTGGCGAATCGCGGCACACGATCGCCAGAATCGAAACCGCTACGCTGAAAGTGGAAGAGATGGCATACGCCGCGGGACTCTGTATTGCGCGCCATTCCCACGATACCGCCAATCTCCTTTACATCGTTGCAGGCTTGCACTGGTCTGGATACAGCCGCGGAGGCGATTCGTGCGCCCCACAAACTGTCCGCTTCCTTCCGGCCGGTGAGCCGCACGAGAATTACTTTCCCGTAGAATCCCGGTGTCTCAAAGTCGAGTTGCGCCCAGCGATGCTAGATCTGGCGGCCGAACAAGGTAAAACAATTTCTTCACCCGGACAGGTTACCGGGGCTTTCTCCTCCGCTCTCGGTGCACGGCTCCATCGGGAATTATGCGAGAACGATGTTGATTCTGTCTTGGAGATGGAGGGAGTGATCTTGCGGCTTCTACTACTTGATGGGCAGGAGGGCACACGGCGCCGGGAACGGATTCCACACTGGCTAGTACAAGTTCGCGAAATGCTACGTGAAGAACCAAATCGCCGTCGTTCCTTGACCGATCTGTCCCGCTGTGTCGGTCGGCATCCGGTCCAGATCAGCCGCCAATTTCACCAACACTTTAGTTGCACGATCGGCGATTATATGCGGCGTATCCGCATTGCTCGGGCGCAATCTCTTCTATCACTTCAGGAGATGGAGATTTCTCAGATCGCGCTGGACTGCGGATTCTGCGATCAAAGCCATTTCACCAGCACATTTCGCAGACTCACCGGTATGCCGCCACAACGTTACCGGGTCCTTATCGCGAAAGGCCAGAGGGTCCCGAAGGCCGATCCTGCAAAGATCGCCCCCAAGGCTGGGTCGTTCGACTAGTTGTATAAAGCCCTTGCTCACGTGAGAGAGGCTTAAGCCCTTCAGCGAGGTCTGTCTGCAAGCGTAGTCGACTAAATCAGACGAGTATCCAACAGAATGCCGCTCGTAAAGGCAGGCATTTCCACAAGTCAGGGGCTCATAGCAACTTGTGTCGGTCGCTACGGCAGCCGCTCATAATCTCGTACTCCCGCTTCGATTACGCTGGCTGCGTTGTCAACCAGAGAGTCTTCGTCGAGACGGATATAGCGGCCGGGTAAAGAACTGGACAGGCTGAATCCACTGCATCTGGATCCAACAGAATTCATGAAACTCCTGGATACCGCCGGTGCGGATACGGGCATACGCAATGCGGAGGGCCGCACTGCGCTCGACGAAGCTCTGTTTCAACAAGGCAAAAATGCGGAGACTTACTTTCCCGTGCGAACGATTGGTACCAAGAAGTTGGAGGAAACCATTGAGATTCTTCGTTCATGTCGTCTGTAAGAAGAACCAGATATTAAGACGATAGTAGGGCAATCGGGATCTTACTCGCGAACTTATACTCCTGATCTCGAATCCATCAGAGTCTGGCTACGGTATTGGTTAGGCGTGACTCCGACCAAGCGAGCGAATGAGCGCCGCATCACATCCGCGCTTCCAAACCCGCAGGCCACAGCAATCTGTTTGAGACCTCGATTCGTGCGCTCAAGCTGCTGGCGAGCTGCTTCCACGCGGGCGTGCAAAACATACTGGGAGGGCGTCCTTCCTACCTCTCGCGTGAATACCCGCTCAAAATTCCGAACGCTCATTGCGGTGCGGTCCGCAAGGGCCTGAACCGATAACTTCCTTCGCAGGTTTTCAGCGATCCAAACCTGGAGTTCCTGAATAGCCTTCATTTCCGATGCTTGCGCCGAAAGGGAAACACTCAATTGCTTCTGTCCCCCCGGCCGACGCAGGAAAAGGACGAGTTCGCGCGCTACCTCCTGGGCGATAGCTGCGCCGCAATCGTCTTCGACCCACGCAAGAGCTAAATCGATACCCGCCGAAATGCCCGCAGAAGTGTAAATGTTTCCGTCTTTGACCCACACGAGCTCGGATTCAACCTTCACTCCGGGGTACCTCCGCGCTAATTCCTTGCTGAATCTCCAATGGGAAGTCGCTCTCTTGCCGTTGAGCAAGCCGGCTTCCGCAAGCAAAAAGGAGCCGACGCAAACTGATCCCAGGCGCCGCACGGTCGTAGCGATGTGTCTTAACCAGGCAAAGAGCGCCGGGTCATGAGCGTTGCGCGTGGCAACGCCGCAGACAAGCAACAACGAGTCGAAGTTCTTGCTTAGCGCGGTGTAGGTAGTTTCGGCAAGAAACGACAGGACACCTCCCTCGCCTTGTACTTTGACGTCCCCGCCGTTCGTTACAACTTCGATGCTGTAAATGGGTTTACCCGCCAGTCGATTCGCTGCGCCGAAAACTTGAATCGGACACACCAGATCGAATTCATCAACCGGAGGCACGGCGAGGACAACGACGCGGCGACTGGATGCTGCGCGCTTCAGCCGCGAGTTGCCGTTTTCAGCCGTCATAGGATTTGCAAGCTAACTATGCATGCCTCAGGGCACTTTTCCAAGCAGAACCTGCCAGATTTGTCGGGAATCGTCTGAACTTCGGCGGAAGGCGTAAGCGTTCAACGCCTACGATCTCGACACGAAATCACGGCTCTCGTTGATAGAAGATCATGAAACATCGCTGGCTTGTGATCGTTGGTATAACGCTCCCCACGTTGCTTGCAGGGCAACCAGCACGAAGTCCACAGGCACAAAGTGCACGCGGTCCTTACGCACGCATTGCGATTATGCGGGCGCTCGACGGTCATTCGGTTGAGCTGGAGGCGGGGTATATTCGCCACCTAGAGTGGCACCGACAGGCCAACGATCCGTTTGCCTGGTACAGCTACTCGGTCTGGGCATCTACGGAACGGCAGCGATGGATCATTTACGCGACGTTCGGGCATACGGCCGAAGAGCTGAGCAATCCCGTATCACCTGCGGAAGACGAACGGGACAACCTGATCAACGTCCTGCCGCATGCCCAATTTCTTGGGAACGGAATCTATGAGTTCCTGCCGCAACTCTCAAGAGGGAATGGTGTGCCGACGCCGACTCTCCGTGCGGAATACACAACGGCGGAACTCAACTACGGTGCGGGCAAGGCCTTCGAAGCGGCGATTGCGGCCGAGCAACCGAGACTGGCGGGTGAGACGCTTTGGTACCGCCTGGTCGTCGGTGGAAATGTGCCGTGCTACGTCCGACTCCGTCCGCGTGGAAGCTTGGCGAACATTCTAGATGAGCGTGCCGATCAGGCACTTCCCGAGAAAGTGAACGGCTTGGTTACGAAGATGACTGTCGAGACCCTGAATCTGCGGCCGAACATGCTGGTCAACGTCACGCCCAAGCCCGCACCCTGAGCAGATGGTTCAAGCCGTATGCTGGCTCGAGCGGAGGACGAAATGAAGGAAACACCGCAGCAATACACACAGCGAATACTCAGCTACGTCGAGGGCAAAGGCCCGCTCGCCGTACAGGCGGCGACAGCCGAAAAGCTCAATCAGCTAATACAGGGTGTTGCCGCGTCGGAACTGCGAAGGCGTCCCGCTCCGGAAAAATGGTCCGTGAACGAGATCATCGCGCATCTCGCAGATGCAGAAATGGTCATCGGCTATCGCTTGCGGCTGGTACTCGGCTCCCCCGGTGCCGTTATCGTTGCTTACGATGGGGATAGTTGGGCAGTAAGCGGACACTACGACGAACGCGACACCCAGAAATCGGTTGAGCAGTTTCGCGTGGTGCGGGAGGTCAATCTTTTGCTCCTAAAGTCACTCAAGCCGGAGCAGTGGAAACAATACGGGATGCACTCCGAGCGAGGGCAGGAATCGATCGAAGACATGGTGCGAATGTATGCCGGGCACGACATCAACCACTTGCAGCAAATACAGGCGATCCGCTCGAGCCATTAACACAACCTACGTGCCGTTCGCTTTGCGATTGAACATCGGAGTAACGAGGGCTTTGAACTGTGAATCAATTGTGGAGAGACGTTCGCCGGAGCCTGCGCACCTTGATGAAACGGCCGTCGTTTCTGGTCGTGGCACTGCTTACGCTGGCGTTAGGAATTGGGGCAAACACGGCATTATTCAGCGTTGTCAACGCGGTCCTCTTGCGACAGCTTCCCTTCGCGAATGCGGACCGTACGGTCTGGATCACAAGCGTACGGCCGGACCGAAACGATGCTCCATTTTCGCTTCCCGACTTCCTGGACTATCGCGACCACACCGACTCCCTCGACTCGATCTCTGCCGTGGGGTATTGGAGCCCGAATTTGACGGGCCGAGGGGATGCAGAACGACTGAATGGCACGCGTGTCTCCGCGAACCTGTTTGAGACACTCGGTGTGAAAGCGGCAGTTGGCCGGACTCTCGAAAAGGAGGATGACCGACCGGGAGCTCCAAGTGTTGTGGTCATAACGTATGGGCTTTGGCTGCGGCGATTCGGTGGCGACAGCAGTCTCGTTGGTCAGCCGCTTGAACTCAACGATGCAAGTTACACGTTGGTTGGCGTTTTGCCTCCAAACTTCTTCTTTCCGATCCCAGATGCGGAGTTGGGAGTGCCTCTTGTCCCGGACGCTGATCCCTGGAGTCAGAACCGAAACACCGTGAACTTCCTGAGGTTCGTGGGACGCATTCGACTAGGTGTCGCACCGGTGCGTGCAGAAGCGCAGATGAATGCGCTTGCCCGCAAGCTCCGCGAGCAATTTCCCGAGCAGAATGCGCGAAAGTTGGGAGTGAAATTTACCGCGATGCGGGACCAAGTAATCGGTGGTTACCAGCGGGCGCTCTGGGTCCTCCTCGGAGCCGTGATATTTGTTCTCTTGATTGCGTGTGCCAACCTCGCGAATCTGAATCTGGTGCGCGCCGCCGAGCGTCGAAGGGAAATGTCGATTCGTTCTGCGCTCGGCGCGACACGCGGGCACGTGGTCAAACAACTTCTGCTGGAAAGCATGTTGCTGGCGATTGGGGGAGGAGTGCTGGGTACATTGCTGGCGCCCATCGGCGTGCACGGGCTGGTCGCATTGAGTCCTTCCAGTATTCCTCGCGCGGGAGAGATCGGGCTGGACGTCTCGGCGTTTGCTTTTACCGCCCTGATTTCGCTCGTGGCGGCTATCGCCAGCGGTCTGGCACCGGCGCTGGCTACCTCGCACGGCAACATGGCCCAGCAGCTCAATGAAGGATCTCGGGGCTCGACCGAAGGGGGCCGAGGAAAGGCTTTGCGTACCAGTCTCGTGGTTGTCGAGGTGACCCTCTCGCTGGTTCTCCTGGCGGGTGCTGGAGTGCTGCTCAAGAGTTTTTCTAAAGTGCAGACCGTAAATCCCGGGTTTGATCCGCACGGGGTTCTCGCGGTTCGGCTATCGCTTCCAAAAGCCCGTTACCCTCATCTGGCAGACTTATCCCGGTTCTACGATGCCCTGCTTCCCCGTGTCCAAAATCTTCCTGGCGTTTCGGCTGTAGGCGTGATCAACATGCTCCCACTAAGCGGCCAATTCGCTTCGGTTCCCTTCACCATCGTTGGTCGCGCGTTTTCAAAGGCGGAGGTTCCCCAAGCGCAATTTCGCATTGTCAGTCCGATGTATTTACAGGCCATGCGAATCTCCTTTCTTGCGGGCAGGAAATTCGACGAAAGTGATACGGATCGAACCCGATTGGTTTGCGACATCAATGAAACTCTGGCCAAGCACTTCTGGCCGCATGGGGACGCAATCGGCGCGCACCTGATGCTCAATGACAATGACTCCGGACCGCGCGAGGCCGAGGTCGTCGGGATAATCCACGATGTCAAGGACGGGGGGCTCGAAGCCGCGCCGGGTTTCGACGTCTATATACCTCTTCGCCAGACGCACGAAGACACGGTTGTCTGGCTTCAGAACAATCAGTATTGGGTAGTGCGAACAGATGGCGAACCATTGGTTCTCGCCAACGCTTTTCGGGACCAGGTCCGCAGGGTGGACGGCGATGTGGCCGCTTCAAATGTCCGTTCAATGGACCAATATCTATCACTCACGATGGCGCCTCGACGTTTCAATCTGCAGCTGTTGGTAGTTTTTGCGCTTGCAGCGCTTGCCTTGGCACTGGCAGGAATTTATGGGGTCATATCCTATTCCGTAAGTCAGCGGACCCACGAAATCGGTGTGCGGATGGCGATGGGTGCCCAGCGAAGCGACGTGTTGCGAATGGTGATTAGGGAAGGAATGAAGCCGGTCATCGTGGGGTTGGTGCTCGGCGTCCTGTGTGTGCTCGCCCTCGCGCGGGTATTTGCTAGCTTGCTTTTTGAAGTCAGCGCATCGGACCCCGCGACCCTGGCCTGGGTGACACTGTTGTTTTGTGGGGTGTCGGTCGCGGCCATCCTTGTGCCGGCTCGCCGTGCCGCGAGGATTGATTCGCTGGCAGTATTTTTAACGGATTAGGACTGAACGTCGCAATGAAGGCTTACGAAATTGGCGACAACTTCGGTGTGGACGCCTTGAGACTCGTGGAACGTCCCGAACCTTCCCCGGGCCCCGGGCAAGTAGTGCTCCAGATGAAAGCATTCTCGATCAACTATCGCGACCTTCTTGTCGTCGATGGAGTTGGGCGATGGAAGCCACCGCTCGGGCGGGTTCCGGTATCAGATGGCGTGGGCATTGTGGCCGCTGCGGGAGCCGGCGTATCCCGAGTAAAAGTCGGCGACCGCGTCGCTCCGGTTTTCTACCCGAAATGGTTGGAAGGCAGACCTGCCGCCAGGAAGATGGGACACGCTCTCGGCGGCGCCTTCGCTGATGGCGTCCTCGCAGAATACACGCTGTCTGACGAGGCCAGCGTTGTGCACGTGCCCGCACACTTAAGTGACGAAGAGGTCGCCACACTGCCTTGCGCAGGCTTAACCGCATGGAGCGCGTTTGGTGACTTTGGACACATGAAACCTGGAGACTCGCTCGTGGTGCTGGGGACCGGCGGGGTCGCGGTCTTCGCTCTTCAGTTTGCGAGGTTTTTCGGAGCTCGGGTGATCATTACGTCGAGTAGCGATCAAAAGCTTTCACGCGCGAAGGAATTGGGCGCCAGCAGTCTCGTCAACTACAAGACCTCGCCTGACTGGCCGAGAGCGGTTGTGGATCTAACGGACGGGGCCGGAGCGGATTACGTCATAGATACCGTCGGAGACTTGAAGCGATCGATCGCCGCCGTGCGGATCGGAGGTATGGTCGCGTTCGTCGGACTTCTTGTTGGTATGACGTCGGAAGTCGATCTTGTGACGTTCATGGGCAAGTCCGCCCGCGTGGAAGCGGTCGACGTGGGCTCGCGGGAGATGTTTGAAGCGATGAACAGGGCGATGGCGTTCCACGCGATGCACCCTGTGGTGGATCGGGTTTTTGGCTTCACTGAGTTGCGGGAGGCTCTCAACTACTTGCGAGGAGGCCAGCACGTAGGCAAAGTTTGTCTGCGAGCCCCTTAGAAGAATTAGCGGGGCGGTGATATTGGAAAATTCTTTCGCCACTGCGCAAACAATTTGAGGAGAGTCGCCGGTGTATCAATTCTGGTATTCGTCGTATCGGCGGGCGGATTTTTCTTGACCGGATGGCCAGTTTCGGTTTTGCTGGGCCGACTCCGGCTCGAGCCAAAATGAATCAATCGTTGCTTCAAAAATCGTCGATGCGGACGGGAAGGAGGAATATGCGCGCTTTTGCGTGTGGCCTGCTGCTGGGATCCTTCTTGATTCCCTTGTCGCTTTGATTGTCTTCTTGCTCGGCGGGTTTCCGGTTGCCGCTACCCCCGATCCGTGGGGGCTTGGGAAGGGCTGCTACCTGAGGACGATATGTGGAAAGTTGTTAGCTTCTTGAGCCGACTGAAAAACCTGCCTCCGGACGTGGAAGCAGAATGGCGAGGACGACAAGCGGGCAAGTGAGGTCCATCCTGAGCGTTGTCGGGAGTCGTGAGCTACCACAGCCAGATGCATTCCTGATTTGGTCCCTCAACGCGGGTGGGATCAGTTCGAAATTGAGGGGACGACCTGCGATCCGGATGGTTCGGCGCACTACCAACGAGCAAAACGGGAGCTTTCGATGAACTCTGTCGTGTCGTTCTCGATCTCCCGCGTGCTTTCACGCCTCCTCGCCCCTCTGATGTGCTTTGCGCAAACGGCGGATGGCCAGCTCCCGCCGCTTATTCCGCGCGATGTCATGCTTGGGAACCCGCAGAAGGAGTTCCCGCAGATCTCGCCCGACGGGACCCGCCTGGCTTATCTCGCGCCGTTTCCGTTTGGGCAAAGGGTCCAAAGGTGGCATAGTCGGGCGATGCGCAGTGCCCCGTCGTCGAGTAGTTGCTCTCGTCGCGCCACCTGCGGGCGACTTGGATCTCGTATTGTTTTAGTCTGATAGACTCCTTCAAGGGGCGAATGAATAGCTCCATTTGATGGCAAACCGGGTCTCGCGGACTTGAGGCGGATTTGCCGGAGCGATGCTGGCGAACTGCGTGCCGACGTTATAGATGATGTAGAGATCGCTGTCGGGACGGTAGTTATAACGCAGGCGAAGATTGGCACTCACGGCCTGAGTATTCGAGGTGTCCATCTGAATGAGACTCGTGAAGGTCAAAAACCGGTTGAAGGAGTAATTGCCCTGGAGGCTCGCCAGCACAACCGAGAAATTGCCGTTGGGGAGCGGCAATCGAAATCGGTCCCAAGTCTCAGACGCAGAAATTGAGAATTTCGCAGTCGGACGATAGTTTGCTCGAACGCGAAACTCGTTCAGCGTTCCCCCATAGTAGCTGCCGAAGCGTTCAAAGAAGTTGTAGGTGAATCGCCGATCTTGCCCCGAGCCGTACGTCAGTTGGTGCCGAGCGAAATGGTATAGACCATTAGGGATAAACACGCTTTTGTAGATGTGGAGCGGCGTCGTAATGATCTGGGTAAATACGTCGGCGATGTCGTCGTCGGTGTAGGCCCCGTTGTTGAAGTCGGCCCGGAAAGTGCCCTGCCATTCTTGAGTAGAGACTTGGCCGCGAGTATCGGGCGCGTGGAGTATGAATCCTTCGAATTGCAACTCGCGAACGCCCTCGATCTTCGGTCTGACCTTGAAGGTCATGTCTCCGTAAGTTTCATCGGAATCGGTTCTTTCGACAAAACCGACTTCTGGGTTGAAGTTTGGACCAATCTTTTTCCGCTCAACTTGTCCGTCGAGCCAGTTTGATCGGTAAGATAAGGACGCGCCAACGTCGCTTGCCGAGCCACTTGCCCCACTTATGTTTATCGGGGACTGGGTCCCCGCCATGTGGGCATCCACAAACCAATCCTTGAAAAAGACGAGGCGCGTATCCACACCGCCCGTCTGATTGTAGCTATCGAGCACATCGCCAGATCGCTTGTCGATCCCCATCACTCCAACGTAGGAGCCAGGCCACAGCGATTCTTTGACACGAACAACCGCGAAATTTGAGTATGGATTGGGACCACTTGAGCGGGTATCTACATCCATGATGCCCAATTCTGTGCGACCAATCGTTCCAGTCAGCCTTGCCCCGCCGTTGATCGGCACTTGCTGTCCGGTTACAGGATCAATTCCGATCTGACGACTAAAGAACAATTGGTCTTGGTCACCAATATTGAAATTGAACACGCCTGCGTTTTCGAGAAAGAACTGCCGCTTCTCTGGGATGAAGACTTTGAAAGGGGTCAGGTTGAACGGCTCAAGGTCGACTTCCGTATCCGCAAAATCGGTATTCCCAGTCAGGTTCAAGACGAGATTCGAGGTAATTCCATACTTCATGTCGAGTCCGCCCGTTAGCGGGAACTTGGGGTCCTGCCCAGTCTGTTTGTCGTATCTCGCGAGAGCGTATGGCTTGACGATAAAGAGTCTTCCGCTTCCGATGTCGGTGATGCCTCGCAGTTCTCCAGCTTCGGATACCTTGGTGATGCCAAACGTTCGACGGTACGCTCTCCAGAGGTCTTCCTCGTTTTTTCTGCGTATGAAGCGTTTGAAGTTCAGACCCCAGAGAACATCCTTTGATTGCGTGAAGTTGAGCGTGGTGAAAGGGATTTCGACGGCCGCCGTCCAGCCGTCCGATGTGATGCGTGCCTCTGACGTCCAGACGCCATCCCAACCGGGGTCGAAATCGGTGCCGAATGGGCCTAAGCTGCTTCCTTGCTCTTCCACAATCAGGCCGTCGATTTGTGTCCCAAGAGGGTTGATCTGAAAAACATACGCACCACGGCGGTCGTGGTTGGAATCGATGAGGATCTCGAAGTGGTCGTCCAAATCCTGGCTAACATCGCGCCGCAATTCGGTCGCGACAATGCGACTTGGCTCAGAATCGTAACAACGAATTCCAAAATACACGGCGTGACGGGTGTAAAGAATGCGAACTTCCGTTTTCTCGGTGGGTGTCTGACCTTCGTGCGGCTCGCGTTGCCGGAAGTCAGTAATCGGAAAAGCGGATTGCCACAGTGGATCAGAAAGAGTGCCATCGAGCTTTGGGGCATGCTCAACGGCAACCGCACGGGCTACCGGTGCTGATTCTTGAGACGGTCTTTGCTGTGCGCACAGGGAAGCCGTAAGAAGCAAGAAAGACCAGAGGAAGGCGACTAAGTGAGGAAACGACGGAGCGCGCGTACCTGAAGTGCACAGTACGTGCCGCCGCGACATTCCTCCGTGTTTCGTCGCCTTCAAGTTTAGAACCTGAACCTGACCTGTAGCTCCAACCTCCGGTTATCAGCCGATTCTGAAAATCCAGTCCCACCCAACGAGCCGGCGCCATACGGTTGGTTCGCTCGGCCAAAGAGAGGCGACGTAACGTTCCCGATGATCGGACCGGGATTGTCACGATTCACGATATTACGAATCGCCATCGAAACACTTAGGACGTATTTATGACCCGATGGTGAGGAGCCTCCAGGCCCGCCGCTGCTGAACGGTCCTGTTGGTGGTCGCCGCCCCCCGGTTGTGGGCGTAGCAGTTTCACCCGCAGGCCCGAATGCGAAGTTCTTTGTAACGCGTAGATTTGCCATCACAAGTCCCGGTCCCCGTCCGAAATTCCGCGGAAGAATTGCCTCGCCCGCAGTGGGATTGGGATCGAGCAGGCCATATTTCGTTTGTACTAAGCCCGGTCGGGTCGGAGCCACGGCGATCCCAGGGCGGCCATTGAACAGCGTGTCCCCATACAAGTCTTGCCCCACTGTGATGTTGAATGGCCCACCCGATTCCACGATCAGTAGTGGATTGAACGAGAACCCCCATTTCGTCGCGATGGAACCGCCGAATGTTCCCTGATTGCGAATGTCGGTGGATGCCGGACCATATTCTCCGGCCATGCTGTATGGGTTTGCTGGAGAAGTTCCCACTCCAAGTGCGCCAAAACTGATGGCCGGATTGAAATCGGTGTTGCGCGGAGGAGGCGAGTAGTCGGTATTACTCAGCGCGTGGTTGTAAACGTAAGAGCCAAATAGGGACACCGATCCGTTGATTCTTGAGTTCACGTTCACGATTAATTCGTTTTGGTGGTAGAGTCCCGACGCCCCGACCTGGAAGACTGCCTCGGGAGTGCCGAGCGGATATGTTCCACTGCCAGGGACTTGCGGATTATACGTACCCGGCAGCGGTGCGTTGATGTCGTTGGTTAAGAACTGATTCGGGCTGTGCGAGTTCACGTACGTTACGGCCAGAGTCGTGTGGGCCGGGAGCTGCCGCTCCACGGAGAGGGCGGATTGCATCAGATACGGTGCTCGAAGATTGGGACTGAGCTTTTCGATTGCCTGTTGCGAGCTGGCCGACGTAAGTGACGAAACCGCCGGGATCGTGGGGAAAAAGTCTGGATTCGTCACAACGTATTGTTGTTGGATTAGCCCGTTGTGTCTTTCCGAAGTCAGAACGCTGGCGATGTCGAGCCGTTGATAGAACAATCCAAAGCCACAACGAAAAACCGTCTTGGGCTTCGATCCTCCCTTGCTGCCTCCGGGAGCCCATGCCAGGCCAAGGCGCGGCGCAAAGTCGGTCCAGTCATGAATGTTGGTCTGCCCTTCATATCTCAAGCCAAGGTTGAGCGTCAGATTCCTCTTAACCCGCCACTCATCGCCTATAAATGTGCCGCTATCCTACTGG
>Ga0126373_10002098_pt1 | contig 14559 bp, 16 predicted proteins | sample PanSoiMetPlot_11_FD_92545 | JGI IMG/M metagenome (GOLD analysis project Ga0126373, IMG submission 92545) | Tropical forest soil microbial communities from Panama - MetaG Plot_11 | ecosystem: Environmental > Terrestrial > Soil > Tropical forest > Bulk soil | place: Panama | collected 2016-02-17 | reverse complement strand
GATTAGCGTGGCGAAGACCACCAAAGACATTTTGGTTGTCATGTGCGGGAACCTCCGATGTAGATAGAGATTTACATTTTTGGCATCCTGAACGCCCAAGACTATACACCAAACCATTCCGCTCGCGCCCTGTTTTTCTTTAACCGGCAGCGACGGCTTAGAAAAGGGAGAGTACCTGCACCTTGCAGGTACTTCGCGATCTTCGAGACAGCGGCTTACCAGCGTTGTTCGTTGTCATGGCAAAGGGCATCCAGCTCCTCGAGCACTTCGTCAGGCACGTGCTTACCGCGGATGTATTTTTTGAGGATGGCGATCTGGCCGAAGGGCTCGTCGATGCCGGCGTACTGCGCGGCGGCCAGGTGCTCCTCGATGGCCTCGAGATTGTAAGCGGGCCTTGCTGGTTTCGGCGGGGTGCGCGACTCATCAAGGAAGATCAGCGCGGAAACTGCTACGTGAGGGTGCTCGAAGTTGGTACGCGGGATGCCCACGTTGACGTAGGTATTGTCCGGCGAGACCTAGGTGATCTCAAATTCAGTGTCGGAGCTGGGTCGGCGGACGCGCTCGCCAATCACTGGTCAGGGTTGTGGTGGTTTGGACGGAGAAGCCTTCTTGCGTGGCTTTGCCATGCGATGAGGTAGCAGGCTGGAGGCGGAGTTTACCGGTTGCGCAGCTTCTGGTACTGCTCCTCAGTGAGGTTGGCGTAGTTGCTTCCGTGGGACCAGGCGCGCATGGAGGGCTCGAGTTCAGCCATGTCCTCAAGGTTGCAGCGTGACACGAAGGCGCGGAAGGACTCCTCGGAGGAGAAGGGGAAATGTACTGGCCGATCTTTGTCTTGCAGTCGGCTTCGATGAAGTGGACGTGCCAGCCGTCACGGAGCTGGAAGTTCATTAGGACACGCGGCATCTACGGCTCCTACTAATTTTGGGATCGACAACGCGGCTTGGGGAGGAAGGAGAGGAGACGCTGGCTGGCCTTCTGCTTCTCAACCACGCCGTCGCTAGAAAGACTTCGGAGGGACAATACCGACGTGCTTCGCCACAAAGCGGACACCTCACGACGAGGTTGATGTTGAACGGAAACCCTTGTAAGCCCGCAGGGATATTGCGGCGACAGAGCTTGCAGCGCACTACATAGGTGTTCGGCCTGGGCCCGACTTGCTGGGTGTGTGGAGCCCTATTTTAGGAGAACAAATAGCGAAAGTATCACAGGCTGCTGGATGAAGAAGATAGCTATCTGCTCCAACTTGGAAGTCATCAGATACCGGATTCAGGCAGCTGTTCCCTTGAACAACAAAACCTTCGCGCTGCGTTGTGTGTTCAAGGAAGTCGGCCCAGTCCTGCGTCATGTTGGCGCGGGCCCCGAAGACCAGCTCGTCATTGTGAGCGACGGGCCATATCCTTCCACTGTAGCGGATAATGTGGCGAGTACGGGTTTAGAAGCGTTTGTATCCAATGGGGCAGAAAGTCTGGAAATCGCTGATTCTGCAAGTCAGCACAACCTATCCAAACCCAGCAAAACGCCGTAGCCATTCTTTGGGAGCATAGGGTCGAGGTTCGAATCCCTCCGCCCCGAGCAATATAATCAATAACTTACATCTGACCATTTGAAAAATGGTCTCCCCCAACTCTGGGGAAATTGTGAGGATGCAGTTTGTACTGGCTAGATCGAGTATCTTCACGGCTGCGTAATCCTGAAACTTTGCGCACGATGAGGCTAAACCTCTGACGTCTACTCGCGAGTAGCGGCGGTCCGGCAACCTACAACTTTCGGCGCGCCGAACACACTGGCATCGGCGGTGAGATCATTGAAATAGGCATCGTTGGCAAACTTTCCCTAAACCGACTGCGCTGTGAAAAGCAGAGTCATCCATGTCGAGCAGCAGGCTCATCTCCCGCGGGGCGTCGAGAAGTCCCCTGCAAGTGAGCGCGAGCGTTTGCGCCGGCGGTATCGGCCGGCGCGCATCCGGCTGCTTTTCATCGGTGAGTCGCCGCCTGCTTCGGGACGCTTTTTCTACCGCCAGGATTCCGGCCTCTATCGCGCCATCCGCGATACTTTCCGCATGGTCGATCCCTCGATCACCAATGACACATTCCTCGAGATCTTTCAAAACTCAGGCTGCTACCTGATCGACGCGTGTGCAGTCCCGGTCGATCATCTCGATGCGCGCTCGCGCCACGCGGCCTGTCTTGCCCGCGAGCCCGCACTCACTCGAACAATCCGGCAGCTTGAGCCCGCCGCAATCGTGACGCTCCTCAAATCCATCCGGGACAACGTCCGGCGCGCAGCCGCTCAATCCGGATGGCGTGGTCCGATTCTCGAGCTGCCTTATCCAGGTCGCTGGGCTAGCCATCGTAAGATTTTTCTCGAACGCCTCGTACCGCAGTTGGAACAGTTGTTCGCCGGGAGATGATGCCTTGCCCCGTCTGATCTCTGTTAACGTCGGTCTGCCACGCGATGTCTCCTGGCGCGGCGCCACCGTCCACACGGCCGTCTGGAAGTCCACGGTCACGGACCGTCGCATGGTGCGCCGGCTCAACATCGACGGCGACGGCCAAGGCGACCTCGCCGGCCACGGCGGGGAGCATCGCGCCGTCATGGTCTATCAACTCGATTCGTATCGTTACTGGGAATCATACTTGCATCGCGACGACTTCACCTTCGGCCAGTTCGGGGAGAACTTCACTGTCGAAGACCTTCCGGACGATGAAGTCTGCATCGGTGACCGGTACCGCATCGGCGGCGCTCTCTTTGAAATCACCCAGCCGCGTGTTACTTGCTACCGCGTCGGAATCCGCATGGACGAACCGCGTATGGCATCGCTGCTCGTCTCTCATCGCCGGCCCGGCTTTTACTTCCGCGTGTTGGAGGAAGGTCTGATCGGCGCGGGCGAAGAAATTATCAAGGTCGCCGACGGCCCCGAACACGTAAGCGTGGCCGAAGTCGATGCGCTGCTCTATCTGCCCGGTCATCCCCGCGACAGTCTGGAGCGTGCGCTCCGCATACCCGCGCTCAGTCCTGGTTGGAAGAGCTCCCTGAATGCGCTACTAGTACAACCGGGAACAGGTAACGCGGGATTGACTCTGGTTCCAAGTTCGCCCCCCGCGTGGACCGGGTTTCGTCTTCTCCGCGTCGCGCGCATCGATCGCGAATCCGCGAGCGTGCTTTCGTTCTCGCTTGAATCCTTGGATAACTCTCCTCTACCCACTGCGCTCCCCGGCCAATCCCTGATCGTGAGACTCCGCCCGAAGCACGAAGTGGGGCCCGTTCTTCGCAACTATTCGCTCTCCGGCGCGCCGGACTCAGGCATCTACCGAATCAGTGTCAAACGCGAGCCCAACGGTGTTGCGAGCAACTTCCTGCACACCCACGTCAACGCCGGAGACACTCTCGAAATTGCCGCGGCTCGCGGAACGTTCACACTCCAGAGCAGCAAGCTGCCAGTGGTTCTCCTGAGCGGCGGGATCGGAGCGACACCCGTCATGGCGATGCTCTACTCGTTGGCGTCTCAACATTCGGAACGCGCAGTCTGGTGGCTCCATGGCGCTCGCAATCGCTCCGAACATGCATTCGCCCTCGAGTCTCGTCAGCTTTTGTCATCGCTGCCCAATATACGGAGTCATATCATGTACAGCCGACCCGATCCCGGCGACTGCCTCGGCCGCGATTTCGATGCTGTCGGGCGGCTAACCGCCCGCGTGCTCGATCAGCTCGGCGTCCCTCGCGAAGCCGACTTCTACCTCTGCGGTCCAGCGAGCTTCCTCGCTGATTTCACCACCTCGCTCAAGCAATGGGGCGTCGAGCCCCGGCAGATCCACAGCGAAGCTTTTGGGCCTGGCGAAGGTTTCACGCCCGGCATCGCTGCTCCCAAGAGTCCGGAATCGCCGAGGTCGGTGACCGGCTCGGGTTTTCAGGTTTCGTTCGTTCGCAGCGGCGTCACCGGGGTTTGGAGTGGACAGTTCCAAAGTCTCCTCGAACTCGCAGAAGCTTGCCGCGTTCCGGTCGGCTGGTCCTGCCGAACAGGTGTCTGCCACAGTTGCGAATCCGCAATGGTTAGCGGTTCGGTTGAGTATGAACCCGAACCTCTTGATCCGCCTGCCGAAGGCAATATCCTGATCTGCTGCTCCAGGCCGAAGAGCGACGTGGAAATCGATCTCTAAACGGGCAGTCACCGGGCCCTCATATTGAGGGTACGAGGTTGTGGCCCAAAGCGACCCGGCCTCCTGTCGTGTAGGGAACCGGATATTGCCCTTGACCGCGAACCTACATTCCCTCGCGCTGATCGGCGAACACGAAATGTCTGTAAATGCCAATACGAAATTTTGTGGAACCTGGTCTCAAAAGCCATGCGCAACGGGCCGAACCACGATTTCATTGACGTCTACGTCGGCAGGCTGTTCGATCGCGTAGGCGATCGCACGAGCGATGGATTCCGCTGGAATGGCCCAATGCTTTGTACGTTTGATTGACGGCCTTTGGAGATTCCTGGTCTGAGGTGCTCTCCTTTAGCTCAGACTCGACAGCACCAGGATCAATAATTGTGGTCCGAATCTTGTCGCCGTGTACCGCCCAAGCGCAACACTGCTTCCAAGGCATCGCTTCCTCCCTGAGGGAGGAAGTGTTACCCATGTGTCCGGTACGATCTGTCACCTATGTTAGGTCGGCCAAATCACTTACGTTGATTCCTGAAAACTGCCTTCACTCGCTATAGCGGAGAACGAAAGAAAAAACGTGAACCTAGACCTATCGAAATCTATGGGCTAGTTCTCAGTACAATCCTGCATTTGCCATGAAAAGGATTGGGATTAGTTGGCGTAGGATCGAGGAGGCAATGGATAGGTACGCTCGGTTGACTGCCAATCTGTACCTCAACTTTTGAAAAGATTTCGGAATTTGTGCCACTCCCGTCGCTACTGTAATGTAGCCTCCTCTCGGACTTTGGGTGCAAGGTCGAGCCCGAAACAAGGTTCTTCAGCCGAATGTTTTTCCCATCAGGAGAACTGATCGAAGCCGCCGGCTTTGTACCTGATCCGACTGTAAACACATTAATGTGAAACGACGTGCCTGCCGGAACAGAAAATCCATGCTTGTCCGTAGCTTCGTTCACATCGTCTCCACGATGATGGTCATCGTCATCTGGTTCCGCACTAGTTTTGATCACTACCGCACGAACCGGATCTGTCGATACAGTATGGTATTCCTGTCGCTCGCTAACCTTCTGCCAGACGGCATTCGAGTCTTTCGCACCCACCTTGAATATCATGCTGCTACCAATGACAACAACAGGTGTATCCATAATGTATCTCCTTAGATCGAAAGTAAGGGAGCCGATATCATGCGAACTCAGTTTCCAACAGAGCAGGATAATATGTGGGCAGTCGAAGACACCTTATCTTGAAGGCGTTCCTCTTAGGAGAAAGTTTCCCGCTCCTATCGGATGTGCCCGCGACGTATATAGAAGGGTTTTTGATTCCGGTGAATAGAAAGACGTCTAGAATTACAACTCTAAGTCCTACGGAAAGGAGAGCAGTCTTGGCTTCATCGAGAGTCATCGCTCCTGCACCTCTTATCTTTCAAATAGGGCCGGGGCACCAACTCCGCACATTAATGCCTGCAGATCAGGACGAGACAAATAGGACCGGACAGCCAGAGACCCCCAAGTCTGTTTTAGTTGATCTAAAATGTCAACCATTTTTTTTGAATACAGCTCATAGGATGCTGGATCATTCAGCATTTTTGAAGCGGATGCGGCGATTGCTAGGCTGCGAAGTTCGGAATCTAACTGATTTGTAGCGGCAAAATGATCGGGTAACTTCGCCGAAACATCGAGGGCCGCATGAGCCATGCTGAGTGCAAGATAGGCTTCTGCAATACTTAGCTGTGGACGCCGGTCAGTTATGAGGTCTCCTTTCTCTGAGTCGGCAAGCTCTTGAAGATGTTTGGCCGCAATCGAATTCAAATGAAGATGACTCTCCGCCAAAACTTGATCTAACTCCAAACCTCGTTTGAGGTCGGTGACCATCGTGGGATAGGAGGCCAGCGACTTTTGCGCGAGAACATCTACCTCTCTGTATTTCATCCTGCTAAGTAGTAAATCTGCTCGAGTTTTAGCTGTTTGAGGAGCGAATGTCTCCGTCGTCGGCACTGATTGAAGCATTGCTTCAGCTTCGCTGTAACGCCCGAGCCTCCAGAGAGCATTTGCACAATTCACAGCCTGAATTGCCTTCCCAATGACCCCATCGGCGACCGATTGGGCTCGTTGGAAATGCTCGAGTGCATAGGGATATTGCTCCATTTCAAGATAGATACTTCCATTAACCTCTTCCGATAACGCTACGAGCTGATGGATCCCCGACCTTGTGGCGAGTTCCTGAAAAGCCTTGCCCGATTCCAAGGCTCGAGAATATTCGCCCTTGTCTCTTTGCGCACGTATTAGAAGTAGCGACGCGCTCGCTGCGTTTCTGAAAAACCCATTTTGCGTGTAGTAATTGAGGGCTGACTGTGCAGGCGCAATGACCTGATCCGGAAGCCTTTGCTGATTCATAATGCTGGCCAACGTGAGATTGGCCCCGGCCTCTATTCGACGCTGCTGGTTCTGATGTGAGAATTGCAGCGCTTCCTGCGCAGCATCTTCGGCCTTCTGAAGATGTCCCTGCTGGAGTTCGGCGCTTGCAAGTCTTACAAATCCGTCTGCTGCCCAAATATCGAGCTGGTTCGCTTGAGCGAGATGAATTGCTTCTTCAGCATGCCTTACAGCCTGCTCGTAATGGTTGGAAACGTACGCTGCACCGCTGAGTTGGGTTAGCGTACGGATCTGAAGCTGAATGCTGGGAATTGCTTTTGCTTCTTCAAGGGCTTTTTCCAGATAACGTTCCGCTGTGGCGGGGTCTCCACCGCTATTAGCGGCGAGCCCTCGTTCGTAGTCAAGCTCGGCCAATCCTTCCTGATTCATCTCGGTGGAGAAAATAGCCTGCGCACGCTGGAAAGCTCGGTCAGCTTCCGGAACATGGTGTAGCCGGGTTTGAAGCACTGCCGTGTGCATATAAGAAGCAGGATCGTTGCCATCGAGACGAGCGGCCAAGGCATAGTTTTCTAGTGCATGCGTGGGATCGCCCTGGCGTTCATAGGCCATCCCCAGGTCGACATAGCCGGCGGCCTTGTCCTGGGGCGGAAGATGCGCCAGTATGCCCTTGTACTCCTCCACGCCGTGCGCATAGTCGCGCGTGATGGTCGCCTGGATCGCCTCCATGTACATGCGGTCGAGTGGCGCAAGGCGATCTATGTCAGGCGCGGCGATCAACATCTCACGCTGCGCGTTGCCCTCAAAGTCGAGATCGGCCCATGCCTCGGCCAGCCGAGCATGCGCCATAACATAATGCGGTTCTTCCTCGAGCGCCACCTCGAGCGCACGCTTCGCCTTCATATAGTTCCCCTCACGCAGCGCCGCCACACCCGCGCCATACCATTGCCGCGCTTGGGCCGACGGACGATAATACCGTCGTACCTGCCATAACTTGAAACCGCCCCAGGCCAGCATCCCCAACAAGGCGGCACACGCCGCGAGGAACACCCACGGCCGGTCTTTGTGCAGATAGCGCAGGTTCGCCGGCCCCGGACGCAGCGCCTGCCCCGCCTCCTCAGCCGTCTGAAAGCGCTTGGCCGGCTCATACTGAAGGCAGCACGCGATCACCCTATCCCATTGCGGCGGAACTTGCGCCCCCACCCGAGACGGCAACTTCGGCTGTCGCGCTCGCCGAATGGCCGCGGCAATCGGCGTCGGTCCTGCATACGGATGCACCCCCGTCACCATCTCGTAAAGCACAATGCCCAGCGCGTAGATGTCCGTCGCCGGCGACACCGCGCCGCCCTCAAACTGCTCCGGCGCCATGTACTCCGGAGTCCCCGCAATCCTCCACGCGGCTCCGCCCCCTGAGAAGGACCCTCTACCCGCGGCCTCTTTCTCCAAGTTCTGCGCCAACCCGAAGTCCATCAGCACAGTGCGCCTTCGCTTGCCCTGCTCGCACAGCATGATGTTTCCCGCCTTCAGGTCGCGATGGATAATGCCCTCCGCATGAATCAGCCGAAGTCCCTCGCACAGATCGAGCGCAACCGGCAGCGCCTCCTTCCACGGTATCGGCCCAGTGTTCAGCCGCTCCGCCAACGTGATGCCATCGAGATATTCCATCGTCAGAAAGACGTAGCCTCGTGCCCATCCGTAGCCGGCAGCAGAAAGAGCTCGTGGATACGGCACACCTCAGGCCCTGTGATCTTTCTCGCCAGCAGCACCTCATGACGAAACCGCGCGAACGCACTGTCAGAAAGCGCAAACTCACACCGCATCGTCTTCAGCGCAATTCTGCCCAGTTGCAGGTCCTCGGCCTCATAGACCTCGCCCATGCCGCCGCGCCCGATCAGCCGCACAATGCGGAACCGTCCCAGCACGGTCTCCCCTGGCTTGAAGCGCGTCGAGCTCTGAGGAAAGAACTCCGCCACTGCGGTCGGCGGCCCATCCTGGCTTCCAGTAGGCTGCGCCTCAGCTTCCAGCAGCCGCTTGAGATGTGATTTCAGTTCCGCGTCTTCACCACATGCTACGCTTACAAACGCAGCTCTATCGTCTGCGTTCCGTTCGAGCGCCTCGTGGAACAACGTCTTCAGTCGTTGCCACAGCTCCGGAGTCATCTCATGGGCCTGAGCTCCTGGTGCAACCACGAACGGGCGATGGTCTAGTCGCGCTTCGTGATGCGCTCACTCATGCCAAGCTCCTGCGCAATCTCTTCAAATGTCAGACCTCCCCAAAAGTGCATTTCAAGGATCTTTTCCTGCGCGGATCAAACTCTCGAAGACGCTTCAGCGCCTCGTCTACCGCAAGCACATCCGCCTCCGAGCATGCTTTGCCCTCCAGGTTTTCACCGAGCCTCACCTGCACCGCGCCTCTTCCGCGCTTGTCGGCCCGATGCGCTCTCGTATGGTCGACGAGGATGTGCCGCATTACATGCGTGGCCATCCCCAGCACATTCGCCCGGTCGCTCCACATCGAGTCGCACGCACCGGCCAGGCGCAGATACGCCTCTTCAACCAGTGCTGTCGGTAGGGTCGTGTGACTGTCGCGCTGATACTGCATCTTGCCCGCAGTAAGCCCGTGCAGCTCCTGATGAAGCGTCGGTGAGAGCGCCGCGTCGCGCGGCTTGGGCCGAGACACCTTCGGCGAGTCGTCGGGTTGTGCATCCATGACGTCCTCACAAGAATGGGCCTAGTGCGGGAAGTATAGTCCCAGAGCCACCTCACAGCTCAAAGAAACTTTAGTAATTGGAACGAAACACCCAGCACGATCTTCTTCGCTGGGCGCGCGCAGATACTCCTCGGCAGTCCTCTGGCCCGAAACATTCTTTGGATCGTGCTCGCTCGCGCCGTGGAGCATCATGCCCAGTCGTTCCGTCGATACCAGCATCTAGTAGTCGTAGGTCATGGCGACTTTCTCCATCCCGGTGTTCTCAAGAAAGTGCGCCGAAGCTCCTGCAATCGAGAGTTTGCATTAGCTCAGCAAAGTGAGGAGTTCCATCTTGGGATCGGCGATTTCGCACATTCGCCTGGCTCGGCGCATCGATTGCGCTCTGTGACGGGCTCAATCGTGTCGGCTTCGTGAAATGGTTCGCCGACGGCATCGCTACGCATATGCACGGTCTCTCGCCCCACCTCGCAATGATCATTCTGCTCGTGTTGTTCTTCGTGGCCCATGATGTCTTCGGCAGAGTGGACGCGTACACGACCGCGTTGCTGCCGGTCATTCTGTTGATTGGCGCCGAATCCCCGCTATTCCCGTCAAGGAATTCGCCCTGCTGCTGTGCATGGAGTTGGGAATCATGGGGGTAATCACACCATTCGCAGATGCAGCCAGCCCAATATATGCCAATAGCGGTTACCTGCCAGCAAAGGATTATTGGCGGCTTGGAACGATTTTCGGCGCCATCTTCCTCGTCTTTTTCCTTTGCATTGGCGTGCGCCTTGGGCATCCCTTTCTCTGGGAGAAAGTAAATGCTCTCAAGTAAGGTCGGCCACCCACGGAAGAAAAATACTCGTAGCCAAGTGATAACCTCGCCTGTCCGTGGCTTCCAACAACTTGGTGGGGCAAAAGATATTCAGCACTGCCGCCGCGGTTTCTCTTTCGGGCGCGAGATGAATTTATGTTTTGCGGAGGAAGGGACCTAGTCTCATCAGCGTCGTGGCGCCGATCCCCCCGTGAGGTACGAAACCCAACAAGTTCCAAAAGTTCGCTGGCATCCTGCTGTGTGCAGTCATGGCTGCTCATGCACAGGAGGCGCCACACAGATGAGTTATGGCCGATATCCGGATGTAACTCTCGCGGACGCCCGTAAGCAGGAATTGGATTTGTCATTGCCCGGGAATACCCCGTTTGGGGAGTAGGGCGGATGGTCTGAGCCGGTCATAATGACCGGAGAGGCCCTCCCCATGGACCACGCGCTGATGGATATGTTTGATCAGGCCCGCAAAGTGGTTGCGGACGCAGATCGTAGGATCGAAGAAGAAGCAGAGCGGCGCAGAGAGAGCGAGCGAGAAAGACTGCTGCTTGAGCTCAGTGCGCGCGTCGAGGACGCCTTCGACTTCACGAGCAAGGAAAAACTGGCGTTCGAACCCCGCTTGGATGTTCAGGATGGGGTCGGAGTCGTCGAGTTTGTGGTCAGAACCGTACGGGCCATCTTTCTGCTCTCGCCCGTTGAAGGCAATACCTGGACGCTTCAGGTGGTCCAGGAGGGCTATGAGCCACAGGTGCTCAGCGAGTTTCAGGGTGGGATGAAGACCGAACAGCCATCCCGCCGTCTGGCGGCGGCACGCGTTGTCGCCGCAGTCGGCAACTGGGTTCAAAATTCCAGGGGACCACAGCGCATTCAGACCGCGAGACAACCCAAAAGATGGCTCGACGATGACGAATCTAGGCCCGAGCCCACATTCGGAACGTTCCTCGGTCACCAGTTGTAGTCCCTGGCCTCATCGCACCAGGCTCGCTATCAGATAGCCGAACAGCACATGGAAGAACGCAGCAAGACCGAAGGTCACCTTCTGCCGCTCGAGATAGCGAGCACGCCCGCTCATCATGCGCGGCACCAGCGGCACACACCAGCGTCGCGGAATTCTCAATCACTTTCGTCCGCAATTGCCGGGCTTTTAAACTTTTAAGGTCTTACGAAGGAAAGTTCGGGGTCAGCACAGTGATATCGTCTTCCTGTCCGAATTGCTGCGCGACCGAGGCGATCTCTTTGGCAGGCTTGCCCTCTTTGGCAGGCTTGCCGCTGAGCTCCTTCGCGCGATCGAATCCGAATAACTCGCCAGCAGGGCACGGGCTTCCACCACGCCATCGGAGATGAAGGTCAGTGAATCGTCTGGCGGTTTCTTTCCTGCCCTTTGCAATAGGGAGCCAGATGTCCTGCATTCGCAATTGGTGAGGTTCCATCCGCCGAAAGGTCTGCGCAAAGGCATGTCGCCAAACCGCCCATGCATAACCATCACCAGATTCAGGTGTCGGAAAAGCGCCGCCGGCGGCTCACTCTCGCGCCTCTGGGCAGCGCCGAGCAGCACTGCTTCGGTCATCGCTGCGGCTGCGCCCTTGCCGCTCACATCTCCGATGAGGATTCGCTGATGGTTGCCGGCCACGTATGGCAGCAATAAAGTCTCCGCAAACTTCGCGTACAGGGTGAAAGGCGACCTCGATTCGGAATGAAGACAAGCAGCCAGCGGTGGACATAGCCACAAGAGCACGTTGAATCTCCTGAGCAGCTTGCATCTCACCTGCCAATGCCGCGCGCTGCCCCACACAATCCTCCGCTGGTCACGAATGAGTAGGGCAATCATCGTACTGAGCAAGCAGAATTGACCGATCGCCCTCCCCGTAAATTGCTGTTGCTTCCACCTTTCAAAAAAGACAGGCGCAACCGCATGTGTAATGAAGAATTGGATCCATTGCTCCCGCGGCGCTTCTCCTGGGAATGAACTGCCGTCTACAACGATCGAGTCATCTATTTCCGGTCGACATTGAGCGCGAGCTGGACTCCGTGTGATCGCTTCACCATATGTCACGGCGCTTGATTGAAGCGCATTCATTCGCGCCGTGTGTTGAGGTGCCAAAGCGTTCTGCAGCGAGACGCTTTACGGTGCAACTTTCGGGTAATGGGGCTCTCGAAACAGGGCGGTTAGGTTAAACAGGCGTTCTTAATTCGGTTGGCTTTTGTAGCTGTGCTCTAAAGGAACCCAATGACCTCCCCAATGTCTCCCAGTTCCGTTCGCACTCGAATCCTTGGCTGTCTCGGTGGGTATATTCGCAAGCTGGCTCCTCTCTCGATGATGATGGCGGGAGCCTTGGCGCATGCAGCACCCGCTACAACTTCGACGACGTTGTCGATCTCTTCGACAACCGTACCGTACAAGACCCCGATTACCCTCACAGCGCAAGTGCGGTCGAATGGATCGCCGGTGAACGCGGGACTGGTGTTGTTCTGCGAAGCAACAGCGACCTTCTGCGAGAATAATTCGGCACTGGCGACCGTGCAGTTGACCGCTGCGAGCGGGACTGCTGTCGTGAAGCTCGGCAGCGGTCCTTTGGGAGTGCATAGCTACAAAGCGGTGTATCGCGCGAACAACTCGTATGCGTCCAGCACCTCGAATACAGTGAGCTACTCGGTGCAGGGAACGTACATTTCGTCAGCGGCGATCGCCTCGTCGGGGACCGTTGGCAACTACACCCTGTCTTCGACCGTAACAGGCATCGGGTCGCTGCTCGTGGGGCCGAGCGGAACAGTTTCATTTATCGATACGAGTGCCGGCGACAAGGTTCTCGGCACGCAGTCCCTGGGCAGCCCAACGCTGAGCAATAACTTTACATCGGCGTCAGGTTCACCGTTTCGCGTGGGCAATAGCAGCACTGCTCAGCGCTCAGTCACGATCGAGTCCGCGTATCTGGATGGGGATAACAATCTTGACCTGGTGACCGGCGACTTCAACCAGGTCATTACAGTACTCCTAGGAAATGGCGATGGAAGCTTTCAGGCGAAGGTGAACTATCCCGGCTGTACGGTTGGCAAGGCATTGAAGATGCTCATGGCTGACTTCAATCGCGATGGCAATACCGACCTCGCATTGGGTTGCTCAGACGGAAGCACAGGTGGTCTTGTGATTCTTCTGGGCAATGGCGACGGGAGCTTCGGTTCGCCGGTGATGTACTCGTCAGGCGATGTGGAAGGCATGGCGATGGGAGACTTCAATAATGACGGCATCCTGGATGTCGTCGTTACAGATCAGATGCAGCATAACGTAGTCGTCTTTCTCGGAAACGGCGACGGCACATTCCAGGCTGGATCGACTGTAACAACAGCAAGCACCTCGGTGTTCGACGTTGTAGTCGGGGATTTCAATCAGGACGGAGCGGATGATATCGCATATTCCGTGTCGGCACCAATCGGGAGCGACAATTTCTCAGACCTCTACGTCGCTCAAGGTAAAGGCGATGGAACCTTCAAAGCGTCTACAAGAGTTGCCACTCAGATTGGGGAGTTCCTTGCTACCGGCGACTTCAACGCTGACAACAAGCCGGACGTCGTTTCGACGACGATCAGAGGTAAGGGAAACATAGGGCCGTGGCTTTGGGTCCTTTTGGGTAACGGAACTGGTTCTTTCAATGCGCCTGTATCGTATACGTCCGACATTCCGTCAGACCCGCACATCGCCGACGTGAACGGCGACGGCAAACCTGACATCATCGCAGGCGGAAGCTATGGCGCGCTTGTGTACCTGGGCAACGGCGACGGCACATTCCAGAACTACACAGAGCCGATCATCGGTGGATTCACGCTCACGTATGCCGTCAGCGCAGGTGACTTCAACAATGATGGAAACGCGGACTTGGCTGGCACAGACGCCTGCCCCAACGGCAACGGATGTGTTGGTGCTGGCTACCCGCGCGCTGCGGTTTCATTGAGCGAGATGGACCAGGCAGCTGACGCGTCGGCTCTGACGGGCGTTGCAATGTTGCCCCTGGGCAGCGGTCTGCACAACGTAGACGCAAGTTATCCAGGAGATTCAGTCTATACAGCGAGCGTGTCGTCGACAGTTGCTCTGTTGGCGGCACCGACACCCACCACGCTGACCTTGGCGGTGTCGCCGACATCAGGCACATTGAGCGGACAGCCCGTGACGCTGACAGCGACGTTGAGCCCATATACAGTCGGACCTCCGACGACTACAACAGACGGCGAAGCGGTCAACTTCTACAGTGGGACGACGTTGATCGGTTCAGGCAATCTAAGCAGTGGCGTCGCGACCCTTGTGACCACTACACTCCCGGCAGGTAGCGATGCATTGAAGGCAGTCTACCCGGGCGACTCCAACTACAACACCAGCACATCGAGCGTAATCAATGTGACTGTGACCGCGATCGTGCTGGCGTCGAGCCCAAACCCATCAACCTATGGCCAGACTGTAACTCTGACGTCCACGACCGCTCCGGGGGATTCGGGCAGCGTCACCTTCAAGGATGGTTCGAACACGCTCGGCACG